>Ga0194129_10003691_pt1 | contig 21129 bp, 17 predicted proteins | sample TA2KigCa35mmetaG_FD_150862 | JGI IMG/M metagenome (GOLD analysis project Ga0194129, IMG submission 150862) | Freshwater microbial communities from Lake Tanganyika, Tanzania - TA2015038 Kigoma Deep Cast 35m | ecosystem: Environmental > Aquatic > Freshwater > Lake | place: Tanzania: Lake...
GGTGCCGATGTACGCCATCACGTCGGCGTCCTTGACGGCGCGATCGGCGTTTGCGGCCTCGACCTCGGGATCCCAGTCGCCCTTCTTCGCCGAGGCGTCGTCCCAGTCTTCGTACGCGATGCGGAAGGCGCCGGCCTTGCCCTCGACCTCGTCGAGCGCGAGCTTGATGCCGTTGACGATGGTGGTCGTCTGCGCGTTCGCGCTGCCGGTCCGCGGCAAGCTCGACACGAGCTTCACGGTCCCGCCGTCACCGGTCGGCGGTGGGGAGCTCGGCTCCGCGGGCTCGGGCGGGGCCCCGCCGCCGTCGAGGACGGTGACGAACTCGAACGCCCCGGCCTTGACGGCGTTGCCGCTCATCGTCTGGAGCGTGGTGTCGCCGTTCGCGTCGAAGCGCCAGGTGCCGAGTACGCCCGCCTCCTCGCGCGTGGCGGCGACCGCGGCGCGGATGGCCTCGCGGTCGTGCGCTCCCGCCCGCCGGATCGCGTCGAGCACGACCTTCGCGGCCATGTACCCGTAGACGGCGTAGGACTCGGGCTCGGCGCCGTAGCGGGCCTTGTAACGCGCGACGAACTCGGCGCCCTTGCCGGTGAGCTTCGAGGGCGGGACGCCGCCGAAGGTGACGAAGGCGCGGCCGTCGAGGTTCTCGGCGCCCGCGGACTTGATGAACGCCTCTTCGAAGCAGCCGTCGGGCACCATGAGCTTGGCGCGGAGCCCGACCGCGACGAGGTCCTTGGCGATCTGGCCGGCGTTGGTCTGGGTGGTGCCGCCGAAGTAGACGAAGTCGGGATCGAGGTCCTTCAACTTCGCCATGACGCTCTTGTACTCCTGGGCCTTCGGGTCGATGCCCTCGCGGCCGAGCACTTCGACGCCGAAGGCGGCGGTCGAGGCGACGAAGACGTCGGCGACGCCCTTGCCGTAGAGCGAGCGATCGTCGAGGACGTAGACGCGCTTGGCGCCGAGCTCGCGCATCCACTTGGCGCCGAGGCGCCCCTGGATGTCGTCGGCGGGGACGACGCGGAAGTAGCTGACCTTGCCGCTCGGGCGGTAGACCTCGGGCTCGCCGGCCTCGCCGAGCCCTGGCTTCGTGAGGCCGGTGTAGGTGTTGCCGGGCGACACCATGACGAGGCCCGCCTTGTTGAGGACGGGCATCGAGATCTTGGCGGCGCCCGAGTTGTAGGTGCCGATGTACGCCATCACGTCGGCGTCCTTGACGGCGCGATCGGCGTTTGCGGCCTCGACCTCGGGGTCCCAGTCGCCCTTCTTCGCCGAGGCGTCGTCCCAGTCTTCGTAGGCGATGCGGAACGAGCCGATCGTCCCTCCCACCTCGTCGAGCGCGAGCTTGATGCCGTTGACGATGGTGGTCGTCTGCGCGTTCGCGCTGCCGGTCCGCGGCAAGCTCGACACGAGCTTGATCGTCGTCAAGCCAGCGGCCTGGCTCGCGGACCCGCCTGCTGCGGCCCCGCCAGAGGGGTCGCGGCGCCCGCACGCGAGGGCCAGGAGGCTTAGGAGGCCCAGAAAGAGCGGCCAGATCGTTCGTTTCATGGCATCCGCCTCGAAGGGTTGATCGTTACGGTGGATCGCGCGCGCCGTAAAGGACGCCGGGGTCACGCGAGGCCGCGCGTGCCCGCCGAGAAGTGGCGCGCCACGGCGAGCGGAGGTAAGCGGTCCCCACCGTGGACGCCCTCCGAACCCTCGTCGATCTCGTCCTCCACCTCGACAAGCACCTCGACCAATGGTCGGCGTCGCTCGGGCCGTGGGTGTACGTCCTGCTCTTCGCGATCGTGTTCTGCGAGACGGGGCTCGTGGTGACGCCCTTCTTGCCCGGCGACTCGCTGCTCTTCGCCTGCGGGGTCCTCGGAGCGCGCCCAGACTCGGGGATCCACGTCGTCTGGCTGATGGGCGTGCTGCTCGTCGCGGCCATCCTCGGCGACGCCGTCAACTACGCGATCGGCGGCGCGTTCGGCCGCAAGATCGTCGAGAAGAAGCCGCGCTGGCTGAACCCCCAGCACATCGAGCGCACGCAGTCGTTCTACGAGAAGCACGGCGGCAAGACGATCGTGTTCGCGCGCTTCATCCCGATCGTACGCACGTTTGCGCCCTTCGTCGCGGGGATGGGGCAGATGGGCTACCAGCGCTTCGCGCTCTTCAACGTCCTCGGCGCGGTCGCCTGGGTCGTTGGCCTCATCGCGCTCGGCTACCGCTTCGCCGGGACCGAGCTCGTGCAGAAGAACTTCAAGCTGGTGATCCTCGCGATCATCGTGATCTCGATCCTGCCCGCGGTGGTCGAGTATCTCCGCGCTCGCACCGCGTCGCGTCAAGCGAGCTGAGCGGGCGTCGTCCGCTTCGCGCGCGGGCGCTCCGGGTGCTACCGTCTCGCCCCGATGGACGCGGGCCACGATCGAACCGGGACACATCGCCTTCACGCCGCGCTCGCCTCGCTCGGCGTGCGCCGACCGTGGCTCGTCCTCGCCCTCGTCGCGCTCTTCGCGACCGTCGCAGGCGCCTCGATCTACGGCATCCGGGTGAGCACCTCGCGCTACGCCCTCGTCTCGCCCGACAACCCCTTTCAGGCGCGCCTCCTCACGTTCTTCGAGCGCTTCGGTCTCCAAGATCCGCTGGTGCTCGTGCTCGAAGGCGGCAGCCCGTCCGAGCGCCGCGAAGTGCAGCGCGCCGTCTGCGCGAAGCTCGAGCGGGAGCCTGAGCTCACGGGCCGCGTCCTCTGTCGCATCGGCCCCTCCGAGCTCGCCGAGATCGCGCTGCTCTGGGAGCCGAAGGCGGTCCGTGACGGCCTCGCGCCGTTCGGCGATGGCGGGCTCGCGCGGGTGGTCGAAGGGGGAGTCCCGGGTTGGCTCGGCGCGGTCGAGAAGGGGATCTCGGGCGCGCTCGAGGGGCGCGGCGGCGGGACAGCCGACCCCGAGCAGATGACGAAGGGGCCCGCCATGCTCGCGCGGATGCTGCGCGCGCTCGACGCGGAGCTCGCGGGGGGCGACGGGCTCGCGGGCCTCGAGCTCGGCAAGGCGGCGACCGCCGGTCCGCGCGGGCCACGCGTCGACGAAGCCGGGTTTCTCGTCGGAGCGAGCGGAAATTACCACCTGATCGTGATGTTCCCCGAGCTCCCCGGCAGCGAGGGCTACGAGCTCGCGCCCCTCATCGCCAAGGTCCGGCGGCTCTACGCCGAGGTCCCGCTCGGGCCGGTTCGCCCCGCGCTCACCGGCATGCCCGCGGTGGCGACCGACGAGCTCGTCGCCGTGAACCGTGGTCTCGAGATCTCCACGATCGGGACCGGCCTTGGCCTCGTCCTCCTCCTCTATCTAGGTTACCGCTCGGTCCGCTATACGGTGATGGCGCTCGTGCCGCTCGGTGTCGGTACGCTGCTCACGGTCGCGCTCGCGCGCGCGCTCTTCGGCGGGCTCAACATCGTCACCTCTTCGTTCGTGTCGGTGCTGATGGGGATCGGCATCAACTACGCGATCTTCCTGCTTGCGCGCTACTCGGAGGAGCTCCGAAGCGGCGCCGGTCAAGAGGCCGCCCTCCGCGGTGCCCTCGGCAAGACCGGGACCGGCATCCTCATCTCCGCGGCGACGACGATCCTCGCCTTCGCGACGGTGACGATCACCGAGTTTACGGCCTACCGACAGCTCGGCCTCCTCGTCGGGCTGGGCATCGTGGTGATGGTGCTCCTCACCTGGTTCGTGAGCCCCGCGCTCGCGCGCGCGATGGACCCGAGCGGCGTCCGTCGGGCCGCTGACGAGTTTGTCGGTTTGAACCACCTCGAGGCCCTCGTGAAGCGCGGGCGCTGGCCGTTCCTCGCTGCGGCGCTGGCGCTGTCGGTGTTTGGGGTCGGGTTCGCCCGCGGCCTGCGCTTCAACGCGCGCTACTTCGACTTCCTCCCAGCGAGCGCGGAGAGCGTCCGTGGCCTCACCGCGGTCGAGTCGGATGGCGGCGCGAGCCCCGTGTTCGCGAACCTGTGGGCTCCCGATGTCGAGTCGGCCCGCGCGCTCACCGAGAAGGTGCGAGGCCTCGAGCTCGTCGGCGGCGTCGACAGCGCGACCGACCTGCTCCCTCCGCTCTCTGACGAGCGAATGGGAGCGCTGAAGGAGACCGTCGCCGCGCTCGGTAAGAAGCCAGACTTCGCTCGGTTGCGCGACCGCGAGCGGAGCGCGAAGAAGGTCATCGAGAAGGTGCGCGCTCTCTCGGACGCCTTCGACGAGGTCGCCTTCGCGATGCGTCGCGCCGACCTCTCGACCCAGGCGATCGACGACGCGAAGAAGGCGTGCGGCGAGCTCGAGAAGACCCTGGCCGGGCTCCCGGACGACGGCCGCGAGGCGCTCGCTCGGGTCGAGGTCGGCTCCGCCGACATCCTCGAGCGCGCGTGGACCACCGCCGAGAACGTCGCTCTGCGCGGAGCGTATCAGGCGAGCGATCTCCCGAGCGTCTTCAGGGCCCGCTACGCCGGGAAGGACGGCAAGGCGCTCGCGATCTACGCGCAGCCGGGCATCGACATCTGGGACGAGGCGCGCGCGATCGCGTTCTCACGGCAGCTCCTCGCGGCTGCCCCCGAGGCGAGCGGCTTCGCGCTCGAGGTCGACGCCTACCAGCTCGACATCAAGCGCTCGTTCACGCTCGCGTGTTACCTGACCATGGCCCTCGCGTTCCTCACCTGTTACCTCGGCTTTCGTAGCCTGAAGGACTCGCTCCTCGCGATGTTGCCGGTGCTCGTCGGGCTCGCCGCGATGATGGCGTTCATGGCCGTCTTTGGCGTCCATGTGAACGTTGCCAACATCGTCGCGTTTCCGCTCTCGCTCGGGATGGGCGTCGAGGCGGGCGCCCACGTGATGAGCCGCTGTCGACAAAGCGAGGCCGACCGCAATGGCCGGGCGCGCTTCGCAGACATCGTCGCAGGTACGGGGACGGGCGTGATGCTCGCGTCGACCACGACCATCGTCGGGTTCGGTGCGCTGATCGCCGCGGATTACCGGGCGATGAAGGGCCTCGGCATCGTCATGTGCGTCGGCATGACGATAAACCTGCTCGCCGCGTTGGTGTTCTTGCCCGCCCTCTTGCTCGTGACGAAGCGCGTCGAGTAGCGCGAGGACGGACGCTCAGCGCGCGCGCGAGGCGAGGATGGCGGCGAACGAGCGCGTCCCGAGCTCCGATGGGGTGAGCCCCGCACGCGTGAGGTCGCCCTCGTCGATCGCGCCCGATGCGTACGCGCGAAGGAAGAAATTCAACAGCCCCTGACCGGTGGCGGCGTCGTCGAAGGCCGCCCCGGTGCGCGTCGCGCGCGTCGCCTGCTCGAGGAAGCTCGCGAGCCGCGCCGTCGAGGTCTCGAGCGCCTCGAGGAAGAACGCGTACGCGGCGGCGTAGCGCACTGGCACCTGCCCCGGGTGGAGGTCCCAGCCCTGGTAGAAGCCGCCCGCGAGCGAGTGCCGTACGTTGCGATACGCGAGCCGCCAAGCGCCGTGCACGACCGCGCGGTTCTCGTCGTGCTCGCTTTGCGTGCGGCGCGCGCCGCGGTGCGGCGGGGTCGGCAGGAGTGCGGTCGCACCATCGGAGAGGCGGATCCCGGTGCCCGCGAGCGCGGTCAGCATCGCCTGCTTCGCGTGCTCGCAGGCGGGGTGCGTCATCGACTGGTGCGCGGCCGCGATCCCCAGCGCTGCGGTGTAGTCGTAGGTCCCGAAGTGCACGGCGACGCAGCGCCCGTCGGCCGCGTCGACGAGGCGCCGCAGGGGGTTGCGTCCCTTGCGGTCGACGATCGCGCGGGGCAGCTCGATCATGAGCTCGACCCCGACAGCCCCGCGCGCGAGCCCGAGACCCGACTCGAGCGCATCGAGCAGCTCCGCGAGCACCTCGACCTGCCGCGCGGCGCTCACCTTCGGGAGCGTCACGACGAAGTTCGCGGGGACCACTCCTCCGCTCGCGCGAACGAGCGTGGTGAGGAACCGATCGAGCGTGCGGAACGCTCGAAGCTTCGTCTCCTCCCCGAAGGAGCGCACGCGAAGGCCGAAGAAGGGCGGCAGGCTGCCTTGTGCGAGCGCCTCGGCGACCTCGAGCGCCGTGCGCGTCGCGGCGTCGTCCTCCTCGGCGTCGGAGCGAAGGCCGAAGCCGTCCTCGAAGTCGACGCGATAGTCCTCGACCGGCTCGCGCTCGAGCTTGGCGACGACGCGGCGGTAGACGGCTTCGGCGTGCGTGGTGTCGCCTTCGAGGCCGAGCGCCTCGGCGAACCTCGTCGCGTCGGGCGCGTACTCGACGAGCTGCGCGCGGGCGAGCTCGCCGATGCGCGCCGCGGTGCCCGCTCGGAAGAGGTGGGCCCCGCCGTACACCGTGTGGAGCGGCTGCCGCCCGGTCGAGCCGAGCGCGTCGCGGTTCTGCTCACGGCGGTTCGACGTCGCGAGCGTCGCGAGGAGCGCGGCCCTCGCCTCGTCCGAGAGCGTCGTGGTCACGCGCGCACTCAGCTCCCTCGGTAGGTCGAGAAGCCGTACGGGCTCAGCAAGAGCGGGATGTGGTAGTGCTGCTCCGGCGCGGCGATGTCGAAGACGACCTCGACGTACGGGTAAAAGCCCGTCACGCCCTCACGAGCGAAGTAGCGCGCGGTGTCGAAGGTGACGCGGTAGCGCGCGCGCTCGAGAGCGTGTCCGCTCGCAAAGCCGGGGACGCGTCCGTCGTCGTTCGTCTCGCTCGCGGCGAGGCGATGCCAAGCGCCGTCGCGCTGGACGTCGAGAGTCACGGGGACGCCGCGCGCAGGGGTCCCCTTGGCGGTGTCGAGGACGTGGGAGGTGATCGGGCTGTGGGGAGCGGTCATGGGATGTGCGCGCCTCGGGGAAGGAACTCGCTTGGGTCAGGTGCCCTGCGCCAGCTCGTCCACGAGCTTGGCGAGCCGGAGCTTCGTGATCTTCGACTGCTCGCCCGCCGCGATGCGGAGCTCGTTCTCGGGCGGGTTCTCGAGCCTCTCCTCGAGGAGCCCGAGCATCTCGTCGGCGGTCTTTCCCGTCGCGCACACGAGGAAGACATGGCCGAAGCGCTCTTGGTACGCGCGGTTGCCCTTGGCGAGCGCTTCGAGGGTCGCGTCCGACGCGCCCGTCACCCCAGCCTGCTCGCCCGCCGACCAGCTCGCCGTCGCCGCGAACTTCTCCCGAAGCTTCGCGACGTCTGCGCCGATCTCGGGGTGGTGGCCGAAGGCCTCTCGGAAGTCGCCATCGCCGAGTCTCCACCAGGCCGCGTCCGCCGCGCCGAGGAGGTGTGTTCGACTCACGAACGGCGCGCGGCGCGACATCGCGCGGGCCCAGCGTCGCGAGCCGCAACATCGCAGGAGCCGCTCCAGGCGCTCGGCCTCCGAGAGGCGGTTCAGCGCGCCGAGGCCGCCCTCGCTCGCCACCACGTCGAGGCTCGCGACGGTCCCGTACGCGCGCATCCGCGACACGCCGCCACACGGAAAAATGCGCAGCCGGAGGTGCGTGAACGGCCCGCGATTCACGAGCTCGGAGAAGTGGTGGGCGTGGTTGGCTCGCAGCTTGTGCGTTCGCAACACGGGCTGCCAGTCGAGCTCGGTCCCGTCGACGTTGGGGACGAGCGCTGTGATCGGTGCGTCGGGCCAGGCGATCCCCTCCACCGCGCATCGGTCCGGGTAGTTGCCGTTGAAGAACGCGGTGTCGACCACGAGCTCCTCGAGCGCGCCGGGCGCGCACAGCTTGACGATGATCCACTCGTTCCCCGGAGCGCGCCGTCGCCGTGTCTCCCAGCCTCCGCCCATGTTCTCGGCGGGCGTCGGGAGGATCAGGTTCACCATCGGCGAGAAGAACATGTCGCTGCACGCGACGGACCGGCCGCCGTTGACGACACCCATCAGGTCGACCCGGCCCTCCGGCGTCTTCGCGGGTGCGGGCACGCCGAGCACCTTCAAGCGCGCCACCCCGCCGTCGGGGTAGATACGCAGCCGAACGTGCGTGAAGGGCCCGCGGTTCGAGACCGCGAACAAGTTCTGCGACCCGAGCTTGAGCGGCGACGGCTCGAGGATCTCGGTCCACTCGACCTCGTCACGGAGCGCCTCCGGGCTCGTGTCCTCGGAGACGTCGCAGGCCTCGAGCGAGCCGAACGGCGGGTGGTTTCCGAGGAAGTGGTTCGTGTCGATGTCGACGCCGTGGATGCTCCCGCGCACGCCGAGTCGAACGATGCAGTCGTCATGACCCGGCACGCGTTTGCGGCGCGACTCCCAGCCATCCATCCACTTGCCGCGCTCGGTGTACTTCTCGGGGATGAACACGCCGCGGCCCGGCTCGATCAGGTTCTCCTTCTCGGCGAAGAAGTCATCCGAGGCGAGGAGCACGGTGCCACCGACCGTCCTCGCCGCCAGGTCCACGAGCCCGGCGAACGCCGCCGCGCCATCCTGTGCGCTCATGCTTGTCGTCCTCTCTCGTGGGCCCCATATCGAAGCGGGGCGAAGTCGTCCCGCCGCGCCTCGCGCGACGCAGGCTTTTTAGCACCCCGTTGTCCCCGACGAAACGGCGTAGAGCGCGTCATTCTCGTGCCCTCGGGGCCGGTTCTTCGCGATAATCGGGGCCCCGTGAACGGCTTCATTGACTTCCTGAGCTTTACGCTTCGCTGGACTCACGTCTTCGCGGCGATCCTGTGGGTCGGCTCCACCTACCTCTTCAACTTCATGGAGAAGAGCCTCGAGCGCGACGAGACCACGCCCGAGAACGTGCGAGGGAGACTCTGGATGGTTCACGGCGGCGGCTTCTACTTCGTCGAGAAGCAGAAGCGCCTCGACGGCAAGCCCCGCGAGCTGCACTGGTTCAAATACGAATCGGCGACGACCTGGGTGAGCGGTGCGCTGCTGATCGGTCTCGTGTTCTACCACGGGGGTGGCGCGAACCTCGTCGCGCCGGGCGTCTCCTTCGGCGCCGCGGCGACCGCCGGCCTCCTCACGATCATTGGCGGTTGGCTCATCTACGATCTGCTCGTGCGGTCGCCGCTCGGCAGGAACGAGCTGTTCGTCGCGGTGGTGGGCTGGTGCTCGTTCGTCGGGCTCACGTACCTGCTCTGGACGTGGCTCTCGCCGCGAGCGGTGCTCGTCCACATAGGCGGGATGATCGGCACCATCATGGCCGCGAACGTCTGGATGCGCATCCTGCCCTCGCAGAAGCGCATGCTCGCGGCGGTGGCGGCGGGCAAGCCCATCCCGACCAACGTCTCGGCGACGGGGCCGCTCCGGTCGAAGCAGAACAGCTACCTCGCGATCCCGCTGGTCCTGCTCATGCTCTCGAACCACTCGAGTCTCTTGATGGATCGCAAGTCGGCTCCGATCGCCGTCGGCGCGTTGTTCCTCGTCGGCTGGGCCGTGGCGCGCGCGTTCCGCGGACCGACCCACGCGGGCGAGGGCGCTCCGGACAAGAACGCCGAGGGGTCGATGGTGCACGCGGGCCTCGCGCTCGGGCTGCTCATCGCAGCGTTCGGTTTCGGCTTCCGCGCCGCGCAGGCTCATGAGGCGACGTCGGCCGCAGCGACCACGACGACCGTGACGAAGCGCGCGCCGAAGGCCGCCGGTGCTGCCCCCAAGGCGGGCGCGTTCGGGAGCGGCAAGATCCAGGGGACGGTCGCCTTCGGCGGTGCGGTGCCGGCGCCCGACAAGTGGACGGGCACGGCCGAGTGCGCCGGTCTCCACGAGCCGACCATCCAGCTCGTGCGCGTGAAGGAGGGCAAGCTCGCCGACGCGTTCGTCTACGTGAAGGCCGGTTTGCCCGAGGGCGACTATGCCGCGCCGAGCGAGCCCGTCGTCGTCGGCCAAAAGAGCTGCGAGTTCACGCCCCGCGTCTTCGGTGCGATGGCCGGCCAGCCGATCTCGTTCGGCAACGACGACCCGACGCAGCACAACGTCCAGGGACCGCTCAGCGCGAGCGTCGCGCAGCTCGCGCGTGGCCAGGTCGGCAAGTCGTCGATCGACGACGCGACGGTCATGGCGACGCTGACGTGCTCGATGCACTCGTGGATGCGCGCCTACGCGGGCGTGCTCGACCACCCGTTCTTCGCGGTGTCCGACGAGGACGGGCGCTTCGCCATCGAGCGCCTCCCCGATGGCGAGTACACGCTCGGGGCGTGGCACGAGAAGCTCGGCGCGACCGAGGTGAAGGTGAAGATCGAGGGGGCCGCCGTGGCCACCGCGGCTCTCGCCTTCGCGGCGAAGTGAGCGCGCCCACGTGAAGAGCTCCGCGGGCACGCCGCCGGGCCTCGCGCTCCGGCACCCGGCTTTTCGCCGCTATTTGCTCGCCCGGCTCTTCGGCATGCTCGGCTTTCAGATGCAGGGCGTCGCCGTCGGCTGGCAGGTCTACGAGATTACGCACGAGCCGCTCCACCTCGGCTACGTCGGCCTCGCGCAGTTCCTCCCGTCGATCCTGCTCTCGCTGGTCGCCGGCGAGGTCGCGGACCGCTTCGAGCGGCGTCGCCTCCTCATGGTCTGCTACGGCCTGCTCGCGTCCTGCACCTTTGCGCTCGCCGCCCTCACGCTCGCCCCGTCGCCGAGCGTTCGGTGGATCTATGCGGTGCTCGTCATGCTCGGGGTCGTGCGCGCGTTCGCAGGACCTGCGGCTCAGGCGTTGGTGCCGAACCTCGTGCCTTCGGAGCACTTCCCGAACGCCGTCGCGTGGAGCTCGTCGGTGTGGCACGCGGCGGTGGTCGTCGGGCCCGCGCTCGGTGGCTTCGCGTACGCCGCCGCAGGTTCAGGGAGTGTCTACGTGGTCGCGGCCCTGCTCCAGCTCGTGGCGCTCGCGGCCATTGGCGCGCTCCCGCTCGGTCGCGTCATCGCGGCGCGGAGCGAAGAGGGGGGCGCGCTACAGCGGCTCGTCGCAGGGCTCGCGTTCGTCTGGCGAAAGAAGGTGATCCTCGGCGCGATCTCGCTCGACATGGTCGCGGTGCTGCTCGGTGGAGCGGTCGCGCTCTTGCCTGTGTACGCGAAGGACATCCTTCACATCGGTCCGATGGGGCTCGGCGTCCTCCGCAGCGCGCCCGCGCTCGGCGCCACCGTGATGTCGCTCTTGCTCGCGGTGCATCCGATCGAGCGAAGGACTGGGCTCGTCATGTTCACAGGCGTGTTCGTGTTCGGCCTCGCCACGATCGCGTTCGGCCTGTCTCGTAGCTTCGGGGTCGCGCTCGCCACGCTCGTCGTGCTCGGCGCCGCCGACATGGTCAGCGTGTTCGTCCGGTCGAACCTCGTGCAGCTCGCGACCCCCGACGGGATGCGGGGGCGTGTGAGCGCCGTGAACCTCGCGTTCATCGGAGTGTCGAACGAGCTCGGCGAGTTCGAGTCGGGCGTGACGGCGGCGTGGCTCGGCACCGAGGTCGCGGTGATCGTCGGGGGTGTCGGCTCGTGCGTGGTGGTGCTCGCGTGGATGCTGCTGTTTCCGGCGCTGCGTCGCGTCGATCGGATGGATGTCGAGTCCCTGCGCGAGGACGAGCGCGGCGCCGCGGCTCAGTAGCGCGCGTCGCGGTGCGCTCCGAGCGGAGGTGCCGCGGCCGAGCCTAGCCGCGGCGCGAGCGCCGGTGCGAGGCGCGCGAGCTGCCTTCCTGCGAGGTGCTCGAGCGCGATGGCTTGGGTCTCTCCATCGACTCGTGCGCGCGCCACGCGCAGCGCGGCGCTACGAGCCTCGTCCTCCGCCTGAAGGACTTGCAGCGCGGTCGTCGAGCCTGTGGCGTAGCGCCCGCGCTCGGCCTCGAGCTGCCGCTCTGCTCGGATGCGCGTCTCCTCGGCGAGCTCGACTCGGCGCCTCGCGCCGTCGGAGCGCGCGAGGGCGGTGTGAACCTGGGCCAGGACTTCTTGGCGTCGCTCTTCGAGGCGGGCCTCGGCGAGCTCGACCGCTGCGCGCGCACGGCCCTCGTCCGACCGCCGCCGCCCACCGTCGAGGGGCGCCTCGAAGGTGAGGCCTGCGTGCGCGCTCCACGCTCCGAGGGTCGCGAGCTGCTCGAGGGCAGCCCCAGCGTCCGCGCTGCCGAGTCCGTCGAGCTGCACGTACGCGCTCGCGTCGAGCCGCGGTCGGTTCGCGTCGCCGGCCGTTCGTTGCCGCACGCGCGCGGCGCTCAGCGCGGCCTCGAGCTCGCGCAGCTCGGGCGCCGAGGCGAGGGCGTCGCGCTCGACCGTCGCGACGGGCGGCGGAGCGCTCGACGGAGTCTCCTCGGCAGGCGAACCGAGCTCGTCGCCGGTGCCCAGCGTGCCGACGCGCGACGTGAGCGTCACGCGCTGTCGTTCGACCTCGGCCGCCGCGCTGACGACGTCCTCCTCGCGCGTCGCGAGGCGCGTCTCGAAGGCGAGCGCGTCGGCGGGCGCCAGCGATCCGGTGGCGACGCGGAGGTTCGCCTGATCCCGCTGCTCGCGCGCGAGGTCGCGGGCTCGCGTCTGAATCCGCACCACCTCTTCCGCGTACCAGAGCTCCCAGTACGCGACGCGCACGTCACGGACGAGTGCGCTCGCCGTTCGCTCCACCACCCGGCTCGTCTGACTCCTGTCCGCGCGGGCCGCGTCGAGCGGCGCGAGGGTCACCTCGCTCCCGGCGCCTCGGAGGAGCGGCTGCGTCACGCCCGCGCGCGCGGCGAACGCGATCGTCGGGATGGCGCCGTTCGGCGCGAGGCCGATGAACTGAAAGGCCGAGGCCGGCGTGACGCTGTTCTGCCAGGCGGAGCGCACCGAGACGCTGAGATCGGTGCCCCAGCGGAGGCGCTTCTTCACCTCCGCCGAGCCGTCCACCGCGTAGATCTCGCCGACGATGTTCTCGCCCTGGATGAGGCGCGGGGACGCCGTTCGCGTCGCCCCTGCGCTCAAGCCGAGCGTGAAGGGATAGCGCGCCTCTTCGCCCGCGACCGCGTGGTCCGCGTCGCGGAGCTGGATGAGGGCGGCCTTGAGCGACGGGTTCCGCTCGACGGCCCTTGCGACGACCGCACCCTCGGTGGTCGGGGCGCGCGGGGCCTCGGCCCATGCGGAGCTCGGTCCGAGCGAGAGGAGGAAGGCGGCGAGGGGGACGCGGATCTTACTCATGGCGGAGTGCGTCGATCGGGTTCATGCGCGCGGCGCGGCGCGCGGGAAAGAAGCCGAAGCCGACACCGACGAGGAACGAGAACGCGAAGGCGATCACGACGACCTCGGGCAGCACGCGAAACGGAAACGACAGCGCGCGCCCAGCGGCGTAGGACCCGACGAGCCCAAGCATCATCCCAAGCACGCCGCCGAAGAGAGACAGCATCACCGCCTCGACCAAGAACTGCAGGAGGACCTCGTACGCGCGTGCGCCGATCGCGAGGCGGATCCCGATCTCGCGCGTTCGCTCGGTCACCGACACCAGCATGATGTTCATGATCCCGATCCCTCCCACGACGAGGCTCACCGCCGCCACCGCACCGAGCAGTGCGGTGAGGGCGCCGGTCACGCTCGAGAGCGTCTCGGAGATCTCCTTCATGTCGCGCACCGAGAAGTCGTCGGGAGCGCCCTCCGGGAGCTTGCGTCGCGCTCGCATGAGCGCGGCGAGCTGCGTCTTCACCTTGGGGATCGCGGTCTCGGTGCTCGCCGACATCGAGATGGCGCCGACGTCGCGGCTCCCGAGAATGCGTCGCTGGAACGTGGTGAGCGGCATCAACACGAAGTCGTCCTGGTCCATCCCAAAGGTGTTCTGCCCCTTGGCTTCGGTGACGCCGATGACGCGGCACGCGACCTTGCCCACGCGGATCGAGGCGTCGAGCGGATCGCCTTGACCAAAGAGCTTCGAGCGCACGGTCGGCCCGAGGACGCACGCGGGGCTTCCGCCCTGGGCCTCGGCCTCGTTGAACGAGCGCCCGACCGCGAGGCGCAGGTCGCGCACCGACAGGTAGTCGTTCGTGCAGCCGGTCACCGTGGTGCTCCAGTTCTGGTTCGCGGAGACCACCAGGAGCCCGCGGCCCGCCGAAGGCGCCACGGTCGCGACCGAGGGAATTTCCTGCCGGATCGCGCGCGCGTCGTCGAGGGTGAGCGGCGCGGCCCCGACGCTCGCTCCGCCGCGACGCTCGGCCCCCGGCACGACGGTGAGCATGTTGACGCCCATCTTCGCGATGTCACCGGTCACCTTGTCGGTCGCCCCCTGGCCGAGGGTGACGAGCATGATCACGGCTGCGACCCCGATCACGATGCCGAGGGTGGTGAGGACCGAGCGGAGAACGTTTCTGCGGATTTCGCGGAGCGCCATCCCGAGGGTCGAGGTGAGCATGAGGAGCGTCTTCACGACGGCGCGCCTCTCCGCTCATCGCGCTCGATGCGACCGTCGCGGAACAGGATCGTCCGCGAGGCGAAGTCGGCGACGTCGGACTCGTGCGTCACGACCACGATGGTGATCTTGCGCTCGTCGTTGAGCGCGCGCAGGAGCCGCATGATCTCGTGCTTGCGTGCCGTGTCGAGGTTTCCGGTCGGCTCGTCCGCCAGCAAGAGGGACGGCTCGCTCACCATCGCGCGAGCGATCGCGACCCGCTGCTGCTGTCCGCCCGAGAGCTCGGCTGGCGTGTGGAGCTCGCGGCCGCCGAGGCCGACGTCGGCGAGGGCCTTCGCCGCGAGGCGTCGCCTCTCGACCGTCGGGACGCCGCGGTAGACGAGGGGGAGCTCGACGTTCTCGAGCGCCGTTGTCCTCGCGAGCAGGTTGAAGCCCTGAAAGACGAAGCCGAGGTAATGCCTGCGCACGAGCGCGAGCTGGTCGAGCGAGGCGCCCGCGAGGTCGACCCCACGGAACAGGTAGCGCCCGCGCGTCGGCCGATCGAGGCAGCCGAGCACGTTCATGCAGGTCGACTTGCCCGAGCCGCTCGGGCCCATCACGGCTACGAACTCCCCCGTGCGGATGTCGAGGTCGACGCCGTCGAGCGCGCGCACCTCGGACTCGCCGCTGCCGTAGATCTTGAACACGTCCCGGAGCGCGATGAGCGGCGCGGCCGTGTCGGTCACTTCGACTCCTCAACGTCGACGAGCACCTCTCCGCCGTCGAGGAGCTCGTCGCTCGCCACCTCGGTCTTCGCGCCGTCCGTCGCGCCGAGCGTGACGGTGACGACCTTCGGCTTGCCCTCGACGAGAAGCCACACGTGCGGCTCCCGTGGGACATCCGAGCGCGGCGCCTCGCGCGAGGACCCACTGAACATCCCGGAGCGCCGCCGCGGGGCCTCGCTCGGTGGGTTGAAGCGCAGGGCGGCGCTCGGCACGGTCAGGATTTTCTCGCGCTTCTCGGCCACGATCGTGGCCGTCGCCGTCATGCCTGGGCGGAGCGCGCCCTCACGGTTATCGACCGAGAGGATCGACTCGTAGCTGACGACGTTTTGCTCGGTCCTCGGCTCGTTGCGAACCGAGGTCACCATGGCTTCGAAGGTACGGTTCGGGTAGGCGTCGACCGTGAAGGTCGCGCGCTGCCCCTCCTTGGCGCGGCCGACGTCGGCCTCGTCGATGTAGGCGGTGAGCCGCATGCGCGTCAGGTCTTCGGTGACCTTGAAGAGGACGGGCGTCTGGAAGCCCGCGGTCACCGTCTGGCCGAGCTCGACGAGCCGCGCGAGGACGAGCCCGTCGATCGGCGAGACGATCGTCGTCTTGCCGAGGCGGCTGCGCGCGCTCGTCAGGTTTGCTGTCGCGACTGTCGCGGCGGCTTCGGCGCTCGCAACCTGCGCCTCCGCGCGTTCGGCTGCGGCACGGGCTGCTTCGAGGTCGCGCTGCGACAAGAGTCCGAGCTTTGCTTGCTCTTCGGCCCGCGCGCGCGCGCGTTGGGTCTCGTCGCGTGTCGCTTTCGCGGTCCGAATGGCCGCGCTCGCCTCGGCGAGCTGAGCGGCGGCTTGCTCGACCGCGGCGCGCGAGGTCTCGGGGTCGATCACGGCGAGCACGTCGCCCTTCTTCACGTGATCGTTGAAGTCGGCGCGGAGGTCGATCACCTTTCCCGACACCTCGGCGCCGACCTCGACGGTGTTGAGGCCGCTCAGCGTCCCGGTGGCGGTGATGGTGACCTGCAGGTCCGAGCGCGCGACCTTCGCCGTGATCCACTTCGGTCCCTTCGGGGCGCGGCTGCGGCTCCAGTAGGCGACCCCGAGCGCGACGAGCGCGACGAGCACGACCCAGAGGCCTCGGCGGAGCCACGACTTCGCCCCGCGCGGCTCGGTGCTCGCGAGCAGGGCCACGAGCTTCGGATCCGGGGCCTGGCCGGTGGGCGTAGGGTTGTCGCTCACGGCCTAAGTCATGCGGCCCCCGTGCGTCGGAGGCAAGGCGCGCGTCACGTTCGACAGCGAAACACAGGGTAGAGGAGAGCTCCGACCGCGAGCAAGCCGAGCGCCTCGAGGGCCGCGGAGGTTCCGTGAATGAGCGAGGCGTAGACGGTGTTGCCCACGAGCAGCGTGGCCCCGACGAGGAACACGACCGGGACCAGGGGGTACGCGGGGGTGCGATAGGGGCGCGCGGCGTCCGGGTGATGCCGCCGTGAGACGAGCACCGAGACGGCGCCGAGGCCGTAAAAAATCCAGTAGATGAAGACGACGTTGTCGGTCAGCGCGTCGAAAGTCCTCCAGCGGAGGAGCAGCGCGAGCGCCCAGGCGCACTGAAGGACGATCGCCACGTGCGGCGTCGCGAAGCGCGGATGAACGGATGCGACCTTCCGAAAGAACAACCCGTCTCGCGCCATCGCAAAGAAGACGCGCGGCCCGCTCAGGATCGAGCTCATCAAGGTGCCGAGCGCGCTCGCGGTCACGAGCACCGTGATGGCGATTCCTCCGCCTTCGCCGAGGATTTGCCGCGCGAGCTCGCGCGCGGGGTTCTTGGCGTTCTGGAGCGTTGGGAGCGGGAGGACCCAGTGATAGGCGAGGTTCGCGAGCAGGTAGAGGCCCGTCACCACGGTCGTGCCGATGAGCAACGCTCGGGGCAGGTGGCGCTGCGGCTCGCGGAGCTCGCCTGCGACGAAGCTCACGTTGACCCACCCGTCGTACGCCCACAGCGCGCCGATCATCGCGAGGCCGAAGGCGCTCGCCCAGCTATCGCCGGGCGGCGGCGCACCGACCCGGGCGAGGTTCGTCATCGAGCCCTCGGCGACGACGAAGCCGCCGAACACGAGGGCCAGGAGGCCGAGGCATTTCGCGACCGTGAGCGCTCCCTGCACGTTCGACGCGGCGCGCACGCTGACAACGTTGAGCGCCGAAAACGCGACCACCAGCGTGCCCGCGAGCAAGGTCGACGCCGTCGTCGAGAGCGTCATGTACGGCGAGAGCGCACGCTCCACGATCCCCGCGGCCAGCCCCGCGATCGAGCCCGTCTGCAGGACCGCGAGCAGCGACCAGCCGAAGAGAAATCCCGCGAATGGACCGAGCTCGTCATGAAGGGCCGCGTAGAGCCCACCCGAGCGTGGCCGCATGGCCCCGAGCTCGGCGATCGCGAGCGCGCCGAGGAAGCTGAGGAGGCCGGCCGCTGCCCACACGAGCACCGCGAGCCGCGGGTCGGGCAGGCGCCGCGCGATGGTCGCCGCCTTCAGAAACACGCCCGACCCGATCATGCTGCCGACCACGATGGTGGTCGCGTCGAACGGTCCGAGGCGCCGCGGCAGGTCGACCGGAGGCGTCGCGCGCGGGGCCTCGCCTTCGCTCATCGACGAGTCTCTGCGCGTCGTAAGCCCCGGTTCAGGGCGCTTCGGCGGGGACGTGCTTCAGCGCGACCGAGTTCAGGCAGTAGCGCAGCCCCGTCGGCGGCGGACCATCCGGGAAGACATGCCCGAGGTGGCCGTCGCAGCGAGCGCAACGAATCTCGACTCGGCGCATGCCATAGCTCGTGTCCACGTGCTCGGTCAGGGCGTCGTGCGTCAGCGGTTCGTGAAAGGAGGGCCAGCCGGTCCCCGACTCGAACTTGGTCCCCGACGCGAACAGCGGGTGCGCGCAGCCCGCACAGACGTAGATCCCCGCGGTCTTCGTCGCGACAAAGCAGCCGGCGAACGCGCGCTCGGTGCCGTGGTGCCGAAGGACTTGGTACGCCTCGGGGGAGAGCCGCGCGCGCCACTCGTCGTCGCTGAGGATGAGCTTCTCGACCACGCCGCGGAGGTATCACGCGGCGGTGGCTCGCGCAAATCGCGCCGCTCAGCGGCCGGGCTTCGCGGGCCGACGCTGCGCCACGAGGGCGATCAGCGCGAGGCCGACGACGAGGCCGAGCGCGTGCGCGGGCTCGGCGATCCAGTGCGCGAGCGTGTTCCCCGGGACGGTGCCGTGGCCGGGGTGGGCCATCGCGAGGGCGGGGGTGAGGAGCACGACAGCGGATGCCAGGAACTTCATCTCAGTTACCTCGGATCGGTTGCTAGCACCTTCGCGGTCGGGAGGACAGCCCCCGCGCGCCTCGATGCGGCGCGTCGTCTCGTGGAGCGCGCAGCACGTCGGTTGCTCGATCTATCGCCATGCGCACGAGAGCAAGCATGGGCACGTTGGGATGGTGTTTGGCGGCGCTCGCCGCTCCGGTGATGCTTGGGGCATTCACGCGCGGCCCGCGCTCGGTCGCTCGCGCCCTCGAGCCGGTGGCGATCACCCGCACCGTGACCCGGCCCGAGACGCGGCCATCCCCCACGAAGCGAGCGAAGGATGTCGAGCTCGCATCCCTCGAAGTCAGCGAGGCGATTGCGCGCGGGCGCCCGCTGCCCGACTCGTCGTTCGCCTGCGACTCCTCGCTCCTCACCGGCTCGGTCGCGAGCGCGCTCGATGCGCTGGCCCCTGAAGTAGACCTTCGTGGCCGGGTGCTTTCGCGAAGGCGAGCTCGCAGGCCGACACCTCAAGATCGTCGGGCACGGGGGCTCGCGCGGTAGAGAGGCGTACAACCTCGCGCTCGGTCAACGACGCGCGTCGGCGGTCGCGAGCTACCTCGTCGGCAGGGGCTTGCCGGAGGCGCGCATCAAGACGACGTCGGTGGGCGAGTACGAGGCGAAGGGAAAGGAAGAGTCCGGCTGGCGGCGCGATCGCCGGGTCGAGATCCTCCTCGGCGACGAGGCGGAGCTGTTGCCTCGTCCCGCCAGTGGCTCGGCGCCGAGCGGGATTTGACCCGAGCCCGGTCGCGCTCAGGTCGGGTCGTCGTACGCCGCGGCGATTTCGAGCGCGCGCTTGCGGAGCTCGGGGTGCTGCAGGAGCTTTCGGACAAGCCTCCACAGCTCCGGGTCCGCCAAGAGCTGCATCGGCGTCGCGGCGTCGGCGGCTCGGCGGCGTCCCTTGCGTGGGACCGCGCCGGGGCCCTCGGCGAGGAGGCCCTGCATGCGCTCGACGTGACCGCGGGTGGGAAACATCTCGGCGTCCTCCCACGCCATCACCACGCGCGGCTCGACCCCGAGGGCGTCGGCCAGCTCCTGCATCGTGCAGCGAAGCGACTTGCGGAGCGCGCAGATGTCTTCGGGCGTCACGGCTGTCAACGCTAGCACGGCCCTCGGGACACGAAGCCCGCCGCGGCGTGAAACCCCAGCGCCGCTCGTGGCGATGACCCAGTATGAAGCTCCCTCGCTCCCTCCGCCTCTGGTCGTCTCTCGCGCTCGCTCTCTTCGGCTGTGGCCCGCTCCTCCCGAGCGACCCCACGCTCACCGACGAGCCCTGGCCATCGGAGCCAGCGCCCGGCCTTCCGCTCCTCGTCACCGAGCCTCCCGCTCCGCTCGACGCGATCCCGCCCGTGGTTCGCTTTCACATCGACGTCGCGGGCCGTGACGCCGTGGAGCCGAGCGCCTTCAGGCTGTTCGAGGGCGAGCTCAGCGAAGGCCAGCTCGAGCACGCCGCCGAGGCCGACCTCCCCGAGACCCTCGCGCCGCGGCTGGTCCCAGCGCTCGTCTTTCGTCGTGATGACGCGGTCGTCCTCGCGCCGACGACCGCCCTCCGAGCGGCGACGACGTATACGCTGCTCGAGTCCGCGCGACGCGTCGCGCGGGTGACGGTCGCGGCGACCGATGCGCACGCCGGGCTCGCGCTCGTGTGGCCCAAAGAGGGCCGCTCGCCGAGCGGTCTCCTCGCGGTCTACTGCGGGGACGCTCGAATGGAACACGTTTCACTCCCGATCTCGCTCGATCCGACCGGAGTGCCTGGGCTGCTCCGCTCCGGCGTCGCGCCGGGCGAGCCCTCACGACGTTGCGTGCACTTCGAGCCGGCGGTCGCGTCGTCGGATGCGGGCTCGCCGCTCCTCCCTCCACCCTCGATCGTCCCTCCAGGGGGCGATGCTCCGGTGTCTCTCGAGCCGCACCCGCTCGTGCGCGCCGACGAGGCTCTCGACGGCTCGAGCCTCGTCGCGTGCGGTGACGGCGAGGTGCCCTTCGGTGCGGGCTGCGTCCGAGTCGAGGATGACCGCCTGCTCTTGCGCCCGCCCGGCCGCGCGCTCCTCTGGAGCGTTCAAGCAGCACCGGCTCTCGATGTCGACGCCGTCTTCACCACCGCGGGCAAGCCGCATCAGCTGTGGCCCCTGCCGCCGGACTCGGTGATTTGGCTCGCGGTCACCACGGTCGACGCTGCAGGCGGCGTCCGCTCGACCCCGGCGCTCCTCCGTACGGCACCGCCCCGGGCGCACTTCGTGATCGACGAGGTGCTCGCAAACCCCGTAGGCCCAGAGCCTCGCCAGGAGTGGATCGAGCTCGTCAACGACGGCATGGTCGCAGGCTCGCTCGCAGGGCTTCGGCTCGTCGACATTGGCGGCGAGGTGCTGCTTCCCGACGTCGTACTGCCGCCCGGGGGCCGCGCGCTCCTGGTCGGCGACGATTACGACGCCTCCGGCAAGTACGATCCTGCCCCCCTCCCTGGCACGCCGCTCGTCCGTGTCCCGCGCGTGGGCAAAGACGGGCTCGGCAACTCGGGTGAGCCGCTCGAGCTCCTCGCGGCCGACGGCGCCCCGCTCTCGTCCTTCCCCGCGATGAAGACCAAGGCGGGGCGGAGCGTCTTCCGCCGTACGCCCAAATCGCTCGACGACTTTGCGATGAGCGAGCCTGGTGCTTCGACGCCGGGGGTGTCCAACGACGCGATGGTCGCCTCGGCGTTCGACTGAGTCTCTACCTCGCGACGACACGGCGGAGCTGGCGCGGCCTCGCGACAAGCTCCCCAAGACGACACGGCGGAGCTGGCGCGGCCTCGCGACAAGCTCCCCAAGACGACACGGCGGAGCTGGCGCGGCCTCGCGATCAGCTC
>Ga0194129_10003696_pt1 | contig 21106 bp, 21 predicted proteins | sample TA2KigCa35mmetaG_FD_150862 | JGI IMG/M metagenome (GOLD analysis project Ga0194129, IMG submission 150862) | Freshwater microbial communities from Lake Tanganyika, Tanzania - TA2015038 Kigoma Deep Cast 35m | ecosystem: Environmental > Aquatic > Freshwater > Lake | place: Tanzania: Lake...
AATATCTATAGATTATAAATGATATTAAAAAGGTGCCTAGATTGTTAAAACAATCCAGTCTATTAGACTGAAACCGTTACACACCTTTAAGAAAGACTGATAAGATGTAATAAGTTAAGTAATAAAATCTAAAACATTTATTAATGTTTTAAGTATAAATCTTAATATGACCTCTAAAAGGGGGTTATCAAGAATTATCAAGTTTTTTGTAACGGTGTAAACTATTTCATATATGATTTATTTATTGGTGTAAATTTTATAAATTTAATTTTTTTATAAAATTCTTCGTACCTATTACAAAAAAATATATATAATTAATGTATATATGCTAATAAAAATAAACGAAAATATTGACAAAGACACAAAATTTACATGTGATAACGTTTATGTTATTCATGGACAAATTAGAGTATTACCTGATGTAACGCTTATTATTGAAGATAATGTAAATATTTTAATAATGAATGGTGATCTTATAAGTCCAGAAGGAGTTTTTATAGGTAAATCATGTTTAATATTTGATACTGGTTCTAACCTATATGCCGAAAAAGTATATTTTCAAGCATGTAATAGTTTGTTAGTTCCTGTATGGAACGCTGATAATGGTGGTGTAGTATTTTTAGGTTCTTCATCTATAGCTGAAAAAGATTTAATATCAATGACTTTTAGCACTAAAAAATCTAATTTTAATGCAGAATTAATTTATACTTCTTATTTAGGAGCGATGGATAAACCATCCCCAATTAAAGATTTAGATATAGATGATTATGATGCTATATCAGTTATTGGAGTAAATAATAATGAATGGAATATTAAAAATATATACTCAGAATATTCTGGTGATGATGGTTTTGATATTGAAAATTCTGATATAACATGTAACTGTATAACTATAAAAATACCAAATGAAGATGGTATTAATATTACAAGCAGTCGTGTAAATGTTATTGAATCTCTAATTATAAATATGACAATAAATGAAACATTTGATAGAGATATATTTGATTTAGAAACTGACGATGGACCTGCATTTATTAGAATTGCGCAAAATTGTTTTGTTAAAATAGATGGTATTTTTGGTGATCAATTAACACTTGTTTCTGATGATTTGCCACAACCAGTTATTACACCAGATGGAAAAGAATTACCTTATAATTTTAATGGTTGTACTGAAAAAGGACAATCTTATGTTTATTCCGGTTTTTTTAGTTTGTAAAAAATTATATATAAAATAATATATATTTTTATTATATATGCTAATAAAAATATACGAAAATATTGACAAGGATACAATATTTATATCTGATAATACATATGTTATAATTGGCAAAATAAGAGTAATGTCTAATATAATGTTGTCTATAGAAGATAATACTAATATTATGATAATGAATGGCAATTATATAAATAAAGAAGGAATAAATACTGGCAAATCGTGTTTAATATTTGAAAAAGGATCTAAATTGTTTGCTGAAAGAATATTTATACAATCATGTAATAACTCTTTTGTTCCTATAATGACAGCAGATAATGGTGGAATAGTATTTTTAGATTCACCATCTACAGAAAATATAGATACTAAAAACTCTATTATAAATGCTAAATTCATTTTTGGAAGTTGCTTAGATAATACTAATAAATATACAGTAGTTAATCATGCTGTAATTGAACATTTTAATGATATTGTTATTGATAAAAAAAATAATAAATTAAATTTTAAAAATATATTTTCTAAAAATTTTAATGATGATGGTTTTGATGTTGAATTCTAATAATATATAATGAATCTTTATTCTTACTTAAGAATAATCTTAATATAGTATGCTATTTATGTTTATAAAAATTTTTTTCAGTAAATGATCCTTATTTTCTATACTTTGGATCACTGTTGCTGGAAAGTGGTGGCTTTTTTCCGTAAAGTCTTTCAAATTCACCAAGTAATAATGCTTCCCAGACATGATATCTAGAAATCAAGTAAGTCTCGGTAAATCCCAACATTGAATCAGTATCTTGTTTTGGTTCAATTCTGAATCCATACATCTCAATTGACATACCTTGCTCAAGATACCAATGAAATGTATGATAGATGAAGGCATTGGTGGAAACAGATTTTCCTCCTTTTTCAGGCACACAATGTCCTGAAAGATAGCTTCGACATCTATCATCAAGACCAACTCTGGTGCCTCCAATTTTGACTATATATCCACCAATCACTAATATGTAGATCCATTCAACAGGTTCTTTCCAAAGGTCCAACGAAATTGTATTAACAAACTGAATGACAGTTTGCCTTCTTTTGTCTCCTGGTTGTTTTGCTGACGGGTTTGCTTTTCCTTTTTTTTTGGTTTTTGATGGTTCCTCCACAACTTCCATATCTGGAACAATCCATGCCACTCTTTTAAAGTGGCCCTTCTTTGGATAATCTTTCCATTTGATATGACCTTCAAAATCTATCGGCCTTACCCACTTGTTTTGTGGTGGCAAATCAAAAGAATCAGTTTTGTCTCCTATGTCGGATTTATCTTCATCATCTTCAAAAATACCACAAATAAACTTTCCAATTATAAGTTCAAGTTCATTAGTGGCCTGACACACTGTTGCTTCAGTTGGAACAACTGTACCTTTTGACAGTTGATCATTGTGTGATTTTTTTATTCTAATCTTTCGAGTCAAAGGTTTTGGTGGCAATGGAGTTGATTCATTCACCTCAACTTTTGGTAAAATAGATGCAGATGCTTCTGATGAAACATCTACACTTTCATTTTGAATCTTCATTTGTAAAGGCTTTTTGAATTTGATCAATTTCCTTAGGGTTTGAGGACTTTTTGTTGGCTCATCAGAATCACTCACTTGTCTATCAGGAGGACTTTGTGGAGGACTGCTTGGAGGACTAGCCTCTGGATTTTCTCTTACATTTTCAATAGATTTGTAAGTATTGGAATCTAGGCATATAGCCTCTAATTGATTACCCAAAATATCTACTTGGAGTAAGTCGTTCATTTTGTTATTCTTTCAATAAAGTAATAAATTTCAATTTTTTCAACAACCAATATGTTCCTTAATAGAATTGTAATCAAATTTAACAGTTTGTATAATTGTATCGTTAATTTTTCTAACTGTCCAAAAATCAGAACATTGGCTAGTATTAATAATAAAAGCATAAGGCATATAGAAATAACCTTTATCGCCCCAGCTATCACCCCATGAGTTTCTTACTATAAATACCCGTCTATTATCATCGAATCCTACAGCACATACAGCATGACCTCCTAATAATTCTTCACCTTCCTTAGGCATAGGCATGTTACCTGTTTCTGCTACTTCTTGGGTTTCAAAACTTGAATATACATTGAATCCAAAAACAAAAGGAAAACCTTCAATTAAACATTGTTTGAGTTGCTCTAGTGATTGAAAGACCCTCTTATATTCAATGCTTTTATGGTTTTTAGCTTCATCATAACATTCTTGAGTGGGACATTCTGTAAATTTAGTAATATCATATTTCCACATATCCTCAGAGCAGACACCATCAACACTAATTGATTTAATACCATCTCTAATTTCAGCTCCACTGTCTGTATCAATACTTCCTTCAATTTTTCTCTCATTATAATAAATAAATAATCTTGAAGGAATAAAAACATCTTTTTCATTTTGTTTAATTTCATCATATTCATAAGCAGCAGCAATAGCATTAGCTGTACATGAACCTAATTTATCTTGATTATAAATTGCCGGGCAAGTAGATCTTAAATCAACTAATTTAATATTGTCTAAAGTTCTATTAACAATAAAATTATGAAACTCATCTTCCGCATTTGGTGTATCTCTCTTCCATCCATAAGAATGTCTAGTAGGAGTAAAATTAGCACTGTAATCTACATTTGTTAAATTTGATTGATAAATTCCCATTTTTAATTATTATAAATATAATAATTAAATTTTATATTGTTTTATAAAAACAATTTTGCTAATTTATAAAAAGCATATACTATAACTATTTTTTTAACTATAACAAAAATCTTATCCGTTAAATTTAAATTTTCATTTAATTCATTAACTTCAGTATTTGTTAATTCATCTTCACAAGTAAATTTTTTATTTGTATCTACAGTTTCTACAGTATTATTTACATTTTCTACAGTAGTATTTACATTTTCTACAGTAGTATTTACATTTTCAACAATAGCATTTACATTTTCAACAATAGCATTTACATTTTCAACAATAGCATTTACTGTTTCTACCGTATTATTTACTGTTTCTACCGTATTATTATCACATTTTTCTTCATTTTCTTGATTAACTTCTTCATTTTCTAGATTAGATTCTTCATTTTCTAGATTAGATTCTTCATCTGATAAATGAGATTTATTTTTTCTATCTAAATTTCTTTTTTCTTTATATTGTTGAATAGTAGCATACCATTCATCTAGATCGGGTAAATCTTGTAGTAAATTAGATAATTCATTATCATCTAAATCATTAATAGTAGAAATTTTAGTAAAGCTATTATATTTAGGATATTTAGAAGATATTTTCCTATACAAAAACGATTTAATAAGTCTAGCATTTGTTTCAGTATAATCTACAGGATTATTTTTATAAAGTATATATTTATTGTAAAGCATTTTTGAAATTCTTGATTGAACTTCATCATGTAAAAGAGTTTTTTTTGATATTCTTTTTTTCATTATTTAATTAAATAATTATTATTTTAAATAAATTTTGAATAATTAGTTGTTATATATAAACTTAAAATAATTTTATATAAAATTTATAATTAATTATATAAAGTCAATATATACATTATGGGTGCAGGAATATCTAGTGAAAACCAAAAAGATTTATCTATAGTACAAACATTTACTGAACTTATGGATAGCGAAGGGAAAATTATAGGTATATCAACTAATTGTGGAAAAGTTACTTATAAATTAGGTGATAAAGTTATCATAAAAAATGATTATGAAAATAACATTGAGGTAATTATAGATTCAATAGATAGATTTCAAGAATTTTTTAAAGTTAAAGATTCTGAAATTGAAATTAAATTTGATAAAATAATCAAAAAAGTAGAAAATTCTAAACCTACAAAAGGTGGAGGTAAATATGGTTTAGGTTTTATAGGTTCAGATAATATACCAAAATATTTTTGGTCAGATTGTAGTTATACTGAATTTAGAATTGGTGATATTGTTAAATATAAAGATGATTATGGAAATAATTATATTCTTAAAATGATAGATATAAATAACATTGATAAAAAAATAAAATTAGGTGATAATAATGGAACTATTTTAGATGAAGTACCTTATAAAAATCTTATAGAAAAAAAAGAAAGTGAAAAAGAATTAGTAAAACCATTTATATATCGAATGAATTCTAAGGTTTCTTTTATTAAAGATAATATAAAAATTGTAGGAAAAGTAAAAGGATATTCTAGTAATACTGATAAAGCTACTAATATGATTATAAGATCACAATCATTTTTATATATTAAAGATGGTTCAGAAAAACAATATGATATTAGATTAGATGATAATACACTAGTAAAAATGCCAAAAGATGCTTCTTTAACAATGTCAAACGAACAATATCGTGTAAAATACATGAAATACAAAGCTAAATATTTATTACAAAAAAATAATTTACATAATAACTAAATGATTATCCTCTCACCACAATAAAAAATAATTATAGTATAGAATATATGGATCCTGAAAATAAATTTATAAAAATACAAGAATATTATGATAAAATAAATAAAAATCTAGAAAATATGGCTGAAGATATAGAAAAATTAGATAATACACATAAATATTATTTAAAATCATCTAATGACGTACATTTTCATTATTCAGTATATATAGATGATATATATTTTCAGAAAAATATATTAAATACAGAATACAATTGTATGAACGAAATTTATTTAAATAATTTAAATAAATTATATAGAGATTTATATAAATTATTTAATAAGATAATAAAACTATTAATTAATTTAATAAATGAAAATAACAAGTTAATATTAAAGATTAATGATATTGATAATACTAAATTAACAATACAGAATATTGATGAATTAAGAAAAAAATATTATATAAATATCAAAATTTATCATGAAATAAATAGTATTAATGAAAAATTTATATTAGATGATATAAAAATATTGTATGATTTAATATTAAAAAGATATGTAGATATTAATGATAATATAAAACAAATAAAATCTCATATAGCTTCTATTGACAAGAAAATAGACAAAGGTATTTTTATAGAAACATTTAAAATTAGTTTAATTGGAACGATTGAAACTTTTTCTCTTGAAAATAATTTGTATTGTAAAATTTTTAATAGTATTTTAAATAATCATCTTATTATTGCTAATAAATATTATTATAGAACTAAAAATATTTCAGAAGAAGTCACTTTTGATGAAGAAACGAATTCACTTAAGAGTGATAATATAGAAGAATATATAGAATTTACTCATGATTTAGATCATCAAAATAAAATAAAAAAATAGATTATAGATTATCAACAAATTTATATATATAATATTATATATATGAGTAGAGAATTAAATAGAGAATTACCTACAGACGATTGGACTCCATCAGATGAGAGTATATTAAAAGAATGGTCTGATAAAGCTATTTGTTATAGATGGTTATACGAACAAGCTTATCATAAATACAATAGAAAATTATTGTGGTTTATGATACCTGTAATAGTTTTATCAACAATAACTGGAACTGCTAACTTTGCACAAGATAGATTACCTGAAGAATATAGGGGGTATTTTGCAATGGCTGTAGGAGGTTTAAATTTATTTACTGCTATATTAACAACTGTAGCACAATTTTTAAAAGTTTCAGAGTTAAAAGAAGGTTTTAACAATGCACTAAAAAGTTGGGATAAATTTAATAGAGCTATTAAATTAGAATTAATGAAAAAACCAACTGAAAGAATAGATAAAAAGGAGTTAATTAATAATGCCAAAAAAGACTATGATAAATTAGTGGATGAATCACCAATACTCCCACCTGATATAATAGTTATATTTAATAAAAAGTTTAAAAATGCTAATCCTAATTTAATTTTACCTGAAATATGTGATAGTTTGCAGGAAACAAAAATATATAAAGAAGATCCAAATGTTAAACCTCTTGAAGAAATAATTATTGATGAAAATGAAAGATTTACTAATGAATTTATATCTAAGTATGGTAGAAAGCCAACTATAGATGAAATATCTGAAAATAAATTATAAAGATTTTCAAAGGTGTAATTATAATATTTACTAATCCAAATTATTTTTTTTATATTAGTAGATTTTAAATGATAGAAGATTTAAAAAAATTAGATTTAAAAAAATCAGATTTTAATAGAAATTGTCGTGCGTTTCAATCAGGAATAAATTATTTTAATAAATTAAATAATATAGATATAAATACCTTTCCATTGGTTGAATTAAAAAATGGTATTTATACACTTAATGATAAAAAAATAAAATTTAATATTTCAAAAAATGGATATTATGGTTATAAATATAATAATCCTGAAGATAAAAAAATATATAATATAATTTTTAAATTTTATAAAATTAATAAAGATGTATATGAAATACAAAATTTTCAAGATTATGAATTTAATATTAATAATTACGTAAATAATCATGAAAATATATTTGTTAATAATATAATTAATGATATTATTCGAACTATATATTATAATTTTGAGTTTATATTAAAATTTAGTATTTTTGGAGGAAAAATTCCATTACTTCATAATGTAATAAATAATAAAAAAAATAGTAAAATGGAAATACCTGTTTTTATTCAAAGTAATTATCAAAATGCATATGTTTTTAATATTGATAGTGGTGTTATATTAAATATTGGTTATTATAAAAAAAATGATGAATTTATTTCAATAGGAGCAGCTGATGTTTTACTACATGAATTAACTCACGCACATTGTGATAATGCCTTTCCATTAGATTATTGTGCTGAATCTGGAGCAATTAATGAAAGCTTAGCAGATATATTTGGGTTTGTTGTAGAATATTATATGGGTTCTCTTAATGTAATTAATTTAAATAAAGAAGTTTGTGATAAATGGACTATTGGCGATAATATATTAGATGTGAATAATGATGGTAAAGTTAATTTAAATGATTCATTAAGAAATTTTTCAACTAAATATATTTATCCATCTAAACTAAACGAATTATCTTGGTTTATTTATTTATATGATAAAAAAAATAAAATGATAAATTTTGATCATGATTGTGGTGGAGTTCATTATAACTCTGGAATTTTAAATCATTATTTTTATAGATGTTGTATTGCAGCAGGCGTTAAAGATATAAAAACTGATACTAAAAATAATTTAGTTATACTTATTAACATTTTATCAATAATTGTTAATTCTATTATTTCAAAAAATAAAGAAAAGTTTATAAAATATAAAAATAATATTACTTACCAAGAATTAGGCCTATTAATTAAAAATTTTATAAATAATAACGATAAATTTAAAGATTTTAAAAATAGTATTCTTAATAATCTTATTTATTGTAATTTAAATAATAATGTTAATATATATAAAAATAATAATGATATCATAAATTGGACTATTGCGTTTAAAAAAAGATTAAATAAAATTAATAAAATGAATAATAATTTAAAAAATAAAAATTATGATGATAAGGAATTAACTAATAATGATAAACCTTGTGATGCTCCTTGTGATACACCCTGTGATAAACCCTGTGATAAACCCTGTGATAAACCCTGTGATAAACCCTGTGATGCTCCTTGTGATGCTCCTTGTGATAAACCCTGCGATACTCTTTGTGATGCTCCTTGTGATAAACCTTCTAAAAAAGCCAAAAATAAAAGTAAAAAAGCCAAAAATAAAAGTAAAAAAGCAAAAAATAAAAGTAAAAAATCAAAAAATAAGAATTATAGAAAAATTTGTTCTACAGATTTAATTGAAAATTTTATAAATTGCGAATTAGATAAAAAAAAGAATAAAAAAAAATGTAAAAAATCATCATCTTCTTCATCTTCATCTTCATCTTCAACTTCATCAAATTCTTGGGGAATATCAAAAAGTAGTTATTCTTCATCAATATGCCCTCCAATACCATGCCCGCCAACACCATGCCCTCCAACACCATGCCCACCAACACCATGCCCTCCAACACCATGCCCACCAACACCTAAGTCATCATCACATTGTAAGTCATCATCACATTGTAAGTCATCATCACATTGTAAGTCATCATCACATTGTAAGTCATCATCACATTGTAAATCATCATCACATTGTAAATCATCATCACATTGTAAGTCATCATCACATTGTAAATCATCATCACATTGTAAGTCATCATCACATTGTAAATCATCATCACATTGTAAGTCATCATCACATTGTAAGTCATCATCACATTGTAAATCATCATCACAATGTAATTCATCATCACATTGTAATTCATCAGTATCCAGTAGTAGTAGTAGTTTATTTTCCTGTTCATCATCTCAAGTAATATCAACAGTGTCGTGTAGTTCTAATAGTTCATGTTCTTCAAGTAGTTCAGGTAATACCTGTTCTAATTGTTGTAAATATGATAAATGTAAAAAATATGAAGATAGTTTATATGATAAAATAAAATATGTAGTTATAAATATATTATTATTTGTAGTAATAATATTTATATTATATAGAAAAAGGTTTTAATTTTTTTATACCTACAAAAAAAAATTTTATATAATAATATATTATGAATATTATACCTATCATAACTTTAATAAAAAATAATTTAACTTTTTTATTAAATAATTTTAATTCAATTATGGTATTAAATCTACCATCACTTATTTTTAGTAATAAAATTATTATTTTTATAATATCATTAGTATTAGTTAAAATTGAAGAAAAAATAAATGTTAAACCAAATTCTCTTTTCATAAATTTAGAAAATATTCCAATTGATATGCCACCAACGCCATCAGAAAAATTATCTCTATATTTATCACTTGTTAAACTTATAAAAAATAATTGTAATATTAATTCATTACCACTTATAGTAGATTATAAAGGTAGGCTAAATTACATTGATAATGCTAGCAATGTTCAAATTACTAAAAATATTACTCTTAATTCAACTTTTATTTATAATGATGATAATACTTTTAATTGTTCATTAACATTATTTTCTAAATCATATCATAAACTTAAAAAGTTTATAAATAAAGCTAAATCAACAAATGAACATATTTTTGATTCGTGGAAATAAATAAAAAATATATTATAAAAAAGTTGAATTTTTAATTACCTGAACCTTTATATTTCCTTAAAGTAAAATAGAAGTATATATAAAATGGCATCCGAGGCTATTTATTCTCCTACTATCCACCAGTTTGCTGAGCAACACCCCCTCAATATTGAAGATGTGTTGTCTGCTTTCAATATCAAAAGCATTCCCTTATTGGTGGCCATACTTCATGATCATGAAGTCACCATTCAAATTTCTCCAACGCAGAAAATCATTGATAAGGAGAAAATTGGTTCCAATGCCATTGCCCTCGTAAAACTACGTGATTTTCTCTCTCAGAAAGGGATACAATTAAACTTTGACATGGCAAACATCATCAATGAGATTGATATCCATTACACAATCTGGGTGAGTGAAAAACCCCAGCCATTCTTTGAGTCTATCAAAGATGTATTGGAAAAGTTTTCTCCATCACAACACAACATTGTTGGATTTATTGCTCTAACTTTGGCTTATGATCAAATCATGAGGAAGCCCGAAGATACCAATAACTACGACATCACAGTTGCCAATATTTGGGAAAGAGATTTCTTATACCAAGACTACAAAATTCCACCTTTGAAGAAGGTCAATTATTCCTTTCTCGTCAAAAATGAAATGAGTCAGACGATCCCAAATTTTGGTTGGCATGCAATCTCTTCTCCAGCGCCTTCTCCTGGACCGATGATGAACCCTTCTCCAATTCCTACTCTTCTCAAGATTCCTGAGGAATCTGCTATGGAAAATGTTGTTCAGGCTGAACCAGAGAATACTTGGAAGCAACAGGGAAGATTACGTCATCAGAAACTTATGAGTTCAAACGGTTATGTTCCTGGCAGACAACTTGTTGGTGCCAGCGACACTCCTCCTATTTCAGTGCCTGTAGGCAGCACTTACAATGGCAAACCTACAGGTGGTTCTTATTGGGTCATGAAATTCGACAAGTTCTTTAAGAACGGTGAAACAGGAATTGGACCCACAGGTGTCAAAATCCCTGAAAATGACAGACTGAGACGTTATACAGCGTTTGTTATCAAAAACCACCCTGAAATCGAAGGCAAAAAGGTTGATGACCCCAAAGTCATCCAATTCTTGAAGGCAGAAATGAAAGAACATTTTGTCGAGTGGAACAAGTATGATTGGACGAAAATCAACTTGAAGGAACCCTTTCCAGAAAACCCCCCTCTTAAAGCTTAAGACTTTATCGTTATTCTACACTTATAAATCTTACTAAATGCCTGTATCATCTATATCTTAAAACTTGTAGAAAATTATTTTTATCTATTATATCTTTATAAATATACATATTTTTTTTTATATTAGTTAAGTATATAAAAATATGAATTTATAATAATAAAAATTAATTTATTTAATTCTTATCTTATCAATCCAATCAAGTTTTTTGTCAATACCTAAAAAGAAATCAAACTCTTCGGCTTTCTCGTGTATCTTTATAGTTAAATTACCACCTCTTTCTTGACGAGGTAATATTCTTAATTCATTATTTATTTTAATAATTTTTCCTATAATTTCTTCAGCAGATAATTTATAACAATCATCGTTATTTCTAATCTTATCTATAAATAATTCTTTACTTATTCTAGGTCGTCTTTCGCCCCAAATATCTTTATTCCATTTTTCTTCCATCATATTGCATGTAAGAATTAATTTATTTTTCATTAGTTTAGTGCTATCCATATAGATTCTATTATTTATTTTATCAAATAATTCATCAATCTCATCATCATTTTTAACACTCCAAATGATACATGGAACTTTTTGAATTGGATACTTATTACATTTATAAATAGCAATTATTGCTTCTAATCTATGTTGCCCATCAATAATATAATATTTATTGTTATTTTCTAATTCTTCATTCTTTATTTGTCCTATATGAATTGGATCTGTAAATAAAAATTCTTTATTCTTTTTATAATATCTAATCATTTCATTTGCTATTCCAGATGCTTTATCATAGTCAATCGTGCGTTGAAGCTCCCATCTGTCTATTAACTCTGCACCATTCCATGAAAATTTTGTAAATACACTAGTGCTAGTCATACTAATTTTTTGACTATAATCGATATAATTTGTAAAATCTTCAATATCAAACATATCAATGTCTGAATCTCCTTCAAGATCTGAATTTCCTTCTTGCATTGCATCACAATCATAATCTTTTTTTAATTCTTTCTTTGATATAATATAATCTAAATCTATATCTAAACTATCTTTATTTTTATTATCAAAAAAAGTTTTTATTGAAGATTTATTGTTATTTATAGAAAATATTGGATTATTTTTTGTTATATTATGAAAACTATTCATTTTTTAAATAAGTTAATCTCTATAGATATATAGAATATTTATATAAAAAATCAATTTTTCTTTTACCTAAAATAAACATTATATTTAGAGATTTATTAAATATTTATACATAAGAATAATATATGAATACTTCAATAAAAGAAGAAATTTTTTTACAAAAACCGTTTTTAAAATGGGTTGGTGGTAAAACACAAATAATAACAGAAATATTAAATAATTTTCCAAATAAAATAGATAATTACCATGAAATATTTTTAGGAGGTGGAAGTATTTTGTTAGGAGTATTATCACTAATTAAAGAAAATAAAATACATGTTAAAAATATATATGCTTATGATCTAAATAAAAGTCTAATTTATCTGTATAAAAATATACAGACTAAATGTGATGATTTTATTAAAGAAATTAAAAAGATAGTTGATGAAAATAATAATATAACAGGTGTTGTAATAAATAGAAAACCTAAAAATATAGATGAAGGAAAAACATCACAAGAATCTTATTATTATTGGATTAGAAGTAAATATAATGATATGGATGATAATGATAAAATTACTATTTTAGGTTCTGCATATTTTTTATTTCTTAATAAAACTTGTTTTAGGGGTTTATATCGTATAGGTCCTAATGGTTTTAATGTTCCATACGGACATTATAAAAGTCCATGTATTTACGATGAAGAATCTTTAAAAAATATTAGTGAATTAATTAAAGATGTAAATTTTATTCATACTTCATTTGAAACATCTTTACTTTATGTTAAAAAAAATGACATGGTTTATTGTGATCCACCATATGTTCCAATAAATGCTACATCTTTTGTAAATTATAATTCAGATGGTTTTGAAGATATTTTACATGAAAAATTATTTAGAATGCTTCATGAATTAAAGAAACAAAAGATAAAATGGATGATGTCAAATTCTGATACTAAATTAGTTTTAGATTCATTTTCAAAAAAAAAAAAATATAATATACAAAAAATATTATGTAGAAGATCTATAAATTGTAAAAAACCTGAATCAAAAGTAAATGAAGTTATAATAAAATCATATTAAATTTTTTATTTTTTTATTAAATAATTATATATAATGCCATACTGCATTAATAATAATAAAAAAACTTACACAGGTAATGAACCATCTCCTAAAGGTTTAGGATATTGTGCTAGTGGAGAAAAAGAAGGAACTAAAATGAAAGGAAAAGATGGAAATATGTGGATAAAATCAAATGGTAAATGGATCAAAAATAAAACAACTTTAGTTGATAAATCTAAAACAACTTTAGTTGATAAATCTAAAACAACCTTAGTTGATAAATCTAAAACAACCTTAGTTGATAAATCTAAAACAAATTGTGTAAATATTGTTAAATATTTTAAAATTCACAAACTTAAAAGCGGACATAAATACACAACATTCATATTTGGTAAAGAAATTAATGATAAATTCTATAAATGGAAAAGTTATAATAAATTTTCAAGTAAATCATCTCCTATTGAAGAAGGTTATAAAAAAGGAAAAATAAATAAAGATTATATAAATACATATATATGTGGAAATAAGAAAACTGATAAAGATTTAGATAAAAATATTCATAAAAATTATAAAACATATTTTATACATGATAATGGTAGCCAGCCTTTTTTAGTTGCAATTAAAAATAAAATTGCCAAAATATTTAAAATAGATAAAAATATTGAAAAAAAAGATAATCCACCTGAATATTATTATAATCAACTAATAAAAGAATACAAATTTAATAAAATATTTATTCCTAAAGGTTATGATGCCATTGACATTTTCAATAATATAATAAAAGATTATAAAGAATATCAAGGAAATAGTATTCTTCTTGAAACTAAAGATAATTATGTATATATTGGAACAGAAATATATGAATTTAATATTGACGATGAAGTTATAAATTATTATTCACCTATAGGAAATAATGATGTTCCTTATCCTATAGCAATAGGTAAAGAAAATGTTTATTTTATGTTAGATAAAAAATATGTTGAATTATCATATTTTACTAACTTTACAAAAATAGATTTCATAAACGCTTATGGACATTATTACGGAAAATTAAAAAAATATTCAAAAAATATTAAAAATATAAAAAACCTGAATCAAAAGTAAATGAAGTTATAATAAAATCATATTAAATTTTTTTTATTAAAGACATAATTATATATATTATATAAACATATTATGTATAAAAAAAAATCAATACCACTAAGTCTTAAAGCGTTAGTTTGGAATAAATATATTGGTGAAGAAAAAGGAATTGGTTATTGTCAATGTTGTAGAAAGAATATTATTAAACAAATATCATTTCATTGTGGTCATATTATTAGTGAAAGAAATGGTGGTTCAACTACACTAAATAATCTTGTACCATTATGTCAAACTTGTAATTTATCTATGGGAAAACAAAATATGAACGAATTTGTAAAAAAATATGGCTTTCACGATGAACCTAATAATTCCTCACCAAAGAAAACTATTAATAAAACAAAAAAAAAGTTAGTTAATAATAATATTATAATAAATGATAATGAAATGAACTCAGATGAGATGAATTATAATGAAGTAAATTCTAATACAAATACTTTTAATTCATCTAATTTAGATTATGAAGATTGTCAAATAATAAATTTTTTAACTATGTATTTCAATTCAAAGAAAAATAAATTTTGATTAAACATAATTATTATAGGTATTATATGATAATTTGTTAAGTTTTTTATATATATTTGGATTTACTTTTTTCCATCCTAATATATAATTATTAATATCAAATGAATACCAATTACCATTTGCTTTTTTAAGATATAAAATATTATCTATATGTATTGCCATAATTCCTGAATTATATAGATTATTAGTATGCATACTTAATCTACCAATAAAAATATTATAATTATTATCTAGTTTTCTAGTTCCTTCAAATTCTACAAAATAATCTTTACCTAATGAGAATCTATCACCAGGCCAATATCTTAAATATTTATTTAAAATTAAATTTTCTTTATTATTACATATCTTTCTACAACAAAATAATATTAAAAATATTGCTAAAATTAAAATATATAGTATTATCATTTATAAATATATATTATACTTATAAAAAAATTGAATATTATATAATTTATATATCTATTAATTATGCTTGTATGACAGATAGAGAACCATTGAAATCTACACTTAAATTTATTGAAGATTTTACATACAAACATCCAATAACTAAAGAACAAAATCCACTTTATACAGTTTTACAAAGTGAATATAGAGAAAAATATGGTTGGTCTATTATAGATAAAGAAACACTTGAACTTGTAAAAAATCATATTATTGGAAAAAAAACTTTGGAAATAAATTGTGGAAAAGGATTCTGGACTTTTTTACTTAGAACACTTGGTTGTGATATTGTAGCAACTGATATTATAATACAGGATTCTTCTTGGACCACTATTGAAAAATTAGATGCAGTTTCTGCTGTTGAAAAATATAATGGAGAATGCTCAGTATTATTTATCTGTTGGCCGGATTATGAAAAAGAATATGCATATGAAGCAATAAGAAGATTTACAGGTGATACAATTATTTATATTGGTGAAGGTAAAGAAGGTAGTTGTGCTACAGATTCTTTTTTTGATTATTTAATACAAAATTATCAAAAACTAGAAATAGAAAATACATTACAAAGTTGGCCTTTTGTAAATGATAGGTTATCAATTTATAAAAAAAAATAAAATATATATTTTATTTTTTTATACTAATGAATCTAATTTTTGTATATCTGTTTTTTTAACGATTGGTTCCCAAAAATATAGATTATATGGATTTTGTTTACTTAAGAAGTACCATTCATTTTTATTATTTTTTAAATATATTATATCATCGTGCGCAATTAATATAACACCTTCATTGTAGATATGTCCTAAATTAGCAAGATTACTCTTAGCTGTTAATAAATAATTATTATCAATTGTTTTAAAATTAGAAAAATTAAATTCATATTCAAAATAATTAAATTTTGGATCACCAGGTTTTATTATTTTAATATTATCATTATTATCTAAATTTATAAAATTTTCATTTTTTTTACAAGTTATAACTACTAATATTATTGTTAATAACAATATAAAAATTATCATAAATCTTTTTATATATTAAACTTATATATTAAAAATTTGTATATTATAATTTATTTTTTATACCAATATATTTTATTTTTTATTCTCTTTTTCTGCAAGTTGATAAATATTATTATGCTTAATAAATTTATTTTATTATGCTTCATTTGTTTCTTTTACTACACATATACTGTTTTTATTTCATCACATTTATATCCTTATCTTAATAATTATGTATGTAAATAAGATTACTAAATATTTGACTTTATAATAATTTATTATTATTATCGTATTAGAGGCTTGCAAGTATGGCTTTCATGTCTGGTAGTATATAATATTTTTTTTATATATCTCTTCGCAATAGCTTTAGATATTTTTGAACTAATAATGAGTTTTATATAAATATAATATTATATAAAACTTTACATTGTAAGATCATTTTATTCTATGATGTGCTGGGCGTATTCCTTGCTGCTTTTCTATCTGATACCAATTCTTTACCCTACTTTCCAATATTAATAATCTATCGCACAACCCGATTGGGGGGTCAGTTTCTGGAATATCAGCATTAAGATCAGCAAAAGTATAATATACACTTTTATTAGTTGGGTTTATATATCCCAATTCGTGACCTACTTGTTTTTCTTCCCAGCCATCGGGCAATGCTCGTAATAAACATTGTCTTAGCAATTTAAAAGAATCTGTAGGTTTAAATTGAAGACCACATCCAACTATAAATTGTGATATGGTTAAAACTTGAACATTTCGCACTTTTGCTTGTAAATCTAAGTATTTTTGATTCACTCTAGTTCTAGTACAAACAACTTTAAAATGAATTTCTGGATTTGCTCTGACTGTCTTTTCAAATGTAGAATAAATTGAATTAGGATTTTTATTCCGTTGATCATGTACACATACCAAAGGTTCTAACTGACTATTTCCATCTCCACAAAAAAGAAATATCCGGGGATGGTATCCTTGTTGGTACTTTTCTATGCTGTCTAACATAGCTGCTTTTGAATCCGATGTCACATTACACAAAGCAAGGGCTACCGTAGTATCTACTATAGGTTCCTCCCCTATTTCTACTTTAAATGGAAAAAATAAAGCATCCTGTATAGGAACTGTTGGAACATATCGCCCTTCATAAGAACCAACTGACTGACCTAATATACATCTTCTTCCATTAAATTCGCCAGCAGCACCAGTTCTAAGTAAGCTTGCACATAATGCAAATGCTGTATACTTCACAGGATGATCAATATTACTAATATCAAATACAAAACTATCTGTAGGTGTCAAAGGATCTAAAACTATAGTTTGTTCTAACCAAGCAGTAGGAGGGGGACGAATTTGCATTTTACGTAAGAATATATAAGAACCTTCTAAACTTTTATTAGTTTTATCAGTATAATCCGGACCCTTGGAACCATAAATAATTTTTTTAAACCAATATTTAGCTTGTTTAAATATTTCCATATCACCTTCTTGCATGGCAATTCTCCCATCAAAATTTAAAAGTAATTTACCTCTTAAAAAAGCTGCATCAGCAATTCCTCTTTGTGCAGGAATAAGTGTATGAGCTAAATTATTATCACTTTCAGCACAACAACACAACGATAGTTCATACTGACGCGGACCTTCTAAAGCTGCTCTCTTTTTTGCATCATTTTCCTTATCAAGAAAATATCTTAAATAATCGACACGTAAATCCACAATATTCTGTTGCGCTTTATGTGCTTCTACATCATCAATCAATTGAGCTTTATCTTCTCTCTTAAGAAAAAAATCTTCAAAAGGAAAACATCTTATCATTAAGTCAATTCCAAGATATAATTGATATTGGGAAGTTTGTCTTGATTCTCTAGTTGCAAGATCATTTCTATATTTTGTTGCTTCATCTAAATCTCTAGGAATACCTATTCTTCCAAAATAATAAATATCAAATAAATAACTAAGCGCATGTTTATCCTTAGAATTTTTAAAATCTTCTATAGCACCAAGTATATTACCTACATCCATTTTTCCACAACCATTATTATAATGTTCATCTCCACCTTTTAATAAATTTATACTATTTAAAAGATTTAGATATTTTTCTTTGTATTTTTTGTATTTTTCTTCGTATGACATATAAATTTAATAAATAAAAAATTTTTTTAATAAATTAATTTTTCTTCTAATATATTATCTAATTCTACATATTTACTAGGTAATGTATATTTCATAAATATATTTGGATGTTCTAAGTGTAAATATAACCAATCACCAGATACCTTTTTTAGATATAATATATTATCATGTAATAAAAAAACAATTCCATTTTCATAATAATCTGGAAATATATTATCTTTATTATCAGTTATTTCAATATTATAATTACCATTTATATTTTTATCTAAGGTAAAATGAATGTCTAAATTTTTATATGTAAATTAGATGAAGGAAAAAATATTTGATTATTATCTAAATTTGAAAAATATTCTTTATTTAATAAATTACTTAATTTTTCATCTAGATAGATACACATATTTTTATCATTTATTTTGTAAAGTTCTCCTTTATAATTAAAAACATACCACTCATTATTAGCTTTTTTTATATAAACTAGTTCTTGGTAAGCTTGAGACAAACTACATTTTTTATAATTTTTAGATAAATCTAGCTTTATAACATATTTACCAACTAAACTATTTACAATATCGTGATTTATTTTATTAAACATCTTTATATGATATTCTCCTTTTTCTAAAACTACATCATTTATATCTATATAATATATAGAATTTTTGGGAGTTATTATTGCACCTGGCCTAAATAAAAAATATTTTTCATCAATATTTATAAAATTTTCATCTTTAGGCTTAAATAATATTAATAAAATTATAATTATCAATAAAAATAATAATATTTTACAATTTAACATATATATTTGATTTATAAAATTTTATAATAAAAATTGATTTTATATTTAAATAATATTTAATATTAAATATTATGGAAATCAAAATTTTGTATAATGGTACATGGCATATGGCCAATCCATATCAAAACGTTGCTTTTCAAAATTATAAAAACAGATCTATATATATGCCCGAAGGACCAATTTCAACAGGTGGTTTAACTGTATATAGAACTAATAATGATCCATATTTACCAACATATATAACTGACGGAATCACACCTCTACCTATAGCAAATTTCTCTGATGTTAAGGTATTTCTACAAGATTTACAACCAGTAGATTGGTATAATGCTAGAAATTATCAAATTTGGGCTTTTTATGATTTCGTTTATGATAATAAAGTTAAAAAAACTTATGCATCTAAATATTCTTCTTATTTAGCATATCCACCAAATACAAGAGATGTAACTACAATAGATATAGATGATTTACCTCCTAATATTATTTTTAGTATTTCTAGAAATGATAATAATAGCGTTTATTATGAAAGAAATGATTCAGGAGCATCAAGAGTTAGAATTTGTGATAATAATATGGCCAGAATTGGATTTAGAGGATTTTATACTAGAATGACTATGGATGTCGGAATGATTGTGATATCTCCTCCACAACAAGTTCAACAAACTACTTTAATTATACCAAGTAATTTAGAAATAGTTAAAACATCTATAGAAGAGGAACAATGTATTATGTGTTATGATAATAAAAAAAATTTATTATTTTTACCATGTAATCACCATATAGCGTGTTCAAATTGTTATATACAATTCCAAAAAAAAGATGAATGTCCCGTATGTAAGCAAAAAATAATTAGTTTAGATAAAAAATAATTTTTATATAGAATAATTTTTATATTATGGAAAATGATTACTATTATACAAGTACTTAAAGTACAAAGCCAAGTATATAAATTTAATAAAACAAACTGGTGGAGAAGCTAAGGATCCTATTATATATACTAAGGAACAACTTTTAGCAGAAATAAGAGATTTTGGAAAAAACTCTTATTCTTTATCAAGTAAATTTTGCAATAAAGATTGCACTCACTCAACTTATACTACTAGAATAAAAAAAAAAGATTTTCAATTTTATAAGAATAATTTATGTGTTTTTGCAGAATATACATATAATTATGGAGTTTATAACTTTACAAAATTATATCTTGGAGAATTAGTATCAAATGAGACAAAGTTTAATAATTATGGAGTATCAGACCGCTAAAAGTATATCAAACTGTATTAAAATGACTTAAGATTTTATTTATATATTTATTTAATAAATGAAAGCAAGAGAAGTTATGAAATTAATGAATATATGTAGAACTACATTATATCAT
>Ga0194129_10003697_pt1 | contig 21104 bp, 17 predicted proteins | sample TA2KigCa35mmetaG_FD_150862 | JGI IMG/M metagenome (GOLD analysis project Ga0194129, IMG submission 150862) | Freshwater microbial communities from Lake Tanganyika, Tanzania - TA2015038 Kigoma Deep Cast 35m | ecosystem: Environmental > Aquatic > Freshwater > Lake | place: Tanzania: Lake...
CATTAACCTGGAAGACATAAAAGCACCTGAAAGTTTTGAAATAGAGGAGCGTCTGAAAGCCGAGCTGAATATTCCCATTATGCATGATGATCAGCATGGAACGGCCATCATCAGCGGGGCCGCACTGCTCAATGCCTTGCGCATCGTAAATAAAGAAATAGGACATGTAAAACTTGTGGTAAACGGTGCCGGTGCCAGTGCTATAGCCTGCTCTAAACTGTTCGTCAGTCTAGGTGTAAATCCCCAAAACCTTACAATGCTTGATAGGAAAGGGGTGATATATGCCGATAGAAATGACCTTGACAAATACAAAAGCCAGTTTGTAAGTACCACCAATGTCCGAACATTGGAAGAGGCGATGGCAGGAGCTGATGTCTTTGTAGGCCTTTCCAAAGGCAATATTCTGAGTCCTGAAATGATACTTAGCATGGCTGAAAAGCCCATTGTATTTGCTTTGGCTAATCCGGATCCTGAAATAGATTACAAACTGGCCATTTCTACCCGCCCTGATATTCTGATGGCAACAGGCAGAAGCGACTATCCCAATCAAGTGAATAATGTACTTGGGTTTCCGTTCATATTTCGCGGAGCGTTAGATGTGCGAGCCACAGCCATTAATGAAGAAATGAAACTCGCCGCTGTGCGCGCAATTGCAGATCTGGCCCTCGAGCCTGTTCCGGACGTGGTAATGATGGCCTACAACGATTATGACCTTGATTTCGGCAGTAGTTACATCATTCCCAAGCCTATGGATCCACGCCTTCTTACAACCGTTGCGCCGGCCGTGGCCAAGGCCGCTATGGATAGTGGTGTGGCCCGAAACCCCATTACCGACTGGGATGCCTACAAAACCACACTCAGGAAGCGCTTGGGTATCGATAACGATTTTGTGAACCGCATGGTTCAGCGTGCCAGAAAGCAACCCAAACGGGTGGTTTTCTCAGAAGCGGAAGATGTGAAAATTCTGCGTGCCGCACAGATTTGCATGAATGAGGGTATTGCAACTCCTGTGTTGCTTGGGCGTACCCAACTCATCGGGCAAGTGATGGAAGAAAACAATATTGATATGGGGCAGGTAAACATGCTGGATCCGTGGACAGAAGATGCATTGTGTGAAGAATTTGGTGCATTGCTTTACGAAAAGCGCAAGCGCAATGGACTCACCCAGACCGAGGCAGTTAAAAAGATGCGCTATCGCAACTACTTTGGTGCCATGTTGGTGGAAACCGGCAAGTGTGATGCGCTTATCAGCGGCCTGACGCGTAATTACCCCATTGCGTTGCGTCCTATGCTGGAATGCATTCCAGTGACAGGTGCCTCCAAACGCATTGCCGGCATGCACATTGTAATGACAAAAAACGGCCCTGTGTTTCTGTCAGACACAACTGTAAATATCGATTATAAACCGGAAGAACTGGTGGATCTGGTGCTTAAAGTACACGAACGCGTGAGCAAGTTTCAGATTGAGCCCCGGATAGCCCTCGTTACCTACAGCAATTTTGGAAGTAGCCGCGGGCCAGCCCCGATACAAATGCGAAAAGCCGTTGAATTGTTACATGAACAACATCCGCATATTTTGGTGGACGGTGAAATGCAAACTACCTATGCGATGGACGGCGAAGCGCGTGCCAAACAATATCCATTTAACAAGCTGGGAAATAAATCGGCCAATACCCTCATTTTCCCGGGTCTGAACAGCGGAAATGCCGCATACCAGCTGATGCGGGGAATGGGTATGGTAGATATCATCGGTCCGGTATTACTGGGTTTTGAGAAGAGCGTTCATGTACTGCATCATACCAGTAATGTGCGGGAAATCGTAAATATGGTTGCCCTGGCTGTTTGCGAGGCACAGGAAAAATCATGAGTGCACCTTCACCGCAATTGCTCGAATGGGGCAGTAAACTTCAGGTTCAAAGCATAGGACTGCGCTATGAAGTGCTGAGAAGACCGCTGGGTTTATTTTATACGCCTGAAGAGCTTGGTGAGGAAGTTAATCAGTGGCATATTGGTATGGTCCGGGGAGAAAGGGTAGTGGCTGTTCTTTTGTTGAAGAAAATAGACGGTAATATTGCCAAAATGCGTCAGGTAGCTGTGGCGGAAGCTTTGCAGGGAAAAGGGATTGGAAACGATCTTGTGCGTTTTTCAGAAGAATTGTGTAGGCGGGAAGGTATAGCAAGAATTGAACTCCACGCTCGGAAGACAGCAGTTCCATTTTATCATTCTCTGGGCTATTTTTCTGAAGGTGATGAATTTGAGGAAGTGGGCATCCCGCATGTAAAAATGTTCCTTCAGCTCTGAATTAAAGGTAATCATACCAGTTTCTGGTTTTGCGGTTATATAACCAGAAAATTCCATTTGAGTAGGCAAAGTCTCCGCACAGTAGCTTGAGACCATTTTCATTTTGGAGTTGTAAAATAGGTGTGCATCAGCCGTCACGGCCGCTGTATAATAAAATGCTATGCTGCCCCCGTTCACCGGTTCCAAACACCACCGCATAGTATCTTTTCACCGCAGAGTTCCACACTAGACGAAAACCCATTCCGCCTGTTGTATACCGGGAAATTATATGTGTTTGCGGCCGGATTGTTTCTATAGGCTGCGACATCACAAACCAAGGTAAAAATAGTAAAACAATCATGCTGGATTTTATTCTCATTATGGTTGCAATTACCCATTGTAGTTTTTAAAAAACAATGATTTTACAGCCATTCCAAACTGCTTGTAATCATGGATTGACTTATCGGGTTTTCGGTGTTTTTAATCCGATTTATGGATGTCAGCATTGTGCAGCCCGTATATTTGCAACTTTATGGGAACACTGATTACCGTTTCACAGTTTTTACTGGCCTTATCCATCCTGATTATTCTGCACGAACTCGGCCATTTTTTGGCGGCTAGTTTTTTTGGCATCAAGGTTGAAAAATTCTACCTCTTTTTTGATGCCTGGGGGATCAAGCTTTTTAAATTTAAGAAAGGGGATACTGAGTATGGCATTGGCTGGCTGCCTTTGGGTGGCTACGTAAAAATTGCTGGGATGGTGGATGAAAGCCTGGATACTGAGCAAATGAAATCAGAGCCACAGCCCTGGGAATTTCGAAGCAAGCCTGCATGGCAGCGCCTGATATTTATGATTGGCGGGGTGGTTGTGAATCTGTTACTGGGGATTCTCATTTTCTGGATTATGATATGGAGCCAGGGTGAGAAATACGTACCAACAAAGGCTGTAAATGAAGCAGGTGGAATTTACGCTGGTCCGGTAGGTCAAAAAATAGGTTTCCGCACAGGAGATAAAATCATAGCGTTCAACGGAAAACCCAGTGAGAATTTTCTGGAAGAATTTGCCAATCCGGATTTTATCATGGGTTATAAACATGAAATTAAGATTAACAGAAACGGGAAAGATACTACCTTGAGTCTGCCGTCTAAATTGGAAGAAGTATTGGCTGAGAAATCGGATTTGCCTATTATTTCCCCCCGATTTAATTTTAAAATAGCCTCGGTAGTAGAAGGCACACCCGCAGCCAAGGCAGGATTGACAAAGGAGGATCTAATTATTGCTATTGACAGCCAGAAAGTGCCTGGTTTTCTGGAATTTAAAGAAACTATTCAGCAGAAAAAGAACAAGACTGTTGTGCTGACAGTACTCAAGGACAAAGCCACAGAAAATGTTAATGTATCGCTCAAAGTTGAGGCAGATGGTACCATAGGTTTCAAGCCCAAATTATTTGGATTTGAAGACAAAGAAAAAGTCATTGAGTACGGATTTTTTGAATCTGCAGGTATGGGAGCGCAAAAAGCGTTTTTATTTCTTGCAGCAAATGTTACAGGATTTGGAAAAATACTCAGTGGAGAGATAGATCCCCGCAAATCACTGGCCGGGCCGGTGGGAATGGCGCAAATGTATGGTTCTACATGGGACTGGGTTAACTTCTGGGGACTTACAGCCATGATTTCACTGGGCCTTGCATTCCTGAATATTTTGCCTATACCCGCATTGGATGGCGGACATGTGATGTTTTTGTTGTGGGAAATGATTACTAGAAAACCCGTAAGTGAAAAGGCACTGTATTTTGGACAGGTAATCGGTATGGTTATTTTGGCCACACTGATGATTTTTATTTTCTGGGTAGATATCACAAGAGCCCTTGGCTTTTAAATTACCATGAACCCATTTGCCTTTTTTGGTTTGGAGCCGCGTTTTCAGATTGATAGCCAGGTACTTCGCAAACTTTTTTTGGCCAACCAGCGCAAATGGCACCCGGATTTTCATGCTGCCAATCCCGAAATATACAGACAGGCGCTGGAACAAACAGCTGCAAACAATCAGGCGTATGCTATTTTATCAGATACTTACAGCCGTTTAAAATGTCTGCTCAGCTTGAACAATATCGAAGCGGAAAGGGAACAGGTGCTGCCACAGGCTTTTCTTATGGAAATGATGGAATTAAGCGATATTATTGAGGAAGCTCTTCGTGGAAATCAGAATAGCAGGGAAGAAGCAGAGACCAAATTAGGCCGTTACTTTAAGGAAAATGAAAAAACACTCCATTCTCTTTCTGCAAAAGACGATGCATTAAGCTCTTCAAGTGAAATATTGATGAAAGCTGCCGCATTATACCAGCAACATTGCTACCTTAACCGCCTTCGTAAAAATCTTTCGGGAATTACAGAACTCTGAGCAGAATTCGTAAGTTTGCTGTATAAATGCCATGACAACCGCCAAAACCCACATTCTCAGCCATACCGAGATTCTAATCAAGCTGGAAAGAATGGCCTGCGAAATTTGTGAAAAGCACACCAACAGCGGCGCACTGGTAATTTGTGGTCTTAACAGACGTGGTTTTGCGTTGTCTAAGTTGCTAAGTGAAAAAATTAACGCTATTGACAGTAAATTGAGCGTGGTGAATGTCAACGCGGTTGTGGATGGGGATTCTGTTTCATTCAAGCCTTCAGCGGGATTTTCCGGTAAACATGTGCTGGTGATGGATGATGTTATCAATACAGGAAGCACACTGATGCTCGTCTTATCGGAAATTTACCGTCAAAAGCCTGTAAGTATTGGTACCGTTTTCCTGGCCAAACGGGAACACCGCAATTTTCCCGTAAAAGCTGATTATGTGGGCATTTCTATTGCCACTACGCTGCAGGAGCATGTGCAGTTTGACAGCGCTGATCCCAATAATCTTTCTGTTTTTCTGGTTTAAATTACTCCTCCACGTAATTTAATTCCTTGTGGAAGCTTTCCTTTACGGTGTAGGTACCCCAAATAGCGAGCAATATGCAAACTGCGCCTACAATTATTGCGGCATAGGCATAGGCCATGCCCTCAAACTCTAGTTTTACATTCCAGAAAACTATACTGAACCCTTTGGCTAAAGTCATAAAACCAAGAGTAATTGGAACTACACCGCCCCTCACAAAATTGGGAACCGTAGCGGTAACCGTACTGCGAATATTGGTGCCAAACTGCTCGCTAGCATTGGTTACAAACAATGCCCAGTAGCCTGTTGCCAGTCCCAGCAGGTAGCTCATGGTTTTGAGTCCGGCCGGTGATAAGTTTTGATTGAATAAGTAAATACCGGTAAGCACCACTATGCCCATAAGATTGAGAAAAATAACCCTGCGACGACTTTTCAAAAGCTGTGATAACAACCCCGAAAGCAAATCTCCACTACTAAGACCAAGGTAGCTCCACATCAACATTTCTGATGTTTTTATCTGTCCGACCGCACCGGGATGATATTTCTCAATAAACAAATCCGACAAGGCAATCAGCACACCCACCACAAACCAAACAGGTAATCCTATTACGATGCAAGCCATGTATTTTTTAAAGGTGGGCCAGTCGCGAAGCAACATAAAAAAGTTGCCTTTTGTTACTTTGGTATTCTTAATTTCATGAAACATGGAACTCTCAAATGTACCTGCTCTTAAGGCCAGTAGTACAAGCCCTAAAACACCTCCCATGATGTAGGCGGTTTGCCAGTTTTCAATTTTTATGCCTGCAAGATCTTGGATAAATGCACTCAACTGACTGAGGTTGGAAACCCAGAAAGCAAATACAGCACCCAGCGCACCAAAGGTTACAATAATCATGGTACCTATGCCACGCTTTTTGGTAGGCATATTTTCAGCCACGAGGGTTATCGCTGCACCAAGCTCACCCGCAAGACCCACACCGGCAATAAATCTCCAGATGGAATATTCCGTTAGGTTACTCACAAAAGCATTGGCAATATTGGCAAAACTGTATAGCAGAATGCTGCCGAAGAGGACTGAAACACGGCCTTTCCGATCACCCCAGATACCCCAAAGCAGCCCACCGATAAGCATACCGGTCATTTGCCAGTTAAACAGTGTGATTCCAAATTCCGGAGCCATATGCAAGGATTCCATACTCTCTTTCTTGATAATGTTAAAGAGAATCAGATCGTAAATATCCACGAAATAGCCCAGCGAGGCTACCACTATCAGCAATACAATGTTCTTTTTGCCTGCCATGCTGTTTGCTCAGAAGAGATTTTCCAAAGTTGCACAAATTTTCTCCAGGAACAAGCGGTCCGTTTCATCAAAACAGGAAAAATATTGGCTGTCTGCATCCAGCACAGCCACTACTTCGCCATTATTGCGAACAGGAACTACAATTTCGCTGTTGCTTTCTGTAGAGCATGCAATATGACCGGGAAAATCTTGCACATCTTTCACCACAATAGATTGATTTTCAGCCCATGCAGCGCCACAAATACCCTTTCCATGTGCTATGCGCGTGCAGGCTACGGGGCCCTGAAACGGACCGAGTACCAGTTCATTGTGTTTTACCAAATAAAAACCCACCCACCACCATTGAAAGGCGCCTTTCAATACAGCAGAAACATTGGCTAGACCCGCAATTTGATCGTTTTCCTGATCTAGTAACCCCTGAATTCTTTTCAGGCAATCTTTATAGACGTTTTCTTTCAGCTCAGTAGAATGATTTGCGCTCATGGGCTATAAGTGGATAAGTGGTTGCGAAAATAAGACGAAAACGTTTGTGAGGCTGTCCCAAATGTAGTTAGTTTGAAGGTTTATCCTGTGAAGCATGGCTATGGAAGTGGTCAATAACCAGCCGTTTGAGACGGTTTTTACATTTGTAAGACATCCGTATTTCGGTCTACTGGTTGAGGCCAATGCCATACAGCTGCTGGCTAATGGAGATTATTCGCTTACCTTTCAGCGGGTGAGACAGCAAACAACCGGCTATTTTAACCTGAACAACGAACAAACTGAGGTGGTTAAAATTCTGGAAGAATTTGAAGTTGATGGTATTATGAGGCGTTTTTACACTGGTAATAAACGCATACGTTCCAATGAATTCTTACTGAAACACTACACCCCTGAATTGCATAAAATAGTTAGACCTTATATTGAGAAAAAACTGTCTAGGGTACTCGATATCATTAAGAACTATCCCATGTACTGGGCGGGTAAAACTGGCCAGGCACAGGGAGAAGAAATACATTATTCCGAAGAACCGGCTACTGTTTTGTTTCATCTCAGAAGGGATGAACAAGGCACCAATTATTTTGCCACCATCCGCAACAACAATGAAAAAGTCGACTTTTACCACAACGATTCAGAGATAATATCAGAAAACCCTTCATGGCTTATTACGCCGAATAGGCTACTTTATTTTCCCAAGCACATCGACGGAAAAAAAATCAGACCTTTTTTAAGTAAAAAATACATTCATGTAGAGCCTCATCAGGAAGGCAGCTACATGGATAAGTTTGTGAAACCCTTGCTGGAAAACCACGATGTATTTGCAAAAGGCTTGCAAATTGTTACGGAACAGCTGCCCGCAAGGCCCGTTATTAGCCTCAATAAGCCTTTTCAGGACAAACAATATCTCAGTTTGTACTTTCAATATGGAGGCTGGAATTTCCCGTTTCATATCCACAAAAAAGTGAATGTATCGATGGAGAAAAAGGGCAATGTTTTTATTTTTCACCGCATTCGCCGTTCGCTGAGTCTGGAAAGTGAGAAAATTGCACTGCTAAAAGAACTGGGATTGGAAAACGTAGAGGGCTGCTTATTTGCCTTGCAAAACGAAGGTCAGTCATATGAGCTTATTTCATGGCTGAACACACACTCAGAATTGCTGCAGCGCAATGGTTTTAAGGTGGATCAGGAAGCTTTTGATGTTCGCTTTTATCTTGGAGCGGTGAGCCTGGATGTGAAGCTTACTAAGGGGGCAGACTGGTTTGATGTGCTCGCAGTAGTTCGTTTTGGCACATTTGAAATTCCTTTTATCCGTCTAAAAAAGAATATACTGGAAAAGCGCAGGGAGTTTGTATTACCCAATGGTGAAATTGCCATTTTGCCCTATGAATGGTTTACACGATTTGGAAAAATAGCCCATCTGGCCGATGTGGAGGGTGATTGTTTTCGGGTGAGAAATATGCATATTTCGTTGCTTGATGATTTGTCGGAATATGTGGACATGGATGTGGCCAAATCAGGTTGGGAAAAACTGCTGCAATCCGATAAAATACCCGAATATCCTTTGCCTGACGGTATGAACGCTGAATTGCGCCACTATCAGTTAGAAGGCTACAACTGGATTAGGTTTCTTTTTGAACACAAAATGGGTGCCTTGCTAGCCGATGATATGGGTCTGGGTAAAACCCTGCAAACCCTCGCTGTCATAAAACATATTTCCGGCTTACCTTTTTCTGAAATCAGGGGAGAAGACAGCTTGATTACCGGCGAAACGCCTGTTTCTGACGAGATTCTGCAGCCGGATTTGTTTGCCCCTGCTGAAGTTGTGTTTAACGGTAAAAGTTCGGTGACGGCAGATAAGCGGATGCCTTGCCTGGTAGTTGCGCCCAAATCATTGCTTTACAACTGGCAGGCCGAGGCCGAGAAGTTTTGTCCATCACTCAAAACTCTCATTTATACCGGCATTACCCGAAATAGACTGTTGCCAAAATTTGCGCAAAACGATCTGATTATAATGAGCTATGGTACCATGCGCAACGATATTGAGGAATTGCAACGTATTGCTTTCAGGCTGCTGGTTATCGACGAAAGCCAGGCCATTAAAAATCCAGCTTCGCTTACCGCGAGAAGCCTGCTCAAGATAGATGCAGCCTATAGACTTGCGTTAACAGGTACACCCATAGAAAATACCCTGCTGGACGTGTGGAGTCAGATGAATTTCCTGAACCGAGGCCTTTTGGGTTCTTACGGCTATTTTGAAAAGAATTTTATTCGTCCCATCGAGAAAAACCAGGATGCCGGCCGCACTGCCGAGTTAAAGAGAATTCTGAATCCATTTGTGTTGCGCAGAACCAAAAAACAGGTGGCCAAGGAACTGCCCCCGAAGGTTGAAAAAGTTCACTACTGCGAAATGACACCGGAACAGGCCGAGTGCTATGAGAAAACCAAAAGCCAATACCGAAATGAAATTATGGAGCATGTCAGCCAGGTAGGTATAGCGCGCTCCAGGCTGAAAATTTTTAACGGATTGATGCACCTTCGACAACTGGCTTTAAACCCTGTGCTTAAAGATAATGATTATGAAGGCCAATCGGGTAAAGACGATGAAATAAGACGGATGCTTCAAAGGGCATTAGAAGGCGGGCACAAGGTTTTACTCTTTAGTCAGTTTGTGAGTTACCTTTCAGTGTATGAAGACATGCTGCAGTCTGACGGGATAGAATATAGTTACCTTGATGGCAGCATGGACGAAAAGGAGAGGGCAAAGGCCATCAAACGTTTTCAGGAAAATGACCATGTAAGGGTGTTTTTGCTGAGTTTGCGTGCCGGAAACACCGGACTGAATCTGACAGCCGCAGATTACGTTTTCCTGGCCGATCCTTGGTGGAATCCTTTTACCATGCGGCAGGCTGAAGACAGGGCGCACCGAATTGGACAGGAGAAAGCGGTGTTTTCGTATAAATTTATTACCAAAAACACCATAGAAGAGAAAATCCTTGATTTACAGAAAAAGAAAACACACCTCGCAGAAAGCATTATCCCCGATGAAGATAGCATTTTGTCAGGCCTGAATGTGCAGGAACTTGAAGAGCTTCTAGCCTGATTTTTAAACTTGTTTCTACTTTGAAATCCCACGAAAAACTTGCATATTTGTGTTTTATTTTGTATATATATCAATAAATTATAGAAACAATGGTATCAGCAGCAAGATCGGAAAAATCGGTTCAAATTGAAGACAGCTGGTATGAAATTCTGAAGGAAGAATTCGAGAAGCCTTATTTTCATTATCTCAAACAATTTCTGGTCAAGGAAAGACAAGCCGGTTACATTATTTACCCTCCCGGTTCACGTATATTTGCCGCATTTGATAACACCCCGTTTTGGGATGTAAAATGCGTTATCTTGGGGCAGGATCCATATCATGGTCCCAGACAGGCAAATGGTCTTTGCTTTTCGGTAAGCGACGGACAAAAAAAGCCACCATCCTTGGTTAATATTTTCAAGGAACTGCACGATGATATCAGCTGCCCCATTCCCTATAGCGGAAACCTCGAGCCATGGGCACACAAAGGCGTGCTGTTGCTCAATACCATTCTCACTGTGAGAGCCGGCCAGCCAAAATCCCATCATGGACACGGCTGGGAAGAATTTACTGCGGTCGCAATTCAAAAACTCAGCGACATGCACGAAAATCTGGTGTTTATTCTGTGGGGTCGCGAAGCGCAAATGAAAGAGGAGCTCATCGATTCGTCGAAACACCTCATTTTAAAATCCCACCATCCCAGTCCTTATTCCGCAGAAAAGGGTTTCTTCGGCAATCAGCACTTTAGCCGCACCAACCACTGGCTTGAGAATCGTGGTATTGAACCCATAGACTGGAATCCGTTACAATACTGACATTTTCCTGCAGGGTGTGGACATCTTGTCGCACAATCTTTTTTAAGGTAGCTTTTCTTTGAAGTGTGGGATTACCCGTAGAAATACATAACGCAACCATTTATCAGGGTCTTATTCCGGTGCTGACAGACGTAAATCTACTCATCAATAAAGGAGAATTTGTCTATCTCATCGGTAAAACCGGTTCTGGTAAATCAAGCCTGCTCAAAACTTTATACGGCGAATTGCCGCTTACGGAAGGTGGCGGGCAGGTGGCCGGAATGGGTCTGCAAAACCTCAAAAAATCACAAATTCCATACCTGCGCAGAAAACTGGGCATCGTGTTTCAGGATTTTCAGCTGCTGACCGATAGAACCGCCTTGGAAAATCTATTATTTGTGCTCAAGGCTACCGGCTGGAAAGACAAGCAGGAGCGGCTTGACAGAGCCAATGAAGTGCTGGCTAAAGTAGGTCTGGAAAACAAAGGGTATAAAATTCCAGCAGAACTCAGTGGTGGAGAGCAGCAAAGGCTGGTAATCGCCAGGGCATTGCTCAACAATCCTGAGGTAATTTTGGCAGATGAGCCTACCGGCAATCTGGACCCCGATGTATCAGATGAAGTAATGCGGATGCTTCAGGATGTTTGCCTTGAGGGCCGTTCTGTCGTAATGGCAACCCACGATTACCGCCTCATAGAAGAGTTTGGCGGAACTATTTATCGTGTGGCAAACGGGAAGGTCAATAAAATTGATTCCCTCAAAGAGTTAGTGCCGAATCAGCAGTAAGGTCCTGTAGTTATCAAAGGTCTCACTCATATAGGTTCCGTCTGAAAGATCTGTAACGGAAACCTTTCAGAAACTGATTTTACAGTTTTTACCAAAGCGCCATTGATTTGGAAAATTCGTATATCCTTACCTACAAATACAGGTGAATAAACCTCGTTTTGGGTGGGATTTGGGAACATGGTAATATCGCGTTTTTTACTCGACGTATTGCCTGCAGGATAGATCATTTGCTGCAAGGTCGTGGATGTGCCCTCGCTTATTAAGGATTTAACCCCAAAAATGACATGTTAGCCCCGGGCTTTGGTGTCTGATTTCTGCCAGTCTGAAACCGAAAAGACCTCGGCTTTACGGGAAGTATCAGCCTTAACCCTCATGTCAATATTTTTTAAGTTGTCTTTTTGATCGTAAACAAACAATTAACTAAAATATACATTGCCGGTTTTTAGCTTTAAGTTTCAGGTAAACATCCAGGTACTTGTCTATGTAATAGCCCTTGTTTCTCATCCCCGAAATGCAATATACAGAATTTTTGAGGGGGGAAGTCAAGGGGAATTTAGTTTGATTACCTATTCGTTTAATAATCTGTCACCAAGCCCTTTATTCAATTTGCCGTGCTGTATTTGTCGAAGCATGTCCCGTCCCAGAAGAGGTTTACAATTTGTACCTAAACCATTAGAGCAAAAAACTAATAGTCCAATAAATTAAATATCATCAATCCCAGCCACTCCCATCCTTTTCAGGTTCTTCAGCATATCGGCTGTCATCCTGTCGAGGTTGTAGTCGGGTTTCCAACCCCAGTCTTCGCGGGCACGGCTGTCGTCAATCACGTCGGGCCATGAATCGGCGATAGCCTGCCGGTAATCGGGTTCGTAGGTGCTGCTAAACGAAGGAATATGCTTTTGGATGGCGGCTGTAATTTCTTCTGGGCCAAAACTCATGCCGGCCAGGTTATAACTCGTGCGAATTTTCACTTTTTCTGCCGGCGCGTGCATGATATCCAACGCGGCTTTGAGGGCATCGGGCATGTAGAGCATGGGCAATACCGTGCCGGGTTTCAAAAAGCAGTGGTGTTTGCCCGCGGTTAGGGCATCGTGGTAAATGGCCACCGCGTAATCAGTGGTGCCGCCGCCCGGTGCCGATTTATAGCCAATGAGGCCGGGATAACGCAAACTGCGGGTATCCACACCCCAGCGGTTGAAGTAATACTGCGCGTATAATTCACCGGTCAGTTTGCTTATTCCGTAAACCGTAGTGGGATCCATGGCCCCATATTGCGGAGTATTGATACGGGGGGTATTTGGTCCGAAAGCCGCAATGCTGCTGGGCCAGTATACTTTTTTAACAATACCCGTATCACGGGCGGCATCCAGCAGGTGAAATAGCCCGTCCATGTTGAGTTTCCAGGCAAATTCCGGCATTTTTTCCGCAGTGGCACTCAGCAATGCGGCCAGGTGATACACCTGGGTGGGTTTATATTTTACAAGAATTTCAAGCAGTTTGGGTTTGTCGAGAATATCCAGTGCTTCAAAAGGGCCGGTCTGAAAAACGGAGTTGTCGCTTTTCTTTACATCGCTCGCCACCACATGATTTTCGCCATAAATTCCCCTGAGAGTTTCTGTAAGCTCCGCACCCAGTTGCCCGCAGGCACCAATTACCAAAACGGTTTCTTTCTGCATTTCACTGCAAAGGTTGACAAACGACAGTGATTTACAAAATTCATTTATCTACTTACCTTTGTTAGCGTTGAATGCCAGGCAAATCATACTCACCGCACACAGGGGCTTTCGTCATTTACTTGCTGCAGAATTAGGCGAACACGGATCCCGCCTTAGTGAAGGTGAGAAACAGCGCCTGGCACTGGCAATAGCCATTTACCAAAACAGCGAGGTACTGATACTGGATGAACCCAGCAGCAAGCTGGATGATGCCACAGAGAAAATATTGTTTCAGCATCTCAAAGGTTTAAAAAAATCAGGGGAAAACGCTCTTTATTATTGCCAATCGCGAAAAATTTTTCGACATTTGTGACACCGTTTACACTTTAGAAAATAAGCGCTTATCTCCTTACCAACAATGAAAGTAAAATTTGCCGTTCTGGGCACTGGACACATCGGAAAGCGCCATGCCGAAATGATTTCTCGCAACCCCGCTGCCGAACTGGTGGCCCTGGCTGATATCAGTCCCAAAAACGATCTGGGTGTAGAAATTTTCGGTGTGCCTTTCTACAACTCGCTACAAAGCCTGCTGGCAGAAGGCCCGGATTTTGATGTACTGAACATTGCCACTCCAAACGGTTTGCACGGACAACATGCCATAGCCGCCCTGAAGGCCAATAAGCACGTGGTAATTGAAAAGCCAATGGCGCTCAGCAAGGCAGAGTGTGAGCAGGTGGTACACAATGCCATGGCACATCATAAACTGGTTTTTTGTGTGATGCAGAACCGCTATTCACCGCCTTCCGTTTGGATTAAGGATTTGCTGAACAGCGGTAAACTGGGAAAAATCTTTATGGTGCAGGTAAACTGCTACTGGAACCGTGATGAACGCTACTACAAAGCCGGTAACTGGAAAGGCCTGCAGGTGCTGGATGGCGGAACCCTGTTCACGCAGTTTTCACACTTCATAGACATCATGTACTGGCTGTTTGGAGATATCACCGATATCCGTGCTCAGTTTGAGGATTTTATCCATAAAACCAATACTGAGTTTGAGGATTCAGGCATGATACAATTCCGTTTTCTGAACGGTGGTCTGGGCTGCATCAATTACTCAACCAGTGTTTGGGACAAGAACTTTGAAAGCTCTGTTACCATTATAGCAGAAAATGGCACTGTGAAGATAGGCGGGCAATACATGAATGAAGTGGAATACTGCCACATCAAGGATTATACCATGCCTGAACTACCTCCTGCCAATCCGGCCAATGATTACGGACATTACAAAGGCAGTGCGGCCAATCACAATTTTGTGATTGAGAACGTGGTGGATACCATCAACCGCAATGTGGCACCTACCACCAACGCGCTGGAGGGTTTGAAAGTGGTGGAAATTATTGAGCGTATTTATGCCTCAAACCCATATCCGGAAAGCAAAAAATATATTCTGGATGATACTTATCCGAGAGGATAAAAAATTATTTTCATTTTTTTTGGGGGTAAGGTTCCCTTTTGTGGTATTTTAGGTCACAAAAAGGAATGAAGGAACAACTTGAATCCAACCTGATTACCAAGTATGCCGCCGGTCTGATGTCGCGCAAGGAAATGAAGCATCTTGAAGAATGGTTGAAGAAAAATCCACAGTACAATGTTACCGTTGCCATTATCAAGCAGCAGGTAGATGCCCTGGTTAATGCGGCAGGAAGGGTTTTGGGATAAGATGAATGAACAGAAAAAAAACCGCATAACAGAAGAGTTTAAGGATGTTTGGGAAACGGCAGGAGGCTATACCTATCCTGAAGCTGCGCACAATTCGGAGCAATGGGAAGCACTGCAGGCCAAAATAAGCAGCCGCAACCTGAGAGTAACGCATAGGCCGCTGCTAACGCGCAAGTGGTTTTTGGCTGCTGCAACAGTAGCCCTTGTAGCGGGTTTTGCTGCTGTTATCTACAGCAATTTTGCAGGAAGACATGTGGAACCACTGGTTGCCACCACCGGTACGGGCGAAGTGAAAATACTTACCCTGCCCGACGGTTCTGAAGTAACCCTAAACAGCAACAGCAGACTGGCGTATGATGCAGAGTTTAGTAATCACAATAGGCATATTGTCTTGTCAGGTCAGGCCTATTTTGAGGTGAAAAAGAATGAATTACTGCCTTTTGTGGTTCAAAGCACGCACATGAATGTTACGGTGATTGGCACAGGATTTAATGTAACGGATTATAAATATGAAGACCCTGCTGTTGAAGTGTCCCATGGCCGTGTGCAGGTGGATGCCGAAGGGCAGCGCACTACGCTTACAAAGAATATGATGGCCCGTGTAAGAAATGGCAAGCTCTTCAGCAACACAGCGGATGCTGCTTGCAGGTGGCAGGAAGGCAAACTCATATTCAAGGGTGCGCAACTCAATGAAATTTCTGTAGTGATGAAGAATCGCTTTGGAAAAGGGCTGGTGTGGCAAAATGCCGCCGATAAAAACCGCGTGTTTACAGGCAGTTTTGAGCCCGGAACATCTCCGCAATTCATCCTGAATACGCTGAATACGGCGCTGGGATTGAAGATGACGCTGAAATAATTCCTGCGATGTTTTCGCAGCCACAAATTTTACTCTTTGAGAGGGGACCGGTTTTGGCAGCATCTGTGCGGGCGCCAAAAAATGACGAAGAAATACATAAACCGAAATATTGCCATTAATTGCAATTTTCGCACAGTTACCCCTTAAAGACAGGGTGCTGATGGTATTCATCCCTCTTTTTTACCTTGCAAAGACAACAGGGAATGATTGCATGGCGTCTATCGCTATATCTTTGTATTGCGTGCAGTTGCGCTTATTTATATTGATATGGCTTTTGCTTTCCGCAATCACCTTGCAATCGCAGTCATCGCTGTATTTTACGCCCAACGATGGACAATGGAATGAGCCTATAGTGGCCAAGGCGGTATTTAAGGGTGGGGCAATCTTCATTGAAAAAAACGGGTTCAGCATCAAAATGTTGCACAATGACGATTTGCCCAATGTGCACAAGGCTTTTCACTACAGAGGTAAAGACACGCAATTTGCACTCCGCGGACATGTGATAAAAGTAAGCTTTTCAGGGTGTAATGCTTCAGAAAATATTACCATTGAACAGAGTGGTGAAGCATCGTATTACGAAAATTATTTTTTTGGGGAAAACCCCGCTAATTGGCGCACAGAGGTATATCCTGTCAACCGTATTAAATTAAAAAATGTATATCCTGAGATTGATTTTATTGTGTATTCACGGGGCGAGGAAATAGAATTTGACTGGTTGGTTAATCCCGGTGCAGATCCGACCCTTATTAAGCTGGAAATGCAGGGTCAAAACCAGATTTCATTGCTTGAAAATGATGCGGTTTGCGGAACATCCGTCGGAAATTTCACTTTTAAAAAACCTATGGCTTTTCAGGGCGAAAGGCTGGTGGAATGCGGATTTAAGCATGCACAAAATTCACTGTCTTTTGGTTTGGGTAACTTTGACAAAAGCAAGCCGCTGATTATCGATCCGGTACTGATTTTCAGTACTTATTCCGGTTCGCGTGGCGATAACTTTGGTTTTACCGCCACCTACGATTCCACCGGACATTTATATGCCGGAGGTATTGTAGATACGGATCAGGGGGCATATCCGGTTACTTCGGGTGCATTTCAGACTGTATATGGCGGTAGTGGTCCTGTTGCGGCGCCTGTTAATCTGCCCTGTGATGTGGCTATTTCCAAATACAAGCCCAATGGAAGCAGCCTGGTATATGCCAGCTACCTGGGCGGCAGCAGCAATGAGTATCCCCACAGTTTGTGTATTGACGAAAAAAACAACCTGCTGGTGCTGGGAACAACTTTATCTACTGATTTCCCGGTTTCGGGGAGCGCCTTTGATCAAACCCATAATGGTAACCACGATCTGTACGTAGCCAAAATAAGCAGTGACGGCAAAACCCTGATAGGGTCTACCTACGTGGGTGGTTCTGCCAACGATGGTATCAATACGGGTGCTTTACACTTCAACTATGCCGATGATTTTCGGGGTGATATTCTGGCTGACGGCAAAGGAAATATTTATGCCGCAACCTGCACACAGTCAAGCAACTTTCCTGTTCAGAAAGCTGCTTACAACTCACTCAAAGGATCTCTGGAGGCAGCTGTTTTCTCGCTGGATGGCAGTTTAAGTTCATTGCGCTGGAGCACATTTTTAGGCGGGTCCGCTGAAGATGCTGCCTATTCCGTTAAACTGGATGACAGTGCAAACCTGTTTGTGGGTGGCGGAACTGCGAGTAACAGTTTCCCTGCGGTAGGTAATGTCTATCAATCAAGTTATCAAGGGGGAAGGGCTGATGGATTTGTGGTGAAAATGAATCCCGATACAGGCTCGGTGCTAAAAAGCAGTTTCTGGGGGACGTCAGCCTATGACCAGGTGTATTTTCTGGATTATGATCCTGAGCAAAACATTTATATCAACGGACAAACGGAGGGGCGGATTATCCGCAGTGCTGGTAAATATGGCAAAGACAATACCACACAGTTTATTGGCAAACTTAGCAATGATTTGAGCTCCCAGGAATGGGTAACCACCCTCGGTGGCCGCACCGGCACACCTGAGCTGAGTCCCTGTGCCTTTATGGTCGATAAGTGTTACAACATTTATTTCAGCGGTTGGGGGAGTGATGTGGGTGCAGGCAATGCCGGCACTACTGCCGGGCTTCCTGTTACAGACGATGCTAACCAAAAAAACACCGACGGATCTGACTTTTACCTGCTGGCACTGAGCAAAGACGCCACAAATGTTCTGTATGCCACATACTTTGGCGGCAATCAGAGTGATGACCACGTGGACGGCGGCACCAGCCGATTCGACAAGCGCGGTGTGGTTTACCAGTCTGTTTGTGCCAGTTGTCCGGATAACCCACCCGGACTGAATGATTTCCCCACCACATCGGGCTCGGCGTTTCCCACCAACGTAAGTTATCGCTGCAGCAACGCCAGTTTTAAACTGGAATTCGGGGTTTCCTACTTAATCAGTTCGCCATTCACAGCAACCCCCAATCCGGTATGTATGCCCAATCCCATTCAATTTACCGTTACCACGCCGGGCGTCAGGTCAAAATACTACTGGGATTTCGGCGATGGCAATACCGATTCCGTTCTCAATCCGAAACACACCTATTCCAAACCCGGAAAATACCGGGTAAAACTGCGAATGATAGACTCCTCAGCCTGCAACAAGCTGGACAGTTTTCAGCTCGAGGTGGAAGTGCTGGAAAACCCGCTGGCATTGCTGACTTCTGAATCAGAGTTATGCTCTTCCGAATGGAAATTCAGGATTGAAGGGCAGGGCATTGGCAATCCCTACTGGGATTTTGGCGACAGCACCTATACAAATGGTCTGGATGTAACCCATAAATACAATCCCGGTATATATATGTTGATGGTATATATTACCCACCCTACCTCGGGTTGCAAAGACACGCTGGGAAGGCGGATTTCCATCAATGCCGACAGTCTACAGGATATTCGTCTGGCCAACGTGTTTACGCCCAATCAGGATGGTAAAAACGATTGTTACAAGGTGGTTGGACTGAACAAAAATTGTAATACAGGCAACCTCAAGATTTTTAACCGCTGGGGCGAACGCATATACTACAGCGATAACCTAGAAGCCTGCTGGGATGGCACGGTAGACAACAATAAGGTTTGGCTTCCCGAAGGAACGTATTTTTACCAGATTATGTTAAAAGACAGGAACAGCAAGAAGGACAAGGTGATCAGCGGTTCGGTGAACCTTATACGCTGATCAGCTTACTGAAAACCTTCTGTCTCGGCTTCAGGGGCAATCTTTTTCACCAGGCCCTGCAATACCTTACCCGGTCCCATTTCTGTAAACAGGGTAGCGCCATCGGCCCACATGGCCTGCACGCTTTGGGTCCACCTAACGGGTGCTGTGAGCTGTGCCACCAGGTTTTTGCGTATGCTTTCCTTATCGGTAACGGCAGAAGCGGTCACGTTCTGGTACACCGGGCACGAAGGTTCGCCGAAAGGCGTATTTTCTATGGCTTTTGCCAGCTTTTCGCGTGCAGGCTCCATCAGCGGGCTGTGGAAGGCACCGCCTACGGGCAGTACTAGGGCACGCCTGGCGCCTGCGGCTTTCAGAGCTTCGCAGGCTTCGTTCACGGCGTCCAAACTGCCAGAAATCACCAGCTGTCCGGGGCAGTTGTAGTTGGCAGGGACCACCACACCATTAATGCCGGCACATATTTCTTCTACTTTGTTGTCTTCCAGCGCCAGCACAGCGGCCATGGTAGAGGGTTGTATTTCACAGGCTTGCTGCATAGCTATGGCCCTTTGGTACACAAGATTGAGGCCGTCTTCAAAGGAAAGGGTGCCGTTGGCCACCAGCGCACTGAATTCGCCGAGGGAGTGGCCTGCTACCATATCTGGGTGGAAATTGTGAAGCATGCGCAAACGGACAACGCTGTGCAGGAATATAGCGGGCTGGGTTACCCGGGTTTGTTTCAGGTCTTCGTCGGTGCCTGCAAACATGAGGTCGGTGATGCGGAACCCCAGGATATCGTTGGCCTGTTCAAACAGGGTCTTTGCCGCAGGGTCGTTGTTGTAGAGGTCATTTCCCATGCCCGCGAACTGGCTGCCCTGGCCGGGAAATACAAAAGCGTGTTTAGCCATGGGGCAAAGTTAGGCATGGAAAAGCACAGAAAACAGGATCAAGATGTGTGACCATATTCTTCGGGGATGCCTGACGGTTCGACCACCAGCATGAAATATACAAAATTTTGGTCAAATAAAAACAAATAAACCAGTATAAAACGCTCCTCACGTCTCACTCAACTCCAGCCAGCGCATGCCCTTTTCGTCCAGGTCTTCCTTCAGCTTTTCCAGTTCGGTGGTTAATTTCACTATTTGTTCGTAATCGTCGAACCGTGAGGCCAGTGCCTGCTCTATTTCCGCCTTACGGGCTTCCATCTGCGGTATCTCCTTTTCCAGTTGCTCCAGTTCAAATTTTTCCTTGAATGACAACTTCCGTTTCTCGGTCGCTTCCGGCATTTTTTCAGCTACAGGCGTTTCTAAGGGCTTGGGTGCCGACTGCATTTGCTCCTGCAGCTCTTTCCATTCGCGGTAATCACTGTAGCTGCCCGGAAAATCGCGGATAATGCCGTTGCCCTCGAAGACAAACAGGTGGTCCACCACCTTGTCCATAAAGTATCGGTCGTGGCTCACCACAATAGCACAGCCCTTGTAATCGAGCAGAAACTGTTCCAGTACGCCCAGCGTTTCGATGTCGAGGTCGTTGGTGGGTTCGTCCAGAATCAGAAAATTTGGGGCTTTCATCAGAATGCTCATCAAAAACAGGCGCCGTTTCTCGCCACCGGAGAGTTTGGATACGAAATCCCACTGTTTGTCGTATGAAAACCCAAACCGCAGTAAAAGTTGCGAGGCTGTTAGTTTATGGCCGTTGGCCATGGGAATCCATTCAGCTACATCGCGCACCACATCAATCACTTTTTTATGGTCATCCACCTTAAGGGCTTGCTGACTAAAGTACCCGAACACCATGTTGTCGCCGGTTATAATCTTTCCAGAATCGGGCGTTTCCAGGTCTATGATCATGTTCAGCAGGGTGGATTTGCCCACACCATTGGGGCCTACGATGCCCACTTTTTCGCCACGGCGGAAGATATAGTTGAAATCATCCAGTATTTTCAGGTCGCCAAAGGCCTTTTTCACGTGGTGCAGTTCCAAGATTTTGGCGCCCAGCCGCTCCATGCGCATGGTGATATT
>Ga0194129_10003698_pt1 | contig 21102 bp, 16 predicted proteins | sample TA2KigCa35mmetaG_FD_150862 | JGI IMG/M metagenome (GOLD analysis project Ga0194129, IMG submission 150862) | Freshwater microbial communities from Lake Tanganyika, Tanzania - TA2015038 Kigoma Deep Cast 35m | ecosystem: Environmental > Aquatic > Freshwater > Lake | place: Tanzania: Lake...
AATCGCCAGCGCCACGATTCGCCGGTGCAGGCTCGGCGGGGGAGTTGTTGCAAGCGACCGCGAGGGCCGCCAGGACCACGACACGAACCGAAGAGAACATGCCGGGGAGATAGAGGCTCGCGGGAGCCGGCGCAAGTGGCTGACGCTCACCCTCGCCCGCCGCCCCGAACGAACCGGTAGACGCGCGCCGGCTTGGTGCCCGTCTGCCGCTTGCCTGGCGCCACCTCGATCAGTCCGTCGTCTTGCATGCGCTCGAAGCGCCGGCGGAAATTGGCGGGATCGTGAGCCTCGCCGCGCACCGCCTCGAACACCCCGCGCAGCTCGGCGACCGTGAAGGTCGGCGGTACCAGCTCGAAGGCGATGGTCGAGTCGTCGATGCGTGACCGCATCCGGGTGAGCGCCGCCTCGAGGATCGCCCCGTGATCGAACGCGAGCGGCAGCCGCGACAGTTCGCTCGAGAGCGAGACCCAGCGCGCATCTGCTGCGTCCGAGCCCGCGCGCAAGGTCGGTCCACCGCGCGCGTCGAGCGTGCCCCGCAGGTCGGGGCTCACGAGCGCGTAGAAGGCGACGCTGATCACGCGGCCGCGCGGGTCACGGTCCGGCGCGCCGAAGGCCTGCAGCTGCTCGAGGTAGATGCGGTCGCTCGCGAGGCCCGTCTCTTCCGCCAGCTCGCGCCGTGCGGCAGCCTCGAGATCCTCGCCTCGTGCGCCCACCCCGTCGCCGACCCGGACGAAGCCGCCCGGCAAGGCCCAGGCACCCTTGAATGGTGGCTCGCCGCGCCGCACGAGCAGCACGTTCAGGTCGGTGTCGACGACCGTGACGAGCACCACGTCGACCGTCACCGCCGGGCGCGGATACGCGTAGCTGTACGTCGTCGGCTGCTTGGCTCGGGTCACGCTCGCGACGACAAGCGGTACACGACGTCCTCACGGAACGCCAGGGCCCTGCCGCCGTGGCGCGCGAGGCGCAGCTCAGGGAGCCTCGGGTCGCACACTTGACGGAACGCAAGTGAGCGTGGGTCCGAGGAAAAAACCTCGATGGTGCGACCATCCGCTCGACACAGACACACCCCGCTGTCGAGCACGACGACCTCGGGAAGGTCCGGCTCGACGTCGCGCGACCACCTCACGTCATGGCCGCCGTCGCCCTCCGAGACGCGGACGATCGCGCGGTCACGGCGGTCGCCCGAGGCCACCACGGCCACCACGACGTTGCGGTCGGCGCGCGCGTCGATCACCCGCACCCCATCGAGCTCGGGCACCCTCACCTGGCGACAGCCGCGCGCACCGCCGAGCAGGGACAGGTAGGTCGCGCCGAGGAGGCTCTGGACTGCGACGCCCTCGAAGAGGCGGGTCGCCCGTGGCAACACCCGCGCGAGCACCTGGGGGGTCACGATGAGCGTGGAGCCCACCTCCCGCAGTCCAAGCTCGACCAGCGCGTCTCCGATGCGGGCGATCAGGCGTCCTCCGCCGAGCGTCACGTCGTCGAGGCGTCCCGGGGGCTCGAGCTCGAGGCCGCTCGTGAGATCGTGCAGCGAGATGCCCTTCGTCCCCACGACCGCGGCCACCGGGCGCGCGCTTCGTGGGGCCAGCGCGATGAGGCGTGGACCTCGCGGGACCGTCGCGAGGGCGCGCCCCGAGAGCGTGTGGAGCCGGTCCTCGCATTCGACGACCGCGTCGCCGTCGTTCGACTCGAGCACCGCGCGGACGGAGCAGGGCAGCGTCACGAGGGGTTCGAGGGTGAGCCCCGTGTTCGGAGCGGCAGTCTTGAGTGGCAGAACCCTCCGCGCCGCCACGACGGAACCCGCGCACCGCTCGGGCGCTTCCGTGCGCGCGCCGTCCTGCAGCACCGCCCTCAGATAGCGGCGATACGGCTCAGGGATCGCGTCGGTCGCGAGGGCAGCAGGCGGGAGCGTCACCGCGCGGTCGAAGGCGCTCAGGCGGTGTCGCATGCGCTCGGACATCGCGCGGACGTCGGGGTGGGTCCCGCGGTAGGGGTGCGCGCCGACGAAGAGCTGGAACGCCAGCACGGCGAACGAGAACCAGTCGGAGCCGGTCGAGAACGACGCGTGACCGCCCGCGTCGATGGCGAGTGGATCGCAGATGCTCGGCGTGACCGCGCTCGCCGGGTAGGTGCGGGTCTGGTAGCTGTCGGTGTCGATCGCGTAGACGCGGTCGAAGGTCGCATCGACGAGGAAGTTCATGTCGTTCGCGTCGACGACGAGGGCACCTGCCGCGTGCACCGCGACGAACAGCGACCGCAGTTGCTCGACGAGGTGAAGCGTCTTCGCGAGGTCGATGCCGTGACGCGTGCGAAACGAGGGCGGGATGAGCTGGCAAAGCGGCCGCGTGTCGCGCAGGTAGCGCATCGTGTAGCCGATCGCCCTGCCCGTCCGGTGATCCTGGATCAACGCGTCGGGTCGCACGACGTCGGGGTTCGCGATTGCGGCGAGCTCCTGGAGCTTGCCAACCGGCACCATCGCGTCCGGATCGGTGAAGAGCTTGTAGGCGATGTCGCCGCGGGCGTGGACGCTCGCCTGGCCGCCGCGCGCGACGAAGTCATCTGGCTCCAGCGTGACCGACCCCAGCCCTCGTACGAAGATCTTCATGGCGCGTCTCCCGTTGCAGGTGGGCTCCTCCGGCACCGCGTCGATGCCGGAGGAGCGGGTGAGCGTGGCGTGCTCGGAGCCTCGAGGCGCCGCGGCGCTCAGAAGCTCAGCGAGAGCGAGGCGCGTCCCGTCCCGAGCGCGAGCGACTGCGCGCACACCGAGCGTCCGACGAAGTCGGCGAGACGGGCGAGGGTGTCGGCATCGGCGCGGTCGAGCTCGACGTAGCGCCCGAAGCCGGCGGCCGCCTGGAAGTCGGCGAGGTAGCTCGCCATCTTCGGGTCGCGGACGTTGACTCCGACGAGCACCGAGGTGAGCGACTCGAGCGTCTCGCCGCGGATGACGGAGTCGAGCGCGCCCTTGACGTCCGGGGCCTTCCGTCGTGAGGAATTGTCCTCGCCGTCGGTGATCACGAACAAGAGCCCATTGACGCCGAAGCTCGCGTCTCGCAGCTGCTTGCCGTAGTCGACGAGGGCCTGCGCGCCGTTGGCCGCACCGTCGCAGAGGGCGGTACCGCCGCCCTGGGGCAGGCACCCGTCGTAAGCCGCGGTCGGGCACTCCGCGAGGGGCTTGAAGCCGTGCACCTCGTGAAGCCGGTCATCGAAGGCGGTGACGCGCAGCATCAGGTTGTCGGCGCGAGGCGATTGCCGGCACGCGCGCACGATCGCTGCGATGCAGCGCTCGATGTCGGCGCGAAACGGCCCGATGCTGGGGCTCGCGTCGGCGGCGATCGTGACGAGCGTGTACTCGCTCGCGCCGAGGTCGGTGATGCGGCAGCCCGAGAAGCCGTAGTGCGAGCCCTTGAGGTTGAAGCTGTCGAGTGTCATGGCGTGGTGCTCCTTCGTTTCCGTTGGGTTGGGTGGTTCGGGTGAATTCAGGGTGGGGTGGTCGAGGTGAGGTCTCCGCGCGGAGGCCCGAGGGCGCACCTCGCCCGCGCGGTCCGAACGACGAGCGGCAAGTCCTGCTCGTGGCCCGGGCGCTCGCGGATGGACCTCGCCCCTCGAGGCGTGAGGTCGGGCCTCGACGAAGTCGGTCACGAGCGGCGCGGATGCGCCTTCGGGTCGTGGTCGCGGGTCCGCGTCAGAGGAGGCTTGCGACGTCGGCGGTCGTGCTCGTGCGCATCCCGCGCGCGGTGAGCTCGCGGAGGAACGCCTCGCCGTAGTGGTCGAAGCCGCCCACGTTGCTCGAGGCGTCGGTCAAGAGCACGAGCTTCGACACGTAGCGCGGATCGGCGAAGCGGTCGGCGACGTCGCGCACGGTGTTCGCGAGGCAGTGCGAGAGGGCCTCGCCGGCGAGCAACACGACGTCGGCCTCCTCGAGCGTGGCGATGAGGCCGGTGTTGACCTGGGTCGTCGGATCCTCCGGATCGGGGACCTCGGCCTGCACCGCGGAGAAGTGCTCGGTCCAGGGGTTCGAGCCCTTCGTGACGAACTCCGCCATCGCGAAGCGATCCTCCCAGGCGTGAACGGCCGCCGAGAGCTTCGGCCAGACGTTGTGCCCCTCGTCCCCGATGAGGCAGTGGTACGGCCAGATCACGTGGGGGTATCGACCCCCCGCGGCGAGCGCGCGGAGGTAGGCGAGCGTGCGCTTGTGGGCGCTCGGCTTCGAGGTCGTCCAGACGCCCTGCTCGAGGTCGTCGGCGGTGATCACCGTGAAGGGGTCGGGGTGCTTGCCGCGCGCGTCGCGGAACCAGATCGGGTGCGAGATGTCCACCTTGCGGTGGCTGTCGAGCGTGACGTGGATGGCAGCGAGGCGGTCGCGCAGCCGCTCGACGAGGCCGGCGACGCGGTCCATGTCGCCCTCGGCGCCCTTCACGTAGAGCGAGCCGTTGGGGTCGCAGAAGTCGTTCTGGGGGTCGATGACGAGGAGGTGAACGTTCGGCGCAGTCCGGGTGGTCATGGTCGGCTCCTGGGTAGGTTTGAACCAGAAAAGGTTCATAAAACCTTATTAGGGTTGCAGACACCGTTTGTCAAGGCGGGGTTGGCCCGCGGGGCTTCAGAGCAGGTTCCCGGCGCGGTCATGCGGTTCGTCATCGTCCGGCATTCGGGGCGCATGGTGTCACGGGCACGGGAAGTTCGGGGAACGCGCAGCGCTCCGGGACGCGCGACTCTGCCTTGCGGCGAGAAACCCCGGTCGCTAGCGTCCCCGGAGGTGAGCCAGGTGGCGGCATGAACGAGGAGCAGCGCATCGCGCGGATTGCCACAATTCTCGGCCGCGACGTCGCTCACGTGACCCTCGGCATCGGTGACGACGCCGCGGTGCTCGCACCGAGCGACGAGCCGCTCGTCTGGTCCATCGACGCGGCGGTCGAGCATGTCCACTTCGAGCGCGCGTGGCTCGACATCGAGGCGCTCGGCTACCGGGCGACGATGGCCGCGCTCTCCGATCTCGCGGCGATGGGTGCGCGTCCCGTCGCGGTGCTCGCGGCCCTCGTGCTGCCGCCCTCCTTCGCCGACGCCGACCTCGAGGCGCTCGCGCGCGGTCAACGGCGCGCGGCCGACGAACTTCGCACGGCCATCGTCGGCGGCAACCTCGCGCGGGGCGGGGAGCTCTCGATCACGACCACGGTCCTCGGCACCACGAAGAAGGCCCTCGCGCGGAGCGGCGCCTCGCCTGGTCAGAGCGTCTGGCTCGCTGGCGCCGTGGGGCTCGCTCGGGCTGGGCTCGAGGCGCTGCTCCACGGCATCGCCGTCCCCGACGAGCACCTCGAGGCGTGGCGACGGCCTCGGGCCCGCATCGAGTCCGGGCTCGCCGCGGCGGCGGTCGCGACCGCGGCAATCGACGTCTCGGACGGGCTCGCCCTCGATGCCTGGCGGCTCGCGCACGCAAGCGACGTCGCGCTCGTGATCGACCGCGGGGGGCTCATCGACGAAGCGCTCGAGGCGGCGGCGGCGCGCGTCGGCATCGCGCCGCTCGAGCTCGCGCTCCACGGTGGTGAGGACTACGCGTTGCTCGTGACGACACCGCCGGACCTCGCGCTCGGGGCGGGGTTTCGCCGGATCGGTCGCGTGACCGCGCGGGCCGCAGAGCGTCGTGACGACGAGCCGCTCGTGTGGCTCGACGACGGCGCGAGCCTCGTGCCCGTCCCGCCATCCGGGTTCGACCACTTCGGGTGACGGCGCGCCGTCCGCTCGGTCTTGGCGGGCTCGAAGGCAGCCTGGGGGATCGCGCTCAATCGCGCTATCGTCATCTTCGTGCGTGTGGCGTCGCTCGTCTGGCTCGGCCTCGCCGTGGCCTCGCTCCTTCACGGGTGCTCGAGCGATGACCGCTCGGGGCCGGCCGGCCTCGGCTCGAAGAAGCCCTACGCGGCGAGCGCGAGCTCGTCCTCGGGCGGTGACCCGATGCTCGGCGTCGGTGGCGGCGCGGCGTGCAGCGACGAGGGTGCGTGCGGCACCGAGACGCATGCCTTCACGTTCGACGCGCCGAACCTCTACTTCGTCTTCGACGCCTCGGGCAGCATGCTCGAGGACGCGCCCGGCAAGAGCTCATCGCGCTACTCGGTGGTCCGCGAGACCGCGATCGATCTCGTCGAGTCGCTCGGTCCGCTGATCAACGTGGGCGCGACGTTGTATCCCGCGCCCGGGATGGGCTGCGATCCGGGGAACGAGGTGATGCCGGTCACGCCCGGTGACTCGTTCGAGGTCGCGAGCGGCCCGACCCTCGCGGCCTTCAAGGACGCCACGTCCTACAAGCCGAAGGGCGGCACGCCGACCGCGGCCACGCTCGAGGTGCTCCTGCCGAAGCTTGCGGTTCTCAAGGGCAAGACGGTGGTGCTCTTGCTCACCGATGGCGGCCCGAACTGCAACCCGGATCTGCTGTGCGGTCCCGAGGAGTGCATGCCCGTCATCGAGGGCGATTGCGCGGCGAGTGCGGGCTGTTGCGATCCCGCGTTCATGGGTGGTGGACCGCGCCTTTGCGTCGACCGCGTGCGAACCGTTCAGGCGATCGAGGCCATTCACGCGCTGGGCGTCGACGTGTACGTCATCGGGGTGGCCGACCTCGCGGCCTACCAGGACGTCCTCGATGACATGGCCATCGCCGGTGGCGTGCCGGACTCGGGCAGCACGAAGTACACCGAGGTGAAGGATCTCGATGAGCTTGGCTCGGTGTTCGCATCGATCGCGGCGCAGGCGATCCCCTGCGACGTGACGCTCAAGGATCCGCCCGCGGACAAGGGGTTCACGAACGTGTACTTCGGCTGCGCCGCGGTCCCCTTCGATGCCTCGAATGGTTGGACCTGGTCGGGAGACGCGACGGTCACGCTGCATGGCGACGCGTGCAAGAAGCTGAAGAGCGGCAAGGTGGAGGCCGTGAAGGTGGTCACCGGTTGTCCGACCGAGGTGCCGAAGTAGCAGCCCGGCTCGCACGCGTCCGGCGACCGCTCAGCCGTGGACGTGAGCGGCGGCGAGCTTCATCCGTGCCCAGGCGGTGCCGTGTGCGGCAATGCCCGCCTCCTCGCGCAGGGCGGCCTCGCGCACGAAGGCGAGGCTCGCGGCGACGTCCGGCTCGAGGGGCGAGCGGCGCGCCTCGGCTCGCACGAAGCGAAGGACGAGCGAAAGCGTCGCCTGGTTCGCGAGCACCTTGTGCAGGAACGCTTGCCCCGGGCAGTGGATCCGGAGCGGGGTCTCGGTGACCGTCGCGTCGTCGTCCTTCGAGTGCCACGTGAACGCACCCGAGCGGTCGAGCAGTGCGACGGCGTCGACGATCGCGGCCTGATCGATCGCAAGCGTTCCCCCTCGCGCACGGCGGCTCGCTGCGACGTGCAGCGCGACGTTGACGAACGTGAGCGCGTTCTTCGGCTGCCATTGCGCGACGAAGGGGGCGAGCCGGTCGGCGGCGCGGGGCGAACGCCGACCCACGAGGTCCGCGAGGGCCGCGACGTAAGTGTGGATCAGGTCGAACAGGTGAGCCACGGCGACCGGCACCTCGGGCTCGCGCTGGTTCCACCGCAAGCAGGCAAGGACCTCCTCGCGGGTGAATTTTTTGAGCGGGTTCGAGAGCCTCGCGGCGGCGTCCTTGCCCGCGAAGCTCTCGTCGTCGGTGAAGCCCGGCACGAGGTCGGGCTGGTCGAGGTTCGGCAGGATGCGCGTCGCGCAGGCGTGCTCGACGAAGCCGTGCAGCACCGGCGCGGGCATCAGCCGCTCGGTGACGGTGATGAAGGCGCGCGAAGCGACGTCGATGTCGGCCTGGGTCACGGCCTCGCCGGCGCGGAGGGCAAAGAACAGGCTGCGCTGACACATCGCGCCGAGCTCGCCCTCGATGCGGTCGGCATCGACGCCCGCCGCCAAGGCCTCCATGCGGCGGAGGAACTCCGGCGGGCCCGCGGGTCTCGCCGGAGGGGGACCGCCGCGACGCTTCGGGCCTGGGTGGCGCGTCACTGGATCGAGGTCGGGACCTTCATTTTCCCGCCGACGTTGAGGGGCGCCATGAGGAGCGGCAAGAGCGTCGACTGCGCGAGCTGATCGAGCGGCTTCAGCAAGGCCTCCGCGGAGCTTATCGCCTTGTTGACGTCGAGTCCGACGGCGTTGACGCTCGCGTCGCGCTGGGTCTGCTGCGCCGAGAGCATGCGCTGCTTCAGCGTGTTCAGGAGCTCCATGTAGTCCGAGAGCGGAGTCTCGTTCAGCGGGTTCTTGCTGCCCTCGGGCGGGACGCCGAAGTTGACCGCACTCTTGAAGGTCTGCGGCACCTTGCTCGATTTCCCGGCGATCTTGTTCACGTCGACGTTGAAGCTCAGGCCCCCCGAGCGGCTCGACAGCTGCTGGTTCAACTTCTGGTTCGCGATCTTCGAGACACGCTTGTCCTCGAGGGCCGCGAGTGGCTTCTTCCACTGCGTGTGGTCTTCGAGCGCTCGCAGGATGCGCAGAAACGGCCACTCCGGTCGGCGCATCCCGCCCTGCTCGTCACCGTAGAGCTTGATGGCCTCATCGAGCGTGTTGGGCGAGCGCACGCGGATGTCCTGGAGGAATCCCTTCCAGGTGGCGATGTAGTTCTGCTCATAGTCCTCGGCGAGCAGCGCGATGTTCCGCGCGACCTGCTCCCCTTGCTCCTCGGGTGTGAGCGGCACGACCCACTGCTCGCGCTCGAGCAGGTCCTTCGCGACGTCGATGTTCGAGAGCACCGCCGCGTGCCCCTTGTCGGTGTAGGGACCGCCGACCTGGAAGTAGCCCTTGCCGTTGTCGCTCTGCGCGCTCTTCAGCCACGCGAGCACCTCCTTGCGGTCGCTGAACATCGTGTCGAGCGACAGCGGCGGGTAGCGAAGGTTGCCCCGCACGGCGTCCTCCGACTCGTCGTAGAGCTCCACCTCGATCGTGTCGACGAAGAGGGCGAGGTAGCGCTTGCGGACCGGCACCGACTGCAAGACCTCACGCGCCCGCTCGACGACCTTGTCGTTTGCCGGTACGGGCTTCGCGCGCGCCTTGTTCTCGCGATCCGGATCGGGCTTGATGAGCTGGAAATAGTGAAGAAGGAGCGGCTGCATCCGCTTCTTCAGGTCGATCATCGAGATGTCGTTCGTCGACTTGTTGATGTCCGACCAGAGCGCGGTATAGCGCCCGGTCGCGAAGTCGACGTCGAGGTTCGTGACGTCGCTCAGCATCAGGTACGTCTTCAGCTTCGAGCGCTCGTTCGCGTACTTCTCTCCCTTGATCGCGCTGAGCTCGCTCTCGAGCTTGAATTTCGCAGGTGAGACGAAGCCCTTCTGCATGTTGTAGACGTACACGGCGACGAGCTTCGGGTAGACCTCCTCGCCGGAGTACATGAGAAAGCGCATGTTGAACGGCACACCGTCGCGCTGGTGTCCCTCGATCTCGGAGAGCGTCTTGCGGAGCGGATCGAGGACCTCGAGCTTCGCTCGGATCGGCTCGGAGCGGTTGTCCCAGTCGATCTTCATCGCCTTCTCGGCTTGCTGCTGCGCGGTCTGCAGGAACTCCCGGTTGTTGAGGAACGATACGACGCTCGGTCCCGCGAAGCTCACCGCGAGTGCGAGCGCGGCCGCGCTCACTCCGACGCGCACGAGCTGCTGACGCCGGAGCTCGGCGTTGCTTCGGGCCGCGACGTCGGCGTCGGGAAAGACGACGCGCGTGAAGACGTCGAAGAGGAAGTAGCTCTTCGACTCGATGCGCTGCTGCTGCTCGTACTGCTTCGGCTGGATCCCCATCGCCTGGCCCATGCGCATCAGGACCCGGCCGAGCGGCGCGCCCTCCTGGGTGCCCGACGTGAAGTAGAAGCCGCGGAAGGTCGGCGTGCCCTGGAACGCGTTGACCATGAAGACCTGCCCGAGCAGGTCGGCGAGGTTGCGGCGCAGCCCCGCGAACTCGAGCGGGAAGCCGTAGATGGCCTCCCGGGCCTTGCGATCACGCTCGGACGCGAGCCGTTTCATCCCGCGCGCGTGGAGCTGCTGCACGAGCAAGTCGAACTCGCGCGCGAACATGCCACCGGGGTCACGGCGGTCGGCGCCGAGCGGGATCGTCGCGCCGAGCGCTTGCGCGCGGTCACTCTTGCGGAGATCGGCGAAGAACTCGTTGAAGCCGGCGACGAGGTCGCACTTCGTCACGAGGACGTAGACCGGCAGCACCATGCCGAGCTTCGTCATCACCTCGTCGATGCGTGCGCGGAGCTTCTTTCCCATCGACTCGATCTGCATCTCGTTCGCGTCGATGATGTCCGGAACGCTGACGGCGACGATCAGCCCGTTCAGCGGCTTCTGGCTCCGGTGCTTGCGGAGCATGTCGAGGAAGGACAGCCACTCGCTCTGGTCCTCGTGCTCGGTCGTGTAGCGACCCGCGGTATCGAGGAGGATCGCGTCGTTCGTGAACCACCAGTCGCAATTGCGCGTGCCGCCGACGCCCCGGATCGACGAGTCCGCGTAGGGAAACTGCAGGCCCGAGGCCTTCAACGCGGTGGTCTTGCCGGCGCCCGGCGGGCCGATGATGGCGTACCAGGGCAGGGAGTAGAGGGCGGACGCGCCACGCTTCTTGCCGCCGAGCTTGCTCTGCTTCAGCGCGTTGATGCCGTCGAGGATCTGCTTCTGCAGGGCCTGGATCTCGGCGCGCTTTTGCGGGCTCGCGTTCGCCTCCTGTTGCTTCGCTTGCTCGGCGATCGCGCGCTCGAGGGCGCCGGCCGAGCGGTTCGCGCGGACCCGCAAGAAGACGAACGTGCCGAGCGCGACGAGGAGGATGACGAGCGTGACGCCGGCCGCGATCCATAGGCTCCATTGAAGGATGAAGCTGAGGGCCCAGGCGAGGCCGATGAGTAGCGCGTAGAGGACGTAAATCACGGAGCGGGCAGCATAGCCCTGCACCGCCCGTGCGGGAATGATTCACGTGTCGCGCGGAAGGACGCCGGGGACGGCTCGAGGGGGAGCCGACCCCCGGGCGCCTGCTCGCGTCACTCGTAATCGTCGGGGCGCAGCGCGCGCTTCGCGAGCGGGTCGTCGACGAGCTTGCCGATCACCGTCTCGAGCGCGATGTCGAGCACCTCGAGGCGCGTCGACGGGAGGAGGTAGTCCTCTTCCGACACGGGCGGCAGCTCGGCGAGGCGCGCGGCCACCTCGTCGCGGTCCTCTTCGCGCAGCTCGAAGCCGCTCCACGGCTCGTCCTCACCCTCTTCGGGGGCGAGCAGGGTCTGCGCGACCTGGACCGGATAGAACGATAGCGACGCGGCTTCGAAGTCGAGCCGCCAGGTCGCGGGATCTCCCCCGTCGGTTCGCCACCAGCAGCGGTGCTGACGCCTCACCACCTCGCCGAGGTACGCGCCCACGGCACCGGCGGTCAGCGGGACGGCCTCGGGTCGGTCCGCGAGCGAGCGGCGCGACTCGGCGACGTAGTAGTCGAGCAGCGAGAGCGTCTCGGACGTGTAGTCCGGCGCGAGGTCCGGGCTCGCCTTGCCGGAGAGCGCGCTCACCATGGTGTTGACGAAGCGCACGCAGGCGGCCGCGAGCTCGAGCACCGCTTCGCTCGGCTCGGGCAGCGTCGCGGGTGCGTCGGGGGTGGGCAGCACGTCGTGCGCGGCGAGCCCGGGAAACGCGTGGTGCCCGGGCTCGTCGCAGCCTTCGCCGCAGTCGTGCGGAGGGTTCGGGTTCACGTCACTTGAGGAGCGCCGCGAGGGTCTTGCCCATGTCGGACGGCGTCGGCGCGATCGCGATCCCAGCTTCGCGCATGGCGGCTTGCTTCGCGGCCGCCGTGCCCTTGCCCCCCGCGATGATGGCGCCGGCATGGCCCATGCGCTTGCCCGGCGGAGCGGTGGTACCGGCGATGAAGCCTGCGACCGGCTTCTTCATGTTGGCCTTGATCCACGCCGCGGCGTCCTCCTCGGCGGTGCCGCCGATCTCGCCGATCATGATCACCCCGTCGGTGTCCGGATCGTCGTTGAAGAGCGCGAGCACGTCGATGAAATCGAGCCCCTTGACCGGGTCGCCGCCGATGCCGACGCAGGTCGATTGACCGATGCCAAGCGCCGTCAGCTGCCCGACCGCCTCGTAGGTGAGGGTGCCGGAGCGCGACACGACGCCGATGCGGCCCGGCTTGTGGATCGCGCCGGGCATGATGCCGATCTTCGTCTCGCCAGGCGTGATGACGCCGGGGCAGTTCGGCCCGACGAGGCGGGTCTTCTTGCCCTCGAGGTAGGCGCGGGCCTTCACCATGTCGAGGACCGGGATCCCCTCGGTGATGCAGATGCAGAGCGCGATGCCGGCGTCGACCGCTTCGCAGATCGCATCGGCCGCGAAGGGCGGGGGCACGAAGATGCAGGTGACGTTCGCGCCGGTCGCGGCGACGGCGTCGGCCACGGTGTCGAACATCGGGACGGGGGCCTTGCCGGGGAGCTCCGGGTCGAAGGTCTCGCCGGCGCGGCCGGGGACGATGCCGCCGACGACCTGCGTGCCGTAGGCGATGCAGCCCTTCGCGTGCTTCGAACCGAACGAGCCGGTGATTCCCTGAAAGATGACCTTGGAGTGCTTGTTGACGAGGATGCTCATGTTCTCACCTGCCCACCGCTGCGACGATCTTCTGTGCGCCATCGGCCATGTTGTCGGCCGGCTGGATCGCGAGCCCGCTCTCCGCGAGGATCGTTTTGCCCTTGTCGACGTTGTTGCCCTCGAGCCGCACGACGAGCGGCACCTTGAGGCCGAGCTCCTTCGTCGCAGCGACGACACCCTCGGCGATCACGTCGCACTGCATGATGCCGCCGAAGATGTTGATGAAGATGCCCTTCACGTGGGGGCTCGAGAGGATCATCTCGAACGCCTTCTTCACTTGGTCTTTGTTGGCGCTGCCGCCGACGTCGAGGAAGTTCGCGGGCTGGCCGCCGAAGTGCTTGATGATGTCCATCGTCGCCATCGCGAGGCCCGCGCCGTTGACGAGGCAGCCGATGTTGCCCTCGAGCGAGACGTAAGACAGGCCGGCCTCCTTCGCCTCGAGCTCGACCGGGTCTTCCTCGTCCTTGTCGCGGAGGTCAGACCAGTCCTTGTGGCGGAAGTCGGCGTTGTCGTCGGTCGTCATCTTGCCGTCGAGCGCGACGAGATCTCCGCTCTTCGTGACGATCAGCGGGTTGACCTCGACGAGCGAGGCGTCTTCGCCGACGAAGGCGTTGTAGAGCCCGGTGACGAGCTTCGAGAACGAGGCGAGTGAGGCCTTCTCGCGGATGCCGAGCTTGAACGCGATCTGGCGGATCTGGAACAGGGCGAGACCGATCAGCGGGTCGACGTGGGTCGTGAGGATCTTCTCGGGGTGCGACTCGGCGACCTCCTCGATGTCCATGCCGCCTTCGGTCGAGGCGATGATGGCGACCTGACGCTTCTCTCGGTCGACCAGCAGCGCGAGGTAGAGCTCCCGCGCGATGTCGAGGCCCTGCTCCAGGTAGAGCCGTCGGACCTTCTGGCCCTCGGGGCCGGTCTGCTTCGTCACGAGCTGCATGCCGAGGATCTTGTTGCCGTGCTCGACCGCGCCCGCGAGGCCCTTCGCGACCTTGACGCCGCCGCCTTTGCCGCGGCCGCCAGCGTGGATCTGCGCCTTGACGACGACGACCTCGTTGCCGGTCTCCTCGATCAGAGCCTTGGCGGTGGGCTCGATGTCCTTCGCGTCGAGGACGAGCTTGCCCTTCGGTACCGCGACGCCGTAGCGCGCGAAGATCTGTTTGGCTTGGTACTCGTGCAGCTTCATGAGGGGGCGGGTCGTAGCACACCGCCCTTCACGCCGCGAGGGCGGGTGACGGGGCGCTCGCGGGGGCCCGCCGAGCTTCGCCGCCTAACCTTCGACGCCGTGTTCGCGCGCCACGTCGGCGCCGAGCGCTCCGAGCTTCGCTTCCATTCGCTCGTACCCGCGGTCGAGGTGGTAGACGCGGCGCACCAGCGTCTCGCCGTCCGCGACGAGCCCGGCGATGACGAGCGACGCGCTCGCGCGCAGGTCGGTCGCCATGACCTCGGTCCCTTCGAGGCTCGCCGAGTGGCGCACGAACGCGGTGTGGCCCTGGATGTCGATGTCCGCCCCCATGCGGTTGAGCTCCGGGACGTGCATGAAGCGGTTCTCGAACACCGTCTCGCTGATGCGCGAAGTCCCCTCGGCCAGCGTCATCAACACCATGAACTGGGCTTGCATGTCGGTCGGGAAGCCCGGGTGCGGCGAGGTCGTGACGTCGACCGAGCGGAGTCGGCCGGTCCGGATCACGCGAACGCCCGCGCCATCGGGCTCGATCGTCACGCCGGCGGCGCGAATCTTCGACACGAGCGCCTCGAGGTCGTCGACGGGGACGTTCTCGATGTGGACGTCGCCGCCGGCCGCGGCGGCCGCGACGAGGTAGGTGCCGGCTTCGATGCGGTCCGCGATGATCGCGTGGTCGAACGGCGCGAGCTCGTCGCGTCCCTCGATCTCGATCACGGGGGTGCCCGCGCCCTGCACCTTCGCGCCCATTTTGTTCAGCACGCGTGCGAGCTCGACGACCTCGGGCTCGCGGGCGCAGTTGACGAGCGTCGTGCGGCCCTTCGCGAGCGCCGCGGCCATGAGGAGGTTCTCGGTTCCCGTCACCGTGGGCATGTCGAACACGACCTCGGCGCCGCGCAGCCGCGGAGCCTCGGCGACCACGTAGCCGTGCTCGACGCGGATCGTCGCGCCCAGCGCTTCGAGCCCCTTCAGGTGCTGGTCGACGGGCCGCGAGCCGATCTGGCACCCGCCCGGCAGGGACACCCGGGCTCTCCCGAAGCGGGCGACGAGCGGTCCGAGGACGAGCACGCTCGCGCGCATCTGCTTCACGAGCTCGTACGGGGCCTCGGGGTGGATGGTTCCGGGCTTCACGCGGACGGTCGGCGGCGCACACGAGACGGTCGAGCCCATGCGCTCGAGCAGCAGGCCCGTCGTGCCGATGTCCCGCAAATCCGGGACGTTGCGCACGAGGCTCTCGCCCTCCGAGAGGAGCGTCGCGCAGAGGATGGGGAGCGCCGCGTTCTTCGAGCCGCTGATGCGCACCCGGCCCGCGAGTGGCTTCCCCCCTCGAATCCGAATTGCGTCCATCGGCCCGCCTTACCATCTCCTGCTTGGCGTGTCGTGGCGGTTCGCTTAGCCTCACGGCCCTCATGGGGAACCGTAAGCCCTCCGCCGTCGTCGCACGCCTCGTCGCCGCGACCTCCCTCTTCATCGTGTGCGATGCGAGCGCCGCCGATCCGGTGCCTTCGCTCGATCTGCGCAGCTTCGATCCGCCCACCGATCCCAACGGTGGCCTGCGCTTCGAACCCGCGAGCTCGCCGGCGACGCTCGACTTCAACACCGGCCTCTGGCTGAACTACGCGAACCGTCAGGTCTCGCTCCGCAGCGGCGACGACGTCGTGTTCCGGGTCCTGAAGCACCAGCTCTCCGGCGACTTCGTCGCGAACGTCGGTCTGTTCGAGCGCCTCGCCGTCGGCGTCGATCTCCCGTTCGCTCTTTATCAGGCCGGTGACACCCCGGTCCCCGGCAGCCAGGTCCCCTTCGCGGCTCTCGGCAACTACGCGCTGCCGTCGCAGGCGCTCGGTGACATCAAGGTCGTCGTGAAGGGAACGCTCGTCAAGCCGACGCTCGGTGACTCGCACTCGCCCAACGCCGGGTTTTCGCTCGCGCTCGTGGAGCGGCTCGGTCTCCCGACCGGTGACGAGAGCTCGTACCTCGGCGAGGGCGCCGTGACGAGCGAGACGCGGGTCATCGCGAGCTACGACATGATGGCCCTCGGCGTGCACGGCGGGCTCGGCGCGAAATTCCGGGCGCAGACCGGCAACTTCGCCTGCCCCGGTCTCGATGGCGACGCCGCCGAGGACTGCCCGTCGCGCTTCGGGCACGAGCTGCCGTGGAACCTCGCGGTGGCCGTTCGCCCCCAAGCCTTCGGGATCGATCGCGAAGGCCACTGGCAATGGTTCGCCGAGGCTTACGGGCGGCTGCCCTTGTACCCGCGCGCGCCGTTCTCCTCGGCGGCGCTCTCCCAGGTGCAGGTCGGTGGCGGCGCTCGCTACACCTTCGACAGCGACGTGTCGGTCCTCGCGGGCGTCGACTTCGCGACCATCGGTGGCATCGGCAACGCGCCGGTGCGAGCCTCGCTGGCCATCGGCTGGGCGCCGCGCAAGCACGACATCGATGACGACGGCGTCCTCGATCGCGTCGATGAGTGCCCCGAATTCCCCGAAGATCGCGACGGGTTCGAGGACGAGGACGGATGCCCCGACATCGACAACGACGAGGACGGCGTGAAGGACGCCACCGACCGTTGCGACGGCCTCCAGGAGGACGAGGATGGGTTCCTCGACGACGACGGTTGCCCGGATCCCGACAATGACGGCGACGGCATCCTCGACGTCGAGGATCACTGCAAGAACATCGTCGGCATTCCGAGCGCCGACCCGCTTGAGCGTGGCTGCCCCGATCCCGATCCGGATCGCGACGGCGTGAAGGGCGCCGCCGACACGTGCTTCGAGGTCCCCGAGGATCGCGACGGCTTCCAGGACGAGGACGGTTGCCCGGATCCCGACAACGACAACGACGGCATCGCCGATGCGGACGATCGCTGCCGCGACGTGGCCGGCATCGCCACCCCGGGCGTGCACACGACCAACGGGTGCCCGGACGGCGATCGTGACGGCATCGTCGACTCGGTCGATGCCTGCCCGACCGAGGCCGGCATCGCCTCCGAGGAGCCTGGCAAGAATGGCTGCGCGCCGCCGCCGCCGCCGCCGCCCGAGCCGGAGCCCGCTCCGGAGGTTAAGCCCGAGCCGGAGCCCGCTCCGGAGGTTAAGCCCGAGCCGAAGGGGAAGAAGGGCGCCAAGGGTGCGAAGGCCCCGAAGGGCAAGAAGGAGCCGGTCAAGAAGCCCGAGACTCCGGCCAGCGGCGCGGCCACGCCCGCGACGACGGGGACGGCCTCCGCGACCGAGGGTGCGACCGAGCCCGGCAAGCCCGCCGCGAAGGCTGGCAAGGCAGGTGCGAAGGGCGGCGCGAAGCCGAAGGGTGGCGCAAAGCCCGCGGGCGGCGCGAAGCCGAAGGGCGGCGCGAAGCCTGCTCCCGCCCCGACCGAGTGAGGGCTGCGGCGTGACGGCGGTCGACCGCGGGCTCCCGGCCCCGGGTTGATCGCCGTCAAGCGTTGATGGGTGTCAAGTCGTAGGTGAGCCCGCGGAGGTGCGCGCCCGCGGCAACGCAGGGGAGCCTACGAGGGTCTTCTGAGCTCACCCGTGCGGTGGAGCGTGACGCGGGCCGCCGGCAGGGCGTCGTAGCGCTCGCCCGTCCGCGGGTCGCACGCGTCGGGAGCGACCTCGAGCAAGGGCTGCAGGGCGAACGGTCGCTCACGGAGCCGCGGATGCGGTACGAGCACCGAGGTCGCGTCGCTCGCTTCGCCCTCGCACCACAGCAGGTCGATGTCGATCGTCCGGGGACCCCAGCGGATCGGATCTGGCCGGACTCGCCCGAGCTGCCGCTCGATGGCGAACGTCGCCGAAATCAGCGCGTCGAGCCCGAGGCTCGAGACGACCAGCAACGCGGCGTTCAGGTAATCGGCCTGAGGCGGGCCGCCGGCCGGCGGGGTCTCGACGATCGAGGAGCAGGCGCGCACCTCGACGCCATCGAGCCCGGCGATGAGCGCGGTCGCGTTCGCGAGGAATTTCCCACGGTCTCCGAGGTTCGAGCCGAGCCCCAGGACGAGGCGGCGACAGGGAATTCGACCGGCGGGAAGCATACGTGGTAGGGGAAGGTCCCTCCCAGGATCGCGCGTGCGGCTCCCGAAGACCATAGCCACTGTCGTGGTGGCGTCGATTGCAGCGTTGGCCGGTGCACACTGGCTGAGCTGCACGCCGCGCCGACCGCTCGACGAGCTCGCCCGCCTCGCGGATGGGTTGCCCCGGGTGGCCCCGTCCGCGCTGCCCGCGTTGCCGACCGCGTCGAGCATCGAGCCGAGCGCAATCCTCGCGACGCCGGCTCCGTCCGTGGCGCCGACCGCCGCGCCCAGCGCCCCCTCGTTCTCCCCGGGAAGCGGACCGACCGTCGCCGAGGTCCTCGACACCGCGACGTGCTCGACCGAGATCGTTCGCGCCCTCTCCGAGCAGATCATCGCCGAGGAAGGCTGCCTCCGCCCGAACGCGTTTCACCGGTTGCCCGACAAGCTCGCGAGCGCGTCGGTCGAGGAGGTCGTCTTCCCGTTCCTCGCGCCCGTCGCGCAGGAGGCCCTGGTCGAGGCCATCGAGAGCGCCCGCCGTGAGCCGATGACGATCAACTCGATGCTGCGCACGATCGCGCAGCAGTACCTGCTCTTCTACTGGTACAAGCGCGGTCGCTGCAGCATCAAGCTCGCGGCCTCGCCGGGGCGCAGCAACCATCAGAGCGGGCTCGCCATCGACATCCTGCAGCCGGGCCGCTGGAAGTCGAAGCTCTCGAAATTTGGCTTCCGCTGGATGGGCGCGAAGGACAAGTGGCACTTCGATTTCGTCGGTCGCGACGCCAAGGAGAAGGCTCAGGTCAAGCGCATCGCCGACGCGCACGCCGGCCTCGACGTGCGGGCCTTCCAGCGTCTCTGGAACAAGCAACACCCCGACGAGTCGCTCGGCGAGTCCGGCGTCTTCGACGAGCGCACCGAGACCGCCCTCCGCCGCACGCCCGTGTCGGGTTTCGCGGGCGCGACGACCTGTGGCAAGTGAGCGGCGACTTTTGCCTGAGCCCAGGATGGGCTAGGAACCTGCCGCGATGAAGACTTACGACGCGATCGTGATCGGCGGCGGCCCTGGCGGCTACCCGTGTGCCATCCGGCTCGGCCAGCTCGGCCTCAAGGTGGTGTGTGTCGAGAAGGACAAGCCCGGTGGGGTCTGCCTCAACTGGGGCTGCATTCCGTCGAAGGCGTTGATCCAGGCGGCCAACACCTACGAGCGGACGAAGGATGCCGGCGCGATCGGCATCAAGGTCGGCGCGGTCGAGCTCGACGCGAACGCGATGCAAGACTGGAAGGACGGCATCGTCACCAAGCTGAACACCGGCGTCCGCGGCCTCTTGAAGGGCAACGGCGCGGATTACCTCGAGGGCACGGCGAAGCTCGTCGGCACGGACACCGTCGAGGTCACGACCAAGGATGGCGCCAAGGAGATCTTGAAGGCGACGAAGGGCATCGTCATCGCGACCGGCTCCTCGACCGTGGAGATCCCGACCTTCAAGTTCGACGGCAAGCAGATCATCGGCGCCAAGGAGGCGGTGAGCCTCCGCGAGATCCCGAAGCGCTTGCTCGTGATCGGCGGTGGCGTGATCGGCCTCGAGCTCGGCTCGGTGTACCAGAAGCTCGGCTCCGAGCTCTTCGTCGCGGAAGCGCAACCCAACTTGCTCGGCACGCACGACCAGGACTGCGTGAAGCTCGTCGAGCGCAAGCTCGTCAAGCACGGCGCGAAGATCTTCAAGAAGGCGCTCGCGAAGGGCTACGAGAAGAACGCGGACGGCTCGCTCAAGGTCACGCTCGAGCAGGAGGGTAAGGCGATCACGCTCGACGTCGACGTCGTCCTCGTCGCGGTCGGCATGCGCCCGAACAGCGCGAACCTCGGCCTCGAGGCGCTCGGCGTGAAGGTCGAGAAGGGCATCATCCCCGTCGACCATGAGTGCCGCACGAACGTCCCCGGCATCTACGCGATCGGCGACGTCAGCGGATTGCCGTTCCTCGCCCACAAGGCGAGCAAGGAGGGTGAGGTCTGCGCCGAGGTTCTCGCGGGCCATCACGCCGCGAAGGATTGGGTCGCGATCCCCGCATCGACGTTCACCGATCCCGAGATCTCGAGCGTCGGCATCACCGAGGAGGAGGCGAAGGCGAAGGGCCAGAAGGTCGTCGTCGGCAAGTTCCCGTTCGCGGCCCTCGCCAAGGCGATGGCGATGCGCGAGACCGATGGCTTCGTGAAGGTGATCGCCGACGCCGACACGAAGCAGGTGCTCGGGGTGCACATCGCAGGCCCCGAGGCGAGCGCGCTGATCAGCGAGGGCGCGCTGGCGCTCGAGATGGCAGCGTTCGTCGACGACCTCATGCTCACCGTGCACCCGCACCCGACGCTCGGCGAAGCCGTGATGGAGGCGGCCGCGGCGTCGGTGGGCCAGGCCATTCACGTGTTGAACCGCTGATTCGGCAAGGGGGCGACGCGGACCGCGAAGCCCCCGCACGCTGCGACCCCGAGGAGAGCCATGCCGAAGACCACCGACCCGAGTCGGCGCATCGCCGGCGTGACGATTCCGTTGTTCTCGCTGCGATCGACCCGCTCATGGGGGATCGGCGAAATTCCGGATCTGCCCGAGCTCGCGGCGTGGCTCGCGACCGTCGGTGTGAGGCTCGTGCAGCTCTTGCCGCTCGGCGAAATGTCGGGCGGCGAGACCTCGCCGTACTCGGCGCTCTCGGCGTTCGGGATCGATCCGCTCTACGTCGGCGTCGAGGGCCTCCGCGAGCTCGAGGGTGAGGACGCCACCGCGCTGCTCACCGCCCAGGATCGCGACACGCTCGCGCGCGCGCGCGGTTCCTCACGCATCGATTACGGTGCGGTCCGCTGGGTCAAACGACAGGCACTCGCACGGGCATTCGAGCGCTTCGTCGACCGGGAGCTCGCGGAGGAGACTGAGCGAGCCGCGGCGTTTCGCGCCTTCGTCCTCGCCGAGTCGGCGTGGCTGGAAGACTTCGCGCTCTACCGGGCGTTGAAGGACCATCACGGCGGCGTCGCGTGGTGGGATTGGCCCGCGAGGCTCGCGGCGCGTGAGCCGGCTGCCCTCGAGCTCGCCCGTCGTGACCTCGCGCGGGCGATCCTCGAGCACCAGTGGATGCAGTTCGTCGCCCACGAGCAGTGGTCCGCGGCCCGCGCGGCCCTCGCTGCGGTCGGCGTCGAGGTGATGGGTGATCTGCCCTTCATGGTGGCGCGCGACAGCGCCGACGTGTGGGCGAACCAGGCCGAGTTCGACAACGCGGTCGCGGTCGGCGTTCCGCCCGACGCCTTCGATGAGGACGGTCAAGATTGGGACCTGCCGTCGTACGACTGGCCGGCGATGGCGCGCGGT
>Ga0194129_10003700_pt1 | contig 21100 bp, 16 predicted proteins | sample TA2KigCa35mmetaG_FD_150862 | JGI IMG/M metagenome (GOLD analysis project Ga0194129, IMG submission 150862) | Freshwater microbial communities from Lake Tanganyika, Tanzania - TA2015038 Kigoma Deep Cast 35m | ecosystem: Environmental > Aquatic > Freshwater > Lake | place: Tanzania: Lake...
TCAGGAGGGCGCGCGGGGCTCGGCGATCGCCTCGAGCGCCTCCCAGCGCTCGAGACAGACAAGCAATTCGGCTTCGATCGCATCCGCCCTTGAGCGATCCCGACGCAGGTGCTCCGCATCGCTGCGAAAATATCCGGGCTCTAGCATCGCCCGCTCGAGAGTCTGTTGCTCATCTTCGAGCACGGCCACCCGCGAAGGCATCTGCTCGAGTTCACGCTGCTCACGAAAGCTGAGTTTCCGACGCGCGACCGGAGTACCACTCCTGCCCTGCCTTTGCACACCCGGGGCGGCCAGGCGCATGCGGTGGGGTGGTTGCGGCACCAGGCCGGCATCCAGCGGGCCTTCGGTTTGGGCCTGGACCGGGGTCTGGGTTGCGGTCCGGGATTGGGTCCGGGACTGGGTCTCCGTCCGGGCCTGGGATTCATTCTGTGGCCATTGCCCGTCCTGGGCCATCCAGTCGCTGTAGCCACCCGGATACTCGCGCCAGAGACCCTGGCCGCGCGACACCAGCGTCTGGGTTGCCACCGCATCGATAAAGGCCCGGTCGTGGCTCACCAGCAGCACCGTCCCTGGGTACTGCTGCAGCGTGCATTCGAGCAGTTCGAGCGTCTCGAGGTCGAGATCATTGGTCGGCTCGTCGAGCACCAGCAGATTGGCTGGCCGGGCAAAGAGCCGCGCAAGCAGGAGTCGGTTGCGTTCGCCGCCCGAGAGGGTCCGCACGGGCGCGCTCGCCCGGCGCGGGGAGAAGAGAAACTCGCCGAGATAACGCATCACATGCTGACGTCTGCCGCCCGTCTCCACCCATTCGGAGCCTGGACTGATCGTCTGCGCCACGGTCCTCTCCTCGTCGAGTTGTTCGCGCATCTGATCAAAGTAGGCCAATTGCCACTGGGTGCCCTGGCGGATGCGACCGCAGCCGGGCGCCAGGGTACCGAGCGCAAGCTTGAGCAGCGTGGATTTTCCGATCCCGTTCGGGCCCATCACCGCCACCCGGTCGCCCCGCATCAGGACCCAGTCGAAGTCCTTCACCAGCACCTGCCCCGCAGGAGTGGTGTAGCCCACGCCCTCGCATTCAAGGACCAGCTTGCCGGAGCGCTCGCCGGCGTCAACCCGCAGGCTGACGGTGCCGACGCGCTCGCGCCTTGCCTCCCGCGCGACCCGCAGCGATTCAAGGCGACGAACCCGGCCCTGGTTACGCGTTCGCCGTGCCTGAACGCCCTGGCGGATCCAGACCTCCTCGTCGGCCCAGAAACGCTCGAACCGGCGCTGCGCCCTGTCTTCTGCGGCCCACTCATCGGCACGCAGCCGCTGATAGTCGCTGTAGCGGCCCGGGTAGGAGCGGAGCTGGCCGCGGTCGAGTTCGACGATACGGCCTACCACCCGATCCAGGAACAGTCGGTCGTGGGTGATGACAACGCTCGCGGGAACGCGCTCCATCGCCTCTTCGAGCTGCCGGATCCCGGGCATGTCGAGGTGGTTGGTGGGTTCATCCAGCAGCAGCAAATCGGGTTGCTGGGCAAAGGCAAGCGCAAGCGTGGCACGTTTGCGCTCGCCCCCCGAGAGGCTCGCGATGCCGTCGAGCTTGCGCTCGGCCTTCAGTCCGAAGCGATCGACCCACGCCCGGAGGTTGGCATGCTGCTGCCAGCTCTGCACCTCATCGGGCTCGATCGGCCAGCCCGCGCGCCTGAGCAGACTTCCCAGAAGGGTATCGGACTCAGGGAGCGCAGGCTCTTGCTCCACGAGCACAACGTGGAGCCCGTCTTCGGCCTGCACCAGACCGTCGTCGGGACTTTGCAGGCGTGCCATGATCCGCAGGAGCGAGGACTTGCCTGCGCCGTTGCGCCCCACAAGCCCGACCCGCTCGCCGCGGCTCAGGGCAAGCGAGGCGCCGTCGAGCAGGGGCAGATCGCCAAAGGCAAGCCGCAACTGGATCAGTTGCAGCACGGTTCAGCACAGGGCCCGGAGTATCCGGCAACGACACAGCCCGGCATCATCGACGTCGGGGCGTTGCGATCAAGCCAAGCCCTGGCGCATGGACCAAGCGCTGCCCCTGGGCATGAGCCTCGCCCCGGCGCATGGTCAGGCATCCGCATGACCCGGTTCGGAGAGGCGCCGGGCCATCACCTTGTCGATACGGTGACCGTCGAGATCGACCACATCGAACTCCCACTCCTCCCAGTTGATGCGGTCGCCCTCCCGCGGCAGTCGTCCAAGCAGCAGCATGAGCATGCCTGCGAGCGTGTGGTAGCGCCCCTTGTCCTCCTCGGGCACGCTGGCAAGCTGAAGCGAGTCCTTCATTTCGGGAATCGGAATCAGGCCGTTGAGCAGCCACGATCCGTCTTCGCGCTCGATGGCCCATGAGTCTTCGTCGTGCTTCGACTTGAACTCACCCGCGATGGCCTCAAACACGTCCTGCTCGGTCACGATGCCCTGCGCTTGCCCATACTCGTCCATCACCACCACCATCGAGGCACTGCTGCGGCGAAAGTTCTCGAGCAATTCCATTCCGGTGAGCGTCTCGGGCACGAAGACAGCAGTTTGCATAGCCCTGGAAATGTCTGGGCTTTCGCCGCGCAGCAACTGGTTGAGCAGGCTCTTGGCAGAGACAATGCCCACGATGTCACGACCGTCGCCGCGTTGAACAGGGAAACGGGAATGATCGGCGGCTGTGATGATCGCAAGGTTCTCCTCGTTTGGCGCATCGGCATCGAGCGCAACCACATCCGAGCGTGGAACCATCAGTGAACTGATCTGCCGATCGTCGAGCCTGAAGACGTTGCGCACCATCTGGTGCTCCTGCGCCTCGATCACTCCCGCGTCGGAACCCTCCACCAGCATGGCCTCGATCTCCTCCTCGGTCACTGAGGGCTGTTCCCGGGCACGACGCGGAAAGAGCGCGAGGATCAATTCGGTGGTGGCGCTGAGCAGCGACACGAAAGGCTTGGCCGCAAGCGCCAGCCACTGCATCGGAAGCGCCACGATGCGCGCGATCGTCTCCGGGCTGCCCTGCGCAAGCCGCTTGGGAACCAGTTCGCCAAAGACGATCGACAAGAAGGTGATGAGAAGCACCACCAGCGCCGTGGCGGTCCACTGCGAGGCTTCCACCTCGATCCCCATGTTCTGCAGGCCGATTGCGAGAGGGCGGGCCAGCGTGGCCTCGCCCACAATCCCCGAGAGAATGCCCACCGAGGTGATTCCGATCTGGATTGTGGACAGGAAACGGGTGGGTTCGCTGTTGAGTGCCAACGCCGCCGCAGCGGTCGTGTCGCCCTCCTCCACCAGTTTCTGCAATCGGACCCTTCGGGAGGACACCAGTGCCATTTCCGACATGGCAAAGAGCCCATTGAGCAGGATGAGTAAGGCGACGGCGAAGAGTTCCATCACGCAGGCCGGAAGTTGAGGTCCGGCTAGGGTACAGTCAATATGGCGATTTGCCTAATTCCTTGTTGTTTTCGACCTCGGATTCAAGCGCTTGCGCATCCGCAACCGCTGGGCGCAGGCGCAAGGGTGACCAGGCATCGCCAAATGCATGGTGTGCGCCGATGCCCTTGGGTTCCGAGCACCCGATTCAGAGCCACGAGCGACGGCGTCGGTCAACCGGAAGCGAGCAACTGCTGAAAAAGGGCCACCCTCATGAACACCCGCAGGCTCGCTGCAATCGTGTTGAGTTCCACCTGCTTGCTGCCTGTTGTCGGGGCGTCGCAAGCGAGCGGCCACCGCCATGGATACCCGGGCCACCACGTCCCCGGTCTCGGACTGCGGGGGCCTCAGGTCATCTACAACGCCACGGTGATTCAGACCGGCGGCCGGGGTTGGCAAAGCGGCGTTTACAGTGTCTGGAACAGTGGCTGGAACAGTGGCTGGAACAGTGGCTGGAATGTGGGCTTGCACAGCGGCACCCACAGTGCGTGGCATGGCGGCTGGCGCACTGGCTACTATGGGCGCGGTGGCTACTATCCCCCCGGAGCTTACTATGCCCCTGGCTTTGCGCCTCACCGGTCCAACCTTGCCGGCGCCTTCGCACTTGGCGTGATCGGTGGCGGGCTTGCGGGAGCGGCGCTCGCGGCGCCACCGGTGGTGAGTTATCCGCCCACGGTGGTCTATCCGCCCGCCGTGGTCTACAACCCGCCCCATGTGGTGAGCCCGCCGCTCGTGCTGAACCCGCCGCTTGCAGTGAACCCGCCGCTCGTGGTGGGTGCGGGATCCGCGGTGCTTGCGGCCCCGCCGCTCCCCTCCACCCTACCCGCTCCGGCGCTTGCCGCTGCCCCGCTTCCGATTCCCTCCGCGCCTGTGCCGGCACCGATGGCTCCAGGTGAACCAGCCTTCGGTACCGTCTACAGCGCACTGCCGCCCGGTTGCGTGTTCGAGCCCGTGAACAACCAGCCCTACTACCGTTGCGGGAGCTACTGGTATCAGGCGCAGTTCGGGCCCCAGGGCCCGCAGTACGTTTTCGTTGCGCCCCCGAGGAGCTACTGAACCGCGAAGTGCTGCCCTTAATCAACCCTCTTCGGCGTCTTTCGACGCCGACCACGGGCGACGCCAGAGGCGGCCGATGTGCATGAGCATCGGCGCAGCCACCAAAGCGAGCGCGAGGAGCAGAATGCTTCCCGAGATCGGGCGGGTGATGAAGGTCGTCCATTGCCCTTGCGAAATCGTCAGCGCCTGCCGCATCGACTGCTCGAGCATCGGGCCCAGGATAAGGCCCACCAGCAGGGGCGCCACTGGAAAGTCAAAGCGCCTCATCCCATATCCGAGGAGGCCAAAGGCAAACAGCAAGGCCACATCGAAGAGCGAGTTGCTTGCGCCATAAACGCCCGCGGTGGAGATGATCACGATGCCGGGGTAGAGCCACACCGGTGGCACATGGAGCAGTCGCACCCAGAGCCCCACCAGCGGCAGGTTCAGCAAAAGCAGGATCACGTTGCCGATGAAAAGACTCGCAATCAGCGTCCACACCAGCGATCCCTGCTGGGTGAAAAGCATTGGGCCGGGCTGAATCCCGTAGCTCTCGAAGGCCGAAAGCATCACCGCCGCAGTGGCCGAGGTGGGAATACCCAGGGTGAGGAGCGGCATCAGTACGCCCGCCGCCGAAGCGTTGTTGGCCGCTTCGGGCCCTGCAACACCTTCAATGGCACCATGCCCGAACTCCTCGGGTCGGGAACTCAACTTGCGCTCGGCGTAATAGGAGAGCAGGGTGGGTACTTCGGCACCGCCCGCAGGAAGCGCACCGATCGGAAATCCGATCGCCGCCCCGCGCACCCAGGGCTTCCAGCTCCGCGCCCAGTCCTCCCGCGACAGCTTGAGGCTTCCGCTCACCCGCATCACTTCGGCATTTCCCTGGCGCCCCTGCCACGCCAGATACATCGCCTCACCCACAGCGAAAAGCCCAACGGCCGCGATCGTGACCTCGATGCCGTCGAGCAGTTCGGCCACGCCGAAGGTGAAGCGCGGCTGCCCGGTCTGCAGATCGATTCCCACAAGGCCAAGGAGCAGGCCCAGGCTGAGCGCAATCCTGCCGCGAAGCACCGAGCGACCGAGGACTGCCGACACCGCCACCAGCGACAGCACCATCAGGCTCGCGTACTCGGCCGGCCCGAAGGCGAGCGCCGCCTCTACGATGATCGGTGCAAAGAACGTGAGCGCAAGCGTGCCGATCGTGCCGGCCACAAAACTTCCGATTGCCGCAGTGGCGAGCGCTTGCCCGCCCCGACCACGGCGCGCCATCTTGTTGCCCTCGAGCGCGGTGATCAGTGTGGCCGATTCACCGGGCGTGTTGAGCAGGATCGAGGTTGTGGACCCGCCATACATTGCCCCGTAGTAGATGCCAGCAAAGAGCACGAACATGGCCGCTGCAGGCACCTTGAAGGTGAGCGGCAGGAGAAGCGCAATCGTGAGCGCCGGACCGATCCCGGGAAGTACACCCACGAGCGTACCGAGCAGGCAACCCGCAAAGCCGTAGAGCAGGATATCCGGTTGCAGCGCGGCACCAAAGCCCTGCAACAGCGCATCGAAGCTCGTCATGGGTTGCGGCTGCGCACGATCACCTGAAGCCTCAGATCCATCCGCGCAGGAGCGGCCCCAGCTGCACGCCAAGAAGGCGCGCAAAGACATACCAGACAACCACGGTAAACGCGCCGCCCACCGCGAGGTCGCTCAGCGGACGCTCCGAGGCGAAGGCACGCGCGATCGCGGCGAACGCCACGGTGCCGGCCGGGCCCAGACCAGCGGTGGGAAGGAGCACGCCGAAAGCGAGCAATCCGGTGGCAAACCAGCCGGTCCTGCGCCGGGCATGGGGCAGCGCCGACTCCTCGGGATCATGCGCTGCGTCCGGCGCACGCGTCCGCGCGTCGGCTAGCAGGTAGCCAAGCGCAAGCACAAGCAGCAATCCCGACAGAGCTGCAGGCATCGGGTGGGGCCCCACCTCGGCATACACAGGCGGCATCGGGATCACGCTGACCTGCCACGCCGAAAGCAGCGCAAAGACCAGCAGCAGTTGCCCCACGAGGCGGGTGGGCCTCATGCAAGTCCGAGGTCCTTGAGCACCGTCTCGGTGGCCGCAATGTCGGCGGCAAGCTCCTTGCCAAAGGCGTCGCCCGCTAGGAACACGTCCGTCCACTTGCGCTGCTGCAGGATGTCTTTCCAGGACGCCGAGGCGTGGATCCGCGTTACCAGCTGGATGAGCGCGTCGCGCTGGGCGGTTGAGATGCCCGGCGCACCAAACACGCCGCGCCAGTTGGCGGCCACCACATCCATACCCTGCTCCCGCAGCGTGGGCAACTCCACCCCGGGGATGCGTACCGAGCCCGATACCGCGAGCGGCCGCATACGGCCGGCCTTGATCTGCTCGGCAAACTCGGAGTAACCGCTGATGCCCGCAGTGACCTGTCCGCCCAGGATTGCCGCATTGGCCGGACCTCCCCCGGCGAAGGCCACATACGCCGCCTCGCGGGGATTTCGGCCCACAGCCCTAAGCATCATGCCGAGCAGGATGTGGTCGGTGCCGCCTGCGCTTCCGCCTGCCACACTCACTGCCTTGGGGTTGGCCTTGAGCGCCGACTCGAGGTCCTTGAAGCTCCTGATAGCCGAACTCGCTGGAACCACAATCACGCCCGCCTCCTCGGTGAGGCGGGCAAGCGGAGTGACGTCTCGGATGGTGACCGGACTCTTGTTGGTGATCCCGCCTCCCACCATCACCGAACCGCCCACCATGAGCGCATTACCCGCGCCCTTGCGCTGATTCACGAACCGGGGCAATCCAACCATGCCGGCGGCTCCGCCGACATTCTCGAACTGGAAACTGCCAACCAGCCCCTCATCGCGCGCGGCTTTTTCGAGTGAACGGGCTGTACCGTCCCAGCCGCCCCCGGGAGCAGCGGGCACAAACATGAAGATCGACTCGAAGAGCGGTGCCGCAGGCAGGGGCGCAGGAAGCAGCGCTGCAAGTGCAGCCAGCCCGGCAAGGCCGAGCATGTCCCGCCGCGCATTCCTGCCGGCATCGCTGGCAGCATTCCGGGCGTTATCCCGGGCGGTATTCCGGGACGCAGCCCGGTGCAGGTCGCGGGATGGCTGCCAGTGCCCATCCCCTGCCCGGTCGCGCTCTGGCGGTCGGCTGGTCCCGGGAGCCTCGCAAGGGCTGGTGACGGTGATCGATGCTGGAAGTGATCGCATGGGGGGTATCCTGAGCTTGTGTTGGGTATTCGCGGAGTTTGCCCGGAAATCCGTGCTCCGGGTTGGGTTGGACCGCATCCGCGCGTGAAACCGATTCACATGGAAGCCTGGGACGCGGGGGAGGTGTCTGGATGGAGCCGTCCAGTGGGAGGCGTCCAGTGGGAGGCGTCCGGGGGGAGGCGTCCAGTGGGAGCCGTCCGGGGGGAGGCGTCTGGGAGGCATCTGAAAAAAGGCAGCACCGTTACACTCCACCACCATACCTCCCGCACCCCTTTGAACCGCCCTGAAGCTATGGACTCTCGCCCTCCGTCCGAGGCTGCCCCAACCGCAGAGCACCTTCTTTCGCAAGCAGCCGTTGAATTGGAGGCGCCCGACATCCGGGGCTACCGAAAGCTTCACCCCTTCTGGCCAGGGATCGACTATGTGATCCGGCTGCAGTCGCCCCGCCCCGGCCCGCATGTGCTGATCCAGGCGCTCACCCATGGCAATGAACTTTGCGGCGCAATCGCGATCGACTACCTGATGCGCGAGAGCATCCGGCCGGAACGCGGGGTGCTCTCGTTGGTCTTTGCCAACGTCGAAGCGTATCGGCGCTGGGATCCCGAGCATCCGCACAGCAACCGTTATTGCGACGAAGACTACAACCGGGTCTGGTCCGACGACGTGCTCAACAGTACGCGCGACTCGATCGAACTGCGGCGCGCCCGGGCGCTTTGTGCCTACATCGACAGTGCCGACTTTCTGCTCGATCTCCACTCGATGAGCGCCCCTTGCGAGCCGCTGATGGTTTGCGGCGTACGCGAGGGCGGCGGACTCAAGGCGGTGGAGCTTTCCCGCGCGCTCGGCCTGCCCCGATGGCTGATGATGGACACCGGGCATGCTGCCGGCCTGCGGATGATCGAGCGTCGCGCCTTCGCGGATCCGCATGCAGGCGCGGTGGCCGTGCTCCTCGAGGCCGGCCAGCACTGGGAAATGAGCACTGCCCAGGTTGCGATCGACCTCAGCCTGCGTTTTCTTGCGCATACCGGCACAGTCCCCCCGAGGTGGGCGCAGTCGCGGTGTGTACTGCCCACCACGCACCAGCAGGTGATCCAGGTTACCGAGGCGGTTACTGCGCAGAGCCTCGACTTCGTGTGGCTGGGCGAGTATCAGGGGCTCGAGATCGTTCCGGATCAGGGCACACCGGTTGCGCGCGACGGAGACCTCAGCATCTGCACACCCTACCCTGACTGTGTACTCGTGATGCCCACGCGGGCGCGGTTTGCGCCCGGCCAGACGATGCTGCGTTTCGGGCGTTTGCTCTGAAGCATGCTGGCGCGCACGGCAGGAATGCTCGCGCGCTGGAGCGGCAGGCTGGCGGCGCTCCTCGGGCTTGGATTTCTCTTCCTGCTGCTGCTGATCGCAGGCTATGTGGTTCTGGCCTGGCCGCGCCCCACCGAAGGCCTGACGCTGCAAGGCTTGCGCGGCACTGTAGCGGTGCGTACCGACGATGCCGAGGTGATCCACATCGAGGCGCAGAGCACGCGAGACCTCTGGTTTGCGCTGGGGGCGGTGCATGCGCGTGACCGGCTATGGCAACTCGAGATCAATCGCAGGATCGCGCAGGGAAGGCTCTCCGAACTCTTTGGCGAGGCAACGCTCGACACCGACCGCTTCCTGCGCACCCTTGGACTTCTCGAGGCCGCCAGAGCCCAGCTCGAAGGCGCAAGCCCTGAGCTTCGCGAGCAGTTGCAGGCCTACGCCGATGGCGTGAATGCCTGGGTTGCGCAAATGCGCATCCTTCCACCCGAATTCCTCTTGCTCAAGTCCTCGGTCGAGGGGCCCTATGTGGAGCCTTACCGGCCCGAGGACGCCCAGGCGTGGTCGCTGGTGATGGCGCTCGACCTGGGGGGCAACCATCAGCTTGAAGCGGCTCGCCTCGAACTCGCGCGCTTTCTCGGGCGTGACCGGCTCGGCTTGCTGATGCCACCCGCGTTGACCGATCTCGGCGCCTGGTACCGCGCGCTCGGGGTATACCGGTCCCCGGTCGAGACGAGGCCGGTTCAGCGTACCGGGTCCTCCACCGAAGAGGGCTTTGCCGAGATCGGGCGCTCGCCGGAGGGGCGCGGTTCCAACGGCTGGGTGATCGACGGCAGCCGAAGCGCCAGTGGCAAGCCGCTTCTCGCCAACGATCCGCATCTAGGGTTGAGCGCACCGTCGCTTTGGCAGGTCGCGCATTTGCGCGCCCCGGGTATCGATGTGATCGGAGGCGTGCTGGTGGGATTGCCGGCCGTGGTTCTCGGCCGCACTGCGGGTGTCGCGTGGGGATTTGTCAACACCGGCCCCGACGTCCAGGACCTGATGCTCGAGCAGCTGCACCCCACCGACCCCTCGCGCTACCGCATCGCGCCCGACGGTCCGGAACACAGCGCCTACGCGCACTTCAGCGAACGCGAGGAAGTGATCCAGGTACGCGGTGGTGCTGCCCAGACGCTGACCGTACGGCACTCGCGCCACGGCCCGGTGATTTCAGGGGTGCATCGCTTTCTTGCGCGCGAAGTCGAAGCTTCGCGCTACGCCGTAGCGCTGCGCTGGAGTGCACTCGATCGCGAAAACCGCACCCTCGAGGCCTCCCTGGGCATGATGCGCGCCGAGTCGGTGGCGCAGTTGCGCGAAGCGCTTCGCAGCTACTGGGCGCCCGCGCAGAATGTGGTGATGGCCGATACCTCCGGCGAGGTGGGCTTTCAGGTTGCAGGCGCCATCCCGCGCCGCAACCCGCTGAACCCGGTTGCCGGGATTGCACCGGTGCCCGGTTGGGATCAGCTGTACCGCTGGCAGGGATACCACGAGTTTCGGCAGCTTCCGCGGCGCACCACCGAGGAGATCCGCCTGCAAGGCGGGGTGCATGCCAGTGCCAACGAAAAGCCGATCGACGAGGGCCAGAAGTTGAGCTTCGGGGAGGACTGGACCCGCCCCGACCGCAAGTTGCGCATCGTTGCCTTGCTCGCCGCCACGCAGGCGCATGACCTGGGTAGTATGCGCAAAATCCAGGCCGACCACTACGCAGCGTCGCTGCACACGCTGATCGGGTCACTCGGCGCACCGACGAGCCAGCACCGTCTGCACGAGAGCGCCTGGCCACTCCTCCAAGGCTTCGACGGCCGGATGGATCGGCGCAAGGTCGGCCCAACGCTTGCCACAGCCTGGGTCGACGAACTCACCCGCCTCGTCTTCGCCGACGAGATCGGCGAGGCGCGCTGGACCGAGCACTATGGGCGACGCGATTTTCGTTCGGCGCTCGAAGCAGTGATCGCCAGGCGCGACACGCTCTGGTGCGACGATCGCACGAGCAGCAACATCGAGCGTTGCGAGACGATGATTGCGCAGGCCTGGGATGCGGCCCTCGAGGCGCTGAGCGCTCGCCTGGGCAACGACCCGAAGTCCTGGACCTGGGGCCGGGCGCATCAGGCGGTGAGCGTTCATCGTCCGTTTTCGCAGATTCCCGGCCTTCGGCAACTCTTCGAGTTGCGGGTCGCCAGCGACGGCGACACCTACACGGTCAATGCCGGACGCCTGAGCCTGTCGCACCGCGAAGACCCCTACCGCAACCAGCACGCGCCCAGCCTGCGGTTTCTGCACGACCTGTCTCAGCCCGAAGCATCGCGTTTCGTGATGCACAGCGGTCAGTCGGGCTGGGTGTTTACCCCGGCCTACCGCAACATGCTCGGGCGGTGGTCGCAGGTTGAGGACCTGCCGCTGCGCATGAATCCGCCCGAGGAGGCGCTGGTAAGGCAAGAACGCTGGCACCCGGCGGCTGCGGCACCGCGCTGACGCGCAAGGCTCCGCAGCAGCGTCGTCACACCAAAGAGCGAGGATCCCGAAGCACCGCGCGCGCGTTGGCGCGACTACAGTTTGTAGTACACCATTTGCTGGGTACTCGCCAGCAGGTCGCCTTTGCGTGACCACACGAAAGCATGTTGATCGAAGAATCCGCGGTGGAAACGGTTGGCGCCCGCCTCACCGAGCAGGTAGTCGCTGCCGATGGCATCGAGTTCCTGCTGTGACGCCTGAAAGTGAATGCTCATGCTGATCGTGCCCACCGGCACCCAGACAGGACGGCGCACGAAAAGCCGCGGAAAGAAGATGTCGCAAAGCGAGGCAAGCCCTGGAAAATCGAGCCCACGCAAAGGTTCGTCGCGCATCCAGAGCAGACTCTCGGAGTGTTGAGCGGCTGGCGAATCCACACGCGCAAGCGCCGACGCCAGCGACTCGGCATCGCTCGCCCGGCCCCGCATGCGCATCGGCCCTCTGGCATAGCGCAGATCGAAGCTGTTCACCCAGACGGGCGCTTCCTCGCGCCGGAAGCGCTCGAGCGTCTCTGGCGCGGGGCAACCGGGCATGCTGCGCTCCTGATGCCCCCAGGTCTGGCGACGGACCGCCGTGATCAGCATCCCGGTCATCACGGTCTGCTCCGCTCCGGGTTCTCCCTGCAGCATGTCGATCGACCAATGCTGGGTGCTGCGGTTGCTGCGGCGCACCTTGGTGTGAACCAGAATCGGCCCGTCGGCGATCGGCGCGGTGTAGTGCAGCGTGAAGGAGAGCGGATCGCCAAGGCGTCGCGGATCGAGCATCACGGCCTGCAGCATCTGTCCTGCGGTCACGCCTCCGTAAGGGCCCACCATGTTCCGGTAATAGGGGTGGGATCTGGCCAGCCAGCGGCCTTCGCCCTCGTCGGGCTTGGGCTCGACATGCTGCGGATCGCTGGGCTTTCGATCGTTGGGCGGCTGGCCGTTGGGCTTGGGCTCGACATGCTGCGGATCGTTACGCTGCGGGTCGGCGGGCCGCAGGTCGATGGCCTCGTCGAAGGGGTGGCGGGAAGTTGTGGGCATCGGAGCAGGGATCGGAGGGTTTGACGGGAAGGGCTCAAGAGGCGCAACCCGCTGCCGGGCGGCACCTTGCATGCCGCAAGCTGCCGATGGGGGGTAAGCACCTTGCAGCTTGCGGCGTATATTCTGCGGGTTGGGAGGGCTTTGACGATGGATTTACAGCTGCGGGGAAAGACTGCGCTTGTCACAGGCGCCTCTTCGGGAATTGGGAGGGCCATCGCACGGCTTCTGGCGCTCGAGGGCACGCGGGTTGCCGTCACCGGTCGCCGACACGATGAGCTCGGGGCGCTCGCGCGTGAAGTAACCGCCGCAGGTGGGTATCCGCCGGTTTGCATTGCGCAGGACTTTCTCGAGGAGCGTGCTGCGGCGCAGATTGCCTCGCAGGCCCTCGCGGCCCTGGGCTCGGTGTCGGTCCTGGTGAACAACGCAGGCGGTTCGCGTCCTTTCAGGCTGGACGCGCAGGAGGATCAGTGGAACGAAGCCTTGACGCTCAACTTCACCCGCCACCGCCAACTGAGCAGCGTCCTGCTGCCGCAGATGATCGAGGCGGGCTGGGGGCGGGTGATCAACATCACCGGCAAATCCGAGCCAGAAGGGATCAACGGTGCGTTTTGCGCAAAGGCCGCCATGCATGCCTGGGCCAAGGGTTTGTCGCGCGAGGTGGGCAAGCACGGCATCACGGTGAACTGCATTCCCCCGGGACGTATCCTGAGCGACCAGATCCTGCGCAACTACACGCCCAAGTATCGGCAATGGCAATCGGAGCACGAAATTCCGGTGGGCCGTTATGGTGATCCCGAAGAGCTCGCGGTGCTCGCGGTCTTTCTTGCCTCGCCGCTTGCCGCCTACATCACCGGGGCGGTCATCCCGGTGGATGGCGGACTGCGCAGATACCAGTTCTGAGCGCGCAGGGATCAGGGCTGACCATACCGATGCAGGCACGGACGACGCAAAGAACGTATTGCGCAGAGACCTCTATCCGCAAGGTGTCGAAGCAGGACATGGCCCGGGGACGCTGAGCCGTGATCGGTTGCCGACTCAGCAAGACACGCTCGTGAAGGAAGGAGACAAGCGGATGAAGAACAGGAAGACCCGATGGCCGGATCGCTGCCGGCGCAGGCTGTTGCGCGGCACTGCACTCACCGCTGCGGTTCTGCTCGGCCGTGCGCATGCGCAGCAGCAAGCCTGGCCCAACAAGTCGATCCGGCTGGTTGTGCCCTTTGCCCCGGGAGGTACTTCGGAAATCGTTGCCCGGGCAGTTGCCGCAGAACTCACGCGGATCCTCGGACAAAACGTCTATGTCGAGAACAAGCCCGGCGGTGCCGGCACGATCGCGATGACCGAGGTGGCGCGTGCCGCGCCCGACGGCCATTCACTCATCCTGGGGCATGTCGGCACCCTGGCGGTCAATCCCTTCGCGATGGCGCGGCAGCCCTACGACGTCAACCGCGACTTCCAGGCGGTGTCCTTGCTCGCCCGGGTCCCCAACCTCTTTGTCGTGCATCCATCGGTGCCGGCGAAGAATCTGCGCGAGTTTGTGGATCTGGCGCGCAAGAAACCGGGCGCCCTCAACTACGGTTCGGCAGGCAACGGAAGCGCGGGGCATCTCGCCTTCGAGTATCTGCAACTCGTTACCGGCATGGAACTCACGCACATCCCCTACCGCGGCACCGGGCCTCAGCTGGTCGACCTGCTGGCCGGGCGCACCGAGGCGTCTTCGGCGGGCGCTCCTGCCCTGCTGCCGCACATCCGCGAGGGCAAGTTGCGTGCGATTGGGGTGGGAATGCCGCAGCGGATCGCGGCGCTTCCGGATCTGCCCACGGTGGCGGAACAGGGCTACCCCGGATTCGAAACCTCGCAGTGGTACGGCATCCTCGCACCGTCCGGTGTCCCCAGGGAGATCGTGTTGCGCCTTGCGAGCGCAGTCAACGAAGCGATGAAGGCCAATGCGATCACCGAGCGCTTTGCCAAGGACGATGCAGTGGCCGGTGGCGGCAGTCCCGAAGACTTCGGGCGCTTCATTCGCGCCGAACAGGAGCGCTGGGCGACCGTGGTGAAGAAATCCGGGCTCAAGCTCGACTGAGCCGCTGCCGTGGCGCTCCTGGAGTCACAGCGCGATGCGATCGGTGGCGCTTCGCCTGATCGTGCGGACGGGGCTTTGCCGCGTCGAATCAACAGCGACGCTCTCCGGGCACCGGCCACAACCTCGGCACGTCCCACCGAGCGTCGGGTCGATGTGCTGGTGATTGGGGGTGGCAACGCAGCGCTTTGCGCTGCGCTCAGCGCTTCGCAGGAGGGTGCGGAGGTGCTGCTCCTCGAGGCATCGAGCCGCGCGCAGCGTGGCGGCAACACGGTACACACGCGCAATATCCGCTGCATGCACAACGCACCCGAGGATGTACTCCTCGAGCACTACACCGAGGAGGAGTATCTGCAGGATCTCCTGCGGGTAACCCGCGGAAGGACCGATCCAGCGCTTGCCCGCCTGCTGATCCGGGAGTCAGCGCGCTGCAGGCCCTGGATGCGGCAGCACGGTGTGCGCTTTCAGCCGGCGCTCGGGGGCACGCTCCACCTGTCACGGACCAACGCTTTCTTTCTCGGCGGAGGCAAGGCACTTGCCAACGCCTACTACCGCAGCGCCGAGCGTGCCGGAGTACAGATCCGCTACAACGCCCCGGTCGTGAGCTTCGCACGGCAGGGTGGGCGGCTGGCTGCCGTGGGCATCGGACGCGCAAACGACGCCGAACTCGACGAGGTGGAGGGCGCGCTGCCGCTTGTGGAACGCGTGCAGGCGCGCAGCGTGGTGCTGGCCAGCGGTGGCTTCGAGTCCAACCTCACCTGGCTTGGCGAGGTCTGGGGCGATGCTGCCGCCAACTTCCGCATCCGCGGTTCGCGCTTCAACCGTGGACGGGTGCTGCGGCAGATGATCAACGCCGGCGCAACCGCAATCGGGGATCCCAGGCAATGCCACGCCGTGGCGATCGACGCGCGCGCGCCCCTGTACGACGGCGGGATCGTCACCCGGGTCGATTGCGTGTCGCTCGGTATCGTCGTGAACACCCGAGGGGAGCGCTTCTACGACGAGGGGGAGGATTTCTGGCCCAAACGCTATGCGATCTGGGGACGGCTGGTTGCAGTACAGCCTGGCCAGCTTGCATGGTCGGTGATCGATGCCAAGGCGTCCGGTCGCTTCATGCCGCCGGTCTTCCCCGGGGAGGAGGCGGGCGATCTCCACACCCTTGCGCGCAAGATGGGCGTTCCGGTTGAGGCCTTTCTCTCCACCGTACGGACCTTCAACGACAGCGTCGTGCCGGGCACTTTCAACCACGCGCAACTCGACGACTGCCGCACCGAGGGCTTGAGCCCTCCAAAGACGCACTGGGCACAACGGATCGATACGCCGCCCTTCCGGGCCTACCCCCTGAGGCCAGGCATCACTTTCACCTACCTCGGACTGAAGATTCACGAGGACGCGCGGGTGGAGGGCTTCGAGAATGTCTTCGCGGCGGGCGAGATCATGGCGGGCAACGTGCTCGGCGAAGGCTATGTGGCCGGCATCGGGATGACAATCGGTACGGTCTTTGGCCGGATTGCGGGCCGCAATGCAGCAAAGTGGGCGCACGGTGTTGGGCGTGACGGCACTGTTGCCGGTGCTGGATCGCGCTGCCGATAGCGCTTCGATCAATTGCCCCCACGCGCTGCCATTCGCGCTTCGATCAACCTCCCCTGCGCGCTGCAACTGCAATGACTGAAACCCGGTTTCGCAGCATCCTCCTCACCCCTGCACAGTCCGAGGGCGCGCGGGTGATGAGCATCTGCAACGCCTGCCGCTACTGCGAGGGTTATTGCGCAGTGTTTCCGGCAATGGAACGGCGTCTCGACTTCCATGCGGCCGACCTCGACTACCTTGCCAACCTCTGCCATCACTGCGGAGCCTGCTACCGCGCTTGCCAGTATGCGCCGCCGCACGCTTTCGCTGTAAACGTGCCGCGTGCACTGGCGAGCATCCGTGGCGAGAGTTATGCACACTACGCCTGGCCCGCCGGTTTTGGCCGACTGTATGCGCGGCAGGGTGCCGCGATGGCGTTTGCGCTCACCCTTGCTCTTTCGATCGTTTTCTTCGTGGCCAACGCGCTCGTGGGGTCGACCGCCACGGCGCAGGCAGCGGGCTTTTATGCGGTGATCCCGCACGGAGTGATGGTCACGATCTTTGGATCGGTGTTCGGTTTTTCGCTGTGCGCGATGGCGGTTTCGGCCTGGCGTTTCTGGAAGGAACTGCCGGTTGCCGCGCAACCGGGCGCTGGACGCGATGCCTTCGACGCGATCCTGCGTCTGCGCCACCTCGACGGGGGTGGAGAAGGCTGCGCGCAGGGCGGGGAGGCACCGGGTGCAGCGCGGCGGCACCTGCACCATGCGGTCTTTCATGGATTTCTCCTGTGCCTCGCCTCCACTTCAGTGGCCACGCTCTACCACTACGGTTTCGGGTGGCAGGCACCCTATCCCGTCCTGAGCGTGCCGGTCGTCCTCGGCACGGTGGGCGGGGTGCTCATGACGCTCGGGGCTGCCGGCCTGCTCTGGATGCGGCTGCGCCGCGACCCCCGCCTCGGCGATCCTCGGCAATTCCCGATGGACGTGGGCTTTGTGGGGCTGCTCCTTTGGGTGGCAGTGAGCGGCCTGGTGCTGCTCGCGCTGCGTGAGACCCCGGCGATGCGTTTCTGGCTGATCGCACATCTCGCGGGTGTGCTGGCCTTCTTTCTTCTCATGCCCTACTCGAAGTTTGTCCACGGCATCTACCGGAGCCTGGCCGTGCTCAAGCATGCGCGCGAACAGAGAACACCCAATCCCTTCGGGCTTGCCGAGGGTTGAGGGTCGGAGCCAAAGCTACTCGGGCGCCCGCCCCCTGCCTTGCATGCACAGGCCCTCCAGACAAGCCACAGCGATCGACGCTGCAGCGACCCAAGCCGCGTCACACGCGGCAATGTCGCGGGCGCTCGCCTTCATCGCAGGATGCGAGACCTCATGGTCGCGCAACACCTCGCCCCCCTGGGGGATTCACGCCGACGATCCGCCGCCCTACAACCGTCTCTTTGGGCCGGTGTTTCCACGTGGCGGGGTTGCCGCTCTGGTCCTGCGCGGGGGCCGCGAACTCGGGCGCCTCGGCACCATCGAGCGCGCCGACCTCACCTTCAGCGTTGCCAAGACCTACCTGGCGCTGATCGCCGGCGTGGCGCACGACATCGGACTTCTCCAGGATCCCGACGAGGCGGTCGTGAAGCGCTGCCCGGGGATCGGGTTTGAGAGCGATCACAACCGATCGATCACCTGGCGACAACTGCTGCAGCAGACCAGCGAATGGGAGGGGACCTGCCTGGGCATCCCCGAGCAGGTGGACCGCTGGCGATGGCTCCAGTACCAGCCCGGCGAGCCGCTGGGACGCAAGGGCGGGTTCCGCAAGCTGCAGCCGCCAGGGAGCTTCTTCGAGTACAACGACGTGCGTATCAACCAGCTTTCGCTTGCCCTTCTGCACCTTTTGAAAAAGCCCCTCCCCGCGTTCTTTCGCGAGCGGATCCTCGAGCCTTGCGGCTGCTCCGACCCCTTCCGATGGGACGGCTATGCGCAGGGAATGACTGTGGTGGGCGGTGTCGGGATGTTGTCGGTGCCTGGCGGCAGCCATTGGGGCGGCGGGGTCTCGATCTCCGCCCGCGATCAGGCGCGGATTGCCCAGATGATGCTTGCCAACGGCGTGGGGTCGCACGGCGCGCGTGTGATCTCCTCCGGTTGGCTCGCCGAAATGCGCAAGCCCTGCGCGGTGGCGCCCTTCTACGGCATGCTGTTGTGGCTCAACACTGCGCGGGCGATCTTTCCAAGCGCCTCCGAGCAGGCGTCGTTTGCGCTCGGCGCGGGATCCTCGGTGGTCTGGATCGACCCTGGCCTCGAACTCGTCGTGGTGCTACGCTGGATCGAAGCCACGCAGACCAACGCCTGCCTTGCCGCAATCCTCGCCGCGTTGCCAGGCTGAGGAGCGAGCCACCCCGCCTGCTGTCTGCTGTTCACCCCGGAGAATCCCTGATGCAAGCGCCCACGATGAGCGGGTTCGGCAACGAATTCGCAAGCGAAGCCCTTCCTGGAGCCCTTCCCCAGGGACGTAACTCGCCGCAGCGTCCCGCCTACGGGCTCTACCCGGAACAGATTTCGGGGACTGCGTTCACCGCGCCGCGCGATCGCAATCTGCGCACCTGGATGTATCGGCTTCTACCCTCGGTCCGACACGGTTCCTATCGGCCCTGGAATGCACCCGCTGCGCTCGTTTCGCCTGCGGTTTTGCCGGTGAGCCCGCAGCAGCAGCGCTGGAACCCGATTGCCTTCCCGGTGGAACCCTGCAACTGGCTCGAGTCGCTGCACCGGATGGTGATCAACGGCTCGCCGCAGGCACGGCAGGGCTGCGCGATCTATCTCTATGCGGCCAACACCTCCATGGACAAGGTCTTCTTCCAATCGGCCGACGGGGAGTGGCTCATTGTTCCCCAGGAGGGCGCCCTGGAGCTTCGCACCGAGCTCGGCTGGCTCACGATCGGCCCGGGCAGCATTGCGGTGGTTCCCCGCGGGATCCGTTTTCAGGTCGCACTCGGCGGGCCGCGCGCCCGGGGCTATGCGTGCGAAAACTGGGGAGCACCGCTGCGGCTCCCCGAACTGGGGCCGATCGGCGCAAACGGGCTTGCCAACCCGCGCGACTTCGAAGCACCCCATGCACGCTTTGTGGACGAACAGGGTCCGCATGGACTCATCACCAAGTTCCTCGATCACTGGTGGCAATGCGAACTGCCCGGCAATCCGCTCAACGTGGTGGCGTGGCACGGCAATCTCGCACCCTACCGCTACAACCTCAAGCGCTTCAACACCATCAATACTGTGAGCTTCGACCACCCAGATCCGTCGATCTTCACCGTGCTCACTTCGCCCACCGACTCCCCGGGCACTGCCAATCTCGACTTCGTGATCTTCCCGGAGCGATGGATGGTAGCCGAGGACACCTTCAGACCTCCATGGTTTCATCGCAATGTGATGAGCGAATTCATGGGACTGATCGAGGGCAGCTACGACGCCAAGCCCGACGGATTCGTGCCGGGTGGCGCAAGCCTTCACCCCTGCATGAGCGCGCACGGCCCCGATGCCGAAGCGCTACGGCGTGCCACCGAAGCCGAACTCGCCCCGCACAGGCAGCGCGACACGCTCGCCTTCATGCTCGAAAGCGCCACCGCCTTCCAGCCCACGGTGTTCGCAATGCGCTCGAGGTTGCGTCAACCCGGCTATCTGGCGTGCTGGGAGGGACTGGTCGTGCGTCAACCCGAGGCTCTGCGCACCGCAGCCTTCTCGATGGGAACAAGCGAAGGATCGAGTGCCTCGCGACCGTCGAACACGAAACAGTTTCCGCTGTAGTGCCTCGATCCCACCGCATCGAAGTACCCGAGGATTCCGCCTTCGAGCTGATAGCTGTGCTTCAGTCCTGCAGACTTCAGAAAGAGTCCGGCCTTTTCGCAACGGATGCCGCCGGTGCAAAAACTCACCACCGTCGTTCGCCCCAAGGCCTCCAGATGCGGCGCAACCCTCGAAGGAAAATCGCTGAAGCGGCGCAGCCCCAGCGATAGCGCGCCGCGAAAGCTGCCGTAGTCCACTTCGAAGGCGTTTCGGGTGTCGAGGAGCCGCACCGGCCGGCCCTCGTCGTCGCAACCCTGGTCAAGCCAGCGCGCAAGCCTCACCGGCGATACTGCACAGGCACGCCCTGCGGCCGGGGCGAGTTCCGGGCGGTTCATGCGGATGATTTCCGCCTTGAGCCTCACCTGCATCTTGCCAAAGGGCTGCGTGGCCGACCAGCTTCGCCGGGTGGCAAGCCCACGAAACCGCGCGTCGGCACCCAGTTCAACCAGCCAGGTCTCGACCTGCTCCGGCACGCCTGCAACAAAGAGGTTGATGCCTTCGGGCGCGATCAGTACGGTTCCGCGCAGATCCAGTGCGCGCGAGCGCGCGCGCAATCGGGCACCCAGGGTTGCACCATCGTGGATCGCAACGAAACGGTAGGCAGCAATGTTGATGAACCGACGCGCGTCGGCCACGGCAGGGCGCATTCCTTCACTCTCCTGATCCCGCACCGATTCTGGCATAGTCGCTCCGGGCGCCATCCGTCGGCGAATTCAGCGGCGATCCAGCGCCATCCGTCGGCGAATTCAGCGGCGATCCGGCGCCATCCGTCGGCGAATTCCGGGGCGATCCGGCGCCGTCCGTGGCGTTCCGCGAGTACCTGTGCCGTTCCATGCAACCCTGTGTCGTCTTCGTGGAGTACCCAGTGACCGAAGCACTTCCCTTGTCCAAGGATGTTGTTGACCTGCTCGGCGCGGTCACAACCGCAACGCTCACCACCCTTCTCCTCAAGAAGGGTCTGCGAAAGGTCTGGATGCGGGGCACCCGGCCAATCCGCGCGGGCCAGGGCCGCAGGGTGGGGCGTGCGTTCACCCTGCGCTTTGTGCCCTCGCGTGAAGACCTCGCCACCCCGGAATCATGGTCCTCACCGA
>Ga0194129_10003701_pt1 | contig 21078 bp, 21 predicted proteins | sample TA2KigCa35mmetaG_FD_150862 | JGI IMG/M metagenome (GOLD analysis project Ga0194129, IMG submission 150862) | Freshwater microbial communities from Lake Tanganyika, Tanzania - TA2015038 Kigoma Deep Cast 35m | ecosystem: Environmental > Aquatic > Freshwater > Lake | place: Tanzania: Lake...
AGAAAAAGATCTTCCTCCTGCCCCTGAAATCATTCTAGAGGCCTCATCCGAAATCACCGAGGTTCCCGAAAAGCAAGACACTGCTGGCGGCGATACTTATGGTGCCGCACAGATTGACAAGCTTGAAGGACTCGATGCCGTCCGTAAACGGCCTGGAATGTACATCGGCGACCCAGATGAGCGTGGCTTGCATCATTGCGTTTTTGAGGTTTTAGACAACTCGATCGATGAACACCTCGCTGGATTTTGTTCCCGCGTGGACGTAACGATCCACACCGACGGTTCTGTTTCCATTCGCGATAATGGTCGCGGTATTCCCGTCGACATCCATCCCAAATTTAAAATCCCAGCGCTCGAGTTGGTCCTCACCAACCTCCATGCCGGTGGAAAATTTGGACAAGGGGCCTACAAATATAGCGGGGGACTTCACGGTGTTGGTGCGAAGTGCGTGAACGCTCTTTCGACTTGGTTCAAAGTCGAAGTTTCGCGCGATGGAAAAGTTTATTTCATGTCGTTTGAGCAAGGAAAGACGACCCAAAAATTGACGGTCCTCAGCGAACTCAAAAACAAAAAACAGACAGGTACCTTTGTTACATTTTTGCCAGATCCAGAAATTTTCACGATCACAACCGTCTTCAAATTCGAACGCCTTGCTTCGCGCTTACGTGAATTGGCTTTCTTGAACCCTGGCATTCAAATCGTCCTCACCGATGAACGTGACGATGAAACTCACAAGCCGAAAAGCGAAACTTTTTTCTACAAGTACGGTATTGCTGAATTTGTAAAACAACTTGGCGAAACTCGTCAGGTTCTACATCCGAAGCCCATTGTCATCTCGCGGAAACGCGATGACATCTTTGTCGATGTGGTGTTGCAGTACAACGATTCCTACAGCGATCAAATTCTTTGCTTCGCCAACTCGATTCCGAATCCTGACGGTGGAACACACTTGACCGGCTTCCGCACCGCGCTGACACGGGCCATCAATCAATATGCGAAAGGAAATAATCTTCTCAAAGAAAAAGATCCCGCTCTCTCCGGCGATGACGTGCGTGAAGGTCTTGTGGCCGTCTTGAGCGTCAAGTTGCCTCATCCTCGCTTTGAATCTCAAACCAAAGTCAAATTGGTCAACACCGAAATTGATGGCATCGTCAACTCCGCCGTCTATGAAGGTTTGATGGATTTCTTTGATCAAAATCCTCCGATTGCCAAAAAGGTGATTGAAAAAGGCCTCACTGCGGCACGCGCTCGCGAAGCCGCTCGCAAGGCTCGCGAGACAGTTCGCAAGAGCGCTCTTACCGGCGGCGGACTGCCAGGAAAATTGGCCGACTGCTCCGAGCGAGATCCCGCTTTAACTGAACTCTACATCGTCGAGGGCGACAGTGCAGGTGGTAGCGCCAAGCAGGGCCGCGATCGCCGCTTCCAAGCGATCCTTCCAATTCGCGGAAAATTGATCAATGTTCAAAAGGCGCGCCTTGACAAGGTGCTGCAAAATACGGAAATCCAAACGATGATCACCGCAATCGGCACTGGTATTGGCGATGGCGATCAAGAGGGAGCCTTCAATATTGAAAAGTTGCGCTATGGCCGGATCGTTATCATGACCGATGCCGACGTCGACGGTTCTCACATTCGCACACTCTTGCTCACGTTCTTTTACAATCAGATGCCGCAGCTTATCCGCCGCGGACATGTCTACATAGCTCAACCGCCACTTTATCAAATTAAACGTAAAAAACGGGAAGAGTATGTTGATGATGATGCACAGCTCAACAACATCTTGATCACGCTTGGAGCCGAAGAAATCAAGTTGGTCCATGCTGCAAGCGGCAAGGAATTCACGGCTGCTCAGCTCAAAGAAATTTTGTCACTCCTTGATCGTCTCGAAAAATACGAAGGTGCGATCCGTCGCTTGGGTGGTGACTTTTCAACATACCTTCACAATCTCTCTCCTGAAGGAACTCTGCCTCACTACCTCATCGTCGTCAGAACTGGCAACGAAGAGCATGTCGAATACTTTCATGACGAGACAGCCTTGCGTGATTTTTCAAAAGCAAATCAAGACCTCAACCTTTTTGAACATGAGCCCCAAGAAGGCCAACAGATTCAAGAAGGGGAAGTTGCCGCTCCTGTCGCTGAAAAGCCAGCGGAGAAATCAATATCCGCTCGCAACAAACGCCGCGCTCGTCTCCTCGAGGTTCACGAGTCGAAAGGAATTCAGAAATTGATTGGCGAACTCGCTGCTAAAGGAATGAAGATGGAGCATTACTCCGACAGCAAAGAAGCGCTCTTCCATTTTGTAGATGGTGAAACAACGCATGAAATTTTTTCGATCCCTCGGATTTTAGAAATGGTCAAAGAAGTTGGCCGTCGCGGAGTCCAGATCAAGCGCTTCAAAGGTCTTGGAGAAATGAATGCAAAAGAACTTTACGAAACCACGATGAACCCAGAGCATCGGAAGTTTCTCAAAGTCGAACTGAACGATGACAACGCGCTCGAAGCCGGAAAAATGTTCAACCTTCTCATGGGAGAGGTTGTAGAACCTCGAAGGAATTTCATTGAGGACAACGCGTTGAATGTACGGAATCTCGACATTTGAGAAAAAATTCACTACAAAGATTACACAAAGAACACAAAAAGAATTTTTTTATAAAAAAATTCTAAGTGCTTTCAAAAAAATCTTCTTTCAATTTTCAAACTTTTAAAATTTTTTATAAAAATTTTAATTTTGTGTTCTTTGTGTGCCTCGTCAGCGGCTTTGTGATCTTTGTGGTGAATTCTTTGACAAGATAGTTTCCTGCAAAAAAGCGGGATCATGCTCCGGATAATCCAGCGTATAATGGAGGCCACGACTCTCTTTGCGGTTGAGGGCTGATTGGACCATGAGACTGGCAACGGTAAAAAGGTTACGCAACTCCAAGAGATCAGTAGAAATTTTGAAATTCCAATAGAACTCTTGGATTTCAGTCTCCAAATTTTTTAAGCGACTTGCCACACGCTCCAATCGCTTTGTAGTCCGAACGATTCCCATATAGTCCGACATCAGGCGTCGAATTTCATCCCAAATGTGACTGATCATCACCAGCTCGTCGGGATCTTGAGCTTCTCCTGATTGCCATGGAGCAAGCGTTGAAACAAAACTTGTTTGAGCCACTTCTTTCTTTGCTACCTGAGCTGCACGATGAGCCATGACAAGCGCTTCGAGGAGCGAATTACTCGCAAGGCGATTGGCCCCGTGAAGCCCTGTACATGCTGTTTCGCCGATGGCATAGAGTCCCGGAATGGAAGTTCTTCCATGAAGATCTGTTTTTATTCCACCACATTGATAATGTGCAGCTGGCACAACCGGAATTGATTGATGAGCGATATTCATGCCATAACTAAGACATGTTTCAAAAATTTTTGGGAACCGTTCTCGAAGGAATTTTTCAGAATGATGAGTGACATCAAGAAAAACACAATCATCCCCTCGTCTTTTCATCTCCGCATCAATCGCACGCGCCACCACATCGCGTGGAGCTAATTCAAGTCGGCCATCATAGCGTTTCATAAAGCGTTCTCCAGCTCCGTTAAGCAAGACCCCTCCTTCACCCCGCACCGCTTCCGAAATCAAAAATGATTTTGCCTGCGGATGGAAAAGACAGGTCGGATGAAACTGCATAAACTCCATGTTTGCAATTGTCGCTCCCGCGCGCCATGCCATCGCAATGCCATCGCCTGTTGCGATATCAGGATTGGTCGTGTAGAGATAAACTTTTCCACACCCTCCCGTCGCTAAGACAATGGCCTTGGCAGAGAGCGCCTCAATCTGATTTTTTTCTTCATCGAAAACGTAAAGACCAACGCACCGAGTCATCGCTTCTCGATGACAGTTGTCGGTTGTCAGTTGTCGGTTATCAGAAATTTCGACTTGTGAGATCATCTCGTGATCGGAAATATTTTTTTCCTGACATCCTGCACCCTGTACCCTGTACCCTGTCATGATCAAATCAATCGCCATGTGATGTTCTAAGAGCGTTATGTTCGGATGCTGAGCCACGGCGGCGAGCAAAGTTTTTTCAATCTCCAACCCTGTCCGATCTTGCGCATGTAAAATCCGTCGCTTCGAATGACCTCCTTCCTTGCCTAAATCAGGCTGACGATGCCCTGCGGCGTCTTGCCTTTCATCAAAATGCATCCCAAGCTGCATCAGCTCTGCGATTCGCTCCGGGCCTTCTGTGAGAATAGTACGCACCACTTTTTCATCACACAGATCATCGCCCGCTATCATCGTGTCATGCACATGAGCTTCAATAGAATCTTCATCACTCGTCACACAGGCTACCCCTCCCTGTGCCCAAGCAGTGTTGGAGTCGACTTTCGATTTTTTGGTGACGATCGCAACAGAACCTTGTTCTGCTACCTTCAAAGCAAAAGTCAATCCAGCGATACCGCTGCCGATGATGATGTGGTCGAAGGTCAGCACCTGTTAAAGAAGCTCCGCTAAACGCTGATGAAGTAGCGGCAATTTTTCTTGAGCAACATCCCACAAAATTTCTCGGAAAATATAATTTTTAATATTTCCCTCAAACACAATGTCCACAGGACGACAGCACGTTTTTTCTAGACCCTCGATCAAATTAAAATAACGATCTGCAATTCCTGGCTTATTGATATTCAGAAATTTTACCAAACAATCGACATCACTTGTTGTTGGAGAAAAATCTTCTCTCGTGGCCGATCCAAACAAACTCATACGCTCCACGCCTTGACGTTCACATAAAGCGCGGATCTCGGGAAGGACTCGAGTAATTTCAGGAGCAATCATCATCAGCATTGTAAATGACGACCTGTGACTTTTCAACTATTTGTCGGAGGGGATGATTTGCTGAATAATTTTTTAAGATGCTTTCAGAAATCACCTCCACAGGGCGATGACAGGTCTTTTGAAGTGCCTCCGTCAGGCTCAACAATTTTTTTCCGCAATCATCTTCATTAAAAAATTTGACTAAACAATCGAGATCACTCGTTTCAGGAGAAAATTTTTCTTTGTTGGTTGCAGACCCAATGATGCTCATCCGTTCAACATCGTACTGCTGACAAAGCGTACGAATCTCAGGAAGATGTTGAGCAACTTCGGGAACGATCATACAGCGTGCAAAGAAATATTATCAATCAGTCGCGTCTCTCCCAATTTAACCGCAACGAATAAGCGTGGCTTGGAGACCTGAGCGATTTCTGAAATCGGCTCGAGCGTCTCTTCGTTCATGATCTCCACATAATCGATGGTGGCTCCAGGAATAACTTCTAGAGAGGCGCGCGTGGCAGCTAGCAAAACAGCTACTTTTTTTTCTCCGCTTGAGACTTGTTCCGCTGCTTGTTGAAGTGCTGCATAAATTTTTGGCGAGACTGCTCGCTCTTGCGATGAGAGGCGTGTGTTACGAGAACTCATCGCCAAATAATCTAGCTCACGCACGGTCGGATAGCCGATCACTTCAATCGGAAAATTTAAATCGCTTACTAAGCGCCGCACGATGGCAAGCTGCTGCCAATCTTTTTCGCCAAATACGACTTTGTCGGGTGTGACGATATTAAATATTTTGGTGACCACCGTCGCCACTCCCGTAAAATGGCCCGGCCGCGATACCCCGCAGAGAACGCGGGCAAGTTTTGTCTCCTCCACATTGATCGAATGATCGGAAAGATAAATATCTTCCACGCTCGGATGAAAAAGCACATCAGCTCCCGCTTCCTCGCAGAGGGCTTTGTCAGCTTCAAATGGTTGTGGATAGAGTTTTAGATCTTGAGCCGAGTTAAATTGTTTCGGATTGAGAAAAACAGAAACTGCAACAGTTCCTTGAGGCCCAGCTATCTTGCGTGCATGCCGAATGAGCGCTGCATGGCCTTTATGAAGGGCCCCCATCGTGGCCACCAAAGCCAAGGGTCTGGCAACTTGTCGACATGCCTGCTGCATCAGCGCAGGCTTCTCGATGACCTTCATAAAATTAATGCGAAGGAACTGGCGTCGTATTTTTTTGCGGCGCTTGCACGGGGTTCGTCATCGGAGGATGCGTCTTGAGCAATTGTTTTTGAATGCTGGTCTCTCCGCTCGAATGCTTCACGTATAAAATCGAAATCACGAGCGTCAGAAGAAAAAAGAATCCGCCGAGCCAAACCGTAAAGCGACTCAGAACGTTCGTGGTCTCAGCGCCAAAAAGATTATCTGTCATACCGCCGCCAAAAGCCGCACCAAGGCCTTCGCTCTTTGGGCGCTGCATGAGCACAACAACGATCATTAATAAACAAACAACAACAAGACAAGCTGTCAAAAAAGGGAGAATGAACCACATAGGAGCATAACAGTAATAAGTGATGCTTGAAGAGTAAAGGGTAAAGAGGTGTGAAACTTAATATTGAAGTCTCTCTCGACAATCCCTAAACTCTCCAACATCGCTTTTTAAATTTTTAACCCTCAACCCTGACCTAACGTGGAAATTAAAGAAATACGGACGCTAATTGACCTCATGAAAAAGAACGGCCTTGCTGTTTTTAAAATGGAAGAGGGCGATTTTAAAATAACTCTTAAAACTCCTGAAGGAGCCATGGGAGGAACTGCCTCTCCAACTTTTGTTCAAGGCGTTGCTCCTGCTGCAGCACACGCTCCCGCTGCCGCTCCTGTAGCAGCCTCTGCGGCCCCTTCCGCTGCAGAAGCTTCCAAAAACTGGCAAGAAATTCGCTCCCCGATGGTTGGTACCTTTTATGCTGCCGCTTCGCCAGAATCTCCAGCGTTTGCTCAAGTTGGAACCACCATCACAGCTGACAGCGTCGTCTGCATCATTGAAGCGATGAAAGTCATGAATGAAATCAAAGCTGAAATTTCTGGAACCATTGTTGAAGTCGTTGCGGAAAATGGCAAGCCAGTGCAATTTGGGGATGTCCTCTTCAAAGTAAAATAGGAATTAACAGGGATGAAAGGGATAAAACCTCATTATTCATTTTCTTCTTCCATCCCTTTTATCCCTGTGAATCTCTTCTCTCTCCCATGATCAAAAAAATTCTTATCGCTAACCGTGGCGAAATCGCCCTCCGCATTATCCGAGCCTGCAAAGAGCTTGGCATCAGCACGGTCGCTGTCTACTCCGAGCCTGATATTCACTCGCTTCATGTGCAATTGGCTGACGAGGCCATCTGCATTGGTCGAGCTCCGAGCAACGAAAGTTATTTAAAAATTGATCGTATCATCAGCGCTGCCGAAATTTCCGACGTTGATGCGATTCATCCTGGCTACGGATTTCTTGCTGAAAATGCCCACTTTGCTGAAGTCTGCGCCTCAGCCAATATTAAATTCATTGGACCTCCTGTCTCAGCAATCAAAATGATGGGCGATAAAAATAGTGCCCGCGATGCTGCTCGTAAAGCCGGCGTTCCGATTTCTCCGGGAAGCGATGGCATTGTTGAAAGCGAAACAGAAGCGTTGAAAATTGCTCGAAAGATTGGATTCCCTGTCATGATCAAGGCGGTCGCTGGTGGCGGTGGCCGCGGCATGCGCATCGCACGCAATGATGGAAGCCTTGTTCAAGGATATCATCAAGCTCGCACCGAGGCTGAGAAAGCCTTCGGCAATGGCGCTGTCTACATTGAAAAATTTATCGAGAATCCGCGTCACATCGAATTTCAAATGTTCGGTGATCAGCATGGCCATATCGTTCATCTCGGAGAGCGTGACTGTTCACTGCAACGCCGAAACCAAAAAATTATTGAGGAATGCCCATCTCCGATGATGACCCAAGATCTTCGTGACAAAATGGGAGCAGCCTCTATCAAGCTTTGTGAGATGGTTGGCTATCAAAACGCCGGAACAATCGAATACCTCGTCGATGAAAAAGGAAATTTCTATTTCATGGAAATGAATACGCGGATCCAAGTGGAGCATCCCGTTACCGAAGAAGTCTACGGCTGCGATCTCGTCAAACAGCAGATCCAAGTCGCCGCTGGCGAGCACCTCTCGGACTATGTGGTCAACGCAAAGCCTCGCCTCCATTCAATTGAATGTCGTATCAACGCTGAAGATCCCGAGCGCAATTTCCAACCATGCCCTGGTCTCATTGAGGCCTACTACGCTCCTGGCGGCCGTGGCATCCGTATTGATTCTCACGCTTACGCGGGATATCCGATTCCGCCGTACTATGACTCGATGATTGCCAAAATCATTGCCACTGCTTCAACGCGCCAAGCCGCGATCAACCGAATGAATCGTGCGCTCGGGGAATATCTCCTCGAAGGAATTAAAACAACAATTCCACTTCAGCGGAGCATCATGCGCGATGTTGAGTTCCGGCGCGGCAACTATCACACTGGATTTTTAGAGCGGTTCTTGGAACATGGGGTTCCGGAGTTGAAAGATTAACGTAATTGTTCAGATATCTGGTTTAGAGCAAGTTTCCTCAACTCACTTTGTAGCAGTTTAAGTTTAAGTTTCGTACGCTTCGCGAATAAAAACTTTTACTTTCTATAAAAGCAGATTAAGAAAATTTAATTTTGCCAAGTCAACTAAACACTTACAAGTTTTCCCTTTCCATTGCCCACCGCTGGCACGCTTCTCTCAATCGATCTGAAAACGAAGCCTCATGACTTCCATCGAGCCATTCCATGGGAACTCCATGCCAAAAAGGATGATAGACAATGATTCCCTTTTTATTGAGAATCGCAGCGGTGTAACTAAAATCAGAGCGACTCATGATCAGAAGATCAGCTGTGGCTAAGGCGCGTAAATCATCAATAGGATCTCCGTTGATAAATTTTTTCAAATTCGGAAACTGGTCAAATTCTTTGACGTTATTCATCTCTGGCGTAATCCTGGTCTCTTTTTTTAGATTGATTTCCATGCCGTAATGAGCGGGCGTGATCACAAAAGAAGTTGAGGGGAGCTCGCTGTATAACTCACACGCAAAAGAAATACCAAGTTGACGCAGCGTTTTAATAATTTTCCGAATCAGCGTCACGTAATAAGCATTAGGCAAGAAGCGATACTCTTCCTCATCGACAATAGAAATATCTCCACGTCTCAGATGAATTGCGACCCTAAAGACTGAGGAAGGGGGTGATTCAAAAGGAGAGACTGCCTGCGCGTGCCTTATCATTTCTGGAAAATGGTAATCGGCCTCAGGAGATGCGGAAATGATTTTTACAAAATGAAAATCATCGGTTTTTTTAGCTTCTTCTTTGAGCTTTGTTAAAAAATCCAAATCAGCTCCCACGCGACAATGAACGATAGCATTTTCTGGAATGACTTCATCGGAGGGAAGTGCAAAGAGGTCATTATATCGCTTAACTATATTCGGATCTCGATCCTGCTTTTCGAGCGCAACGAGCCCCTGATATCCCAAATCAAAAATTGGTGAATGAAAATAGCTCACCCCGAGATGGCGCGAGAGAGCATAAATAAGATAAATACGTTGCAACTGCGCTCCAGCTCCATCCATGACAAGGTCATTCGCATAGGTAAGAGCCATATTAGAAGTTCTCTTACATTCTTGTTGCATAAAAAATGTAACATGCTAACAAGGACTCCATTTTTCAACAAGAGAACGCTGCTCACTCGCTTCATTCGTATTTCATGCTTCAAAAAATTCCCCTCACTTTCTTCTTCTTACTCCTTTTGTTGCGCTCTGCTGTAGGCATGCTCCAACTGGGGGCCTATGGGAAATATCTAGCTCATAAAATTCTCGAAAAAAACTCTCGTACCACCACTGCCCAACAAGAAACCTACACCGAACAAGCCGATTCTTCCTGCCTTGATCCGCGTTCTGATATTGCATCTTGTCCAGAACATGATTTGATGAGGGATGATCACCCGACTGATAACATGGATCTCTCTGCCTCACCATCTGTTCCTGCTATCACGATAGAAGATTGTCGGGCTGCTTTAAAAAAATATCCGAATGATCATCGCCTTGTTCTCCAACAAAATCGAACGACAGGGAAAATTTCTTTTGTTGGAAATCCTGGTGGAACAGTTGTTTTTCATTCTATCAACGAGGCTCAACAAAATAAATTGGCTCTTCAGGCTGTGAAAAATTTGATATCACAATGCGTTCAGTTTTATGGAAAGCCATCCACCAATTACGTTAATTATCATCCCCATCTTCTTTATCTGATGAACGTTGGCCTTCCTCTAGATTCAGAAACACTCCGTAAAGTTCTTTTCCATACGACCGGAACAATTCATGGCGCTGAAGGTGATTATGAATACCAGGCTTGCCTCGCCGACCCAACGAGAAATGCTATTGAAGATTTGCCTGAAGGCTATATCCCTCCGCATCAAATTATCCAAGCATTTGAAGCTGGGGCAGCTAATGCTGTCACTGCTCTCACAAAAACTTCTACTGCTTCTCCTGCTGAACGACTTCCTTTTGCGAAATTAGGAAATAACAAATCTTACGGCAGCATCACACCACCTGAAAATTAGTGACTTTCAAAAACTCTTTCACTTTCGCTGCTGGATCCTCTGCTTTTAAAAGATCCGAAACAACAACAACACGTCGAGCCCCTGCAGCCAGAACCTGCGGCAATGTTTTTGTTGTAATCCCCCCAATACAAAAAACGGGAAAAGGAACCATCGCATGCACTTTGCGAATCTCCTCCAATCCGATCGGCTTGTAATCAGGCTTCGTGGGTGTTGCAAAAAGGGGCCCGAAGCCGATGTAGTCGGGTTGCTGCGATAAGGCCTGCTCCACTTGCTCAAGTGAGTGAGTCGAAAGCCCGATAATCGCGTGCTCTCCGGCCAGCTGGCGGGCTTCCGCAACCGTCATATCATCTTGGCCGATGTGGGCTCCATCAGCCCCAATGACAGGCACAAGATGAGGATGATCATTGAGGATAAAAATCCCGTCAGCAGCGCGGACCATCGGCAAGATCTGCTGCGCCATCGCAACGATTTCAGCTTCCGAGGATTTTTTTGCACGCAGTTGCAAAATGCGAATACCACCTCTCAACAGCTGCTGGGCCATCGCAGCCATGTTTGCTGGCGCAACGTACCCGGCATCAAGAATTCCGTAGAGCACCGAAGAAGCGAGAAGATGATTCACGAGAAATTTTTCAAACAGCAGGCTTGAGCCCGACCAAATCTAGCTCCTCGAGCAAGGCCATATCATCGTTGACTTCCGGATTCTCAGCCGTGAGAAGCTTGTCTCCATAAAAAATAGAATTGGCTCCCGCAAAAAAACAGAGTGCTTGCCCCTCTCGAGTTAAATGAGTACGTCCTGCAGAAAGACGAACGCGCGCTTTTGGTAAGACAATCCGTGTTGTTGCGATCAGTCGCACCAATTCAAAAATATCGACTGGCTGTTGATCTTTGAGAGGTGTTCCTGGCATCGGCATCAAACAATTGATCGGCACACTATCGGGCTGTGGATCAAGATTGCAAAGCACTTCGAGCATACGAAGACGATCTGTTTCGCTCTCTCCCATTCCGATAATGCCACCGCAGCAAACTGACATCCCTGCACGTTGCACGGCGCCAATCGTATTCAAACGATCATCAAATGTGTGTGTCGTTACAATTTTAGAATAATATTCGGGCGAGGTGTCGATGTTGTGGTTGTAAGCGGTAACGCCGGCTTCCTTGAGTTGACGAGCTTCCTCATCACCGAGCTGTCCCAACGTGACACAAACTTCCATCCCGAGCTTGCTCACTTCGCGAATCGTTCGGAGCATCTCATTAAATTTTGCATCGCCGCTCTTGACTCCCTTCCAAGCCGCTCCCATACAAAAACGCGTGCTTCCATTTTCTCGCGCTTGCTCCGCCAAAGGTAAAACTTCCTCACAACTCATCAGCTTCTCAGCCTTCAATCCCGTTTTGTAACGCGCGCTCTGAGAGCAATAGCCACAATCCTCACTGCACCCTCCCGTCTTCACACTCAAGAGCGTACAAAGCTGCACCGTATTATCCTTCCAATGTTCGAGATGAACATGATGAGACCGATCGATGAGTTGAAAAAGAGGGAGATTGTAAAAAGATTGGAGTTCGGTTAAGGAAAATTTTTTGGACATAATAAGAATCTACAGTGATGAAAGGGATGGAAGGGATAAAAGATTTTTTCCAAAAATGCAATTGCTTTTGAAAAACGGCAGCAAAAATTGCTGAACTTCGTTTAAAAGGTAAAACTTAGAAATTAATTTTCTCCTCATCCCTTTCATCCCTGTAAATTCTTTTTCCCTTTTTCCTCAACTACCCTCGCAAGCCAAGAAATATCATGGACGAGCTCATCAAGCCGTTTTTGCAACTCAGAATCGGTAATATCATTCTCACTCATTTGATCACTCGTCGCGTAGACAAACTGCGGCAAGACGTAACAATGAAAATCGAGCATCAAGCTTCCGAAAAAAGGAAGCAGCGCCATGTAGCTTCCTTTGCCACCAGCGGCAGCCATGAGTCCTACTGGTTTTCCCTTCCAGACTTTGCCGGTGTGTTCGATAAAATTTTTGGTGACCGCATTAACCGTGTAATTGTAAATCGGAACGGCCAAAAGAATCCCTTTTGCTTTTTTGACTCGCTCCTGAGCCTCCATCACGGAGGGATGCTCATAAGTGGAGTGTCCATCGCAGAGCGGTAAATCGACATCACGCAAATCGAAAAAGTCAACTTTTTCGCCCGCTGCGAGCAGAGCTTCTTTGGCAGCGTGCGCAAGCACACGCGAACGACTATCGGGATGATGACTGCAGGAGATGATGAGGATCATGGGAGCAGGTTACAGGTTGCAGGTTACAGGTTACAGGAAAAAATAAATTGGGTTTTTGGACTGCGTAAGTTAGCATCGTTCGTATGAGCAAAGCCGAAATATTAGATCTATTGCCAAAGTTGAGTACTGCAGATAGGTTTGAAATTTTTTCGTTTCTTTGGGAGCTAGAAGAAAAAGATTTTTTTTCTCATCAAGAACCCTCAGAGGAAGAAAAGTATCTTCTCGACCAAGCTGAGGCTGAACATGCTGCAAACCCTCATAGTGGCTCTTCTCTAGAAGAAGTGAAAGTACGGATTCTTTCTCAATTATGAGGAAGAAAATTGTTGTTAAAAAACTCGCTGAACAAGATGTGCTCAATGCGAGCTCATGGTATGAGTCAATAGCTCCAACATTGGGAAAAGATTTTTTTAATGAGTTTTACCAAACCTTAATCAAACTTGAAATAGCTCCTGAAAGATATCCTTTCTACTATAAAAATTTACGAAGAGTCATGCTGTGCAGATTTTCCTACAAAATATTTTACCGAATCGAGAATAATAACATCATTGTTTTTAGAGTTCTTCATTCAAAAAGAGATCATCGTTGTTTCTTAACTTGAACTCGTTTTGCAAATCCGCGATAATTTTTCCCCTTTAACAAAATTGACTGAATGACGACCAAGATACCTGCCATGCATGAGGGCGAGCAAGCCGCTCAAGCCTCCATCAATAAAGCACTCATTCCCGAACAAAAGATCGCGGCCTTGCGCGATATGCTTCGAATTCGTCGTTTTGAACAACTTTCCTTAAAATTTTATCAGCAAGGAAAAATGGGGGGCTTCCTCCACCTCTACATCGGCCAAGAATCAGTCGCTGTGGCCGCTGCCTCCTTGATGAGTGGTCAAGACGAAATGATCACTGCTTACCGCGACCATGGCCACGCCTTGGCCGTTGGCATGAGCATGGAAGAGTGCATGGCCGAACTTTTTGGAAAAGCCACCGGCTGTTCCAAAGGAAAAGGTGGCTCCATGCACTTTTTTGCTCCAGACAAACATTATTGGGGCGGCCATGGAATTGTTGGCGGCCAAGTTCCACTCGGACTCGGACTCGCTTTCGCCTTGAAGTACAAAAACATTCCAGGCTGCGCCCTCGCCTTCCTTGGGGATGGAGCCATCAATCAAGGCCCCGTCAGCGAATCGCTCAACCTCGCCTCACTTTTCGATCTTCCTCTCGTCATCATTATTGAAAACAATGGCTACTCGATGGGAACCAGCCTTGCTCGCTCCTCTTCGATAAAAAACTATTTGGCCGAACGGGCTGAGGGTTACAACATGGCTTGGGACACGGCTAATGGAAGTGACTTTTATGAATTACGCGCCAAGCTTCATCATATCATGGAGCGAGCCCGCAAGGAATCGAAACCATGCATCTTGGAAGTCGCGACTTATCGTTACTATGGCCACTCTGTTGCCGATGCTAACGCCAAAAAATATCGCACCACCGAAGAGATAGAAGCCTACAAAGCAAATCATGATCCGATTAGCTTGTGGCAAGAGCAGCTTTTAAAAGAAAAAATTCTTACCGAAGCCGACATCGAAAAGCTGGATGAAGCAGCAAAAGAAGAAGCTGCTGCCTCCGTCGCCTTTGCTGAAGCCAGTCCGTGGCCCGATCCCGCAAGCATCTTCGAAGATGTCTACTCCCAAATCGATCAAGGAACGCATTTTTTTAGCTGAGTAATGATTCACAGAGATGGAAGGGATGAAGAAATAATAATTTTTCTCTTAAAAGTTCTATTTTTAAAATTAAACTCAACGCATTTTGATGTCGCTTTTCAAAAGACATTTTATTTAATTAAAAACTCTTTTATCCCTTCTATCCCTTCCATCCCTGTAAATTTTTTCTTCCTTCCATCCTTGTAAATCTCTTTTTTCTTTTTTCCCCATGCCCATCATCAGTTACAAACAAGCCCTCAATGATGCCTTCGCCGAAGAAATGACGCGCGATGAATCGGTCTTTCTTATTGGTGAAGAAGTAGCGGAGTACAACGGTGCTTACAAAGTCACGGAAGGTCTTTGGAAACGCTTTGGCTCCAAGCGCGTCATCGACACACCGATCAGCGAGGCTGCTTTCTTAGGACTCGGCGTCGGTGCTGCGATGATGGGTCTTCGGCCAGTTGTCGAACTGATGTTCTGGAGTTTTGCCTATGTTGGTTTTGATCAAATCATCAACAATGCCGGCTGCGTCCGCTACATGTCGGGTGGCCTCATCAATGTCCCAATGGTCATCCGCGGCCCAGCCAATGGCGGAACCGCGGTGGGAGCGACACACTCGCATACTCCCGAAAATTTCTTGGCCAATACCCCCGGCCTCAAAGTTGTCTCGCCATCGACTCCATATGATGCTAAGGGCCTCATGATTTCTTCGATTCGCGACAACGATACCGTTTGCTTCATGGAGAGCACCTTGCTCTATGGGAATGAGGGAGAAGTTCCCGAAGGTTCTTACACCATCCCACTCGGCGTCGCTGATATCAAGCGCGAGGGAACCGACCTCTCCCTCATCGCACATGGGCCTGCGGTCTTGACCTCACTTGCTGCGGCTGAAATTCTCGCTGCCGAGCATGGAATCTCGGTCGAAGTTGTTGATTTACGTTCCATCCGACCGCTCGATGAAGAAACCATTTTAAACTCTGTGGCCAAGACGCATCGCGCACTCCTTGTTGATGAGAACAAACCTTTCTGTGGTGTCAGCGCTCAAATCGCAGCACTCATCGCTGAGAAAGCTTTTGACGAACTCGATGCTCCTGTAACCCGCGTGACTGCTCTCGATGCGCCAGCGATCTACAGCTTCCCACTCGAAAAAATCCAACTTCCAACAGCCGACCGCGTCGTCGCCAAGGCACTCTCACTATTTTAAAAGAATTAAGAATTTACAGGGATGAAAGCGACGAAAGGAATAAAAAACATTTTTCACAAAATGAAATGTCTTTTGAAAAGCGGCATCAAAATTTATTGAGCTTAATTTAAAAAAACAAATCTTAGAAATACTTGTTCCCGCGAAAGCGGGAATCCATAGACTTACTTCTTCATCCCTTTCATCGCTTCCATCGCTGTAAATTTTTTTCCTACAACCTCCAACCTACCACCTTTTCCCATGCCCGAAATTACAATGCCCAAATTGAGCGACACTATGACCGAAGGAACGCTCCTTCGCTGGTGCAAACAAAAAGGTGATAAGGTCGACATTGGCGATCTTCTCGCTGAAGTTGAGACTGACAAAGCCACCATGGAAATGGAATCCTTTGAAGAAGGAATTCTGACCGAACTTTTTATTCCTGCAGGCGCTAAAGTCGCCGTCGGCGCTCCGATTGCTTTAATTCTTGGCAAAAATGAAACTGCGATTGCTCCTGGAACTGCAGCTCAAGGCCCTGCGAAGACAACTGCTACACCTGCTGCTGCAAGCTATACCCCTTCCGCAATGCCTGCCGTTGCACTCGGACGTTCTCGCTCTGCGATTCCAGGTGGATCCGCTTCTTCTGTGAGAATCAAAGCCTCACCACTAGCCCGCAAGATCGCTGAATCGCGTGGCCTCAATCTAGCTGGCCTGGCAGCGAAGGGAACTGGCCCCGGCGGACGAATCATTGCGGCTGATGTTGTCAATGCTCCACTAGGTTTATCAACGGGCTCTGCACCCGCTGCTGGAGCGACTCCTGGCGTTCCGGCGATTTTGCCAACGCCAATTGCTGGAAACCCTGAGACGCAAATCCCACTCTCCAACATGCGCCAAGTCATTGCTCAACGCCTGCTCGCAAGCAAGACACAGATCCCTCATTTTTATCTCTCGATTGAAATTGATGCTGCGCCAATGATGGCCTTCCGAAAGGAGTTCATGAGCACTGGAACGAAGATCACATTTAATGATATCGTCCTCCTCGCTGTAGCTCGTGCTGCGATGGAAAAACCAAAAGTCAATGCCGCCTTCGGCAACGGTGCTATTTTCCAATACGAGAGTGTCAACCTCTCCGTTGCGATCGCCGTCGAAGATGGACTGGTCACTCCTGTCATTCGCGACGCACAAAAATTAACACTTCCAGAAATCAGCGCTGCCGTCAAAGATTTGGCAACGCGCGCGCGCGACAAAAAATTAAAGCCTGAGGAATTTTCTGGCGGAACATTCACCGTCTCTAACCTCGGCGCCTATGGCATCGATCAATTTTGTGCCATCATCAACCCGCCACAAGCTGCTATCCTGGCTGTCGGAGCGATTGTGAAAAAGCCAATCGTCAACGACCAAAATCAAATCGTCGTGGGACATCGCCTCAACCTAACACTTAGCGGCGACCACCGCGTCGTCGACGGCGCCGTCGCGGCGGAGTATCTTGGTGCGCTGCGGCAGCTACTCGAATCGCCAAGCAGATTGTTGTTGTAGGAAGAATCCACAGGGATGGAAGGGATAAGAAAAAAATATTGTCTTGAGTTGTATTTTTTTAAATAAAAACACAACAATTTTTAATGACCTATTTCTAATTGTTAATATCAGCATTCTAAAGTTTCTTTTAGCCCTTCCATCCCTGTGAATTTTTTTTCTGCTTGCCTCACTGCTTTTGGCCTTGGCTTTCTCTACTTCATCAGCGCGATTCCCACAGCAGTTGCCTTGGGTGCGCCTATTTGGTCGGCTTCCGTGGCTGCATGGCTCGGCTACTCAGTAGGAGGTGGGATCATGCTTCTTTTGGGTGTTCCTGCACAAGAATGGCTACGTCGCAAAAAAAAATTTTCGCTCACGCCAGACCCCAACAAGCTTTTTTGGCGTGTCCTTGATCGGTACGGCGTCATCGGCCTCGGCCTCATCGCTCCTGTCACCATCGGCCCACAACTCGCAGCGTTAGTTCTTTTGGCCCTCCGCATCAAACCCACAAAAATTGCCACTGCCATCTCCCTCGGTGCACTTCCTTGGACACTCCTCTTCGCGGGCCTCATCGCAACCGGCTCCCATTTTTTAAAATCCCCATAGGGGTCAGTTCCGGATAATGCATATTTTGGTGCCATACCCGGGTATGGCACCAAAATATGCATTATCCGGAACTGACCCCTATTTGATTACGAAATAACACAATGCCGCCGGCCTGTGCCCTCATCCTCGTCTTGTATTGGCAATGGAGAAGGCTCGTCTCTCCTCAATTTTTGTTTCATTGCGTCAGCTTTTGCCGTCATGGCTTCAGCCGAAGTAATATTTTCTTTAGTTTCTTGGCTCTTCAGATTTTCGTGAGCACTTTTTTCAAAAAGAGAACCAGCGCTTTCATAAAGAGTCGCAATATGGTCCCATGTTTCAGATTGGTCTAAGCTCTCTGGCACGTCGCTCATCGCCTTGGCCTTCGCGGCCTGATTATAAGCGGTTTGAGCTTTGCTCAAGAGATCTTTTTTCCCTACTTCCTCAGGCTTGCACAAAGTCACCTTCGTCTCAATAGCATCTGCTTTCCCACTTAACTTGGCCGCGTAAAGCCCAATTTTCAAACCATCATTACTCACCGTTGGCGGGGTGCTCTTCTCCTCTGATTCACCCATGCTTATTTGATGATCTCCAAATACTCCAGAAGGTCGTTTTGGTAACAACGCTGTTTTTTCACCCAAGGTTGCAGGTCCAAGCCCGTCAAACTTTTTAACGTAAAAATCCATAAGTAAAATGAAATACTAGAACTGACCTCTTTGGGAAGTTTTTAAATTTCTTTTTTTTCTTTTGCGTTAGTTGCATTCTTTGTGCTTAATTCCTCTTTCTTTCAACCATGAATATTCGCGTCTTACAATTTGATGATTGGCAGCAGTGGAAAGACCTGCGCAAAGAATCGATCTTGCTCTCTCCTACAGCCTTCGCCTCTTCTTTTGAAGAAGAGGCGGGTTTAGCCGATCGCCAATTTCAAGATTGGATTACTAAAAATGTCATCTTCGGCGCTTTTCAAGGAGATCAATTAATTGGCACCGCTGGTTTTTTCCAAATGGAATTAGCCAAAGAAAAGCATCGCGGCGTCCTCTTCAGCGTCTACGTCACGCCCCATGAACGTCAGCAAGGAATCGCACACCAGCTCGTAGAACATGTCATTCAAGAAGCAAAAAAGCGCGTCATCCAGCTTCACCTCAAGGTTGTGAGCTCGAATGCCTCTGCCGTTCACCTCTACCAACGCCACGGCTTCGAAGTCTACGGCACAGAACTCCGCTCCTTGAAATACCAAGACCGTTTTTTTAATGAGTACTTGATGGTGTTGCGATTTGACTGAAAAAAGACTGCAGGCTGTAGGCTATAGGCTGTAGGTCAATACAAGTCTTTTGGCAAAAGGAAAAAATTTTCTGATAAGTTAAATTTTAAAATACGGGTTAATCTAAAAATTTCTCATAGTCTATAGCCCCTTCTAATTGTTTTCGGCGTTATAAATTTTGCTACAGCCTATAGCCTACAGCCTTTGTCCCAATGACCGCCCCACTCTCCACGTCCCATGCCCGTCCGAAGATCGGACTCGTCACCTGTGTTTTTTTGACCGCGGCGATCACGATTGGCAATGGAATTTACACGAGCCTCGGCTTGCAACTCCTCACCATTTCTCATGCCTTCACCATTCTCGCCCTGTGGGGAATTGGCGGGCTCTGCGCGCTCTGCGGCGCCCTCTCGTATGCAGAGCTGGCTTCGCGCCTCCCTCACTCGGGAGGAGAATATTATTATCTCTCCAAAATTTACCATCCCGCGCTCGGCACGATGGCTGGCGTGATCACGCTCTTCGCCGGATTTGTTGCCCCTATTTCACTCGCCTGCATGGCCTTTGGGCAATACCTCCACAGCTGCTTTCCAAGCTGCAGCTCGCTTCTGGCCTCGATAGCCCTGATCACCCTTGTCACGATCGCCCATCTTTTTAATCTTTCCTTCAGCGCTTTTTTCCAAGACCTCATCACGGGATTTAAATTTTTGTTGATCGCACTCTTCCTCTATCTCGGATTTCGTTACGCCTCTCTCTCGCCGCACATTCTCTTGCCAACAACAAGCACTTGGCACGAGCTCTTCCAACCGAGCTCAGGCGTTGCATTGTTGTTTTGTTTTTACGCCTACTCCGGATGGAATTCCATAACCTACATCGCCGATGATGTCGCTGCTTCTCAACGGACGATTGGCTGGTCATTGGTCATCGGAACGCTGGTCGTCACGCTCACCTACTTGCTTTTGAATATCGTCTTCCTGCTCGCAGCGCCTCTGGAAGAGCTTCGCGGGGTGATCGACGTCGCTACCGTCGCCTCCACGCACCTCGTTGGAACGACTGGCGGAAAAATGATGGCGCTCCTCATTGCGGGTGGACTCGTCGCAGGCGTGAGCGGCATGACCTGGATCGGCCCCCGCATGACACAAGTGATGGGACAAAACTTGCCAGCACTTTTTTGGCTGAGCCGCACTTCCTCAAACAACATCCCATGGCGTGCAACGCTCTTGCAATATGGACTTGTCATCATCGTGCTACTGACTTCCTCTTTTAAAATGCTCCTCGTTGCGACGCAGATTCCTGTCCTCGTCTGCTCACTACTTGGCGTGCTCGGCATCATTGTCCTCCGTCAACGAAGCAAAAGGGAAAAGGGATCAGCACCAGCCCATTTGCAGACGCAGTCGCAACTTACGGGACAGACCCCTTTTCTGCCACTCTTTCCTTGCCCTTGGTACCCTCTGCCGCCATTACTCTTTGCTGCCATCAGCCTCGCCGCACTCCTCTACACGATCATCAGCGATTTTCAAGAATCGCTGTGGGGGATTTTCTTAATCGTGCTGGGACTTGCACTGCATCCTGTCTTTAAAACAAAATTTCGGAAATGAGATAATTCCGATTGCCTCGAGAAAAATTTAGGAGTAAAGAATTGAGACGTTTATGGAAGATATTTCACGATCAGAAACCACTTCGATTGTTCCCAGAGTTTCTTCTGCTTCCAGCCAACCCTCTGTTGCACCCACAGTACCAGGAGCTGCAAAAGCAGGAACGCTCGATAGCATTCCAGTAAAAGTAGTTTCTCCCGCTGCCAATCCGAGTGCACAGCTTAAATTAGACATCAGAGCTCATAGCGCTGAGGTAGAAGAGGCTTATAAACGAGCATTGGCAACGAAAGATTCTTGGCATGGACAAATAGAGCAAGCTGAAAAAGAGTTAAAAGGAATTTCTATCTTCTCCTTCAAACAACGAGCAGTGCTTTTTAAAGCTGTTTCTAATGCTCAATCCAAATTTCGTATTTTTAGCAAATTTGCTCAATTAGAAAAATATCATCTCGATTACCTAGATGCATTAAGTAAAAGCTCTCTTTCTCCTCATGAGCAACATAAAAAATATGCTAAGTTTAAACAGGCAATTGAAAAAGCTAAGACCG
>Ga0194129_10003703_pt1 | contig 21073 bp, 28 predicted proteins | sample TA2KigCa35mmetaG_FD_150862 | JGI IMG/M metagenome (GOLD analysis project Ga0194129, IMG submission 150862) | Freshwater microbial communities from Lake Tanganyika, Tanzania - TA2015038 Kigoma Deep Cast 35m | ecosystem: Environmental > Aquatic > Freshwater > Lake | place: Tanzania: Lake...
CAACAGGCGCTTTAAGATGGCGGCGATGACGGAGCGGATCGCTAACGCTGTCTGTGTGTGTAAACCCTGCCCAGAGCGGGCTTTGAGAGTCGCGGAGCTTTATGCGTAATCAGGTTGAAGCTTGTGGATTGATTTTGAACGCCGATGAAGTCTACCGCTGAAATTGCTCGTATCATCGCCTATCAAGAAGCAGGTTGGAGCAAGAGAAGAATCGCATCTGAACTCGCCATCTCCCGTAATACGGTCACTCGCATCATTAATCGTCATGATACCAATAATTTTTCGATGGAGTGGCGACAGAATAAGCTGCAAGTCGCGCTGGAGTGGTTAAAGACGTTGGATCATAGCAATCGAGACAAACACAGCCGAGTCCTTTGTCTCCAGCTCGAACATGAACGGGGATTGCGCGTCAGTCAGCGAACGGTCGATCGGGCTCGCTTGATCTTGAAGGGCGACAAGCAGAGCCCTTGCCATAACGACAAGAGCCCTCCTGAGAGTTGGAAAGTTGGCCCCTATCAACTCCACGCCAATGGTGCCCTGCTCCTCGCCGGCGTGCGGGTGGCCATGCCTGCACTTCAAGAGCGTTTGCTCGTGCTTTTCGTCAGAAATGCCAATCACTTATTGAGCCGCGAAGAGATTGCCGCCGGATTGTACGGCCAGTTTCGTCCAGAAAATTGCGCACATAAGAATGTAACGTTAATGGTACACCGTCTCCGACAGGAGTTGGCCCATGGCCCCCTGGGACAAGATGTCATCCGCACGGTTCATGGACGGGGGTACATCCTCATCGCTCCTGTTCACTCGATGGAGCCCCCACGAGAATCACCGCATGGGCTTCAACGACGATGGCCTGTTATTGCCAACCCCAACCCCTTCCATTATGAGGCCCATGATTTATGGCCCCGACGCGATCCCTTCAAACTCAGTCGTCAAGAGCTTTTGCTCAAAAAAAGCATTGATTATGACCCAGGATTTGAACAAGGCTATCTGGAATTGTGCTACCTGCAGTTGTTGCAATGTTTATGGGGCATGCGCTCGTCTCTTGACGCCCGTCCAGCCCTGCAGAGCCAACTGCTGACCCTTGAGGGATTCACCAGCCGACCAGAGGGCTGGCTGGCCATCAAGGCGGAGATTCAGAGCCTGCTGTTGTGGCAACCGCGCACCACCCACCAGCTCTACGGAACCTGGCTGGCGGAGACCCTGCCCGGCGGCCCGCCCCGCAACTCCTGGGGGCGCCACCTGATTTTCTCCGGCCAGCCGCAAACCGCCGTGCGCCTGTTGACCCAGCACGTCCGCGAGGACCTTTGCCAAGGCTGGATGAATCTGGCCATGGCCTATTGCGCCCTCGGCGACCTGGACGCCGCCGAAGAAGCCGTGCGGCACCAGTTGCGCGTGGAAGCGGGCATGGTGGGCCCGCGGCTGTTTCTGGCTGTGTTGAAGGCCTGCCAGGGCAAGGCGGAGCAGGCCACCCGGCTGATCGGAGACGCGGGTCTGCTGGACCGCCCCTTTCAGGGGGTGCAGGCGTTGACGGCCTACGCCCTGGCGCGGGGGGAGATGCGCGGGCATGGCCACCAGCTGCTGGATCAAGCCCTGGTCCTCACCAGGGAGGCCATGGCCGAGGTGGGCGCCAGCGGCTACTGGGGTCTGGCCGCCTTGGCCCTCGGACGGCAGGAGGATGCACTCCAACTCCTGAAGCTCAGCGTCAAACATCGCTGTTACTCGGCACCCGTGCTGTACTGCACCCCCTTCTTGAAACCCCATGGCAACACCCTGGCTGTGCGTCTGTTCATGGCCGCCATGCGGCGCGGATTCGCCGAACGGCCATGAGCGCTTCCCGTCCTCCGGCGAACGCCCGTTGCCCCACGTGCGAAGCGCTGCAGGTGGGGTGAGCGCCATCGGGGGATGGGCACCACCGGCTCACCAGGCATGCTTCCCCTCGAAGATCGCCACGCTGAAGGCGTGATCCGGAGAGGAACCGGTCGCCGGACCAACCCTGCCGGCGGGCTGATCTCACGCCAGCGGTTCCCCCTCCCGCGGAGGGAGGGCAAAGCGGGTGAGGGTCGCCAAGGCCTCGCCCCACTCCGCCCGCGCGATCTCCCACAGGCGCTCCTGGAGCTCCCGCCCGTCCGCAGGCCGGCGCTCCGGATCGGGATCCAGGGCGGCGTCGATCAGCGACGCCAGGCCGTCGGGCAGGGGAGAGCGGCTCAGCCGGGCGACAGGGGGCAGGGGAGTGCGCCCCGCCCGCAGCAGCTGTCCGAAGCTTTCCATACGCTCGACGTAGTGGCCGGACGCCAGCAGATGCCAGGAGCGCCCCCAGGCCCAGACATCGCTGGCCGGCCCCATTCGCCCGGGCCCCCAGGCCTCCGGCGGCGCGTAGTCGACGGTGCCGCAAAGGCAGTGGCGCGCCCGAGTGTCCTCCAGGGTGCGGGCGTGGCCGAAGTCGATCATCTTCACCACCTCTCCGCCCACCTCTCCGCCCGCGGCTCTGTCGTTCGCGGCTCCGGCGTTCGCGGCGGTCGTGATCCCGACGTTGCGGGGTTTGAAGTCATTGAACAAAAGGCCCGCCCCATGGAGCCGGGCCAGGGCGGCCGTCACCCCCAGCCCCGCCGCCACCAGCTCCGCCCCGCTCCAGGGCTCCCGCAGGCGCCCGCGCAGGGTGGACAGGGGCAGATGCTCCATCACCAGAAAGGTGAACCCGGTGCCGATCGCCACCGCCTCCAGGCGCACCACATGGGCGCCCTGAGCCGCCTGCAGCATGGCCGTCTCCCTGCGGGCGGCGCCCCGCTGGATCCGCAACCGGCCGCGCCTGTGGGCCAGGGCCTTCACCACCACCAGGCCCTCCCCCCGCTGAGCCAGGAGCACCCCACCGGTTCGCCTGGGCCCGAGGGAGCGAACGGGCGTGAGCTCTGGACAACATTCCGCCAACTCCGCCCGCCAGGCCGCCTCCCCCAAACCGCTGGCGGCGGAACCATCAACCGCCATCGCCATGGTCCCCGCCGCCGCAGCCCCCCGGCAGGGGGGGGGAAGCGAAGGCTTGCGCGCGGGCCTGCCGGGAGCGCTCGATCTCCATCAACAGCGCGTCGGGATGTTGGAAGCCGTACCGCTGGCTCCAGAGCAACAGATTCTTGGGCACGGGCCAGCCGGTCTCCCGGCCGTGGCGGGCCACCTGCTCCGCCGTGCTCATGGGGGGCAACGCCACCCGCGGAGGCAGGCCATCGGCGCCCCGGCCATGGAGGCGCTGGGTGGCGGCGGCGGCATCGGCCCGGGCGGGATACTCCCCCAAGCCCCGGTAGGCGTCCAACAGGGGCCGCACCACCCCCAGCTTGAACCGTGTGAGCCGCAGCCACTCCACCGCCTTGTCGAGGGTGGCCCGGTCGGCCAGAAGCCGGTCGCCCTCCGCCTCCGTGAGGTCGTTGTCGGCCCAGAAGCGCGCCAGGTCGTCCTCCGTGGCCAGACCCCGCTCGGCCATGAAGGCGGCCTGAGCCTGGTGGAGCTCGGCCCCCTCCGCCTCCAGCCCCAGGTGGCGGGCCGCCGCGAGGGCCAGGAACTCCACCAGGGCTTGCCGGACCAGCTCCGGCGCCCGCGGATCGTTCACCAAGGCGTGGCGGGCGATGGCCTCCTGGCTGACGGGTTCCCCCTGGCGCGGGGTCCAGCGGTCGCGCTCCACCAGGGCCTGGAGGTAGTGGGTGTCCTCCAGGGTCCAGGGTGCGACGGCGGGCGCGGAGATCGGGGCGGGCGCGGGGGGCGGGGACACAGACGAGACCGTGTCGGCGCCCAAGGACGCCATGGCGCGCAGGAGCAGGCGGGCGTCTGCGGCCTTGTGGTCAATGGTGTGGGCCCGCAGGTGGGCCTTCAGGTCCGCACGCCGCTGGTCCGTCAGCAATGGGGAGGCCAACAGGCGGGGCCAGGAGCGATCGGGGAAATACACGGCGGCGGCCTCCTCGATCAGAGCCGCCGCCAACTCCGCCGGGATCACGCCAGCCGCGGCCGCGTCCTCCAGATTGAAGCGCAGGTTCACCAGCGGCTCGCTCAGGGTGCGATGGCCAAACTCCGCCGTGGCGTGGGCCACCGCCACCTCGTCATCGCGGGTGAGGGTGCCGTCGGCGAAGCGGTCGTGGATGCGGCCGAGGCCCACCATGCCGAAGGGCGCGCATTCGGCGGCCCGTAACGCCCCCATGCTCGCCGCTCCGTAGAGAGCCACGCCTTCATCGAGGGCCAGGAGCAGCTCCTTGTGCCAGACGGAGAGCACGCTGAGGAACACCCCGTCGATGACGCCGATCGCCGACGGGCGATGGGCGCGCAACACGGACACGATGTCGCCCTGGCGCACCGGGGGCAGGATCACCGCCTCCGGGTGCAGACGTCGCGCCTCCTGTTCGGGGAGGCTCGGGCCGACAAAAACAACGTGGGTCATGGCGTGCAGGGGGACGGCGAGGGGTTGGCGGCCAGCGCTCGGGCCCGGGGGCCGGGGCTGTAGGAGGGGAAGGTGCAGATGCCCTCCAGGCCAGGGATCACGACCCGCACCACCGCCACCGGGAAGGGGGGCTCCCGCAGGTCGACCACCCCCACCTGGGGCAGATTCGCCGCCGCCAGCCGGTCCAGGAGAAGGCGGAGGTCGTCGTCGAAGCAGCGCCCGGCTCGCTAAACCTCCGGCACGTGGCGGGCTTGCGCCTGGAGCCTCCGGGCGCCCTCCAGTTCACTGGCAAAGAGGCCCATGGTCCAGCGCTCGTATTTGGTGGTGTCATCGCGCGAGCCGGCCACCTGCACCACCACCCGACTCTGGACCGCCTCGGTGATCGCCCGCACCAGGGCCACCTCCGTGTCCAGATGACAGCCATAGCCCACGGCGGTGCCGGTTTCCGGCTGGGCGAGGTCGAACAGGCGGGCGGCGAAGGCCGGCACCCCCAGATCGCTGGTCATGTCCAGCACCATCACCATCACGTCAGCGGCGGCGCAGGCCGCGAGCAGGGGCGCCACCTCCGGCAGGTGGAGCGCGCTCAGATCAACGACGCTGGCAGCCCGGCTCCAGAACCCGGGACGGGCGCGGGCCAGGGAGAAGGCATCGCGCTCGATCACCTCATACATCCCCGCCAGGATTGCTTCCAAGCGGGTGTTGCCGGAGGCCAACCCGTTGGAGCTGCGTTGGAAAGGGGAGCGGGCCAGGGCAAACCCCTTGCCCGGCGGTCGCAGGTGGACGCAGGAGAAGGGGACAAGCAGCGGGGAGCTGGCGGCCACGTCCTCCCCGGCGGTCCACTGCAGAAGGGCCTCCGGGAGCAGGCGCTGGTGCCGCACCATCGGGATGCGGCGCACATCGAGCAGAGGGCGATCCTGGTGCTGGAGCTCCTCAAGACTGGCCTCAAACCCATCGAAGGCGGCATATTCCGCGTGGTGCATCTCGATGGCCTCCATCGCCCCCGACACCTGGGCCGCCACAAGGGTGGCGCCCTTGCCGGTGGAGCCCACCACGGTGCGGGCATTGGGCCGGATCGCCAGGGTCACCGGAATGCCGATGCGATCCAGGCCGGTGATGTCGGCCAGGCGGGTGATGCCCGCCCGCGCCAGGTGGGGGGTGATGCGAGCCAGGGTGTCCTCAGGGGGGCAGGCCCGATGGGTGGAGCCGCGGTAGCCCTTGGGGGCGCTGTCGCCGGCGAGGGCCGGGGCGGGATGGGCGGTGAGCGTGCGCGTCATGGTGGCTACACCGCCACGGGGACGTAGCGGCCAGCGACGAGGGCCCGCATGTCGTCGACCGTGAAGCCGACGATCCACAGATCCCGGGGGGGCTCCTTGCCGACACAGCGGAGGTAGAGCTGGCGCTCGCTGTTCAGCGCATCGACACACAGGCTCGCGTCCTCCGGATTGCGCATGCCGAAGTAGGGGAGGTGATGCAGATAGCGACCGGCCACGTGATGGCAATCAGTGAAGTAGGCGCGGGTGTCGAGGATGTGCTCGTGCCAGAACAGGTCCATGACCCGACTGGGCGGAAGCGCGAGCTCAGGGAAAGCGGCATGCATGGAAAAGAAGATGCGATATTCCGCCTCCAAACGGTCGGTGAACGCCTCGCTCCACCCGTAACCGACATTGGGGTTGGGGTGCATCACCTTGCAGCGAAGATTGGCGAAGTCAAGGTCGTTCGTGCGGGCGGCGAAGCGAGCAAAGCGTTGCTCGATCGTCTCGGCGTCATCGGAGGACATGGATCAAGGGCCGGGGGGAACGTCAGGGTTGCTTGGGCGTCAGAGCTCGGGGACCCAAGCTCTGACGGGAAACCTCAGGCGCAGAACGCCGCCGCCGCCGCCGCCGCGTCAGCCGCCGCATCGGCGCCACCGGCAGCGGCAGCCGTGTCTGCGGCGGCATCGCCAGCGGCTTCTCCACCGGCCTCCGCGGCGGCGTCGCCACCCCCTTCAGCCGCCCCGTCGTCGGCTCCATCCGCCGCGGCGTCACCGTCGGCGTCGGCGTCGCCGTCGTCATCATCATCGTCTCCATCATCCGATTCCGAAACGGTCGGCAGACTGATGGAGCTTGAGGTCGTGGATTCCAGATCGCCGTTGTTGTTTTCAATTCCTGAGAATTTTTTCGCGTCCGCTTCGGTATAGGTGATGGAGGAGGTGACGCCATCCCCTTTCTCGCTCAAGCAGGTCGCCGTCAGCTTCACCTGGATATTCGAGCTTGAGTTTTGATAACTTCCGGCTGGAACATATGGATTTTCTGTATTGATTGGACTACCACTACCGGAGACGAGAACCAAGGATCCATTGCTGTTCGAGATGTCCTCAATTCCGGAGAGAGCGCCAGAATTAAATGACAGGGTGGACGAGGCCGAGCCTCCACTTGCGTTCTTGCATGTCGCGGTGAGAGTGACTTGAATGACTGTGTTGGCACTCAAGGATTCCTGGTAGGAGCCAGCTGGAATGAACGGGCTGCAGGACGACGAGGTCATGGTGGGTTGACGTTAAGGAAGGTGGAATGAAGACCCAGAGCAGATCGCGATGACTAGGAATAGCTTTTCGCCGGAGACGGGAAGGGAATCGTCAGCTCACCGTTGGCAAACGAAGGCTTTTGGGTCCAGTCGGGTGCTTGACTGGCCACCTTGACCTTTCCCGTCAATTGGGACACGTCATGACCTTGCACACTCTGAATCCCGTAGGACAACAGGACAGCGGCAGGGTTGGCATCAAATTGGGCACGAAAGGAAGGATTTGACCAGGCATTGGCGATGAGTTTGGTCCACTGGGCTTGAAACGGGCTGGGGGTGCTCATGGCAAAAGATGTGGAGATCAGGGGAATGGTGCGGCCGAGAACAGGCAGCGGGGCGGCCCCCGGGGACAACGCTTCCAGAGGGGGAAGGAGCTGGTTTTCATTCGTTTGCAAAATCGATCAGGGCGTCGAGCGAGGCGCGCAGGAGCGTTGACCAGGGGCGGTCACCCCTCTCGACGGTGGCTTGGGCCCTCAACGCTGGGCCACCAGATACCAGCCCCCGCTCCCCTGCGGCCGCCAACGGGGTTCCCAATTGGCGTAGGAGTAGTGCTGATGGGCGCCGTTGTGGTTGGCGGGATAGCCGCCATTGACCAGATCACAACTGCCGTAGGGGTCATTCATGATCACGCCGCTGGCGTCGTAGCCGATCACCACGGTCCAGTGGCCACCGCCACTGGGGGCCGACGGCGGCCCGTGGTGCAGCCACCCCACCGCCACCGGACGGCCGGCGTCGATCTCGCTTTTGAGGGTTTGCAAGGTGCCATCCGTGCGGAATTCCGCCTTCAGACCCAGATGCCGCAAGGCCGCCAACTGCGCTTCAGCGCTGGTGGAGTCGCCGTAGTGCCCGCGCAGGGTGTTGTAGTCGTCCTCGTTGGGCTCCTTCCCCCAGAAGGCGGCCAGCATGGCCGAGCTGGCGGAGAAGCAATCCCGCCACCCTTGACCGTCGTTCATCGACAACTGATCAAACCAAGGCACAGCCAAGGGGTTGGGGCTGGCGACGACCGCCCCGCGCCCCGGGGCCACGGGGGACGCGACGGGGCTGACGGCCCTGACACTGGCGGTCGTGACGCAGGGGGAGGGGACGCTGGCCGCGGGAGTGGCGGGTTGCGCCAAGCCCCTCTGCCACAGCTGGCCCTCCGCCTGGCGGCGCCGCAGCAGCCCGTCACTCACCGCCGTCCCCGGATCGCAATAGAGCACCAGCGCCTGGGGCACCGAGGACCAATCCCTCTCCCGCAAGGCGCGGCTGATGGTGGCGAAGCCCTCGCCGCCGTAGAAATCCTCCCCCAGATTCCAGGCGAAGGAGATCAGGGCGCAGCGCTGGTCATCGGCCATGGCGCTCCAATAGGGAATGCGGGTGGCCAGGTGGCGGGCGCAGGCATTCACACCCGCCAGGAGCTGGGCGTCCGCTTCCGCCCGGCTGAGGGCGTCTCCCGGCCGCACGGGTCGACCATCCAGGCTGGTGAAGCCATAACCGATGGTCCAGGGTTCGCCACCGCTGGCCGGGTCGGGGTAGGCATGGTCGACGAACCCCTCAAACCGCGCGATCAATCGCACCGCGTCGCCGTAGGGGGCCTCTGAGGCGCTGGTCCCCGCTGAGGTCCCCGACGCCGCCGGGGCGAAGGGGGCGGGGGTGGAGGCATGCGCCGGGGCTGAGGAGGCTGCGGTCAGCGCGACAGTGCTGGAGCTGGTGACGTCTCCCGACGATGAGGCCGTGCGATGGGGGGGCGTGACGCCGCCCGCCGTCCGGAGAAGGTCGGTGCGAACGGAGGAGGTCACGGCCGGGAGCTGGGGCCGCGCGGGGGGCAGGGAGGGGGAGGGGGGCTCGACCGGCGGGGTAGCCACCGGTTCCGCCGGCACGGGGGGCGTGGACCGCAGAGGTTGCAACAGGCCGGACACCTTGTTGGCCACATAGGGCGCAAACAACGTCAACCCGGAGGTGAGAAACGTGGTCACCGCCACGGTCGAGGCGGGCATCTGGCAGGTGAGCCCGAAGGTGTAAAGCGCGAAGACGGCGAAGCCGATGTAAACGAACAGAATGCACACCATGCCGGCCAGGGCAATCAGGCGACTGCTGCTGGCCTCCATCACGGTCAGCGCCATCACCGGCCCATGGGGATCCCTCGTGCCAAGCAGACTCTTGCGATCGCCTGCCGATTGAGCCCAATGCGCATCCAGGGGAATGCGCAAAGTGGTGGGTTCGGAGGCGGCGTTGGCGAGGGACCAACCGCCATGCTGCAACCGCCAAAAAATCAGGCCAAGAATCAACACAATCGCCAGCAGGATGCCGATCGTGATCGCAGTCACCATGCGCGGCCCCATGGAGCGGCAGAGGGCGTCGCTGGCGGCGAATCGCTCCTGGCTGGCGGCGGGCAGAGCCAGGCCCAGGAGCAACAGCAGCGCACCGTTGACAACGCGAAAGGTACGTCGTTGGTCTCTTTTCGTCCTCTGTGCCATGGCTGACTGATCTGGCCTCAGGAGCCTGGAGGCAAGGGAGGTTCACGCCAAAGGATTTCCTAAGAATTTCGCCACCGCCGCGCCGCACCACCAGCCACCACCAGCCACCGCGTCACCACCAGCCGCCGCAACGCCGTCCGGGCAGGCGCTGGGTCGCTCGCCGCCACCTGGCTCAGGTCTTGGCGCAAGTGGCGCCGTTGTTGTCGTGACTGGTGTCACCACCGCTGACCGGCACCCCGCTCCAGGCGGCGCCATGCTGGAGCCCCCCCCGCCCCGTCGCCATGGCCTCCCCGGGTCCGGCCCTTGAAGCGCTCCGCGCCCACCTGCACCAGACGCGGCTGCTGGGCTCGATCAGCAGCGCCCTCTACTACGACCAGAACACCGTGATGCCCAGCGCCGGCGCCCCCTGGCGGGGGGAACAGCTGGCCTTGCTGGCGGGCCAGCTCCATGAGAGGCAGAGCAGCCCGGCCTACGCGGAGCTTGTGGCCACCGCCGAGGCGGCGGTGGGGGAGGAGACGCCGGCGGCGACACGGCGCAACCTGCGCCTGCTCCGCCAGGACCTGGAGCGCCAACAGCGGCTGGATCCCGCCCTGGTGACGGCCCTGGCCAAGGCCCAGTCGCGGGGCAACGCCATCTGGCAGGAGGCGCGGGCCGCCGCCGACTTCAGCGCCTTCGCCCCGGCCCTGGAGGAGCTGATCCAGCTGCGACGGGAGCAGGCCCGGCAGCTGGCGGCCGCAGAGCCGGAGGGGAGCAGCGTGTGGGACATCCTGGCCCAGCCTTTTGAGCCCGACATCCGCAAGAGCCGGCTGCGGGAGTTGTTCGCACCTCTGAAAGCCACGCTTCCCGCCCTGCTGGAGGAGGTGCGCCAGCACCAGGCGAGTGCTGGCGAGGCTGCCGCGCCCGTCACCCCCGAGCTGCCGGAAGCGCTCCAGGAACGGCTGTGCGCTGAGCTGCTCACGAGCTGGGGCTATGACGCCAGCCGCTGCCAGCGCGCCCGCTCCGCCCATCCCTTCTCCTGCACGGTGGGGCCGGCGGATTTCCGCATCACCACCCGGGTGGTCCCCGGCCAGCCCCTGTCCGCCTTCCTCGCCACGGCCCACGAGTGGGGTCACTCGCTCTACGAACAGGGTTTGCCCCGCGGCGATGACCACTGGTTCCCCTGGCCCCTGGGGGAGGCCACCTCGATGGGGGTGCACGAATCCCAGTCGCTGTTCTGGGAGTGTCGCGTCGCCCGGGGCCGGGCCTTCGCCGAACGCTGGCACCCCCGCGTCGTGGCGGGTCTCGGCGCCGACCCCTGGGGCGGCGTGGCGGGCTTCTGGCGCGCCCTCAACCCCCTCCGGCCGGGGCTGATCCGGGTGGAGGCCGATGAGCTGAGCTACGGCCTGCACATCGTGCTGCGCTTCGAGCTGGAGGTGGCCCTGCTGGAGGAGGACCTGCCGGTGGCGGAGCTGCCGCGAGAGTGGAACGCCCGCATGGAGCGGTTGCTGGGGCTGACGCCCGCCAACGACCGCGAGGGCTGCCTGCAGGACATCCACTGGGCGGAAGGCCTCTTCGGCTATTTCCCCTCCTACGCCTTGGGCCATCTGATCAGCGCCCAAGTGGCGGAGGCCATGACGGAGGCGATCGGACCGATCGAGGAGCGGATCGCGGCGGGCGATGAGGCGGCGCTGCGGGGCTGGCTGGCAGAGGCGGTCTGGCCCCTGGGGCGGTCGGTGAACGGGGAGGAGCTGGTAGCGGCGGTGAGCGGCCGGCCGCTGAGCGCCGAACCGTTCCTGGCCTATTTGAAAGGGAAGGTGGCGCAGCTCATGGGTTGAGGCTGGTCGGGCCGGGGGCGGCTCCGTAAGATGGCGCCGCTTTGACGATCGCCATGGCAAACATCGACCACGCCCCCAGCCGCACGATGCTCAACCTGCTGCATGTGCTGCCGGCCTTTGCCGACGAGGGCGAGCTGCGCCTGAATGTGATCGTTGAGCTGAACTCAATGACGATCAACAAATACGAATTGATCACCGAAACCGGCCATCTCAAGCTCGATCGCGTCGGCTATTCCTCCCTCTCCTATCCCTTTGCCTATGGCTGCATCCCGCGCACCTGGGATGAGGATGGCGATCCGTTGGATGTGGAAATCGTTGGGGTCACAGAACCATTGGTGCCAGGCAGTTTGGTGGAAGCGCGCATCATCGGCATCATGACATTCGATGATGGCGGCGAGGTGGACGACAAGGTGATTGCGGTGTTGGCGGATGACAAACGCATGGATCACATCACCGACTACCAGCAGCTGGGAGCCCACTGGCTCAAAGAAACCCAGTACTACTGGGAGCACTACAAAGACCTCAAGAAGCCCGGCACCTGTCGCGTGAATGGGTTTTTTGACAGTTCAGAAGCTGTCCGCATTATCAAGGAGTGCGAAACGCGCTATACCGAGTCGATCGAACCCAAGCTGGTTGGCTGAGTCCGGCCCGTTTGTCTCACACCCCCTGCTGCTCCCATGGGACGATTCCTCCGCCCCCTTGCTGCCTCGCTGGCTCTGACGGCCTCCACTCTGCTGCTGGCCCCTCGGGGCGTTCAGGCCGTGGCCCCCCCCCCGCCGCCGCCGGTGCCCGCGATCGGTGCCGCCAGCGGCGCGGCGGTGGTGAGCCTGCCCCCAGCGCAGCCCGCCGCCCCAGGTGCTCCAGCGCAAGCCCCCGCCACGGCAGCCCTCACCAGCAACCGTGAAATTGTTTTGGAACTGGCCAAGCGCACCATCAGCCTCGTCGAAAACGGCCGGGTGGTGAGCTCCTGGCCCGTGGCGGTGGGCGATCCCGCAACTCCCACGCCCACCGGCCGTTTCAAGGTGCGCAACAAGGTGGTCAACCCCCAATACCAGAGCACGAAGAGCGGCAAGAACAACCCCACCATCGGCCCCCAGGGTCCCCTGGGTGACCGCTGGATCGGCTTCCACTTCACCGAACGCGATCAATTCGGCATCCACGGCACCCCCACCGCCTGGGAATGGACCGTCAAGTCTCGGTCCGCCGTCTCCCACGGTTGCGTCCGCATGCTCACCCCCCATGTGCGCGAGCTGTTCGACAAGGTGGATCTGGGCACGCCTGTGACGGTGAAGCCCTGAAGCGCTCGCGATACGTTCTGCCCCGATGCCCGGCCTTGCCGATCTCGTCAACGAGCTGATCACCCTGATCCCGGAGGACGGCAGCCGGATCACGAACGACGAGCTCCGCGCTGCCCTGGAGCGCACGGCGGGGGAACCCATCAGCAATGAGGAGCTGAAGCAGCTCAAGAGCCGGGTGGTGGCCCTTGGTGCTGCGGAGGGGGTGAAGGGCCCCGGCGGGGGATTGAGGGCGCCCGGGGTGGAACCACCTCCCCGCGCCGCCGTTCCAGCAGCCGGCACCCGCCCGCGCCGCAGCGGCAACGGCTCTGCCGAAGCATCCCCTCAGCCCACCATCGCCCCGGCCACCACAGCGGCCTCGGTGCTCACCGGTGATCTGCGCAACAAGGTGGACCAGGTTTGGGATGCCTTCTGGAGCGGCGGCATCTCCAACCCGCTGGAGGTGCTGGAGCAGCTCACCTACCTCCTGTTCATCCGCCGGCTGGATGAGATGGAAAAGCTGGAGGAGCGCCTTCGACACCACGATGCTGCGCATCGGCGCGATGAACATGCTGCTGCACGGGGTGGAGAACCCCGATATGAGCTACCGCGATTCGCTCTCAGAAGACGGGGCGACTGGGGCAGACGGATCAGTTGAGGAAGACAAATACACCCTGATCCTGGCCAATCCGCCCTTCGCTGGATCCCTGGATTACGAGAGCACCAGCGGCAAGCTGCAGCGGGTGGTGAAGATCAAGAAAACCGAGCTGCTGTTCATGGCCCTGTTCCTGCAGCTGCTCAAACCCGGCGGCCGGGCGGCGGTGATCGTGCCCGATGGGGTGCTGTTCGGCTCCAGCAAGGCGCACAAGGAACTGCGCCGCACCCTGGTGGAAGACCACTTCCTCGAAGGTGTGGTGTCGCTGCCGAGCGGTGTGTTCCGCCCCTATGCGGGCGTGAGCACAGCGATCCTGCTGTTCACCAAAACCGGCCGAGGCGGCACAGACTTCGTCTGGTTTTATGACATGACCGCCGACGGCTGGAGCTTCGACGACAAGCGCAATTCGCTGCTGCCGCTGGAGAAACTCGGGCCTGCACCCAAAGAAGCTCTGGCTGAAGGCGAGCACGAGAAGAACAACCTGCCCGACTGCCTGGCCCGCTGGCGGCAGCGCAAGGATTCCGAGCGCGAGCGGGAACGCACATCCCAGAGCTTCTGCGTGCCCAAAGCCGAGATCGCCGCCGAGGGATACGACCTCAGCCTCAACCGCTACAAGGAGCTGATCCACGAAGAGGTGGAGCACCGCCCTCCGCTGGAGATCCTGGCCGAACTGCGAGCGATCGAGCAGGAGATCCTGCAGGGGATCGAGGAGCTGGAGGGGATGCTGCAGTGACCCTGGCGGAACTGGAGGCGTTGATCTCCACCGGTGAATCCGAACAGCTGGAGTTCAAACGCTCCACCAGCCAGCTGCGCTCTGGCTGCGACACGCTCTGCGCCTTTCTCAATGGACAGGGCGGCATGGTGCTGTTCGGAGTGAGCGACAGCGGCCGGATCGTGGGGCAACACTGCAGCGATGCCAGCCGTCGCGAACTGGCGGAGGCCCTGCGGAAGATCGAACCTTCCGCCCAGGCCACGATTCACGAAGTGCCGCTGCACGGGGATGGGGACAAGCGAGTGCTTGCTGTGCGGGTGCCACCTGGGCAGGGACTAAGGCCCTTCTTTCACGACGGCCGCGCCTTCCAGCGGATCGCCAGCAGCACCGGGCGGATGCCCCAGCCGGTGTTGGAGGGGCTGCTGCTGGAGCGCAGCCATCCGATCCAGCGCTGGGAAACCCAGAAGGCGGTGGGCATCACGGCCGCTGATCTGGACCAGGAGGAACTGCTGCGTACGTTGCGGGTTGGCGTGCAGGCGGGGCGGTTGCCGGAGGCGGCGCTCAGTGATCAGGCCGGTGCTCTGGAACGGCTGCAGCTGTTGCGCGATGGCGAGCTCACCCTGGTGGCCCAGGTGCTGTTCGGCCGGGGCGTGGCGGTATTGCCCCAGTGCCAGCTGCGGCTGGCCCGCTTCCGCGGCACCGATAAGCGGGAGTTCCTGGATCAGCGCCAACTGAACGGCCATGCCTTCCAGCTGCTGGAGGAGGCGATCCTGTTCTGCCAGCGCCATCTGAGCACCGCGGCACGCATTCCCAGGGATCGGCTGGAGCGCGAAGAGCAGCTGGCGATTCCGTTGCCGGCGTTGCGCGAAGCGCTGGTGAATGCCCTCTGCCATCGCGATTACAGCCAGCAGGGAGCGGCGATCAGCCTGGCGATCTTCGACGACCGGTTGGAGCTCTGGAGTGAAGGCGGCCTGCCCTTCGGCCTGGAACCCGAGGCGCTGAAGCAGGAGCATGCTTCAAGGCCGCGCAACCTGCTATTCGCCGATGTGTTCTTCCGCCGGGGCCTGATCGAGCGCTGGGGCCGGGGCACCCAGGTGATCGTGGAGGAATGCGAGCGGGCCGGCTGCACGGAACCAAGCTACCGGTTGAGTGGTGGTTGCTTTGTGGTGACCTTCCCGCTTGAGGCAGGCTTGGGGGCAGAGTCGGAGTCGAGGCCAGAGTCAGGGCCAGAGTCGAGGCCAGAGTCGGAGCTTGCCCGTGGTGTTCTCCTGGCCTTGGAGCAGGGCCCGCTGGGCAAGGCCGCCATTGCTGAAGTGCTGGGCCATCGTTCCATTTCAGCCAGCCTCAATCGCACCATCCGTGGCCTTGTTGCCGAAGGTCGCATCGCCCTCACGCTTCCTGACAAACCGAACAGCCGGCTGCAGAAGTATCGGCTGGTCAACGGCGCCACAAGGGAGCCGAGTTCATGACCACTTGCATGGGACGAATTCGCATGAAGATGCCGATCGAGCACCGCCCACCGGTGGAGATCCTGGCCGAACTGCGGGCGATCGAGCAGGAGATCCTGCAGGGGATCGAGGAGCTGGAGGGGATGTTGGGATGAAGAAACTTTTGGGCGACTTAATTCATGAGGCTCAATCATGCTTTGCCTTTGGGCAAAGTGTCATCGACGGTGTTTTGCAGATAAGGATGAACAATGTCCGCCCTGACGGGAGCTGGGACTTTTCCAAAGAACGGTTTGTGCCACCGGACGCTGTCTCTAACATGAAAAAATACGCATTGCGCGAAGGAGACGTTCTATTTAATGCAACAAACAGCCCCGAGCAGGTCGGTAAATCTGCATACGTCGCCAACCACGGAAAGGATGCTGTCTTCAGCAATCACTTTCTCAGACTGCGTACGTCAGGAGACCTCGATCCAAAGTATCTTGTACATTATTTGGGTTCCCAGTTCCGCAAAGGAGTTTTTGCAGCAGGTTGCAAGCAATGGGTCAATCAGGCGACATTCTCCGCAGAGAGGCTCTTTTCACTTGAGATTCCCCTCCCCCCACTGGAGGAGCAGCGGCACATCGCGGCGATTCTGGATAAAGGCAGGGCACTTCAAGTCCTAATCAGCAGACGCGAAAAGGCTTTTCAAGCCATTGAAGAGTCTCTATATGCGGCTCTCAGCGAGCAAGGAAGAACAGCAAGGTTTTCCAGGGCTTTTGATTTCGCTGACGTCTTTTGGCTCCAGGAAGGACCAGGAGTCCGCAATTGGCAATTTACTGCAGAAGGCGTGAAGCTGCTTAACGTTGGGAACATCACCCCAGACGGAAAAGTAAATCTTGAAAAGACAAATAGACACATCTCCGAAGAGGAGGCCTTTGGTCGTTACAGCCATTTCTTAGTCGACGAGGGGGATCTGCTTATGCCTTCATCGGGTATCCCGATTGATGAAGATGGACTGCTTCGTACTCGATCCGCCTTTGCTTCCGCCGAGCACCTGCCATTGTGCATGAACACAAGTACAACCCGGTTTAAACCGAAGATGGCTGGTGCCAGCCTTCTATTTCTTCAGGGATGGCTTCAGAGTCGGGAGTTTAGAGCGCAAATCACCAAGCTTGTGACGGGCTCTGCGCAGAAGAACTTCGGCCCGTCACACCTCAAGCAGCTACAAATTACTCTGCCTGAGCCCAGCGCTCAATCGGAATTCGAAGAAAAGCTCAATAAGATCAGAGGCCTTCGGGCGTCACTTTCTCCTTCTGTTGCTGAGGCTGATAGGCTTATTGGCTCAGTTTCTCATCGTCTATTTGCTGGTCGAGAGCACGAATGAAAGCCACAGAAGCCAAGCTCCTCCAGATCCTGGGCGCCGTCTCCCAGTTCATCATCCCGATTGATCAGCGCACCTATTCGTGGACGCGGAAGGAATGCCAGCAGCTCAGGGCTGACATCCTCCGCGCCGGATCCACCGAGGAGATCGGTGTGCACTTCATCGGCTCGGTGGTGCACATCGATGAGGGCCTTGGCAACCTCGCGGTGCAGGCCCCCAAGCTGGTGATCACACAGGGAAGTGCACACGCCCCGAATCACCGCCAGAATGGGTCCATGAGGCCAACGCCATGAACGAGATCCTGTTTGTTGTCGAGGAAGCGGAGGATGGCTCCTATCGGGCCAGCGCCGTGGGGCAGGCGATCCATACCGAGGCAGACAGTCTCGAGGAGCTTCACCGCGAGATCCGTGACGCGGTGCACTGCCATTTTGAGGATGGCCAGGCTCCGCCGTTGATCCGCTTGCATCATGTGCGGCAGGAGTTGTTGACCCTGTGAGAATCCCCAGGGATCTCAACGGAGTTGATCTCGCCAGACGTCTGGGGAGATTTGGCTACAGCATCACGAGGCAGAGTGGTAGCCACATGCGCCTCACTCGGATCGATGGAGGCCAAGAGAAGCACCTCACAATTCCAGCTCACAAACCACTGCGCGTTGGCACACTCAGGCAGATCCTCAAAGACGTAGCCGGGCAGACAGATCAGACGATGGAGGAGGTTCTCGATGCTCTTGGCTGAATGAGTCTATACCTGAGCTGAAAAGACAACGACCTAACTTCTTTCCTGTTGTCCCTCCAACAGCCGCCGGGCCACATCACGGGCGATCTCCAGGGTTTCCGACACCGTGCGGCCTTGAGCCACCAAGCCCTGAATGGCCTCCGACGTGGCAAGATAGCCACCCTCAGGAAGGCGTTGGACATGGAGCGTCACGCAGGATTCAGCCATCTTCGATCTCTTGATTTCAGGACTTTATTCGAGTTGCTGCAGTCTTTCAGATAGCCGCAGGGTCCAGGCCGAGCTCTTTTACCACTTCGTCAAGGCTGGTGGTGCGCTCCTGTCCCAGGCGGATGCGCTCTGCCACCGCAGCACCCAGGTAGGCATCCTCCAGGTCGTCAAGCCCGGCCTCAATCAGCTGCCGCAGAGTGAAGGCCTTGGTCCGGCCGGTCAGCTGGGCGAGCTGATCGAGACGCTGCTCCGTCGCTGGTTCCAGCCGCACGGTGGTGGCCATGCAGTCACCTGAATGCACCAGCTCATTCTAGGCGGTGTGACGATGGGGAACCGTTGTCAGCGGGGGCATCCATGAAGAACTCGAGGAATCGCGGGAAGCACGAGGTCATCGGAGGGGACGCGAGGAGCATGGGATTCAGTCTGCAGTCAACGAAATCATCTTTTGGATAGTCGATTGTCCTCTCATCCGCATAAAGCAAGATCCTTCGCATTGCCTCAGATCTGAGCTAGGGTAAGCAAAAAGCGTGGGAAGGTACATGACAGCAGCAACCGCCTACATAGCTGTGATTCGCCAGGATGGACCTTGGTGGATTGGCTGGGTGGAAGAGATTCCCGGCGTCAACGCCCAGGAGCAGAGCCGTGAAGCGCTGCTCGACTCACTGAGAGAGGTTCTGCGCGAAGCGCTGGAGTTCAACCGTCAGGATGCCTTGGACGCTGCGGGCCCAGGGGCCGAGGAGCTGGCCTTGAACCTGTGAAGCGTCGAGATCTGCTTCGTCACCTCAGCAGCCATGGCTGTGAATTGCTGAGGGAGGGAGGCAACCATTCATGGTGGTGGAACCCAGCACGGAATCTTCGTAACTCGATCCCTCGCCATAGTGAAATCAAGGAATTGCTGGCACGCAAAATTTATAAAGATCCGACTGCCACCGCCATGAGGATGGTTCACCTCACCCCGGATCCGGCTCAAGACCGAGATACAGGCGCAGTCCCGCGTCCACGGCAGCCAGTTCAGCCTCACTCACGTGCCCGTAGCCACGTCGGATGCGTTGTTTGTCGATCGAGCGCAGCTGATCCACCAGGGCATAGGACGGTTTGGTGAGGCCATTGGCCCCGGGGGACAGTGGTGGATAGAGAGCGCCGGGGGCGGGCGTACCCGTGATCGGCACCACGGCAATCAAAGGAAAGCGCTGGCTGGCATTCACCGCTGGATCGCTCACCACCAGGCACGGCCGGGTGCCCCGCTGCTCATGGCCGCGGGTGGGCTCCAGATCCACCAGCACCAGGGAACCTCGGGCCAGAGTCATGGCTGGACCCCGTCCGTTTCGGGGTTGACCCAGCCGACTTCCGCCCGCCAGGTCAGCGGGGTGCCGGCGTTGGGGTCCAGCAGATCGCTGTCAGCTTCTGCCATGGCCTCGGCCCAGTCGGTCAGGCCGAGGGCAGCGGTAGCGAGGCTGTCGGGATGGGGGGACTGCAGGGACCGCTGCAGCTCCAGGCGTTGGCGGCGCTGCAGTTCATGCCGGACGGCCTCGGCGATGAAGCGGCTGCGATTGCGCTCGACGCGGTCGATCCCGGCGACCAGCTCAGCCGGCATCGTCACCGTGACACGCTCGGCAAGGGGGCCGGAGGACGCCATCGCCAACGCGGGGATATGAGGTATCGTGTGATTCTATGTGACAGGTGTCACAGGTCCAGGCATCGACGCCCCGTCTCCTGAGCGCCTGCCAGGCCGGCCTAAAGTTGGTCATTGAGATGGTCAACCGCATGCACCAGGTCACCGTGGCCGTGGCCAAAGCCCAGCTCTCAAGCCTGCTCGACACCATCGCCACGGGGGAGGCCGTGCTGATCACCCGTCGCGGCAAGCCGATCGCCGAACTGGTGCCGCGCCGCCCCGTGCGCGATCTGCTGCCCCAGCTCCAGGCCCTGCGTGAGGGCTTGCCCGCCCAAACAAGCAGCGGCGTCGCCACCATTCGCGCCCTGCGGGATGAAGCAGCTCCCTGATGCTCTATCTGGACACCTGCGCGGTGCTGGCGGTGCTCACGCCCGAGATTCACACACAAGCGGCGACGGCCTTTGTTGAGCAAACCACGGAGACGCTGGCCATCAGTCCCTGGACGACCACCGAACTGCATTCCGCCCTGGCGCTCAAGGTGCGCACTGGTGCCCTCAACGCGGCCGATGCGGATCACGTCCTGGCTGGCTTCGAGCAAACTCTCGCTAAGCTGAACAGACTTCCTGTACAGCACTATGACCATCGAGACCACCTACACGGCGGCGCGGGAGCAGCTCAAGACCCTGATGGACAAGGTCGTGGACGACCGCGAGGTGGTGCTGGTACGGCGCCGCCAGGGCGGTGATGTCGCCATGGTGGCGGCGGAAGAGCTGGAGGGGCTGCTGGAAACGGCTCACCTGCTGAGGTCTCCCCGCAATGCCAGCCGCCTGCTCACTGCCTTGGGGCGCGCCAGGTCTGACGACCTCCCGCCCCTTCGCCTGGAGGATCTCGCGGCCCGGCTGGAGGCATGAGCAAGCAGCGGGAGGCGGGATGCCATCCGGAATTCCTGGAAGATCTGCAACATTGGGTGGAAACAGACAAACGCACCGCCCGAAGGCTGCTGGAGCTGATGAAGGCCATCCTGAGTGACCCTTCCAGCGGCATCGGCAAACCGGAACCTCTGAAGTACCTCGGCTCTGGCGTGTGGTCTCGGCGGATCACCCAGGAGCATCGCTGCGTCTGTCTAGCGAAGGCTAACCGTGTGGAGTTTCTGCAGGGGCGCTACCACTATTGAGCAGGTAATCGCTACCCTAAACCGATGACAGCCTCCCAGTACGCCCTCATCGCCGGCCAGTGGCCTGAGCTCCACGCGGAGGCGCAGAAGGTCGAACAGTTCACCCTTTCCGACTCCTCGCACCGCCTGCTTCTACGCCCGCCGCACGATCGAGCTGCTGGTGGAGTGGGTCTACGACAACGATGGGCAGCTGGAGCGGCCCTTGAGCGCCCAGACGCTGGCGGATCTGATGCATGCGCGGGGGTTCAGCGATCTGGCCGGTGAGCAGATGCGTCGCTTCCGCCTGCTCAAAGACCTCGGCAACAAGGCCGTGCATCGCAGCAATCCGATCCGCCCTGGCGATGCGGTCACCGCCGCCCGCGAGCTGTTTCAGGTGCTGCGCTGGTTTGCGCTCACCTACGGCCGCGATCCCCAGCGGGTGAGGGGCTTCAGCTTCAACGCCGACCTGTTGCCCAGCCGGGAAGCCGCCACGGCCCGGCAGACCCAGAGCCGTGAGCAGTTGGAGGCCCTCGCCGAGCAGCTGGCGGAGCGCGATGCCCAGCTGCGCGAGCAGCGCCTCGCCACCCTTTCCTCCCAGGAGGAACTCGATCGCCTGCGCCAGGAGATCACCGCCCTGCGGAAGGCCAATGAGGCCGCTGCCCAGCCGGACACCGAGC
>Ga0194129_10003704_pt1 | contig 21069 bp, 21 predicted proteins | sample TA2KigCa35mmetaG_FD_150862 | JGI IMG/M metagenome (GOLD analysis project Ga0194129, IMG submission 150862) | Freshwater microbial communities from Lake Tanganyika, Tanzania - TA2015038 Kigoma Deep Cast 35m | ecosystem: Environmental > Aquatic > Freshwater > Lake | place: Tanzania: Lake...
CTCGCTATATAGCGCGTTACGTAAGGGTGATTCAGCAGGTTTAGGAGTGATAGTTGTTAATCCACCGAGAGGTGAAGGTTTGGCTGCTGCGATTAGAGATCGGATAATGAGAGCAAGTGCTCATTAGTTACTGCGCCAAAACTCAGGAATTGAAGGGTAGGTTTTCCCCATGAGAAAAATAATCGCGACTGTATCTGCCCTAGCCCTCGCACACGTTGCCTATAGCGCCCTTCCGGCAAACGCTGCTGAGAGTTCAAAACACATCACCGTTAGTGGCGTTGGAACTTCTACTGTGACCCCCGAAGCGGTTCGCTTCTTTGCCTCAGTCTCAGTTATTGCAAAGAGCAACAAGGAAGCCCTAGCTAGCGCTTCAAAATCAGCGACCGCAGTTCGTGGTGCGCTACGTGATAATGGAATTGCGACAAAAGATATTAAGACTTCATCACTTACGGTATATCCGGAGTACAACTACTCACAAGATAAAGGCCAAGAGCTCCTTGGATATCGTGCTACTCAATCATTTACCGTTGTGATCCGTAAGGCTGATAACGCAGGTGTTGTTATTGATGCGGTCGTAGCCGCTGGTGGCGATGCCCTCCAAATTAATGGCGTTGCGCCATTCTTACTAAATGGTGCAGCCGCTACTGAGAAAGCGCGCGAGGCTGCTGTTGCTGATGCGAAGGCTCGCGCTAACTCGTATGCAAAGTATCTTGGAGTATCCCTTGGACGAGTTATCTCATTAACAGAAGTAAATGCGCCGGTCTATAACTTCCCAGTCATGGCAAAAGGTGCAGCTGCCGAAGATGCCACCCAGATTGACCTTGGCGAGACTGAAGTTACGGTAACTGTGACGGTGCGTTGGGGTGTTAATTAGAGCTTAGAAATAAGTTCTAAGTAGTTTGCAGTAACTGCGCCAGCATCAACCTTTGGTTCGATGCGCTTCGTGGTACCGATACTCCAATCTGCCTTACCGGTTAGCGCCCATGCCGCTTGTCTAGCAGCGCCATCGGCGACATATTCACCTGGGGTTGGAAGTTGAATCTCACTATGGAACATCGCGGCTGTGATCTCTTGAACTGCTTCACTCTTGGCAGCACCGCCAACTAGCAGGATTCGCTCGGCGGTAAAGCCTTCCCGCTTTAAAGCTTGGGCGGCAAAGACCATTCCAGCAATGACTCCTTCAATTGCAGCTCTAGCAAGGTTTTCTGGGGTCAAGTTCTCATGGGTTATCCCGCTGTAATTGCCACGAATATCTGGACGATTAGGGGTTCGCTCACCATCAAAGTGAGGCAACAAACGTAAACCTTCAGCACCGCTCTTAGCTCCTAGCGCGAGTGAGGCAAATTCATCTAGATCTACCTTTAATAATTTGGCGACGCTCGCAAAGATCTTTGCAGCATTTAAAGTGCAGGCCAGCGGCAAGAAGTTCCCAGTCGCATCGGCAAATCCAGCAATCTCACCAGTTGGATCTTTAGTTGGCGTTTTCGAGACAGCAAATGCAGTTCCACTAGTTCCGAGCGAGATTATCAAGTCACCAACTTTGGCATTTAACCCAAGAGCTGCTCCAGCATTATCGCCAGCTCCAGCAGCGATTAGGACTCCGTTCTCTGTCTCCCCGCCGAATTCACTTGGAGCAACAATTTTGGGAAGTATTAGATCACTCTTTCCGCGGGTAGCAGTTCTTACAATCTCCAACTCATATTTATTAGTTACTGGGTTGAAATAGCCAGTTCCAGATGCATCAGAGCGATCAGTGAAAAGATCATCGAGATTCCTCGAACCGCTAAGTCGCCAAGATAACCAATCATGGGGAAGCCCTACCGCAGCAAGCCTCTCTAGATTTGGTTTCTCGTTATCTGCTAACCAACGAATCTTGCTTGCCGTGAATGAAGCGACCAACTTGGAGCCGGTGCGAAGATGGATATCGGGAACCTCAGCATTTAATTCTTCAGCTGCCTTAGCTGATCTCGTATCGTTCCAAAGTAAGGCATCTCTGATTACTTCTCCCTTTGAATCTAGCGCGACCATTCCATGTTGCTGTCCTGCGATTGAGATTGCATCTATCTTTTTATCGCTTACCTGGGCTAGCGCTTTATCGAGCGCCTTCTCCCATTCAATTGGATTTACCTCAGTTCCATCTGGATGGGGAACAGATGATTGGGCGACTAATTCACCAGAATCGGCATCGCGAATAACTACCTTTACCGATTGGGTCGATGAATCAACGCCTGCTACTAAAGGCATTTCGGTTTAGAACGCGCCAATCAAATATTCGAGGGCTAGTTGATCTAGCTCCTCGTAGTGATAACCGCGCTGGCCAGCAGCCTCAACATCAAAGCTCTCGCCTTGAATCTCCCGCCAACTCTCACCAGCGGCAACTGTGGGAACAAGGAGTTCAGTTACGCTGGACTTCTCTAGTGCAGCCTTAGTACGAGGATCGTTACGGAATGCGGTAGCGCGTTCTTGGAGAATCAAATAGGTCCGCATATTCGCAGATGCTGAGGCCCAAACTCCCTCATCGCTTTCGGTGCGCATCGGCTTATAGTCGAAATGCTTTGGACCGTCGTACTTGTAGCGCTCGAGGAGATCGACAAGGAAGAAGGCGGATTTCAAATCACCATGACCAAAGACAAGGTCTTGGTCGTATTTAGGACCATGTTGTCCATTCAAATCTATATGGAAAAGTTTCTTGTGATAGAGCGCTTGACCGATTCCATGTACGAAGTTTAAACCTGCCATCTGTTCATGTCCGACTTCAGGATTTAGACCAACTAATTCCGGATGCTCAAGTGAGTTGATAAAAGCAAGTGCATGTCCAATAGTCGGAAGGAAAATATCGCCACGTGGTTCATTTGGTTTTGGTTCAAGTGCAAACTTAATGTCATAGCCTTTATCAATCACATACTGGCCAAGTACATTGAAAGCCTCACGCATCCGCTCTAATGCAACTACTGGATCCTTACCAATATCAGTCTCAGCGCCCTCACGTCCACCCCAACAAACATAGGTCTTTGCACCTAATTCGACAGCGAGCTCGATATTTGTCATCACTTTTCGAATCGCATAACGACGGATATCGCGATTATTTGAGGTGAAGGCGCCATCTTTGAAGACTGGGTGGCTGAAGAGATTAGTCGTCGCCATTGGAACCTTCATCCCAGTTGATTCGAGCGCTTTCTTAAAGCGAGCGATATGTGCTGTGCGCTCACTGACACTTGAGCCAAATGGAATCAGATCATCGTCATGGAAAGTGACTCCATATGCGCCACGATCGGCGAGCTCACTAACGGTGCGAACTGGATCGAGTGCGGCGCGGGTTGCGTCACCGAATGGATCGCGAGCCTGCCAACCGACGGTCCATAGTCCGAATGTGAATTTATCTGATGGGTTTGGGTTTCTCATAGGGGAAGCCTATTCATTAACCGGGATAACTAGAATACGAAGATGCTCGAGAAATCCGAACGCCCTTGGGGGAGTTACGAAGTCCTACAAGAGAGCCCCACTCATAAGGTCAAATGCATCTGGGTGCTTCCCGGAAAACGCCTCTCATATCAACGACATAAGTTCCGCGCTGAGCATTGGTTTATTGTCGCTGGAGATGCCGAAGTAACTATTGATGGATCGGTAAAGCGGGTGAGCGCGGGTGACTCAGTAGATTTTGGAATCGGAGTAGCGCATCGGATTGCAAATGTTGGAAGTACCGATGTGATCTTTGTAGAGGTACAAACCGGAAGTTACTTTGGCGAAGATGATATTGAGCGGTTAGAAGATGACTTTGGAAGGGCAAATTAATTATGCCCATCTCGAAAATGGAGTCGGAGATAAATCAAACTCCAGAAGTAATCAAGCGACTTGTAGAAAACCATCAACAATTTGACTCCGTGGTTATGAAAATTAAGTCGAGCTCTATTAAGTCGGTAATGATTGCAGCACGTGGAACTTCAGATAATGCGGCACACTTTCTTAAGCAGCTAGTCGAAGTTGAATTAGGAATTCCAGTTGGACTAGCTTCGCCATCAGTAGTCTCAGTTTATGGAGCTAAACTCAAGTACCAAGATACTTTAGTAATTGCGCTAAGCCAGAGTGGCCAATCCCCAGATCTTGTTGCATATGTAATGGCCGCAAAAGAGGGCGGCGGATTAACTCTTGGGATAACAAACGATGCAAATTCCCCATTGGCGAAAGCCGCGGAACTACATCTTGATTTATTGGCTGAAAGAGAGTTAGCGGTAGCCGCAACAAAGAGTTATACCGCTCAACTCTTTGCATCACTTCTTCTTGTCAATTACTGGAAAGGGGTCACACCAGGAATCGAAGGTGTGGAAAAGGAGGCAACTCGAGTTCTTGGGGCCACTGATGGGCTAGAGAATATTTTGAACTCGTTAAGTGCAAAGCATTCAATTGTCGCTCTGGGGCGGGGACTCTCTTATGGGAATGCACGTGAGTTAGCCTTGAAAATCCAAGAAACCTCCCACATTCCAGTCCAAGGAATGTCTTCAGCTGATTACTTACATGGACCAATCGCTGCTGTGGATGAAGAGACGCGAGTTCTAGTTCTCTCACCAAGAGGAAGTTCTTCTGAGGGCCTTAAGGAAGCAATAACTAAATTGCGGGCTATTACCAAGCACCTAATTTGGATTGGAGATAGCTCTTGGGCGAAGAAAGGGGAACTAGTCCTAACTGGCTCAATAATTGAAAACGAAGAGATTTCAACGGTTCTTGATGCAATTCTTCTGCAAATTATTGCTTGCAGATTTGCGATTAAGAATGGATTTAATCCAGATTCACCGAGAGGTTTGAGCAAAGTAACCCTTACAACATGAGCAAGAATTTCTCCGGTGATACTGCGTTCACCGCAGCGAAATTAGCGAGAAGTGACAACTAGATATTTTTGATCCGCTCGCGATAATAGTGAGCGCTTGATTTTGGAGTTCGTTTCTGGGTCGCATAATCAACATAGATAAGTCCAAAACGTTTTGCATATCCATAAGCCCATTCGAAATTATCGATCAAACTCCAAGCGAAATAACCATTTATCGGAACACCAGATTCTTTTGCTCTAAACATCGCATCTAGATGGCGCTCTAAATAACTGACTCGATTCTTATCATCGACTTTTAAATCAACAACAAGATCATCCCAAGCCGAACCATTCTCGGTGATGAAGATTTCCTTAGGTGTGTAATCGTTATTAATCCGCTTTAGCAACTCGGTAAAGGTCCCAGCGTGGACCTCCCAGCCCATTCCAGTCCGCTCGACACCAGGAGCAGTGACTTGTTTATATGGAAGTGGCTTAGCGCTTGCGTCAAATGCAACGGTCTGGCGGAAGTAATAGTTAAGCCCAAGGAAATCAAGTGGAGTGGAGATTGTTTCCATATCGCCAGGATGAATTGGAACTTCTTTCCCGAAAGCTTCCACTATGTCCTTCGGATAGGAACCTTTGAAGACTGGATCGCCGAACCAGCGGTTATCAAAGCCATCTGCAAGAGTTACAGCTAGCGCATCTTCAGCAGAATCGCCGAGGGTTATTGCAGGTGTGAAATTAAGGGTAATTCCAACTTTGAAATCCGATGAGATTTCTCGGAGCGCTTTTGTAGCAAGGCCGGCACCGAGTAGAAGATGATGCGATGCATTAATTCCTGTTTGTAGATCTTTGATTCCGGGCGCCATTACCCCAAAGAGATGACCAAGCCAGGCGCTACAGAATGGCTCATTTATCGTGACCCAATTCTTTATTCGATCACCGAAGCGTTCTGCCATCGCATGTGCATATTCAGCAAACCAGTAGGCGCAATCACGATTGTTCCATCCACCTTTATCTTGAGCAGCTTGCGGTAGATCCCAGTGATAAAGAGTTGGCCAAGGCTCAATTCCACGCTCGAGCGCTCCATCAATCAATCGATCATAGAAATCAATACCAACCTGATTAATCGCACCTTTTGCTGTCGGAATTACTCGTGGCCATGCAATTGAGAAGTGATAAGCACCCACGCCCAACCATTTCATCAAATCAAGATCTTCTTCATAGCGATGATAGTGATCACAGGCGATATCACCGTTATCGCCATTTGCGACTGCGCCTGGGATACGCGAGAAGGTATCCCAGATAGATGGTGCACGTCCGCCTTCATTAGTAGCGCCTTCGATTTGGTAAGAAGAGGTAGAGACGCCCCAAGTGAACATATAGCGAGTGTAGTGCGCCATTGATTAGAGTTCACTCATGTTCTCACTCGCTGGGAAGCGCGCATTGATTAGCGGCGCTGGTGCACCAGGAGGAATCGGAGTTGCAATTGCAAAGGTCCTGAAAGATTTAGGCGCTGAAGTATTTATTACTTCTACAACGGAGCGAATTCATGAGCGCGCTAGGGAGCTTGGAGTAACCGGGTTAATCGCTGACTTAACAAGGGAAAGAGATTCTCTTCGCGCAATTGCTTCAATTGAAAGATTAGACATTTTGGTGAACAACGCCGGTATGACGAGCGTAAATAGCCCACTTGGAACTGATGAGGCGAGCGATCTTACGAACATCACCGGCGAAGCATGGCAGCGGGGTATGCAGAGAAATCTTGAGACAGCTTTCAATCTAACAAAAGCCGCACTTCCAATACTAAGAAAATCAGATAACGGTCGAATAATTATGGTCTCAAGCGTCACTGGTGGCTTGATGGCAATGGCTAACCAACCGGTTTATGCCGCCGCAAAGGCAGCGATGATTGGCTTGATGCGCTCGATATCTCTAGATGAAGCGAAGTATGGCGTTACTTGCAACGCGATATTACCGGGCTGGATCGAAACCGATACCCAAAGTTCACATGAGAAGTTACAGGGCTTGAAGACTCCACTTGGTAGAAATGGAAAACCAAAGGAGATCGCCAGCTTGGTGGGTTGGTTAGCATCGAATGACGCTGGTTACATGACAGGACAAACATTGGTTATCGATGGTGGAAATTCGATTAGCGAAGAGCGCGCCTGATGAAGATTAGAGCCGCTCGAAAGGATGAAGCGCCAATCACTTTGCAACTAATTAAGGATTTGGCTGAGTACGAGAAAGCTCCGGATGAAGTTGAAACTACTGAGAGAGAAATCCTTGCGACAATCTTTGCTGAGAACCCCAAGGTGTTCTGTGATTTCATTGAAGTAGATGGTGATGTCGCTGGAATGGCAATCTGGTTTTTGAATTACTCAACCTGGCAAGGCAAGCATGGCATTTATCTTGAAGATCTCTTTGTGAAACCTGAATATCGGGGCCGCGGATTTGGAAAGGCGTTACTCCAACACCTTGCGAGTATTTGCATTGAACGCGACTACGGTCGATTCCAATGGTGGGTCCTTGATTGGAATTCACCGGCGATCGAGTTCTATCGCTCACTCGGAGCCGAAGCAATGTCTGAGTGGACCGTCTATCGGGTATCCGGGGATCCGCTACGCCGACTAGGCGAGTTACCGAAATAAATACATCAAATAGTTATCTAAGCCTCACTCACCGCCCTTCCGTTCTCGCAATTGGGCGATTACTTTGACCCCTAAGACCTCCACCCTCGGGGGTCGCCTATAGGAGAAAATCGATGAGCTTAAAGAAAGTATTGACTGGAGCAGGCGTATTCATGACCGCCTTTGCACTTGTCATCAGCAGCGTGCCATCGGCAAGCGCCGCAAAAGTTCCATCACGCAAAGCGAAAGCTGGCGATGAGTGCGGTCGCGCAGGAATGCTCGCACCAGGACGTGGCGCTGAAGGCAGCACGCTCACATGTATAAAGATGACTTACGGAACTGCGACTGGCGAACTTCGCTGGTGGTACAAGGACCTTAAGCCACTTAAGAATCTTGATTGGGTAGTTCCTGCTAACCCAGGTGGTTACTCACAGACCTCAACTGCAATTAGCGAATCCCTGAAGAAGGAAGGTCTGCTATCAACTTATAGCTCCACCTTTAAGCCAGGAGCTGGTGGAACTGTCGGACTTGGTTTCTTCCAAGAGATAAAGGCAAAGCCAGAATCAGTTTTGATTACCGGTCTTGCAATGGCTGGCGGTATTCCAACAAACAAATCACCACTTAAGTTGGAAGCTTCAACTCCAGTTGCAAAAGTAATGCGTGAGTATCAAGCACTTGTCGTCCCTGCGACCTCAAAGTACAAGACTCTTGCTGCATTTGTTGCAGATTGGAAAGCAAACCCAACCATGGCGCTTTCTGGCGGTTCTTCCGGATCAACTGATCACCAATTCCTTGGACTTCTTGCCAAGGCAAATGGAATCGACCCAAAGAAGATGAACTTTGTCGTTCACTCAGGTGGCCCAGAAGTCATTGCTTCTGTTCTATCAGGTGCGACAGTTGCGGGAACTTCTGGTTCTGCTGAGTTCTTGACTCAAGTGCAAGCTGGAAAGCTTCGCGTTCTCGCGATCTCTTCAGCAAAGCGCCTTTCTGGTTATCCAGCGAGAACCCTTAAGGAACAGGGTGTAAATCTTGTCTACGGAAACTGGCGCGGCGTAATGGCCACGGCTGATCTCTCTGAGGCTGATCGCGCAAACCTGGTGAAGGTTCTCGATGCTATGCGCGGTACCGCGACTTGGCAGGGTTACCTAAAGCAGTACAACTGGGATGATGAATGGGCCGCAGGAAAGGCCTTTGGAGACTTCCTAAAGGAAGAGCTTCCACTCGTTAAGGGTGTCATCACCGACCTTGGCCTTGGTGGTTAATCACTAAGTGCTAAGTAAAGTTTCACAAGCAGGAAAGGGAGAGCTGGCATTTGCTGGCTCTCTCTTCTTAATCTCGTTAGTTGTTTATTGGGACACTCAACGACTTTTAATCCCAGATAACAACGTCGCAGTAAGTCCGCGAACTTTTCCTTACATTGTCGCAACAGTCCTACTTCTTGCATCCATCGGGGTAGCCCTACAAGTATTTCGCGGCCGCGCGGCAACTCCGGAGGGAGTTGAGCCAAGCGAGCCATTTCAACGCGCTGATTTCAAGACGATGGGGATCATCGTGGGTTCAATCGGCCTACATGTATTCCTACTAGAGCGGACCGGATACATAATCTCCGCCGCTATCTCGTTCTGGGGCGTTGCTTATGCATTCGGAGTTAGGCGAATGCTCCGCCTCGGACTCATCGCTTTTATCTTTGCAACAGTCGTTTACTACAGCTTCACTTCATTCTTAGATATTCAACTTCCGAAATGGATTATTGAGGACTTTATTTCTGGAATAGGTGGATCAAATGGGTAACTTTGACTATCTATTAAATGGTTTTGAATCGGCCCTTGCTTCTGGAAATCTAATCTATGGATTTATCGGAGTATTTCTTGGAACGCTAGTTGGTGTTCTTCCGGGGATTGGCCCCGCACTTGCAATCGGATTACTACTTCCAATCACTCTCACAGTTCAACCAACGCAGGCGCTCATCATGTTTGCTGCGATTTATTACGGCGCGATGTATGGCGGATCAACTACATCAATTTTGCTAAATACCCCGGGCGAAAGTGGCTCGGTGATTACTGCAGTAGAAGGCAACAAAATGGCCCGGGCTGGAAAAGCGGGCGCGGCGCTAGCTACAGCAGCTATCGGATCATTCGTTGCCGGAACTATCGCCACACTTCTCTTAGCTTTGGCCGCTCCACAGTTAGCCGAGTTTGCACTTCAAGTTCAACCAGCTGGCTTCTTGGCGCTCATCATCACCGCGTTCTTCACTGTTGGAACGCTCCTTGGGTCATCACGTATTCGTGGCGTTCTTGCCCTTTCGGTGGGATTGGTTGTCGGACTTATTGGCGCGGATCTACAAACTGGATCTATTCGTTTGACCTTTGGCAATAACAATGCGATTGACGGAATCGAAACAGTCACCGTGATTGTTGCGCTCTTTGCGCTCGGTGAAATTCTCTATCTTGCAAGTAGATTTAAGCATTCTGAATGGCAAGTCATCCCTGTTGGCGGAAAAGCCATGATGAACAGAAAAGAGTGGAAACGTTCTTGGAAGCCATGGTTACGTGGAACTGCAATCGGTTTTCCGCTTGGAGTTGTGCCGGCGGGCGGCTCAGAAGTTCCAACCTTCCTCTCTTATGCAACCGAGAAGAAGTTCGCAAAGGGCGAGAACAAGGAAGAGTTCGGTAACGGTGCGATTGAAGGTGTTGCTGGTCCTGAAGCAGCTAACAATGCAAATGCTGCCGGAGCGCTAGTTCCACTTCTTGCACTTGGACTTCCAACATCAGCAACAGCGGCTGTTGTTCTAGTTGCTTTCCAGAGTTACAACATTCAACCAGGGCCACTTCTATTTGTTACCAATCCAGATTTAGTATGGGCGCTGATTGCATCACTATTTATTGGAAATACTCTGCTCTTGGTACTAAACCTTCCCTTTATTAAGTTCTGGGTTAAGTTGCTATACATCCCAAGACCTTATTTATATGCCGGAATCACAACTTTTGCCTTACTCGGCGCATATGCTTTAAATAGCTCAATTTTCGATCTTCAAATGGCTTTAGTAGTGGGCTTTATCGGCTATCTATTCCGCCGTTTTGGAGTGCCAATTACACCTATGGTTATCGGAGCGATCCTTGGACCACTAGCTGAGTTGTATTACAAGCGCACCATCCAAATTAGCCAAGGCGACCACTCAGTCCTGTTCGATGGTCTTCTTACTAAATCGCTCTACACATTCTTGCTCTTGCTTGTTGTCTTGCCTCCGCTGTATCACTTTATAAAGAGAGGTAAGCAGAACAGCACGAAATGAGCGATAAAAGTCAACGTTGGTTGTGGTCGCTTCTTGTAAACGTAGCCCTAGCCCAAGCAAGCATCTATGTGATGCGTCCGATGATTACCTATCGCGCGCTCGAAAATGGCGCTTCTACTTATGAGATTGGATTGATTGCGGCGATCTATGCGTTGACGCCACTTCTAGTAGCGGTATCAATGGGTAGATGGGTCGGAAGATTTGGCGAAGCACCACTTCTCATTGCGGGTTCCTTTGCATTTATTCTTCTAGCAATCAGCCTATCTTTCACAAACAACATAGCGGCGATAGCGGCAATGACAGCAATTGCTGGCGTTGCTCATCTCGCAAATGTTGCGGCCAGCCAATCGATGGTGGCCAGTAAGAGTCCTAATGAACTCCAAGATCACAACTTTGGATATTTCTCCTTCTCAACTTCTTTAGGCCACACCATAGGTCCGATGTTAGGTGGGTTAATTGCAGGTTCCGCGGGAGTACTTCCCAAATCTTCTTCTTCGGCTTTTGTCTTTGCAGCGCTCCTTGCTTTTCTTTCATTAGTTCCAATATTTGCTTTTAAGGAGATGAAAGAGCGGAAGTCAAAAGAGGAACGCGAGATTGCGGGTTCAATTCGCGCTCGAGATGTTGTGAAACGCCCCGGTATAAAGCCTGCGATCTGGACCTCGCTCTCCGTTGCTTCGGTAAACGATGTTCTAGTTGTGATCTTGCCGTTGGTGGGAACTGAAAATGGAATTAGCCCAGTTCTCATCGGCGCGATTCTCTCGCTCCGTTCGGCATCAGCCATGGTCTCGCGCTTCCTGCTTGGAACCCTTACCTCTCGCTTTGGCAGCACTCGGGTTATGAATTACAGCATCAATCTTTCGGCCGTCTTCTTACTTCTAACCCTCTTTGCCACAAGCGCGGTTCCATTAGCGATCTTGATGGCGATTGTTGGATTTCTACTTGGAGTTGGACAGCCCCTTACGATGTCCATCGTCTCTAAGAAATCGCCAATTGAAGAGCGCGCGATGGCGATATCGATACGGTTATTTGGAAATCGACTCGGCCAATTCATCGTTCCACTTGGCGCCGGCGCAATCGCTGCACCATTTGGAAGCAGCGCGATCTTTATCGGACTTGCTTCACTTACAGCATCTGCCGGGATTGTCTCAGTCGTAACTCTTGATGACGAGGTAGCTTAATTTCGGGTGTAGTAACCCCAAGCAAGAGTCGTCGCAATCGCTACCCAGATTTGATAGGGCATAAGCGCAAACCCCAAGAGAGTTGATGCTTTGAATGTTAAGAGCAGAACTGGGAGTGTTAGAAGTGCAGTGATGCCAAGCGAGAATGCGGCGAGTTGTAGATTATGTGGAACGTAGAAGTTATACGCCCAACTAAGAGCTGCCGCGACCGAAAGTGCAAAGCAAGTTAACCAAATTAAGACTTCGTTTCGACTAAGAGATGCAGATATTTGAAAAGCTGCGATACCCAAAACTATGAAGTTATAGGGCCAGATCAATCCAAATACGAAGTCGGGGGGCTGCCAAGGCGGCCGGTCTAATGTTCCATACCAACCTGGCGAGCTACTCGTCCAAATCCCAGATCCGAGGGCATAGATAAGAACTAGGGCGATACCGATAACGATGGAATAGATTCGAAAGTCACTCACGGCGCTAAGTTAGAGTAATAGTTCCATTCGCTGAAAGCACCGCTCGGTTTTGAAGCCAATACGTTGGTAGAACGAGAGGTTCTCCGCATCTGACCAGGTAAAGCGCGCCCACTTTGCGCCACGGGCTCGCATCTCATGGAGCGCGGCGATTGCAAGGAGAGTGCCAAGACCACCTCCGCGGAAATCGGGTAATACCCCGATGGGTCCGAAGCGATCTCCTCTGGTGTGGCAATAACCGCCGATAAGTTCGCCATCAATTGCGATGATAATCTGAGATTCATTTATGGTAAGCGCGGTCGTAAAGAATTGCTCCCACTCACCAGGAACCGAATTAGCGATTGCTTCAAGAAGCGCAGCGCGGTCAGTATCGGTGGCAAGCCTTACTCCCCACTTATCATTCTCCGAAAGAGTTGGCGCATCCTTTAGCTCAAATGACATTGCATATGCCTTTGCTAACTCTTTAAAACCAAAGCCGTGCAGAAGTTCGAGCGCACCGCTCTCGTGGGGAATCTCAATTCCGGGCTGGATGTAACCAGGAGCTTTTCCAGTCTCACCGCTGACAAGTACCCGGCGAAGTTTGGCGCTCCGAGCCGCTTCGATAAAGGCGGCGACTAGTCGGCTTGCCAGGCCACTGCGACGCATCTCAACCGATACATGGAGATAAGAGAGGTATGCAGTATCTTCGAAGTGGTTTCCGAGAATGAAAGCGGCCTGGTCGAGCCTCAAATGGCGGGGCGCTAAATGGGCAGCGAAGAGCGTTTCATCTAGGCCTGGGCGGCCCAGGATCTCTGCGACCCAAGGTAGGTCGACACGGGTAAGAGGCGTAATTACCGCCAACTTAGGCCTCGTTCTTAAATAAGTGTTGGAATCGGAAGGAACTCTTCGCTTGGATCTTGGCGGAATCAAAGAGCGAGCCATAGCCAGTCGGAATTGAACTCCAATCGCGCCCCGGAAAGTGCTTAGTCATCAAGTCACGAGTCATTGTGCGAGCCAAAGTGTTTGGGGCGACGACATTCAATACTGGGTCATCAAGTTTTGGTCGTTCTTCAACAAAGGTAGTAATCGCTTTAACAGCATCGCGGATCTCCAAGTAGGCCCAGAAATCTTGGGTACCAAATGAATCATCGGCTGCAATCTTTGTGGCTCGTTTGGCGAGAAGGGTTTTTAAATCGCCAACATAAGGAAAGCGGGGAGCATAAATATCTATCTTATGTCGGTTCCTTATATATCGCACCGTCTCTTCATCGGCGACTTTTGATAGGCCATATGGATCGGAGAGAGTTTTGGGATGCGCTTCATCAATTGGAAAATAGCTTGGATATAGAAGTGCTTGTGAAAAGGAGAAGCCCAGCACCGAGATGCTGCTGGCATGGATAGCAACTTTTACCCCACTCTCAGCAGCGCTGGAGAGCGTGTTAAAAGTTGCCGAAGTATTAAGTGTGTAAGTACGGAGTGGCGTATCGAGATTTGGCGAGCGAAGTGCAGCAAGATGCACAATAACTTCTACGCCACGGAGAGCGCGTTGCATTAACTCGGGATCGTTTGCACTTCCCTCAAAGTTCTCGTCACATCTACTCTCGCCAGCGCGATCAATCCATAGACCAATCGTGTGATGGCCCAGGCTGCGAAACTCATCCGCGAGCGCCTTACCAATTAGCCCAGTTGCCCCAGTTATCAGAATGCGTTGGCTCACGGCTTTATGATGCTCCCGTCGTTACTTCTAATTTCGGGCCACGCGCCGTTAAAAGCATGATCGGGATATGGGAATTGCGCTGCGGCTTCTTCATCAATCTCGACCCCAAAGCCTGGGCGGTCGTTTATCTGCATTTTGCCAGCTCTTATCTCTGGCGAACCCGGGAAGACAGCATCACTTCTCTCGCTCTGTAGATAAATCTCTTGGATACCGAAGTTAGGGGTCAGTGCGCCTAGATGCATATGAGCCGCATGCCCAACCGGCGATAAATCTCCTGGCCCATGAAATGCCGTCTTGATTCCGAAACTCTCGGCGGTGCTGGCTAATTTCAATGCAGGCGTGAAGCCGCCAATCTGGGTGATATGGCAACGTAAATACGCAATTAGTCTCTCGGAGATTAGGCGGTTGTAGTCACTTGGCGCATTCAGTAACTCACCAAATGCAATCGGCGTAGTTGTGCGCGCTTTGATGTCAGCAAGGTACTCAATGTGTTCGGGAGCAACGGGATCTTCTAGAAAGAGCAAGCCGAGATCTTCAACAGCTTTTGCAAATGCGACAGCGCGAGTTGGGGCGATCCGCTCATGCACATCATGAATGATTCCAATCTCGCCATCTAGGCTACGAAGTGCGCGCAACTCTTGGAGCGTGAATTCAAAGTAGAGATCTTCATTCCAAGGCGCCTGATTAAGCGCAAGGCGATAATCCTGGCGGGTCTGTTCGCCAGCTTTTGTTTGAAATGACAGTCCGGAGCCATATGAGGCAAGATTTGGAATTGCGAATTGCACGCGGAAATTATCAAACCCGAGCTCTTTTAACTGAATGATCTTGCCGTGTACTTCGGAGGCGTTCGCGCCATTGACATGTACATAAGTTGCAAGATCGTTTCTGACTTTACCGCCGAGAAGCGCATAAACTGGTTTACCGAGCGCCTTCCCTTTTAGATCCCAGAGCGCTTGATCAATACCAGCAATCGCATTATTAAGTACTGAGCCGTTGCGCCAATAGCCACTTAAATACATTGCGTGCCAGGCATCAGTTATTGCTTCGGCATCGCGTCCGATTAGAAATGGCTTGAAATAGTTCTTTAAGGCGCTGACTACAGTGAGCGGGAATTGAGTAAAGGTGGCGCAACCGATTCCATTCAGGCCACTATCAGTCTCAAGCTTGACGATGGTGAGCCGGATGCCATCGGGCGCAGTGCAGATGATCTTCAGGTCTGTAATCTGCATTCCGCCTCCAATGGGGTTGACCATGCGCTGAGCGCCTGCGCCACGAAAAATGGTAGATGAAAATCTATTGCGTTCCTAGGGGTGAACTGCGAAACTTTTCGCCATGCCAGGTCGGAGCCTCTCGGAGCTAACCACCGAGTCGATCAGTAGCGAGCTCGCCGGCCTGCACTCACAGAGCATCGGCGAGTTAGTCGATGTAATGAATCGGGAAGATGAGAAGGTCGCGCGCGCTGTTGGGCGCGAGGTGGACGCTATCGAAGTCGTGATTACTCAAGTTTCTCAGCGCCTTGCAAACGGTGGACGACTCTTATATTTAGGCGCTGGAACTTCTGGTCGACTTGGCGTTCTAGATGCCTCTGAATGCGTCCCAACTTTTAGTACGCCGCGCGAGCTAATCCAAGGCCATATCGCAGGTGGTGATCATGCGCTCCGCAATTCGATTGAGGCGGCTGAAGATTCAATTTCAAGTGGCGCTGAGTTGATTGTCAGCCTTGGCGTTACAGAAAAAGACTCGGTTATTGGAATTACGGCAAGTGGTCGGACTCCTTTTGTGATTGGCGCGATTGATGCTGCCAAGCGCCTCGGTGCTTACACCGCTGGGCTAACTTGCAACAAGCGCTCTCAACTTGGTGAACATACCCACGATGTGATTGAAGTTGACGTTGGCCCAGAAGTTGTCGCCGGCTCTACTCGATTGAAAGCGGGAACGGCAACAAAGATGGTGCTCAATATGATCTCGACTATCTCGATGATTCGCCTCGGCAAGATTTACCAGAACCTCATGATTGATGTAAAAGTAACAAATGAGAAGTTGTGGGAGCGCGCCGAAAATATTTTGATTCATCTATCCAATTGTTCGCGCGCCGACGCAAAGTCCGCATTAATTGCGGCGAATAAAGAAGTGCGAACCGCCCTGATCGTGCTACTAGCTGGGGTCACAGCCGAAACTGCTCGCGAGCAACTAGCGCGCAATCAATTCAATCTTGACCGCACCCTGAATACGTTGCAGAAGGTAGGTAAGTGATGCCTGCCAAGCGCGCTGAGATGATAGTGAACATCAAACGCATCGATCCCTTCGTTGCCGCTCGCAACGAATACCCAAATTTAGGTGAACAAGAGAAGCGCTGCGCTGACATACTCCTTGCGCAACCAGAAGAAGTAATCCGCTCATCTATTTCGGAGTTCGCAGCTCTTGCTAATACCTCCCAAGCAACAGCGGTTCGATTCGCACGAAAATTAGGATTTGAAGGCTATCCACACCTCAAACTCTCGACCGTAGCTTCGATTGGATATCAGGCCGGAAGTTTTGGGCAAGAGAGCCAAGAGTTAGAACTTGGAATCAATGAGAAAGATGGCTCATCTGAAGTTCTACAGAAACTAATAAATTCATCGGTCCTAACCTTGCGCCAAACCGCTGATCTATGCGATCTTGCCGGTCTAAATACTGCTGTCAGATTGGTGCAGCACGCCCGCGTCGTCGCAACTTATGGCGCTGGCGCGAGCAACTTGGTTGCTAAGGATTGTCAATTGAAGTTTGCGCGACTCGGCAAGGCCACCATAAATTTTGAAGATAACCACCAGGCACTGTCTGCGATCGCAACTCTTGATCCAGGTGATGCCTTAATAGTTGTAAGTCACAGTGGAGCAACTCCTGAAGTATTGAGCGTGGCCGAGGAGTTTGTGGCTAATGGCGTGAATTTGATTTGTATAACTAACGATGCAAAGAGTCCGCTAGCTAAGTTGGCGGCGGTCTCGTTGCGTACTCAAGCCGAGCGCAAGAGCATCCGCGTAGGCGCAACAGTTAGCCGTATCGCACAATTATTTATCGTAGATTTGCTGACAATTTCATGGGCGCAACTTTCCTGGGCCCAAGCCAAAGGCGCATCAGAAGCGGCGAGTGAAGCCGTGGTGCGCAGCAACGCCCGCAAGGGTGGAACCGAGAATTGGTCTCGTGTGAGACCAATACCCGAAAGGGTAAGAACCAAGTCATCAATCAATAGGAGAGAAAGATGAAAACACGCAATAGACTGCGCCATCTGGTCGCTTCGTTGACGGTATCTGCAGTAGCGCTATCGGGCTCCGTATTAATGGCCCCAATGTCGAAGGCTGCTAATGTCGAATTAACGATGTATAGCTGGCGCGTTGAAGACAAAGCCTTCTACGAGAGTGTCATAAAAGACTTCTCTGCTGCTAACCCTGGAATCAAAATTACTTTCCAGTCATTTCCATCTGCTGATTACCAAACAATCTTGATGTCAGCTATGGCCGCCGGTAAGGGCCCAGACATCGTCCACGTGCGCGCTTACGGTGCGCTGGACCAATTAGTGGTTCCCGGCTATCTAAGTCCGCTCGCAGCCAACGAAGTTAAGGGTCTGAATAAGTACCCGGTCGATGCATTAAATTCACAGCGCGGCTTTAGCGATAAGCGTCTATTTGGTGTGCCATTTGCTTACCAGAGTCTTGGCATCTTCTACAACCTCGAATACATGCGTAAAGCGGGAATTCAATTGCCACCAAACACTTACCCAGAGTTCATCGAACAACTAAAGAAGATCAAGGCTGCCGGTCTGCAAGGACTTGCTAACGGTGGCTCAACCCATATTGAGCAAATGTGGGGAACCATCGCGCCAATGTTCTACGGTGGAACTGAGTTCTATAACGATGTAGTCGCCGGTAAGAAAACCTTCACGGATCCTGCCTTCATTAAGTCCTTAGAAGCGGTTCAAGAGCTATTCCCATATATGCCATCAAATGCGACTGCAGTTAGCTATGATGCCTCGCGCGCTCTCTTCTTTAGCGGCAAAGCAGCTTTCTTTATGGGCGGAATCTTTGAACTAGGTTACTTCCGTAATCAAAACCCAAAGTTGAAGTTCGACTTTATGGCAACTCCGCCAATGTCTAAAGGTGGCAAACAATTTGTCTCAACGTGGGCAGATGGGGGCTTTGGAATCAATGCGAAGACCAAGGCTCGCCCAGAAGCGTTAAAGTTCCTAAACTATCTCGCTTCTAAGAGCTTCGGTGCACCTTTCGTTCAGACGGTCGCTCAGATAACTGCTGTACCTGGCGTTCCAATCAGAGATCGTCAACTACAGAAAGCAGTTAGCTCAATCAACAAGTGGGGAACCCCATACATCATGCTAGTTGGTTTCCGTTATAAGAATCCGACTGGTTCGGCTCTTCTCCAGACTGGAATCCCGAACATGCTCAATGGCACTAAGACTGCAAAACAAGTTGCAGACGAAGTAAATAAGGGCGTCGGTACTTGGTTTGGTCCGTTTGCCGGAAAGATCTAGTAGAAAGTAACTGATGACTTGAGAGCATTGCTGCGGCTAGGAAACTAACCGCAGCAATGCTCTTAGTTCCAAATGGAGAAGCAAAATAATATGGCTACTCGCAATGTAACTAGGTACCAACGACCATGGATCATCGCATTTATTACTCCCGCGATGATTCTCACGGTCATCTTCACCTTGGTGCCCGCCTTCACGCTACTTAGCTATAGCCTCTACGGTTGGGAGAGCTTCAAACGCGGGGACTTTGTTGGCTTTACCAACTTTGAAAGGCTCTCCAACTTTCCATTCCGAGGCGATTTTGGTGGCGCATTTAGGAATAACGTAATTGTCTTCGTAACGCTCTTTTTGGTTCAAACTTCTGTCGGAATGATTCTGGCGCTTGCTATATATCGTCTAAGACGTGGTAAGAAGTTGTTCCAAGCAATCGTATTTTTGCCGGTGATATTGTCACTTGTAATTGTTGCCTTTATGTGGAAACTATTCCTTGATCCACTCTTTGGACCAATCAGCTCCTTAGCGCTCCAATTTAATCTGCCTTGGCTGAATCAACCTTGGCTCGGCCAACCTGGCCTTGCCCTCTTTACTCTAATTTTCATCGGCTTGTGGCGTTGGGTTGGTTTCCCCGCCATTGTTTTCTTGGCGGGTATGAATAGCATCAACGAGGAGTACATTGAAGCGGCACGCATTGACGGAGCATCCGAGATGCAGATCTTCCGCAAGATAATCTTCCCGCTTCTAGCGCCTTCATTTACGATCGTTGCAATCCTAACCTTTATAGGGGCTTTTGAATGGTTTGAACTTCCTTATGTGATTGGTGGTGTAACAGGCCAACCAGGTGGTAGCACCACAACGATGGCGCTGCTTTTCTACCGCCTAGCTTTCGGAACTGTGGATTCAGCAACAGTAGATGTCGGATTAAGTTCAGCGATTGGTGTAATTCTCTTCATCTTTGTTGGAATTGGTGCGGCTCTTGGATCCTACTATCTACGTAAGCGAGAGATCCAACAATGAGCGCTAAATTCAGTAAGGCGAAAGAACACGCCGCTGGCAGAACTCCGTTTGCTCCAATCGATATATTTTTACAAGGCGCACTCGTTGTAAATGCGCTTGGGGTGTTTCTCCCGATTATCTTCATGATTAACTCGTCATTCAGAAATGGTGCAGATATCTACACAAGTCCACTGGCGCTCGCCAATGGCATTGATCTTTCCAACTATCGACTAGTTTTGACTGAAGGAAAGTTCACGCAATACCTACTTAACTCCTTTATAGTCACGGCCTCCGCAACCTTTATCGTCTTGCTCTTTGGCACGCTTGCAGGGTACGCGTTGGCGCGCTATCAATTCAAATTCAATACCGCCATTTACCTATTCTTCTTGGCCGGCTTACTAATTCCGGCAAAGTTGGCGCTCGTTCCACTATTTATTCAATTGAAGAATATGGGGTTGCTGGATAGCCGAATCGGGTTAATCCTTGTCTATGCCTCCGGTGCCATTCCGGCTGCGGTCTTTATCTTCACTGGATTTATCCGCGCCCTCCCAGCCGATCTTGATAACGCTGCGCGAATTGATGGTGCGAGTGAACTTCAAGTATTTAGCCGAGTTATGTTGCCGTTAATATTTCCCGTCACGGGAATCGTCGGAATTTACTCTGCAATTCCGATTTGGAACGACTTTCTCTTGCCGCTCGTATTCATCCGTGATACTTCAAAGATGACGATTATGCAGGGTATATCAGTATTCTTCGGTGAATACGGGGCTAATTGGGGCGCGCTCTTTGCCGGACTTACCTTGGCTGCGCTTCCACTTGTGATTCTCTATGTTATCTTGAGTAGTCAATTCATCAAGGGCCTTACGGCTGGCGCAACAAAGGGCTAAACCTTGGCTAATCTCGCAGTTGAACCGCGGACGGTAATAATTTCGGTCCAGACAGTTCCTAGATCTAATCTCGCGTCCGTTGAGATTCTTCATAGAATTGCACTGGATGTAGTTGCTGGTGGCGCAACTGCGCTTCGACTCGCTGGTGCAGATGTGATTGCAGAAGTGAGAAAATCAGTAAAAGCAACGATTCTAGGAATAAGTAAGATTGAGAGACCTGGCTTCAAGGCGCGAATAACCCAGAGTTGTGAAGAGATTTGCAAACTAGCAGCTGCGGGAGCGCAAATTGTTGGCATAGATAGCACGCTTCGTGCGCACCCTGAACCTTTGATGGAACTATATAAATGTGCGCGTGAAAATCAGGTAGAAGTCCTTGCTGATATTGATAATCTGCCATCGGCACGTGCCGCCATTGATCTAGGTGCGGATTATGTTGCAACAACCATGGCTGGTTATACCGATGCGCGCCCAGTAACTGCAGGCCCAGATTTTGAGTTACTTGCAGATGTAATTAATCTAGGTAAGCCAACAGTATTAGAGGGGCGAGTGCGTGGTTCAGGGGATGTAACGCGCGCTTTTGAGATTGGCGCACATGCAGTGGTCGTTGGT
>Ga0194129_10003705_pt1 | contig 21066 bp, 7 predicted proteins | sample TA2KigCa35mmetaG_FD_150862 | JGI IMG/M metagenome (GOLD analysis project Ga0194129, IMG submission 150862) | Freshwater microbial communities from Lake Tanganyika, Tanzania - TA2015038 Kigoma Deep Cast 35m | ecosystem: Environmental > Aquatic > Freshwater > Lake | place: Tanzania: Lake...
ACTGAGAACTATGTTCTTAAGTCTGAATGTGTGCCACCAGTGTGCTATACTACGTGTGAATACTATATCGCTTTCTAGTTTGATTGTTTCTTTAAATGGTGTTAGGATAAACGCTTGCCATTCATTACGTAATTTCCAATCGTCATTATTTGCTTCATCATTTTCAATAGCAACGACATAATCAAACACTCGACGATGAGCTTCTGTTAAAGACTCTAATGTGGCTTTATCAACTGCTACCGCATATAAACTACCTGGCATAGTTAGTTTGATACTCATAGCCTGTAGATATGCAAGACGCAAGTAGTCTACATCAGCGGTATTCTGTGCTATTGTAAAGAATCCCTGCTGTGCCTGATATTGATCTACTCTGCGCATATTGAATCCACAAATTCTGCGAAGTTATAACTTTGCAAGTAACCTTTATCCATAACATGTATGTTTTGCCGTGGGATTACGTAGGCCTTTTCTCTTTCTTTAACTACAAGCATACTGCCTTTAGCAGTGATACTAGTTGTGACATCAGCAAATGTCAGCATAGATGTAACTATACCTTGATCAAAGTTTAAATCGTAACCATTTAAGATATTGTTGGCGATAGTGAACGCATAGTCATTACGGAAGTTGCCCTCGCGTATATGATATAAACGAATATAATAAAGATAGTTACGTTGTATACGACCTACTAGATCAAACAACATTTTTGCCTTAGGTGTTTTGCGAAATAGAATAGCAGTAGCCCAGAGATATTCATGGCTGAACATGCCCATTTTCAGTGACCAAGCCTGTGAGGGTTTGTTGTTCCAACTCATGATACGATAGTCAAACTCTCGCTCAAATAATTTTAGTAGACTTTTATCTAACATCAAGTAGTCTGTGTCTATGAGCAGTGTTTCATCATACGGACTTAATTCATATGCACGCCAACGATCACCGTTGCGCCAATATCCCTGCTCACCTACCTTGTAGTTTTTCAACTCGTTGCTGATGTAGATGATATTATCAAAATGTTCGGAATGTATTTCTTTTTCTGTGACTAAGGTAACCGGTAAATCCAATGTATGATAGACTAGGCGTGTGGCGTGTTCTGCTATGCGGACATAGTCAGTCTTTTCTGTGTTAAAGGCAAACAGCAATACACCTCTAGACTTTGCGAGCACGACGGATTTCTTCATGTTGGACATGCCATGTGTTCATTACCATTTGATAATGTTGTCGGCAAAGGTCGAGAAATTCTTGGCGTTGGATTAGAATTGGGTTGTTATAGGTATCTTCCAAGAACAACTCATCTGTGTCCCAACTGTTTAGAAATGCTATTAGTTCTGGAGTAACTTTAAATAGCCCGCCATTGTGCGTGACCTGTAGATCAGTCTGTATTTTTTCTCTTAGGATACGTTTGTTAACTTGATAGTCTGTGGCCAAGCGTATTTCTTGGACTAGTTGATCTAATTCGCTCATGCAGCTATTTATCGGCCTAGATTTAAGCTCAAAAAAAAAGCACTGTTGCCAGTGCTTTTGATTATTTTTTGTATTAACTTACTCCGATGATACCCCAAGTATTAGCTAAGAATGTGGTTTCTGGTATGACTATATCGATACGATGATTGACTGTTACGTTTACATCGTCGTTTAACCCTGCATAAGTTGAGGTTTTTGAAGTGCCAAAATCTATGAAAAGATTAGCTCCATTAGAACCATTTGATCCAGCTTCACCATCTGTACGAATCCTTACGTTTGTAAAATCTTGATTATATTCATAACGGTAATTAGCTGAAGTAATTTGACTTATAGTGCTTGCCGCTGTACCAGCTGCCCAGTATCCTAAGCTGGTATTGGCTGTAGCTACTGTTCCTCCTGTACCAGTCCTTGCAGTTGATGATGGTCCTCTGATGTTTCCACTAGCCTGATTAGTCTCCCAGTTTGTTACTAAGTCAGCACTGGTTAATGTGCTGTTATTGTTTGTAGCACTTATAATGACCCATTTAATCTGTCCACCTGCGTTAAAGAAGTAACGTGCGGCATCTGGACCACCCCAGAATCTTACGTGTCTTGAAAATATATTTGCAAATGTCACAGCACCAGCAGAAATAACTGGACTAAACGTAGCACCAGTGACAGTAGATCCAAGTGTATCAGCTAAGTTCGCATTGTCGTATACTGATGATACACCTGTGGCTACGTTAGCGAATGCCGCGATAGTAGCACCTGCGGTAATACCAATATTTGATCCTGAAGCTACCTGTGCTGCAGATCCACTTTGATGTCCTAGAGCCTTGTTTAGTGTATGTACAAGTCCTGCCCATTGTGTGGCTGTAACTACATCTGCGCCAGCAACTACGTTAATTGCTGAGATAGTCTGACCATAACCTCTGATCCCAATACCAGTGCCCATTACTATAGCAAGATTTTTTATGGTACCACTATATGTACCAGTAGTATTTCCACCCCAGGCCAGATTATTGTAATCGTTAGCTTGTATTGTACCACCTGATGAATATGACATCTCTATGTTCCTATATTAACTATTTAGCTTGACTATGGCTTCCACTAAACCTTCGTCTGCTATGATTTTATCTTCTAGACTACGTCCAATTACATTGAACGCTGTGATTTCTTCACTAGTCGCTGCACGAGCTAGACCATACCCCGCTGATACCAATCTATCACCTTTACCAACTCTACCAATCACTCGGACTGGTACGCGACCTTGCATGGCCACAGGTGGGTGTGTAATGTCATTGCCCGCTTCACCATTCATTAAGAATCCTGCACGTGTACTTATCACACCAAATACTTGATCACTTAGATCTTGACTTACTGCTGTGATCTCTTTACTACCACCAAGTTCAACTACCGTACCTGGTTGGTATGCTGAATCCGCTTCAAAACGTTCTGCCAAGTCAGCGTATGATGCTGTGATCGCTGTGCCACGGAAAGTAGTTGCCCAAACGTTTGCCCATCTCAAGCTAGTTGATCCTAGCTCAACACTGATGTTTGCACTTGGTAGCATCTGGGCAGCTAAAGTTATAGCACCTGTTACTGATGTTACACCCAAGGTTGTCGTACCTGTGACATTAGCAGCGCCAGTAACGTTGAGATCATTGCCTAGAGTAACACGACCATTTGTACCCGTGATACCTATGGCTTTGGTGCTGACACCACCTTTGTTTATAAAAAAGTCTAAATTCTTGTTACTAGTAGCATTAGTTACACTAACATCACCTGAACTGGTTGCTACTGTGAGATCTGATCCTACTAGCAATGATCCAACTGTTACAGCATAACTGCTTGATGTTGCTTGATCGCTACGTAAGAATTGGCTGGCATTGATGCCGTCTACTGTGTCTGCGTTGCTGACTGTACCTGTAAATAAGGCTCCTGCGATAGCTGAACTTAAATTAAAACCTGGAACTATCGTAGTAAATCCACTGATACTAGTTTGTGGAGTAAATGTACTATCTTTACTTAAGATACCGACTACGGTATTACTGATATAGAATTTAACAACCACATGGCTAGCAGCACCGCTGTCTAGGATCGTTTCAACTACTGCACCACTTGTGCCTGAAGTTGTTGTGTAGCTTGGGCCAACCGTGATAAATGCTGATCCTGACCATACTTTTAATTGTGCATTGGCTGAATCATACCATAGATCACCTGTAACAGGACTTGATGGTTGTGATGATCCGCTTGCTGAGCTTGAAATTGGTTTCCAAATAGTACCATTATATACTTTTAATAGGGCGTTGGTACTGTCATACCATAATTGACCTGTTAAAGGTGCTGTTGGTGCTGATGAGTTAGTGAAATTTTCCAGTAATTTAATATAGTTCTCGTTAAGGAAAATACCATAACCAGCATAGTTCTTACCAATAAGCGTAAGACTAGTAGCGGTACTGTTTACCGTACCGTCTGCTATGGATGCCAGTGTTGCACCAGCTGTTGTTGTTATCGTGTATGCCATCTTTCTATACCTATATAATAGTTATTTATCTTAGTTTATGCTTCGCGTTGGAACCAAAAATCTCCATCTTTACCAACTGAGTTGTCAGGTTCTGCTGTGCTGACAAACTTAGCACTACCGCTCCAGTATTGTGTTGCTAAACTTACATATTGTCCTGTAGCCACTCGGGTGTTACCCAATGCTGAAGTATTAGCGAAATACTGATGATAGGCTGTAGGAGTAACTTGTGTCTGTGAGATCGCCGTAGCACCGTTATTTAGATTAAATCCTGATGAGCCTGCTGTAGCCACTGTGGTACCACTGACTACGATGTTTACTGAGCTAGCGTCCGTCCAGACATGTGTGGTGCCGCTGTAAATCTTGTAAGGATATAGTCCTGATAGTCCACTGACTACGAATGCTGTGGTGGCCACAGTGGTATCCGATGTTCCTTCAGCCTGTGTGGGTGCGAACAAGTTTCCTGTGAAAGTACCCGTGCCACTGACCGCTAGATCGCTGGTGACCTTTAAATCATCGCCGACAGTTAAATCTCCAGTGATACTCGCCGCAAGCAGATTTACATTACCTGTTGCCCCATCTAAGTTTAAAACGCTGGTGTTAGTCCCAGCAACATTAGCATAAAAATCAATATCTTGATTATTTTTTGTGGCTTTGAAACTTACACCACCTGCTGTGGTAGTAGTTAATTCTAGATTGCTAGATAAACCAACGGTCAATCCACCATTCTTAGCGATAGTTAAGTTACCTGATGTAGTATCATCTTCATCTGAACGCAGATAACTTGCGGCTAGGAATCCACCTAGATAAGTGGCATTGTTGGCTGTGCCATGGAAAGTTCCAGATCCCACGCTGGTATTAGCATTGATACCTGCTTTGATAGTGGTATAACCATTGATTGCATTTGCTGGAGTAAATTCACTGTCTCTGCTGATGATACTAGTTCGAGCGTTGTTTAATTTAATGCTAAGGACATCATGGACTACTGCGGCATTGTCTGTGATCTGTTCCCATATAGCCCCACTGCCATTGCGTTGTGGGCCAACTAGCACGAAACTTGTGCCATCATAGACATATAATTGACTATGGGTAGTATCAAACCATAGATCACCTGATATAGCACCTGCGGGTGCTGAACTTGCTACCGTGGCACTGCTGATTACTTTAAACTGAGTGCCTGTATAGACTTTTAATCGACCACCACCGGTAGTATCAAACCATAATTGTCCTGCTAGAGGATTTGGGGGGCTTGAGCTAAATGCGAAATTTTCAACTAGGGCCACTAGATCATTGGCTATCAATTCGCCATAGTTGGCATAGTTACGACCAATCAGCGTTAAGCTGGTAAAGCTGGTGTTAATGGTTCCATCTAGGATAGTTCCTAGCGTAGTTCCGTCTGTTTTAGTTATGGTGTAACTCATGTCTAGTTCCTATTAAGCTAAGTTAGTCAGTGTCTGTATACGCACTGTATAATCAATTTGTATCAATCTGTTCAGGGATTTCTGCACCGGGCTAAAAATCACGTGTGTGAGCAATTTACCAAGCCCTTCACCGTTTGAGCTGTAGCCTTTAAGGCCAAGTTCGTCAAATACGAACTGACCATTAAGATCTTGGCTGTTGTCAAATACTGCCTGACCGCTAGGCTCACCGTAGTCTAGCAAGCAACTGATGACGATATCTGTATAGATCAATCCAGGTGTATGTGTCACTGTGATCTTGTTACGAGTAAGGTCTGTGTTGGCCGCATTAGTATCATCTACTATCTTATAATATTGTGGACTATATAAGTCTGCGTTTTGTACATTGGTATTAGTAGGCAAATATGTGATAACACCTGTTGGGTCAACTGTGGTACCACCGTTACCAAAGTGCATTTCTGTGATAAAATTGCTGTTCTTATTACCCACGCTTAGTGCCAGAGCCTCACTCATATTTTCATAGTGGATAGCATTACGTTTGTCAACAAACACTTCATTGGTTTCAGGATCAAATATCTTGATATGACCCTGGAGATGGAAAGAGCCACGCTCATCTGGCTGTTTTTTTGGTTGCGTTAACACCGTGTTTTCCTGTTGTTTTTCTGTCATATTCTTATTTATCGCTTTATCGTCCATGATTTTTCTTATGGATTTTCAATATTATAAATGCGTTCAGCTAACTGATCTAATGCCGCAGATATTGTTGTTACGTTACTAGTCCAATGGGTGACGTTACCCATGGTATAGATGCCAAGATTGGCTGCAGTGATTTGAGATGACTGTATGGTATTAGCCAGATCGATGTAACCTATGATGCCTATATTAGCAGATGCGATCTGTTGACTTTGTATAGTATTAGCTAGATCTATGTAGCCTATGATACCTATATTAGCAGTTGAAACTTTATTGTCTACATAACCAACCATACCTAAATTAGCTGTGGTGATATTTGCATTGACATTGGCGATCTGACTGGTTATAGTCACTGATAGATTTGCATCTGCACCAAGTGCATTCGCTAGTTCACCTAGAGTATCTAATATCGCTGGTGCTCCACCTGTGATGGTAGTGATCTGATTGTCAACATAGCCTTTCATGCCTACGTTTGCTGCAGTTATCTGTGCTGATTGTATGGTATTGGCTAGATCAATATATCCTATAATGCCAACGTTAGCAGTAGATACTGCGTTGTCAACGTAGCCCTTCATACCCACGTTAGCCGCAGTGATAGCTAGATTAGCCGCACCTATCTGGGCTGATTGTATGGTGTTAGCTTGATCAACGTAACCTTTAAGTCCAAGATTGGCCTGAGATATTTGTCCTGTCAATGATCCCACACTTGACAGCAGTGAATTTATATCTGCACCCTGTACAGCTGAATTTGCAGTCAGCGTGTCGATCTGTGCTGATTGTATAGTATTAGCCTGGTCAACATAACCTTTAAGTCCAAGATTGGCCGCAGTAATAGCTAAATTGGCAGCATTGACCTGTGCTGACTGTATGGTATTAGCCAGATCAACGTAACCAATTATGCCAACATTTGCTGCTGTAACACCTGCATTGGCCACTGTTATGCGGCTGTCTACATAACCTAACATACCAGTATTAGCTGTGGTAATGCCTGTGTTGGCTAATGTTATACGGCTGTCTACATATCCTTTGATACCTATATTAGCAGCAGACACATTAGCATTGATACCAATGATCAGATCGCTCTGTGTTGCCGCATTAGATTGTAGTGTGGTTATGTTTGCTTCTATCTGTTGTGTATTACCTAGACTGCTGATCAATACTGCCTGTGCTGCGGCATTAGCGAACAATTCTGCTATGTTGCCAGCCTGCACCGCGGCGTTAGCATCTAAAGTGGCTATCTGGGCAGTATGGACTCCTATGGCTGCATTGAGGGTGGTTAAATCTATTGCACCAAGATTGGCAATTAGATTAGCTTGTATAGAATTTGCAATAGTTACCGCATCTATCACGGCATTGACTAGTCCTAACATACCTACGTTGGCTGCTGTGACACCTGCATTGGCAGCTGTAATCTGTCCATCTATATATGCCCTAGTAGTTGTATTTCCTAAGTCTATATAACCAATTATACCTATATTTGCGGCTGTAATCTGCTGGGACTGGATGGTATTTGCAAAATCAACATAACCAACTATGGCGGAGTTAGCTGTGGTCACATAAGCTGCTACATTTACATTACTAAAATTCTGGAAACCCATGCTTTCAGTGTAGGCTTTAACGTTAACGTTGCCATATATCGATTGATTAGCTACGCTGTCAACGTACCCTTTCATACCTATATTTGCAGCAGTGACACCTGCATTGCCGGCAGTAATCTGCCCGTCTACGTAATCTCGTAATACTGTATTTGCTAATCCAATATATCCTATAATGCCTACGTTGGCTGATGTGATTTGCGCTGATTGTATTGTATTGGCTAATGTTATATTGGCTTCTGTACCGGCTGTGACAAAAGTCTTAAGTTGATCAACAGTGGCTTTTAGTGTGGTAAGAGTCCCAGCAACATTACCAACTACAGGTAATACTACATTACCTACTATGGCTCCTGAACTGGTTAAATTAGTAATCTTAATCGTAGACATTAAAAATCTTCCTCACTTATTTGATCTCCACTTTCTGTGGTTAATGTATTTATCGCATCTTCAGTGGACAATAGATCAGGTACCAGTGCTATCAGTAAATTGTCTGCCACTGCATCTTTTAAAAATAATACCGCACTTGTTGTGCTTCCATCATAGCCTGTGCCATCTGTGGCCACTCCTGATCCTGCATTGTACCAAATATTAGCTGTGATCAATACGTTTCCACTTCCAACTGTGACATTTCCACCCGCTGAGACTACGCTGACATTATATCCAGCTTGCTCTCGGGCAAATGGATATACGTTGCTGTAGGTTCCGTTGATAGCTAGATTAGATGTGATTATTGGATTAGCATTAGCAGTCAACGGATACACACTAACATTACTGCCATTGATAGCTAGATTGCCCGCACCTAATGACAATAGTGTCATCGTAGTGTATCGGGCTAATACGTTTGTACCACCAGTATTAGTTAATACAACTTGTAGATTAGCTCCTGAAGATGCCTGTGTTAGGTAATTACCTATATTAGCCTGTAGATTACCACTTAATGCTACAGTAACATTTGCATAGTTAAAGTCTACTGGGCTGTTATAGGTTATCAATAACGATGAAGTAGTAAGATCTGTGCCAATTACAGTAGCACTAGCACCCGATGTTAGTTGTGTCAGCACGTCTCCAACATTAGCTCTGATGCTGCGATTCAATCTTAGATTGTAGCTGATAGTATCTGTTACTGTATAGGTATTGCTAGTAGTTAGAGTAATATTACCATGTGCTGATCCTGGTACTATCTGTCTTGAACTACTGTCAACTACTCTAGTACCTGCGCTGTGTAAATTAGCAGCCGCAGTGCCTTGTGTGCCACGACGTATCTGGCCTAGGGTATTTGTTACTGTATTGGCTGTCCAATAGGTAATGCGTTCTCCACCAATAAACACGACCCCAGGAGTGTTTGTTGAAACATTTGCTGTTGCCAGTGCGGCTGCATTAGCCACAGATATATTAGCATCATTCAAACTGAGGGCACTGGTTAATACAGTTGAAAATCGATCTGCAACACGTAGATAGCTGACATCATCTATCATGTTGTCAAATATCCTATAGGCTATAACATTGGCATTGCTGTTGATCTTTGTATAGACTATCATGTCTAATGTATCATATGTACGTCCTGGCACTAGTTCTTCTGGAGCATGGCTAGAGTATGTATCAACATAGGCGCCACCATCTACATCTATGTCTTCAGGACGTGTGCCTAATGCCGTGTCAAGATAGGTACTACGGATAATAGTATCTATGCTGTTTTCACTGACTATAGGATTACCATCTTCATCATAGTCAATATTATCATAATCACCACTGTCAAATGGTGTACCGGCTGTGGTACTGACATAGTCAACATTGGTAGGATAAGCTGAGACCCAAGAGCTGCCTATTTTTATATTACCATTTCTTAAACTGGCGTTAGCTACATTACCAACTAGGAAATCACTTGATGTGCCGATGGTTCCTTGTATTTTTACACTAGACCAAACTCTTGTAACGGTAATACTTGCATCAGGCACTGCTACTTCAACTGATGTTATACCACCTATGGTAGACGTAATTGGTTTAACGGCAATATTAGACCATGCATTGGCTACAAACACGTTACTGAATTGTCTTACATTATCAACGAATATTTGATTAGTAGCGTCAAAAGTAAATCCATCATTTTTAAGGAAATATCCAGTTAGTGAACTTGTTAGATTACCCTGTGTTGAACCATTGGCCATGGTATTACCATAGACAGTGGCGTTAGCATATATACCTGCACCTTGATATTGGCTGATAGTCTGTCCGATATTAGCAGTGATTACATTACTAAAATTTAAAATAATATCAGCTTCTGGTTGAACTATTACATCACCTACTGCAGCCGATATGGTTGTGTTGAATGTGATATTAGCACGGATTTCTCCACTGAATCCAGGTTGTTGATTAAAGTCTAATCCCTGTACCTTGACTCCAGGATATTCTATGCCATAAACCAATTGATTGAGATCTTTGGCTGGCATAGTATTTGAAGGGTCATAATAGGCCATGATGCGATCGTTGGCATTATTAAAGCTGTTTGCTGAATACGCACTATAATCACTTGTAACGAAAGTTGATCCTGTGGTTATGTTAGCTAGGACTCTATAACCCTGGCCCTCATAGCTGACTATGGTATTTGCACTAAAGAAGGTATTAGCTGCCCATTGTTCTACCGTAGTCCCATAACTGACGCGATCAAATTTAAGCGTAGTATCAAATGTCCTTAGCTGATCATTGCGTAATACCGCATAAGCAGTTGCTGGCACGTCTGCAGATCCATTGATCGTAACCGTTGGTGTTAGGTAGTAGCCATTGCCAGGAGTAAGCACTGTGATGCTGGTTATAGCACCTGTGTCGCCATCGATCTCTGCTGTGGCTGTGGCCTGTACATTAGCACCACCACCAGTGATAGTTATAGTTGGTTCTGTTGCATACCCACTGCCTGCATTCGTGATGATAATCTCATCAACATAGAAGTTTCTATTCTGATACCACTGTGGATAATCAGGATTTATTAGTCCTCCGTTTGAGATCAGATAGCCAGTAGCCCATAGCTGGCTATCTTTCTCTACAAATGTACCATCTGGGCTGCGGAATATTTTCGTATCTGGGTCATAGTATGGTGCCAGATCAAAGTCAGTGACACTGCCTTCAAATTGATCATCTCCATTATAGCTAGTTAAGTATTCACGTATTTTAGTGATATAAGGTTTTACTTCTTCTATGTAGTTCTCATAATATGAGATGTTGTCTTTGATATAATTTGATGGCTGTATCAGTGAACGTAGATAATGCGTTACACTTACGAAACTGGTTTTAAAAATCCAATCAACATATTTTTGTTCGCTGAATAGATAATTCATCATCACAAAGAATAATTTATTATACTCTCCTTGTAATTCGTCGATGAATATATCATTCTTTAAGGCTTCGATAATATAGCGTATTTCTACATTAGGACTTTGGTCAAATCTGCTTGAATCAAATCCTTGATTACCTAAACCAATATTATTGTCAGCAAAATTACTTAAACTGGTTTTAAGTTGTATAGTACCATTTTCAATACCTACTACACTAAAACTACCATCATCAAGAACTGTTAGCAGATTCCAGCCTCCACCTGAGCTGTTGTTTACTCTGACTAGGACTTCGTCACCTACTGCCACTGGAAGTTTTAGTGCATCTGGTAATGTGTCGACTACGTATTCAATTACTTCTGTTTCACTGAATCCTTCTGCGTACCAATCTACATACTCCCAATAGAGACTAGACTTATAGCTCTGTATCCTTACGATATCCCAAGTCTTATCTGCTTGGAGTTCATGTAGACTCCATAGATTATCCTGTTCAGTATTTTGTTCTACTAAAACCTTGTAACCTGTTGCTAGTAAAGTCGTATCAATATAATTTAAATCTTCTTCTGTAGCTACAGAGATGTCATATTCACCCAATTTAATATTAGGCGGATCTTCTTCAGCACCGAGTGTTGTTAAATCATATTGTCTAGTTATAGGTTTAACAATTAATACACTGTTTACATAATCTATAAGATCGCTCATAGCTCTCAAACGATCAACAAACATGCTTTGTCTTGGTCTGATATCTATACCATACCTGTCTGCAATGGTCAATCTTGGATCTGGAACCACACGCCCCAACATATCTAGTCCTGCAAGGCTGTCTATCATCTTGCCGCTGATCTTTTCAGGAATGAGACTTACTGGATTAGATTTTTGAATAAGTTCATATTCACTATGTATAACATTGGTGTTCTTTAATAGGTCATAATCAAGATGTAGGATAGTGTTTTGTGCAGATAGATAACTACCTAAATTGTAGAGTATAATAGCATCTTTTTTAATAATCGCCGCATAGGCAATACCTTGTGCTTTAGGATCACTGATATAATTTGCTATTGACTGTATCGGCAATGTGCGTCGAGGATCATTGCCTGTTAAGCTTGTTTTATTTGTAACCCAGAAATAATATCTGCTGCCAATGATATTTGTGTTAGGATCAACTCTGATTATTTCAACGTATTGACTGTCATCAGCATATTTAGGTATACCATCAGATCCAGCTGCCACATATTGGCTTGGCAATACTGTTGACTCGACCCACTCACAAATTTCAACTACGCTACCAGGGAATAATCGTCCCCAATTGATACTGCGATATGTTAGACTACCTTGTTCATAATCAATAAATCTTACCTGATTTAGATTCCACCAAACCTGATTGACTTGTTCTGCTCCCCAGTAATAATCTTGATTAGCGTTGACTCCTCGATTGTACACAGCAGGATCATATTCTGTCTTGTAGGTAATTTCTTGATCCGCTTCTCCTAGGATCTTACCTTTAGCAGGATCTATAAATTCAAGATTAGTTACTATAGTGTTAGTAAGATTACTATATAAGAAAATTCTGTTAACTGAATCAACATCAACTTTATCCTGTTGATAGCGTATGAGATTCCATCCACGTGTCATAGCTGGATTAGCAAATATATAAACACTGCCAGCATCTGTAGCAGATGTGTCATCACCTATAGCACTTACTATGATATTCGTGCCTATAATATCTATAGCTGCACCAAATCGATCTCCTGTGTTTAATTCATCATTTGGGTCATCAGGATCAGTATTCGGCAATTTCAGCTGTTGTGCAAAACTATATCGTCCAGGATTTTCAACCTCATCGCGAGGATCGTCATATAACTCGTAAATATAAACACTACCACTACCAGTAACACTATCAAAGAATCTAGTGCTGTCAACATCTAATGTAGTTTCTGCCTCATCAAAGGTTGTATAGGATCTTGTGGTACCTCGTTCACTGCCAATTACCAACATGTAGGCATTCTGTGCTAGAACTACCTTATTACCAAAGTATTCCCCTGGCGTGTTGTATGGGTTAACGATGATCTGCATGAAGGCAAATACCTTCACGTCTGCGGCCGCATACACACCATCGCTATCTGCACGGTTAGTACCTGTAAGCACACGCAGTAGATTTTTTGCTATTGTTTTGTTGGTGTTTAATCTTAAGTAATTATTTTCATTGGTCGCAGAGATACCTAACAGTTCGGCATCATTGATATCTTTTATTAGACTATCTAAGCTGGCCATTGGATAGGCTGTAGACACAGTACCACTGTATCCACCGCTGATATTAGCATACAATGTAACTACATTTCCTGGTCCATAATTAAACACATTAGCAGATAAATGCCCACCATGAGATACATTTCCACCTACGGTGATAAATTTAGATCCTACGATAGCGTTGCTGGTGCTTGGAGTAGTATTGGCCAGCACCACCACGTTGGCATAATATCCACTACCAAGATTTTGACTTATTACCTGTCCAACGTTGGCTACTACGTTGCTGCTTAGTGCAAGAATATTTGCACTTACATATATTAATGGTACCCCAGATACCGTTGATGCTATGTTTGCATCAAATTCGGCTGGCATTAGGCGACCTTGCACTGTAATTTCAAAATTATCTAAGCGTAGGGTATCACCAGGAGTGAACACAGGATTACTTCTGAATCCTCTGTTAGTGCCGTATAAACGTCCTTTGTTATGAAATTTCCAAACAGCACCAGTATTGTAGTTTGTGCCGGCATTATAATATGGTGCACCTACGTAGATCGCACAGTTGTTACTACATATAGTTAGATCAGTACCAAATGCCGCATTCGCATGTATAGCATCTGTTCCGCCTTCTAGACTGTCAACTCCGACTAGTTGTTCTAGTAGATTAAATTGATTAGTTTCAATATAAATGGTTTTACCTACTTCGGGAGGATTAATAAATCTTATGGTATTTGAGCCGATACCACCCGGAATAGTATAATTGATAACTTCTATATTATCTATTAGCACTCTACGCACTAGATCAATAGTGCCAGTCGTAGTATAATCTATTAGACCTGTAGATTCATATGCTTCTATTACACGATCATATACATACACAGCACCTGCGGCCTGTATCCACGAATTACCTACGAATACATTAGCATTGGGTGCGCCAACTCCCAGCTGTGCTCCATCTAAACTGCTGTCCATACTATAGCCAAAGTCACTACCACTCGGTCCTTGGATGGTATTTGATAAAACATAGTAAGGTTGTTGTTTGATCACATACACATCATAGGCTATGTTAGCAGTAAATGAAATTAGATTTCCAGCTACGGTATAATCTAGATTAGGTATAAACACTCTATTAGAATTTGTAACCTGTAGAGATTCTGCAGAATTAGTCACAGCTGGAGTAAATGTAGTAGTTATAGTAGAAGTATTTGAATTGATAGCAACTATTTGTTCTTCTATGGGCACATAGGTATTGAGTCCGTATACATATACTCGATCGTTACCCGGAGCACCTACATATAACCATGTGCCGTTTTCATCAAAAGACAAACTTGATCCAAATCTATCTCCAGCACCGCTTATAACATTACCAGACCATATCACACTGGGTTTAGAAAAATCAGTAGTTCCAGCTGCACGATTGTAAACATACACCAAACCAATGTTGGCATAACTGCCGGGGGCACCAACTGCGACTTTGCCTATGGCTTGGTCAACGCTGGACCCAAACTCTCTGTTGGTTACTACAGCATTACCTGCTGTTGGAACTAGAGTAAATCCATTGACAAATTCACCTGCATAGTTCTTATCAAATGTATTCACACGACCTGTGATTTCTTCAACACCCCCGCTATAATAAGGAGTGCTGTTGGCGAACGGACTGCCTACTACTGATAATAAACCATCGTAGCTTAATTTTACGCTGGTTCCAAATCCATCATTAGCTTTATATTCTCCACTGGATTTGATCAAGGTCTGATCATATGACCAAGGTTCAGTTTTTTCATATACTTTCCAGCCGCCGCTAGGAGTATCAAACGGTTGACCCTGCACGCTATCTGTAGCAGCATCTTCATCGATCCAGATCTTTTCACCAACACGCCATCTATACAAAGGATTTGTTAATCCGAACACTCGCGAATCTTCCATGAATCTGAAGCGTAGACTTTTTAATACAAACAAGATACCTTGCCCAGTTAGGGTATTCAGATCATTTAAATTGTCAGGATCTCCTTGATATACAACCGTTACTCTGTTAAGATCAAGCACGCTGTAGACTTGATAGAATCCATTGAAATTATCATCAAACCCCCGTACCAAGAACACATCATCTACTGCTAATCCATGTGGTCGATCTGTAGTCCAAGTAATGTAACTATCAAGTGCATTAGTCAATTCTGTCAGTTGCGTAGCAGTTTCACTTACCCTATAGACATTCCATTTGCTAGAGAAATCTCTAGCACACCATATGGTATAGCCATTACCGATGTCTGCTAGTTGATCATTTAATTCTGTATAATTAGCGATATCAAAAATAGTAGTTGACACATCTTCTAAGTTCACATAACCAGCTGTGAGGATGTCGTTGTCATAGTCGCTATATTCATCTCTATTGATCGCGATATTTCCATCAAAAGCATCAGTAGATCTATATAGTTGTGATTTGTTGAATATGGTAACACCATCACCAAAATTGCTGTCACCTGTGTCTACGAATTCTGCTACAGCTGGATTTACGCTGAATGCACGTTCATCTAATGCTATTTCAACATAAGGATTTGAGTGAAGTGCACCGTATTCACCAGTTCTTACTGCCCACTCTTCATAAAGGCTGATATTACCTGATAGGTTGTTAAATGATGCTTTGGTCAAGGCATCTACTGCATTTATAGATCCTTTTTGTCTGATGTAACCTTTGTAAAATTCAATCTGCGTAGTATCACTAACACCTAGATCGCTTAGATACTGTCTAGGTTTAAATCCTATCAGTCCGTGGCTATAGGCCAGCTGATCGTTGTCTCTTATATCACCATAACTGTTATAAAAACTCTGTGAGCCTACTGCAAGTGTAGACCAGTTACGTAGTAGACCAGTTTTTATTTCTCCTACAGATAAAAGTTTCCATGTACTGAAATCAAAATCAACCGCGGCAGGAACGTTTGTCAATGCCACATAGTACTGATCTTTAAACACTACCAGTTCACCTTTGAGATAATCTCGACCCGACTGCCATGTCTGTACTGTTTCGCTGTTATATACAAATCCAGGTGCATAAAGGCTTCCATCCCAAGCATCTGTTTTTTGACCGATTAGTTTTAATCTGTATTGACGATTACCTAATTCTGGTTTATAGATAACATCATTGAACACAGTAGTATTGTCAAATGTCAGCACGTGTTCATATTGTACAAGATTGAGTTCTACTAGACCTAGGACATTATCATCTGATAAGGTTACTTTGAATCCTGTTGGACTGCGCAGGATCTGATAGCCTGTATTTCTTACCAGATTGAAGTTCTGATCTACAATCTTGCTGCCGTGTTGGCTGTCGGTGATTTCATCTACAATAGCACCAACAGTAGTCAGTGTTATTGAATTCGTAACTGGACTCATTACTAACAGTGTGCCGGTCTTCCACCCTTGCTGTGCCCAAAATAAGAATTCTTTTACTGACAGTTTAAAATTGCGTGTTTCGCCTAGATCACCGTCTCGATCATTGAATGTAAATCCCTGTGCTATGAGATATCTCTCATAACTGATCAAGAAATCAACTACCTGCTGTTTATTTTTAAATTCATAACCATATGGGACCGTTATTTTAATTTTTTGATAATCATTAAACACTGTGCCAGAACTATTCAATACAGTAATCTTGTAGGCATTGTTATTCACAACGCTTGGAATAATAGTAAAATAAGGACTGTTAAGATCATATCCACGTACTGTAAAACCATTAGTTGTTTTTTCTAATATCACAGCACTATAGGTGATCTTATCCACAGGTGTAGATTTGTACAAGACAACATCATAGTTTTCCTCTGGCACCATGATGCTGGCATTGGTGCTGGTAGGTGAACTTTGTTCGGCCAGGATCTGTAGATATTTCTTATCACTGAATCCTGCCATCTTGTAGGCAAGTTTAACATTATAATTCTCTAGCATTGGCGTGATCTTTACACTAGGATTTATTCCCAGATTACGTAGATAGTCTGCTATCCAGTTTAGATATCCTGCACTTCTAGCCACAGTCCCAGAAGAACTATCACCGTTGTAGGTAATGTCTGTTTGTCTTAGGTGATGGTTTTCCTGAGTTAGGAATTGCCCAAGTAAACGGTTGTATCTAACTTGATAGGTATCTATAAATTGTCCAAAGTATACCCCCGGTTTTGCTACTGCTATGGCCTGTTGAACTGCAAATGGAAATTCACTGCTGGTTCTCCATGCCCATTCAACTGGGCCTAGTTGGCCCACTGACCATGCTGTAGCCGCATATTTGCCATTGGTTGCCTTGGCTATGACCTGGGCTGGATTCAATAGTATGCCATTTTCATCAACAGGGATTATAGTTGCTAATCCGGGACGTGCATAATCTTCGTCGGTACCTGCACGATCTCCAAATCTTATAAGACCTACTTCGAGATCATCCCATAAAAGTTTATTACCCCCTGTGTAAGGAGCGGGACCATAATAGTCTTCCCACCAGTCTGGTTTAGCTGTGAATCCCAACATTTCCCAGGGACGAGTGTGTGGATATATAGTGTCATAAAAATATTCATATACCGCACGCCAGCTACCTGACATATATTCGCCATCTATTCTATCAACGAATCTTGAATAGTTCCAAGTAAAACCATCATTGCTTAAGAATGTATCATTGGCGGAGAAATCTGCTATGCGATTGTTACCTACCCATGTTAGGAAATTCTTGCTTAGGATATTCCACATCTCACTGTAGGTATATCCATTATCTCTAAATTTGCCGGGTAATAGGCTATAGATATCTCTGTAAGATCCAGTATCGGGTAATTTAATGTTATTGTAGATACGACGTTCTAATTCTAATAAGAAATTATCTCTGTAGTCATTAAAGGCCGGTGTTATGCTACCATCGTGACCTCGCACTACATTAATAGTTGTTCTATAGGTGTCGTCACTGACCAATTCTGGTTTAAATTTTGGGTATGTACCTAGTTTGCTAGGTGTTTCTGGTATGTATGAACCATCAGTATTAGAGTATTCAACAATAGTTATTACATCATCAACTTCGAGAGTAACGGAAAGATTGTTAAAGGTCACAGCAGGTCGATCAGTGTCAAACGTATAGTCTATGCCTAAGATTAATTGCACGTCATTAAGATACACTAGAACTGCTCTATTACTTAAGGTCACTGATGAGAACACAGAAGTGATCTCATAACTAGATACCAATGGATCAAAAACCGTATAAGTTATGGTATTTTTCAGTGTTCCGTATGGTACCATATCACTGTAAAACCATGGTCCGGTAGGAGTCTTGTTGAGATTTATCTGTGCTAATATTAAATCAACGCTGGCTATGGGATTGTCAGGATCTATACCAGATAAGCTAGAACTTAGTTCAAGAAATTTATTCTTAAATTTTGTATATTCTCGTTGTGCGAGTTTTACTGCATCTATGAAATTGGCCTGTGGGTCCAATAAAAATAGTTCCGCATAAGGTAATGGTGCGCTGTGTTGAAGTATGGTACCACCTTGTGCTTTTAATTCTATATCTCGTAGATTGCAGGGTCCAAGCACATCACCATCGAGATTTGTGCTGTTTCTGCTTAACTCAACTAGGTGATTTCGAATTTGTCCTAGGGTAAGATCATTAACATCAATATTCTGAGCATTTAAATCTAGGTTCAATGGAACCTGATAATAACCAAGTTGACTAACTTGGTCACTGTATACTTCTACATCAATAGTATCACCTTCAACTGGGGTAGTAACTAGAGTAATTTCGTTATCAGTATTAATACTCCACTGATCTTGCGTAAGATAAATTTTATTTTTATAGACTTTGACGTATGGTATTGTGTCAGTAGTACCATGCACGTTTTGAGCGTTTGGTGTTATGTCTAACTTAAATGGACTATTAGTACCATCGTAGACAAAACTTATGATCTGATATTGTCTGCTGGGTTCAACCACAGTGCGCCAGGTATTGCGTGGACTGGTAGTCGTTCTGTTAGTTATAGACTGTAGAAATCCTATACTGATATTTTTTGTAAAGGTAGTCTGATCAACTACATATTCAAATGTATCTGTGTTAAAGTAGTTTGAAAATAATATATCACCTTGGCTTTGAAAACTTCTATAGCTCACACCAAAATTTAAAACTGGATCGGTAGTTCCATTTGCGTTGCGCTGATACCCAAAGGCTTTAGTGCCCGCAAAAGAGCTGCGTGGATAATAATCAGTATTAGATAGACTTCGTCCATCTGTATCATAGACATCAAATAATGGATCTTGCTGTAGGCCAGTTTTCTGTTGGCTTTCTAACCATTGACTTCCATCGTACCACCAAGCACTACCTTTATATTGCCCTAATCTTACCACAACACTATCCCATTCTTCTGCATCACCGTCGTCAGCGATAGTGAGTTTGATGTGCTTTGCACCTTCTGGCCTACCCAGCGTGTCAACTTCAAACTGTACAAGATTGACCACATAGATTTTGTCTCGGACCAAAGGGTCTTCATCTGCGGCAAACAGCACACGCATACCATCGAATAGTGTTACGCCAAATGCACCATCTCCAATGAAACTAACCGTATCAGTAGTGCCAACTAGCACTCCATCGTAAAAAACTTCTGCGGGAGACACGGCAGTATTGTAGGTTATAGCGCCTCCGTCATCCACTAACTGTCCTTCAAGTTGATTGAAAGCGTCTGTGATATTAGTGTCTAATATGTCAATATATTTCTTACCTATGCTACCATGATTAAATAATTGTAGATCGCCTTCAAACTGCACGATAGGTCTTTGGGCACGCAAAGTCTGATCTAAGATCAGCACATCATCATTGTATTCTGCGGTGGCCTTAATGACATTAACATGGAACCAACGATTATGACGAGACCAAGAATTAAGATCTAGTGCATCTCTCTTGATAGTGATATAATCAGGAAATACTGTTTCAGCAAAAGCATCATAAACAGTTGTACCATCAGCTATGCCTGTGCCTGAGACTGTCATACCTTTGACTATATTTGCCACTGAATCTAATGTGGTGATTTTAATACTACCAATTGCTATCTCTGTATTGATTACTATAGAAGTTCCGCCGACGGTTATAATAGTACCACCAGGTATTATCGCAGTGGTAGCAGAGTCTAATACTATCTGTTGTACGGGATAATTTGTAGCGATTTCATCATTGAATGATTCTGGTGTGATTAATAGTCTAGTATCAACTAGTCTGATGCTGTCTCCAACATTTTCAACGTAATAGACGTTGTTCTGGTAACTTGCTGGAGTCACGTCTGTGTCAAACTGTATTTTTAATCCACTGGTAAATTCAACTCCATTGGGGCTGGTATAGTTTATCTGACCTAGGATATCGTCATCGACATCAATAGTAAAATCGTTAAAGTCTACGATTTTAATTTTAGTATAGATATCTCCGCGATCACCGTCCTGTATGTATAGAGTGTCTGCTGTGCTGGTGATCAAAGGCATGCGCTCGAAGAAACCTGTGAAATCTCTATAGAACTCTTGATTGGCATTCACCAGTCCATATTTGACATAGACTTTTTGATCTATGGCTACTGTGTCAAACGGATAACAATTTATCAGATAATCATCACCTGAAGGTATCAGTTGTATTTTCCAAATACCATAGCGATCGGCTTCGGCTACTACATCACCCTTGTCATAGGCAATAGAAATACTGTCAGTCTCTCCCTCTACCGTCCAAGCCTCTTCACCAAAGTTGGTCAGATCCTGCTGATCAACGAAAATTAGTGTCTTACCATCTAGTGATCCTGTCAGGCCAGCGTATTGTGGATAATCTGTGATAAAATCACTGAGTA
>Ga0194129_10003706_pt1 | contig 21049 bp, 21 predicted proteins | sample TA2KigCa35mmetaG_FD_150862 | JGI IMG/M metagenome (GOLD analysis project Ga0194129, IMG submission 150862) | Freshwater microbial communities from Lake Tanganyika, Tanzania - TA2015038 Kigoma Deep Cast 35m | ecosystem: Environmental > Aquatic > Freshwater > Lake | place: Tanzania: Lake...
AGCGAGCAACTTGCCTCGCACCGGTGGGTTGATGAACTGCGCCAAGATCGCGATGAGAGCCGCGCTGGTGCCAACGATCAACGCCGAACCAAACACGATTAACAGCCAAGGACGCCTTCTTTTGCCATAGCGCTGTTGCATTTCGGGGCTTAAGTCTCTAAATGGTGACGACACTGCTAACAGCGTAAACTTTCGAAATGCTGGACTCAGATTTCGCCCAGCTAGCAGCGGTGCTTTTTCTAGCCGTGGTGGTTGGCGCGGGTGCAAAGTTTCTCAAGCAACCCTTGATCGTTTCTTACATTTTGGTAGGGGTCATCGCCGGGCCAGCGGTTTTGGGTGTGTTCGAAAGCACAGAGCAAATCGAACTACTGGCCAAAGTCGGAATTGCGATCTTGTTGTTTCTGGTCGGGTTGAAACTCGATTTTCACCTGATTCGCTCGACTGGCCCAGTTGCCCTAGCAACCGGTGTGGGCCAAGTGATCTTCACTTCAGTGGTTGGTTACTTCATTTTGATCGCCCTCGGGTTTGATTCCATTCCGGCTCTCTACATAGCGGTAGCCCTTACCTTCTCTTCGACGATCATCATCGTGAAGCTTTTGTCGGACAAGCGTGAGATAGACGAGCTCTACGGTCGAATCGCAGTCGGTTTCTTGATCGTGCAAGACATTTTGGTCATCGTCGCAATGATCGTCATAGTCGCAATCGGAGACGCCGATACCACTAACACCACAAGTGGTCTGGCAGTCACGTTTGGCGGCGGTTTAGTGATGTTGCTTGTGGTGGGCTTGCTTTCTCGATTTGTCCTACCAAAAGTGCTCGAGTGGTTTGCGCGCAGCCAAGAACTCACTTTGCTTTTTGGCGTTTCTTGGGCCATCGCGTTGGCAGCCGTCTCAGCTTCGCTTGGCCTAAGCATGGAAATCGGGGCCTTCATCGCAGGCGTGTCTTTGGCCTCGACGCCTTACCGCGATTACCTAGGTGCACGGTTAGTGAGCTTGCGAGATGTCTTGTTGCTTTTCTTCTTCTTAGAACTCGGTGCCACACTCACCTTCACCGACGCCAGTTCACAGATCGTGCCAGCGGTTATCTTGTCGTTGTTCGTTCTAATCGGTAATCCGATCATCGTGATGATCATCATGGGGTTGATGGGCTATCGAAAGAAAGTCTCGTTCAAGGCTGGTTTAGCTGTTGCACAAATTAGTGAGTTCTCGCTGATCTTGATCGCACTCGGCTATTCGCTTAACCAACTAAACGAACAAGTGGTTGGTCTGGTCACCCTCGTCGGGGTGATAACTATCACGTTATCTACTTACTTGATCATCTATTCAGATTGGATCTACGACCGTTTGGCGCCAGCGCTTTCTATTTTCGAGCGAAAGCGCCCGACCAAGGGCGCGGCAGACAGTCGTGAGTCGAAGCCTTATGACGCCATTGTCATCGGTGCCGGTCGCTTCGGCGGCGCGATCATTAGTGGTTTAGTTGCGAAAGGTGCCAGCCTGTTCGTGGTTGATCAAGACCCTAGGCTTTTATCGGCCGTGGCTTCTGGTGACGTCGACACGCTTTATGGCGACGTGAATGAACCTGAACTTGTTGCAGGCTTACCTCTGCACGAAACCGACACTGTGATTTGCGCCGTTCCCACATTTTCTACCAATCTCATGTTGGTAAATGAGTTAAGGGGTTTGGGTTTTTCTGGGCAGATTTGTGTCACGGCTTTGGACAATCAAGCAGCCCAAGCCCTTGAAGAACACGAGGGCGTAAATGTGATGCGGCCGTTCCAAGTGGCCGCCGATTCGATCGCCGAGTCGCTACCAATGCAGATCAGACCCTAGAGTCGGGTATTCATGAACCCAATGCCTGGCGTAGAAGAAATGATCGACCCCTCGCGAGTAACCCCTGGCCTATTAGGCCTTCTTTTCATTTTGTTCTTATTGTTGGCAGTCGTAGTCATCTGGTTCACCATGCGAAAGAGTTTGCGGACTACCGACGACAACTTCGAGCCAGGCAAAGAGGGCTTACTCAAACCGCCTGAGCAGTAACGATTTGGCGGGCAGTACCAAATTGATGAACACTTCGCTTAACAGACTGGCGAGCGCTAAGTCGCCCTACCTGCTGCAGCATCGCGATAACCCAGTTCATTGGTTTGAGTGGTCACCTGATGCTTTTGCTCAGGCGAGAGAACGTGATGTGCCGATTTTTTTGAGCATTGGCTACGCCGCCTGTCATTGGTGTCATGTCATGGCGCACGAGTCTTTCGAGGACGAGTCAACCGCGCGATTAATCAATGAAAACTTCGTATCAATCAAGGTAGATCGCGAAGAACGGCCAGACATTGACTCCATATATATGGAGGCAACTACCGCTTTGACTGGGCACGGTGGTTGGCCGATGTCAGTCTTCTTGACACCAGACGGGCGCCCCTTCTATGCGGGCACGTATTTTCCACCAACAGCGCGCGGTGGAATGACATCTTTTAAAGACTTATTGACCGCGATTACCCAAACCTGGCGAGAGCGGCGCGCAGAAGTTGAACAGGCTGCAGCTCGAATATCTGCGGCGCTTAGTGATTCATCACCTCGAGCAAATTCTGGTGGGGTGGCCACGAGCGCCTTGGTCGAGATCGATCTGTTGGGTAACCCTAATTATGCGAACCTCGCTCGCGGCGCAGTCGAAAAACTTAGCCGTCAGTTCGATGAGAATTCGGCTGGCTTTGGGGGGGCACCGAAGTTTCCCCCGTCCATGGTTCTTGACTTCTTGCTGTTGCATCACAAGAACACTTCGAATGAGCGTGCGTTAGAGATAGTTCGACAAACGTGCGAGGCGATGGCCAGAGGCGGGATCTACGACCAATTAGGCGGTGGCTTCGCTAGATATTCAGTTGATGCCAATTGGGTCGTGCCACATTTCGAGAAGATGCTCTACGACAACGCTTTGCTGCTCGGTCTTTATGCGCGGTTGCACGCACAAACTGGTAATCAATTGGCTCTTCGAGTCTGTCAAGAGACGGCGGATTTCTTGCTTCGAGATATGACGACGGCTCAGGGCGGTTTTGTAGCGAGCTTCGATGCGGATTCTGAAGGTGTCGAGGGGCTTTATTACGCATGGAACCTAAAGCAACTAGTCGAGGCACTAGGCCAAGAAGACGGCCAGTGGGCTGCAGAACTGTTATCGGTAACCAAGCACGGCACATTCGAGCACGGCCTATCTACGTTGCAACTATTGGTCGACCCGGCCGACCAACCGAGATGGCGCGTGATTAAGGACAAACTCAGCGAGGCTAGAGATACACGAATAGCCCCTGCCCGAGACGACAAGGTGATCGCCGCCTGGAACGGAATGGCTATCGCGAGTCTGGTTACTGCCTATCAGGTGACTTCAAAAGTCGAGTATTTAGAGGCCGCGAAGAGATCTGCAACCCTGCTTCGTGATTTGCATTTAAGTGACACAGGCTTACTTAAACGGGTATCTCTTGATGGTGAGGTCGGCTCACCAGATGGCGTGCTTGAAGATTATGCCCTCGTGGCACTTGCATTTTTCGCCTTGGCCGATGTCGAAGGCGATGACGCGGCCGAATCGTCGAATTGGCGAAAGCTCGGCAACCAGCTAGTTGCGCATGCACTCAAGCATTTCGTAGCCGAACAAAGTAAAGAAAAGTTGACGTTCTATGACACTTCTGACTATTCAGAACGTTTGTTTAAGAGACCGCAAGATCTAAGCGATAACGCAACACCGTCGGGTAGCGCTGCAATGGCACGAGCACTCTTGTATTCCACCGATAGCCCCGAGCTAGCTCGCCTGGCTCTGGCTGGTGGCTTCGGCTTGATGGCAACTGCACCGCGCTTTGCAGGCTCTTGGTTGACGGCACTTGAAGATACGAGGGCCACAGCGTGTTCGATTACGGGGTGCACGTGAGAAGCCCCCTATATGCGCTCTATGAGAGAAGACTTCTTTCGAAACTGCCAGCCGATCGCCTGCCAAAACATGTCGGAGTCATTTTGGACGGCAATCGTCGTTGGGCACTAGATCAGGGCAGTAGCACTGAAGTCGGCCACCTAGCAGGTGCGCGCCACATCAAAGAGTTCTTGGAATGGTGTGACGAGGTCGGAATACCACTGGTAACCCTGTGGCTACTAAGCACTGAGAACTTGCATCGACCCGAACGACAGCTTGCAGCTCTAGTCGAAATCATCAATGAGACCGTGGTCGAGTTGGCGGCAACGGGTAAGTGGCGACTAAAGCTCGTTGGCTCGGTTGAGCTCTTACCTGATTCGATGCGTGAAGTAGTGAAAAAGGCTGAATTAGATACCGCGAATTGCACGGGCATGGTGGTAAACATCGCAGTCGGTTATGGCGGCAGACAAGAGGTCGTTGACGCAGTCAAGTCGCTACTTGTTGAGAGAAACAACAAAGGCGAGACGCTTAGTTCAGTGGCCGCCACCCTAGATGCAGATGAAATAGGCCGCCACCTCTACACCGGTGGTCAGCCTGACCCAGATCTCGTCATCAGGACTTCAGGTGAGCAGCGCCTCTCGGGTTTCTTGATGTGGCAGAGCGCCTACTCGGAATTCTGGTTTTGTGAGGCCTATTGGCCGGACTTTCGCCGCGTCGATTTCTTAAGAGCGTTGCGTGACTATGCGCAGCGCCAAAGGCGATTCGGGGTTTAGTTCGGCGCGTCGTGCTGCGGTAGTAACCAAGACGCTTTACCGTGATGACTTCCAGATGACCGATTCCCCAAGACAGACGAATCGCTAAATAGCGACTAGCAAGTGACGGACTCTTTGCAGCGAACTGTCGTGCTAGACACCAGCGTCTTACTTTCTGACCCACACGCCCTGCTTCGCTTCAACGGCCACGACGTCGTCATACCGCTAACGGTGGTCGTCGAGCTTGAAGGCAAGCGCACTCACCCAGAGCTTGGGTTTTTCGCTCGCGAAGCATTGCGTCAACTAGATGACTTACGAACTAAGTACGGAAACTTAGACGAACCTGTGCCAATAGGCGACGAGGGCGCTCACCTCTGGGTCGAGCTTTCACATTCTGACCCGAGCTTGCTACCGAAGTCATTTGCACCAATAGACAACGACGCGCGCATATTGGCAACGGCCTTTTCGTTGGCGCAATCAAAGAAGAACGTCGTCTTGGTCAGCAAAGACGTGCCAATGCGAGTCAAAGCCTCTGCCATTGGGTTGCCGACTGAGGAATATCGAGCAGACGACGTACCACTCTCAGGTTGGACTGGTATGGCCGACTTGGCAGTAAGTCAAGACCAGCTCGACACATTGTTCTCGACAGGTTGGCTAGAGCATGACGAAGCAAGGCAGTTGATTTGTCATACGGGTCTAGTTCTTTCTGCACCCACCTCGAGCGCGCTTGGACGAGTAATGCCAGATAAGCGCGTGAAGCTTGTTCGGGGCGAGACAGAAGTTTTTGGGCTACGCGGGCGAAGCGCTGAACAAAGACTGGCACTCGATCTCTTACTCGATGAAACAATCGGAATCGTTTCGCTAGGCGGGCGCGCCGGTACGGGTAAGTCGGCGTTGGCCATGTGCGCCGGGCTAGAGGCCGTGATTGAAAAGCGCAGTCACCGAAAACTCATGGTGTTTCGTCCGCTCTACGCCGTAGGCGGCCAAGATCTTGGTTATTTGCCCGGGTCAGAAAGCGAAAAGATGTCACCTTGGGCTCAGGCCGTTCACGACACACTCGATGCCGTAACCACGCCAGACGTGGTACAAGAAATCATGGCGCGCGACATGTTCGAAGTCTTGCCGCTTACTCATATTCGTGGGCGTTCGTTGCACGACTCATTCGTGATAGTGGACGAGGCCCAAAGCCTCGAGCGAAACGTTCTACTCACGGTTTTGTCGCGAATTGGCGAGGGGTCGCGAGTGATCTTGACTCACGACGTTGGTCAACGAGACAACTTGCGCGTTGGGCGCCATGACGGGGTAGCTGCAGTCGTCGAACGATTAAAGGGCCATCCACTTTTTGCTCACATGACCCTCAATAGATCAGAGCGCTCACCAGTCGCAGCACTTGTTACCGAAATGCTCGAGGAATCACGCCCTTAAGCGGGCACACCTACTGAAATATTCGTAGCAATAGGCCTTAGTCGGTCTTCAAAGAAGTCGTTGCCTTTGTCGTCGACCACGATAAAGGCCGGGAAGTCTTCTACTTCGATCTTCCAGACAGCCTCCATCCCGAGATCGGGAAAGGCGATAACTTCGATGTGTTTTATGCAGTCGTGAGCTATGCGCGCCCCCGGGCCACCGACTGTGCCCAGGTAAAAGCCACCGAATTTTTCACAAGCTTTTGTGACCTCTGCACTTCTGTTGCCCTTAGCTAACGTGATGAGCGAGCCACCTTTGGCTTGAAAAGGTGCCACGTAACTGTCCATTCGGCCGGCGGTTGTCGGGCCAAACGAACCCGAGGGCAAACCGGTTGGGGTTTTTGCCGGGCCCGCGTAATAGATCGGGTGGTTCTTGAAGAAATCTGGCATCGGTTCGCCGCGATCAAGCATCTCTTGCACGCGGGCGTGAGCCATGTCTCTAGCAACGATCAAAGTGCCGGTTAGGTGTACACGCGTCTTGACTGGGTGTTTAGACAGCTCAGCCAATATCTCTGGCATCGGCCGGTTTAGATCAAGTGAAACGTAAAAGTCTTCTAGGTCATCTGGCTTAGTTTCGGGCAAGAACTTTGCTGGGTCTGTTTCTAGTTCTTCTAGAAATACCCCGTCAGCTGTGATTTTTGCCAGGGCCTGGCGGTCGGCGGCACAAGAGACGGCGATGGCAATCGGCAAAGAAGCATTGTGACGTGGGAGTCGAATCACGCGCACGTCATGGCAGAAGTATTTGCCGCCGAATTGCGCACCGATACCGAACTCTCGAGTTTGTGCCAAGACTTGAGATTCCATCTCTTCGTCGCGAAAAGCTTGCCCGAGTTCGTTGCCGTGGGTGGGCAGTGTGTCTAGGTATTTGGTAGATGCAAGCTTTGCGACTTTTAAGGCGAATTCAGCCGTCGTGCCACCAATGACGATTGCTAAGTGATAAGGCGGGCAAGCCGATGTGCCGATCAGCCGCAGTTTTTCGTCCAAGAAGGCCTTCATCTTTTCGGGGTTTAGCACGGCCTTGGTTTGCTGGTAGAGCAAAGATTTGTTTGCGCTGCCGCCCCCTTTGGCGATTATCAAGAACGAGTACTCATTTGCCTTCTCTGGTGAGGTCTCAGCCGTGATTTCGATTTGTGCCGGCAAATTGGTGCCAGTGTTCTTCTCGTTCCACATCGTTAGTGGCGCAAGCTGGGAATACCGCAAGTTCAAGTCGTGATACGCCTGATAGATGCCCTCTGTTATGGGTTCTTCATCGGGGCCGTCAGTAATGACGTTCGCACCACGCTTGGCAAGAACCAGCGCGGTGCCGGTGTCTTGGCACATAGGCAGCACCCCACCTGCTGAGATGTTGACGTTCTTTAGTAGGTCAAGAGCCACGAACCTGTCGTTAGGGCTTGCCTCGGGGTCGTCAATGATGCTGCGTAGTTGCCGCAGGTGTTCGGTTCGCAAATAGAAGCTGATGTCTTTGATGGCTTCTTTCATGAGCTGAGTCAGAGCTTGTGGCTCGACGGTTAGAAAGGTGCGATCGCCAAGCGTTTTCGTTGCGACCCCGCTCTTAGTGATTAAGCGATAGGGGATGTCTTTTGGGTCGATAGGTAGCGGGTTGTGCCAGCGTGATTCAGTGTTCATTCGTCGTCAGATTCGATCTTGTCGGCGACTGCGTCAAGAATCTCTTCACACCTGTCGGCGAGTTTTTCACTAAGTTCGAACAAAGCGAGCGATTCTTGAAGGGCGGCGCCACCGGTTTCAAGCAGGCCAACGATTTCTTGCAGGCTTTCGCGTGCTTCTTCGTAAGACATTTTCGCGATCTGGGCATCAGAAAACTCGACGCTAGCTCGAGTTTTAGCCATGACTTGATTCTCTCATTGAGTCACCACGTCGAGTTCACCATCGGTAAGGGTCGCTGTCATCGCTTGACCTGAAGCGATGCCGACACGCGAGGTAACTACGTGTCCGTCAGGGGTTCGCAAGATTGCATAACCCCGCGCCAAGGTCGCTAGAGGCGAGAGCGCTCGTAACTGACCTCTAGCCCCTGCCAACCACTCAGCTTCTCTGCTAACCAAAGAAGTGACGGCCCTTCTCGCTTGTTCGCGGGTGCGATCTATCTCATCGAAAGCCCGGTCGATCACCTCGCCGATTACTCGGCCAGCGCGCGCACGAAGTGAGTCAAGGTTGTCTAACTCGATGTCTACATCGGGAACGATCAAGCGAGCCGCGTCAGTTGGGGTCGAAGCGCGCAAGTCAGCCACCAAGTCGAGCAGGGGTGAGTCTTCTTCGTGCCCTATCGCTGAAACCACGGGTGTTTGACATTCCGCTACTACCCGCAACATTGACTCATCTGAAAAGACCATTAGGTCTTCGAAGGCCCCACCGCCACGAGCGATAACTATGACTTCGACTTCTGGGTAGTCGTCAAGCTCTAGTAGTGCGTCGCTTACTTCTCTAACCGCACTAACCCCTTGGACGGCCACCTCACGAACCTCGAATTGCACGCTTGGCCACCGTCTTCTTGAGTTGTTAATCACATCGTGCATGGCGTCACTTGCCCGCCCGCAGATCAGCCCAACTTTCTTTGGCACCAGCGGTGGGCTCTTTTTACGCGCAATGTCAAATAGACCTTCTTTGCGAAGACGTTCTTGCAACTCGGCCAGGCGAGCCAAATAATCACCGACGCCGAAGCTTTCTATTGCAGATGCCCGCATCATCAGCGAACCCCGTTTAGTCCAGAACTCGGTTTTGGCCCTTATGACTACTCGCTGGCCCTCAGATGTGTCGTTGCCTAAGCCCTTTAAGACCGAAGGCAAACAGGCGATCTGCAGCGACATCTCGGAATCTAAATCGCGTAATGAAAGAAATGCGAGGTTTGACCCTGGGCGAATCTTTACTTCCGTCAACTGACCCTCGACCCAAATCTCAGGTAGTGATCGCATCAATTCGGCAAGATCGGTCGAGATTTCTTGAACTGATACCGGGTTCGTCTTGTCTGTACCTCTGACCACGCCATGACGTTAGACTGCATCGGTGACAAGCGCACAAAAACGAGTGTTATTGGCCGCCCCGCGCGGTTATTGCGCGGGTGTTGATCGAGCAGTGATTACCGTCGAAAAGACTCTTGCCCTACACGGTGCGCCCGTCTACGTCCGAAAGCAAATCGTGCATAACAAGCATGTGGTCGAGACCCTTGAGGCAAAGGGTGTGGTTTTTGTCGAAGAACTAAGTGAGGTGCCAGACGGGGCGATAGTCGTGTTTTCTGCGCACGGCGTCTCGCCTGCCGTACATGCCGAAGCCAAAGAGCGAAACTTAAAGACGGTTGATGCAACTTGCCCGTTGGTCACCAAGGTGCATCAAGAGGCAAAGCGCTTCGCGGCCGACGGCTACCAGATTCTGCTGATAGGTCACGCTGGTCACGAAGAGGTCGAGGGCACCATGGGTGAAGCGCCAGAGAACATGACGTTGGTGCAGAGCCCTGATGAGGTCGATTCCGTTTCGATAGACCCGAATCGCCCCGTTGCTTGGCTTTCGCAAACCACCCTTTCGGTTGACGAAACCCTGGCAACCGTGGACAAGTTGCGAGAACGCCAACCTGACTTGATCGATCCGCCCAGTGATGACATTTGTTACGCAACTCAAAACAGGCAAGTGGCCGTGAAGAAGATTGCCCCTGAATGTGACGTGTTGATCGTGGTTGGCTCAGGCAATTCCTCGAACTCGGTTCGATTAGTCGAGGTGGGTCTCGAAGCTGGTGCTAAGAGTTCTTATCGAGTTGACGGTGCACATGAGCTCAAAGATGAATGGTTCGAGGGTGCTACCACTGTTGGCTTGACCAGCGGTGCATCGGTGCCTGAGAACTTGGTGCAAGACACGTTGGCTTGGCTTGCCGAGCGCGGTTACGCTGATGTGACAGAGGTGACGACGGCAGAAGAACGACTTACCTTTGCATTACCGCCCGAATTGCGGCGCGAACTTAAGGCTGCTGCTCAGCCCGTCGGGTAAGTACTGCTCTAAGCACCCCTAGCCCAGCGGCAGCTGCGGTTGGCAGCAACAGCCACAGCGCGTTAGTGCCTAACTCGAGAACGACCCATGCTGCCACCCGTGGGATCAGGTTTGTTCCTGAGACTTCTAGAAAGCTAACTGCGACCAGCATCAAGAAATAGCCGATGGGGGCAGCCACGGCCGGGGCGAACAAACCGTCTTTAGCGACGAAGACGGCAGAAAGAACTACCAATGCAGCGAAAGTTATGTTGGCCACCAACCCAATTTGACCGGTAACCAAAGTCTCGACGAATGCGACCGCGATGGGAATCAAGACCACGGCAAACACCACCGATAAGAGGCTTAATCGATTGCCAGCACTTTTGGTCTTCGTCGTCTTCTTGGACTTCTTCTTATCTTTTGGCTTTCGTCTTGATTTGACCAAGTCGTCTACCGCCACCCCGTCTGCTAAGTCACCGCGTTTGGCGACTGCTTGCCTTGCCTGATCTGCCTGCGCCCCTGATGCACCAATCGAGCGATACAACCGGCCCTTATTTGCTTTGGTAGCAACTGGTTTATTCATCGTCTAACAGTTTTCGCTGATCTAGTAGCTCTGGTGCTTGGGGGCGCCGCACTGCCGTGTCTATTTCAGCGGGCAAGTTGACATCACCCGAAACACCCAGTTCGTTCATTCGGCGAACCGACGGAATGACTCTTTGTTCCAGGCTTCCGATGAAGTCGTTCCAGCTTTCGAGCGCTCCATTAAGCCCCCGTCGCATTTTGGTTAGGTGATCAGCTAAAACGCTCAATCTTCCTAACATTTCGGCCCCGGCAACGCGAATTATTTCAGCGTTCTCGGCCAACTGCTGCTCACGCCATGCTTTCTCTGCCACGCGCAGCATGAAGAGCATCGTCATGGGTGTGGCGATTATGACATCTTTGCTATTGGCCAACTCGATCAATAACGGGTCGCGGTCGACTGCGGCAGCCCAGAGCGCATCGCTTGGCAGGTACATCACCACGAACTCAGGCGATGATGCAGTGACGGTTGACCAGTAACGCTTGTTTGACAGCTCGTCAATTCGGCGCTTGATTGCCAAGACGTGTTCGTTTAGGTGGCTGGTTCTTTCGTTCTCTGAGGCTGCATTCGTGGCGCGCAAGTAAGCGTCCATCGGCGTTTTCGAGTCGACGATGATGTCCTTGCCTGAAGGCAGATGCACGACCATGTCTGGGCGTTGCAAGCCTTCGCCACTTGATATCTGCGCCTGGGTATCGAAGTGGACGTGGTTTATTAGGCCAGCATTTTCGACCAAGCGACGAAGTTGTAACTCGCCTAACGACCCACGAGCCTGGCTGTTACTTAAGGCCCCAGTGAGCCTCGCAGTTTCGGTCGCTACTGAGCGGGTTTGTTCGTCTAAGAACTTCATCTGTTGGCGCAACTCACCAAAGTCTTTGGCTGAAACTTTTTGACTTTCGTTTAGAGCGTTTTGTACTTGTTGTAATTGGTCTCGTACGGGCTGTAGCAAGTCATTTGTCATACGCGATCGAATCTCGTCATTCGAGGCAAGCTGCACTTTGTCGGCCGCTTGTGTCTCTAAGGCGCCAATCTTGGCCATCAAATCGATAGCGTTCTTGCTGAACCTTTTTTGTGCAAGTAGGTAAGTCACCAACCCACCCAGGGCTAGACCCACGATCAGAGCGAAGATCGCTGCAGCAAAAGAACTCATGCCGCAAGCCTGCCGTGACTAGGTGACAGTGCGCGGGGGCGAATCGCCGCTAACCTTTGCGCGTCGTGTCTTTGACCATTGGGATCGTTGGGCTGCCCAATGTTGGTAAATCCACTTTGTTCAACGCTTTGACTAGAAATCAGGTGCTCGCAGCCAATTACCCGTTCGCAACTATCGAACCGAACCTTGGCGTGGTGGGCGTGCCAGATGAGCGGTTGGCGAAGTTAGCTGAGATTTCTAAATCCGCACAGATTTTGCCCGCCACGGTTTCGTTTGTAGATATTGCCGGCATTGTCAAAGGGGCTAGTGAAGGTGCGGGCCTGGGTAATCAGTTTCTCGCTCACATCAGAGAGGCAGACGCGATTTGTCAGGTCTTGCGAGTTTTCGACGACCCCGATGTAGTGCATGTCGAAGGACGGGTTGACCCACTTGCAGACTTAGAGACCATAAATACCGAATTAGTTCTTGCGGACTTACAGACAATAGAAAAAGGAATCGCTCGACTCGAGAAAGAGGCACGAAATGACAAGTCTCGGCAAGAGGTGTTGGACGAGGCCAAAAAAGCGCAGGCTTTACTTAACGAGGGCAAGATCTTGCGGGCGACCGACGTAAACGTCGAACTGCTAAAAGAGTTCTTCTTGCTTACCATCAAGCCCTTCATTTATGTTTTTAACGTCTCTGCCCACACCTTGGCTGATGAATCTGCCATCAAGGCACTGCGCGCTGCTGTCGCGCCAGCAGAAGCAGTAGTCGTCGACGCTCAGCTTGAAAGTGAGCTAGCTGAACTCTCAGAAGCAGAGGCAACAGAGCTGCTCGAGTCGGTGGGTCAATCAGAGTCGGGGCTAGCCACCTTGGCTCGAGTTGGTTTCGCCACTTTAGGCCTGCAAACGTTTTTGACGACGGGCCCTAAAGAAACCCGGGCTTGGACGATAAAGCAAGGCGCGACCGCGCCCCAAGCTGCCGGCGTGATTCACACTGATTTCGAAAAGGGGTTCATCAAGGCCGAGGTCGTGAGCTTCGATGAATTGGTAGCTGCGGGGTCTGCAACTGAGGCCCGCGCCGCGGGAAGGTTAAGAGTTGAAGGGCGTGATTATCAGATGCGGCCCGACGACGTCGTCGAGTTTCGCTTCAACGTGTAGATCAGCCCGACGGTAAATGCAATTGCGCCTATCAACACGCTAATCAGAATCGATTGCCATAGATAGGTCAGTAGCTGGTCGAAAATTGCACTCACCGCAGGCCCGAATACCGCGCCGGTGAGATTGGCCAAGTAAGAATCTTTAACCCACCAGAGCCCGAGGGCTAGCAGCATCTGTGACCCCGCAAAGGTGGCGCCAGCCTGCATCAATGTCTGCTCACGCCTTCGCGAAATGACTACGGCGATTACGTAGAGCGCGATAGTGAAAGGCAAAAGAACAATCAAGAATGGGTTTGCCGCGTTATAGACGGCGCGCAATGCGGTGATTTGCTCGCCTTCAAGCAAAAGAATCGGCGGAACCTTGGCGACTACTTCTTGCAAAACTTTGCCCAATGTCTCGTTTCTTTCGCCTACCTGGGTAACGACATCGTCTGCCAGCACCGTCAAATCGAGCACTAAGTCACCGTTGACCAAGAAGGGGCTGTTCTCGTCAATCTGGCCCGTCAATACGGCCATTAGCGCTTTGTGGCTTTGCACAGCGATGACTCTGGCAATCGCGTCTGCCGCTTGAGAGCCGAGGGCCTTCTTCGTTAAGTCCCCGGCGAGATTGCCGAGTGCGCTAGTTAGTAATGGCGAAAGAACGCTTAAATTGTCTGGCAGTAATTTGGCTATGCCCTCTTCGACCACCGTGCTTTCAGCTACGGTTTCAGCTACGGCCTGGCTGATGTTGTCACGGACGTTTTGAGCCGTAAAGACGTTAGTGACGGTCTGCACGTACTTCTCAGGGTTGGTAATGGTTTGTTGGGCCCAAAAAGCGGTTACCCCGGCTGGGGCCAACACGGTCGCAACGACCAACAGGGCTGCCACCACGCGATTACGAACTTTTAGTGTCACCGCGCTATCTAATCAGTGAAGTTATTTCGATTAGATCCGAGGTCACCCAATCTGCACCAGCCAACTCGTCGGCTGGCATCGTCGAGGTCAGCGCGATTACTTGCATCCCTGCCCTTTTTGCGGAGTCAACCCCGTGCGGGCTGTCTTCGACGGCGAGGCAGTCCCTTGGATCAACCGAGGCTCTCTCAGCTGCCTTCAAGAACAAGTCAGGTTCTGGCTTACCGCGGGCTACGTCTTCAATTGTGGTTATCTGTTGAGGGTCGAACCATTTTGAGAGATTCGTGGTGCCTAAACCGAGATCTACCCGGGCCCGGGTGCCACTGCTTGCAATTGCTACTGGCACCCCAATTTCATGAAGATGTTCAAGGGCTAGATCTGCATTAGGTATGGCTACTAGTTCGCTGCGAAACCGTTCAAACAGCTTTTCGAAGAAGCGGTCACGAAAATCGTCACCAAGATCTAGGCCGATGCGGTTCTTCGTATCTTCGATCACGAAATTCAAGCCGGTGCCCAAATATCTGGCGAACGCGTCTTTCTCTGACATTGGCGCGCCTGCTTCGGTGATCAGTTCAGCTAACGTCGACATGGCGAGCGGCTCGCTATCGACTAGCACACCGTCGTGATCGAAAACCACCACCTTGGGCGGCTTTAGCGCGGCCGTCAGGTTCTCGCTAGGTAAAAGTTCTGAACTTCGTCTTCGTCTATAGGTGTGCCGATTACTTGATTAGAACTCATCAACAAGCCACCACCTACCCCGCTTTGGTGGTCAAATGAACTACCCGTCAAGACCACGTCTCGAGTTGCTAGCGGTGCGGCGCGCTTGTAAACCATTTCACGAATAGTGGCTAGTACGAAGTCACCTGCATTTCGGGTAGCGCCCGTAATTACCACCGTGTCGGGGTTTATGAGACTAACCGCATCAGCAATAGCAGCGCCGATAGCGACTGTGCCTTCACGCGCGATTGACAGAGCACGCGAATTCTTATCTCGGCAAAGCTCGACAAAGTCGATGATGGACTCAATCGGCTTTTCACCTGAAGCTAAAGAGGAGTTATACGCCTGAACCATCGCCCACCCGCCGCCCGTTGCTTCGGCACATCCAATTCGTCCGCAGCGACAAACGGCATCACTTGGCGTTGTGGTGGGCATGTGGCCTATGTCGCCCGCTACACCAGAAGAGCCCCTAATCAACTTATTGCCGATAACTATGCCGCTGCCGAAACCCGTCCCGATTTTTATTGCTAGTAGCACCTCACTATTTGGGAAAGACCAATGATGTTCGCCAATCGCTATTAAGTTCACGTCGTTTTCGACAAGCGGGGTCACGCCGAGTTTTGCCGAGACGTATTTCTTGGTGTCAAAGCCCTCCCAGCTGCCCATCAACGGTGCAGCCACAATTGCGCCGGTTTTGGCTTCTATCGGCGCGGGCAAACCGACGGTGATCGAAAGAAGTTCACCTGCGCCGGGGGTTTGTTTTTGCAAGCGTTTTATGTGGGCAATCGCTCTGTCGAGAATCTTGGTTGGGCCGACATTGACGTCCATATCGAAGTACGACTCACTCAATATGGTCGCGTCCAGATGCCCGAGGGCTACGCGAGTTCGAAAACCACCGACGAAGATCGAGGCGAGGTGACCGACCCGTTCGTTCAGCTTTACTTTGCGTGCTGGTCGCCCACCACTAGATGCCACAACTGCACCATCTGTAACAACCTGGCGAGTGTGTAACTCGGTGAGCACTTCGGATATGACCGTACGGGGCATGCCTGTCGCCACCGTGATTTCGCGCCTAGTGGCTTCGCCCCCTAGGTTTCGTATTGCTTCGACCACGCGTTTTTCTCGGTGGTCAAGATTTGATAACGCTTCGTTCACCCCACTTTCTATTCCCGGCAAGTGCGCAATATTGTCAGGGGTAATACGTACTTATGTCAAAGGGTGGCATAAGTATCAAACAAGTAGAAAAAGAGGAGCTAGTAGATGAGAGGCATCTCTAAAGGCGTTCGTCTGGCCGCAATGGCTGGCGCGGGCGCGCTCTTGCTGGCTGCATGTGGGTCCGACAGTGACACCGCTACCGAAGAAGTAGTCGTAGAAGAGGCCGCGGCAGGTTCTGGTCTTTCTGACATTCGCGTAGCAGCTGTTATCAAGGACGAGGCCAACCCATTCTTCGGCACCATCGCTGAAGGTATGAAAGAGGCTGCAGCTGAGTACGGAATCGACCTCGTTGTCGAGTACGCACCAACTCTTAACGATGAGGTGGGTCAGGCAAACAAGGTTGACACCCTGGCAGGTCAAGACTTCGACTGCTTCGTTGTCATTCCGATCAGCTCGAACAACTTGAGCCAGAGCTTGGGCAAGGTTGCACAGCAGGGAATCCCGATCGTCAACATCGATTCCCCAGTTGATGCGGCGAGCCTTGAGGCAGCAGGTGGCAAGGTCACCGCTTTCGTGGGCACCGACAACTACAAGGCCGGTGTCGAGGGTGGCAAGAAGATGAAAGCACTCGTCGGTGATGGCGCAACCGTCGGCCTGATTGCAGGTCTTGCCGGTAACGTCACGAGCAACGCTCGAATTGACGGCTTCAAAGAAGGCGCCGCAGGGCTGACCTTCGAGGGCCCAGTCAATGCCGATTGGGACACTGCTAAGGCGCTAGACGCTGCCAAGGCAATGCTTGCCAAGAACCCGAACATCACGGCGTTCTTCGCTGCGAACGACACCATGGCTCAGGGCATCGCCCAGGCCGTGGCTGAGTCCGGCAAAGACATCAAGGTGATGGGCGTGGACGGAATCGAAGCCATCTTGCAAGACATCAAGGGTGGCAAGGTCACTGGGTCGGTTTCCCAGTACCCATGGGTGATGGGCAAACTTGGGGTTGAGGCGTGCATCGTCGCAGCTCAGGGGGGCACCGTTACTGAGTTCGTAGAGTCACCTGCCATCGTGGTGACTTCAGAAAACATCGACACCGCCATCAGTGGCTTCCCGAAGCCACCTGGCGAATACACCAACCCGTTCCCAGCGCAAATCCAGAAGTAAAAGAGCGCGAGGTTCGGTGACACCAAAAGTGTCAGGTTCGGGGGCCGCTTCGGCGGCCCCCGGGCCATCTTTTTCTTTGCACACAATCGCGGCAAAGCTGCGAGACCCTTATTTCTGGGCTGACTGGACTGTCGTTTTTGCGTTAGTAGCCGCGGTTCTTATTTTCACCGCCCTCGAGCCTGGCAATTTCATGACTGCCTACAACGTAAACACGATTCTTACGGCTTCAGCTGTGCCCGCCATCTTGGCGTTGGGCCAGGCATTCGTGATCATGACGGCGGGCATTGACCTGTCGAATGCTGCAGTTTTGACACTGGGTGCGGTGACGTTTGGTTGGTTCTTCTTTAGGGGTTACCCGCTGATTTGGTGCATGATCTCAGCGATCATCGTTGGCCTCATCGCAGGGTTGATAAACGGTTTGATCATTGCTCAGTTCAAGATAAATGACTTCATCGTGACCCTTGGCATGTTGAGTCTGGCGCAGGGCGTGGCTCTCGTCATCAGCAATGCCAAACCGGTGCAGGTGATCTCGCCGGTTTTGGCGCAATTTGCGATAGGCAAGATCTGGGTTATTCCTTATTTGATGATTCTGGCCTTTGTCTTGTTGCTTGTATGCCAGTTCTTCTTGACGCAGACCAAATTCGGCACTCACGTGCTGGCGACCGGTGGCAACACCGATGCGGCCCGTGCCATGGGCGTGCGCACTAAGGCGATCAAGGTTTCGGTCTATGCAATCTCGGGCACTCTCGCCGGTGTTGCAGCGATTGTCACCATCTCTCGCATCGGTGCTGCAGAACCTGCCGTGAACACAGCCTTTTTGCTAAACAGCGTGGCTGCGGTAGTGCTTGGTGGTGTCTCGTTGTTTGGTGGTCGAGGAAACATGATTGGGCCGTTCGTAGGAGCGATTTTGTTGACGATGATCATTAACGGACTGATTGTGGCTGGGGTGCCGCAGTACTACCAATTCATTGCAATTGGTCTGATTGTGATGGTTTCAGCAGTCTTGGTGAGAAGTGCCAAATGAGTGAATATGCGGTTGCCTGCCATAACGTAAGTAAGGCATTCGGTTCAGTAAAGGCTTTGCGCGATGTCTCGATAACGGCCAAAGCTGGCGAGGTTACGGCGATCATCGGTGATAACGGTGCAGGCAAATCAACACTCATAAAAATTGTGGCAGGCGTCGAGCAGGCTGATTCAGGTCACATTGACCTTTTTGGGCAGCAAGTTGATTTCACCAACCCAGAAGAGGCGCGCCAAGCCGGAATCGAGACGGTTTATCAAACTCTGGGCCTAATTGAAGACTTAACTATTTGGCAGAACTTGTTCTTGAATCGAGAGATTGTCACGGGCTTTGGGCCGATTCAACTGATGAACAAGCGCGTGATGCGCCAGCGCTCACACGAGATGCTCACGGCTCTTGACGTGCACATACCCAGTGTGCGGGCGAGAGTGCGTGGGCTTTCTGGTGGGCAGCGTCAGGCGGTGGCTATTTCTCGAGCGGCCGGCTGGTCAAGCCGAGTTGTGATCATGGACGAGCCCACCGCAGCACTTGGCGTTCGCGAAAGTGCCAAAGTCGAAGAGCTCATCGAGCGCCTTAAAGACAAGGGCTTGGCAGTGATTGTCATTAGTCATAACTTCGACCAGGTTGTGAGGCTCGCTGACCGAGTTTGGGTCATGCGTCAGGGGCGAGTAATCGCTGAATTAAGCCAAGAAGAGTTGGACGCAGCACAAATGGTTGCGCTTATTACAGGCGCGGCTAAAGGCGACAAACTAAACGAATCGGGAGATCTAGATGATTAAAGGGTTTGGCAACAACAAACTCGGTTGTCATGCACTCGTGTGGGTTGGCGGTTGGTCAAATGAAGAATGCGAAACGGCAATCGCAAACACCAAGGCGGCCGGTTATGACCTGATCGAGATGGTCGCGCTTGACCCGACCAAACTCGACACGAGTTTCACTCGAGACACGTTGCAAAAGCACGGCGTTGAAGGCACTTGCTCTTTGGGGCTTGGTGAAACAAATGACATAAATAGTGAAGATATGACAAAGGTCAAGAAAGGCGAAGAGACCCTGCTTGGTGCCTTGAAATTCGTCGAGGGTGTGGGTGGCAAGTTTCTAGGCGGTGTGATTCACAGTGCGCTTCGTAAGTACCCGGAAGAGACCACAACCAAAGCCCGGGCGAACTCGGTTTCTGTGATCAAGCAGATCGCGAAAGAGGCTCAGAAGTCAGGCATCACTATTGCGTTAGAGCCAGTTAACAGATACGAGACGAATTTGCTCAACACTGCCCAGCAGACGATTGATTTCATCAATGACGTAGGCGAGCCAAACGTCACGGTGCACTTAGACGTTTATCACTGCAACATCGAAGAAGACGGCTACCGCAACCCGATTTTGGCTTGTGGTGATCGTTTGGGGTACGTGCATATTGGCGAATCTCACCGCGGCTACTTGGGCACCGGCACAATTGATTTCGCCAAGTTTTTTGACGCGCTTGCCGAGGTTGATTACGGCGGCTACATCACCTTCGAGTCGTTCTCTTCTGCGGTCGTTGACCCGAAGCTTTCGATGATGCTGGGTATTTGGCGCAACTTGTGGAGTGACAGCATGGATCTCGCAGTAAAGGCCCGCGAATTCATGCAGAACTCAATTAGCCAGGCGCGCCAAACCGCTTAACGCGGGCTCATCTTCGGTAATTCGCACGGGCGCACCAAACGCCTCTTCAATGACCCGGGCGAATTCTGGCGCTTTGCCAAAAATCGAGCCTGTTAGCGCAACCGATTCGATTTCACCTTCGTGAATCAATTCAGCCGCGGCCATGTACGCCTCTGCCGCACCTGAAAAGGTGACGGCACCACTACTTAATTCACGCCCCGCAGGCAAATCAGGAATCGTCGCAAAAAACCCGCCCCCAAGTTTCGGTCGTAGTCGGTGGTTGCCGCCCAACTTCGGGTTCAGCGAAGAAATCTGTGCACCGGTGCCAACATTGATGCAGATCTCTCTAGCCGAATCGACCTCGCCGCTTTCACCACCGAATAACGAGGCTTGGTGATCACCCACACCGACGAAGACGCGAGTGTCATTTTTAGTACGGCCGACGGCGATTACTTGCTCGGTGGTTTCTGGCAAATTGACATCACCAACCCCAGCCAAATCGAGAAGTTCTGGTACCCACGTTTGGGTGAACGGGTCATACATGCCAGACGCTGCGGCATCGCTGAGGTGGCTACTCACAGGCTGGTTCACCAAATATTCGGCAACGAGTGAAATCAAGCTGGTGAATCGCAACTTCTTAGAGCCATCAGTTAACTGAGACATTAGAAATGGCATAACCACTAGCGGGTGGCCAAAATCAAGTTCGTTACCTGTTTTGGCCAGCAACTCTGGTGTTAGTGCTGAGTTCACGTCTTGCCAGCGCTTACCAGCGTCAAAGTCTCTGGCCGATCTGTCTTGCCAGGTAGAAATCGGCACTAAAGGTTCGACTGAATCTACTTCACAAAGCGTTGCCCCGTGCATCTGCCCCGATACGTAGATTTCTTTCGGCACACCGTGTGCAGCAACATCGGCCTCGATGGCCATGTTCAATGCTGCAAACAAGGCATCTGGCGCAACCCAACAGGAACCAAGAAATACCGGTGCAACGAAAGACGGCATGGGTGACCTTTGAAAAGTCTCCCGTTGAATTCGCCCACTTGCCAGGCGCGCGGTCTTGATGAAGGTGCTGCCCACGTCCAGCCCAAGCACTTCACTCACGCCGGGCGCATGCGCTTTCTTTGATGTTTCGATGACGTATTGTTGCAGTCGAATCAATGACTCTTAAAGTGCTGTTTGCTGTCGTCAACGTTTCTTTGGTAATTGTTTATGCGTTTGGTTCAGGCTTATGGGTGAGCACGGGGGGCGCCTTTTATCGATCGCTGGTCAGACCTTTCTGGCAGCCCCCTGACTGGGTGTTTGGTATCGCATGGCCTTACAACTTCGCGGTTCTAATTGCCGCTGGGGTGGCAGTAGGTGTTTTGGCGTCTACCCCGCAACGTCTTTGGTGGACGGGGTTGTTCGCGTTTAGCGTCGTTGCGGCCCTGCTTTGGGCGAGGCTTTTCTATGTCTCACAAGATCTGCCGGGGGCCACAGTCGCGCTGGGCTTGGCGGGGGTGCTGACGGTGCCCCTGGTGGTGATTGCCTGGCAGACGAGG
>Ga0194129_10003708_pt1 | contig 21034 bp, 29 predicted proteins | sample TA2KigCa35mmetaG_FD_150862 | JGI IMG/M metagenome (GOLD analysis project Ga0194129, IMG submission 150862) | Freshwater microbial communities from Lake Tanganyika, Tanzania - TA2015038 Kigoma Deep Cast 35m | ecosystem: Environmental > Aquatic > Freshwater > Lake | place: Tanzania: Lake...
TAGCTAAAGGAGCAATAGGAGTGCTGGGAATTGAACCCAGACTACCCCGTTATAAGCAGGGCGCTCTGACCGATTAAGCTACACTCCCTCAAGGGGCTTCGTTGTTTAACTCGGTGTGTATTCGTATCAACTCCTCGTCTGCGGGCATCATCACTGCTGCCTGCCCGTCTTCATTGACGATGCCTAAACTCTCTCCATTTTCAACACGTTCCATCAGTTCATCAAACCTCTCTTGAAACTCTTCCACGGTGAAAACTTCCATTGTCCTGTTATTTAGTTTTTCTCACCACGAATGGCAAGGTCGGCATACTCGATCTGTTCTGGATCCAGTTGTGCGGTGACCACTTCCAGAACGTTCATAAACTCTTCAACAGTCTCACACTCTACAAGACGCTCGCTGCCCTGATCGCTCAACAGCAGGAAGGTGCGGGTGCATACGTCAATCACAATACCTTGAACGGTTTCTTGTGCGGTGGTCATTGGGGGTTTTCTTGATTACCCCCATATTATAGGGTGTCGTAGGGCGGGTGTCAAGTGTGCCAGTTGGAAAAGTGGATAAAAAAAGAGAGGGCACTGAGACCCTCTCCGTTAACCACCAACTCACCCCTTCACACCACTGAAGAGGGTCTTCATTCCCAAAGATACAAGGATGTTGAAGACCTTGTTATTATAGCGGATTATGAGTCTGGTGTTAACTACTTGCGATTAGTAAAGTTTTACTTCTTTATAGTCAGAATTAGTTATCTCATTGATTTTTCTTTTGATAGTTGCTCTCTCATCATTTGTCATATAAACATTGCGAGCAAGCTCTATAAACTCATCATCAAACTCTTGAAGTTTTTCTTTTTCTCTAATCCTATCTTCAATTTTCCAAAGTTTTTCATTTACTTTTTTCAAGTTAACTTCATGCTCTAGTGTATATTGTGTAATGGTAGATTTAATTTTATTTAAATCTTCTAATTCCTTATGAACATACTCATTATCAGTAAACAAAGACTTAATTTGAAGAATTGTTATCTTATCAATCAGTTCTCCTACTGATATTGGAATTTCAACTCTCATTTCCCAAAGTATATTGATAATGCATTCCAGTTCCTACAAAAATTTCTTGAATTTCTTGCAGTTCTGTTTCAGTAAATTCAATATTCTCAAAAAGAAAAGTCAAACATTCTTGAATTTTATTCACTTTAATATTTCCACCTTTTACGATATTTCCACCTTTTACGTCGGAAAATAAAGCAATTAATTCAGTTGCAATAGTATTAATCGGCAAAGAAATCATTGCTCCTTGTCTGATTTTATCATAAGAACTCGTTTCACTCAACTCATCCCAAAATTCAGTATAATTAATTTTAGATCTTATAATTTCTATATCATTTTCTGTTATTATAAATTCCGATATAGATCTATCCCAAGTATAAGAATGCGTCCAATATTCTTCTGGGGGATATTTGCCTTCTTGATTTTTAATTTTATACAGACCTTCAGGAAGTTCTATGGGAATAAAACCAAGTTCTTCAAGTTCAGGATTAGAAAGTTGATCAAGACCAGTAAAAAATTCACTAAATGGAGAGGTATAGTATCCAGAAGAAATGTCCTCTGGATAAAAAGTTTTATAACTGTAATATTTTTTGACCAACATTTTAATACAATAAATTTAAAATTATTTATGAATATTTTATACCTTCAAGTTTTTTGGTTGTTTTTACTATAGGTAATTTTTGATCTCCTTCTATATTTTTAAGAATATCCTGATATGCTTTTTCAATTTCTTTTTGAGTAAATTCAATTCTTGGTTGATTTAATCTTGAAGACATATGAGAATGAAAACCAGAAATTCTCATTGCATCTGGGTAAAAGGGAAGATCTCTTTCTATAATATGAAATCCTTCATAAGTCACATTAATTCGATGAGTTCCAGCAATGACCACAGATGCCTTTTTATTGAGTGCCTTACACATATGTTGCCCACAACTATCACAACCAATAAAGTAGTCTGCTGCTTCAATAATTGCTGCCCATTCTCTTAAGTTTGGATCTGGATCTGGTTTATATGTTTTAATGTTATGAAAGTCTTTTGCTCCCATAAAAATCACATTATAATCTTTTGAGAGTTCATTAATCAAATAAGACAACATTGGTTTAGGAATTGATCTCAAACTATCATCAAAAATTCCAGAAGGATGTGGTTGTGCGGTAGAACCATAAGGTTGCATTACAATTGTTTTAGATTTTTTATGTTTTGATTTTGCTTCTTCTATAATTTCAAATGCTGTTCTTTTTTCTGAAGTTGAGAGTATCATTTTCATTGGGGGCAAATCACTATGATCCGTTGAATGATTGATACAAATGTCAAATGCTTCTCTTAATGAAATCTCATTACGGTAATAAGCAGGAACTCGGTAAGGTTCTGGTGAGATTACTTGATCTGCTTTCCAATAATAATCAAAAGAACCTTTACTATCAGGATTAAAGGTTCTTTCTTGAAGTTCTGGAATACCCCAAGTTACAAAATCCCATCCGGGGATCATTATATACCACTCTTGATCTGGATGGTTTTTATGATATTTGAGTAATGCTGGAATTGCCGTAATGGTTCTTCCCAATCCACCGTCTAATGAGATTATTGTAATCATATCAGTTATATTTTATAATACTATTATTTTGTTTTATAAAACTATAGTCCATATTAAAAGTTTGGCGTATGCCCCTACTTTGGGGGCAAGTTCCATGTATTATCCAATCGGGAAATATTAACATCTTTCCAACCTCAGGATTTATTGTGAGATACTTTGGTTTATTTAAATAAAGTCTAGTCTTTGGTCCAGAATTCATAATTAAGTATAAATTATTGTCTGGTTCATCTTCTATATTTGTTTCAGGAACTCTTAGATATAGTACTGTAGATATTGTCTCACCATCACCATCACTATGAAAATGTGGAGTATGATAAGAATTTTCCTCTCCAATTATTGTCCAACAATTCTCAGATTTAATGTCTATATTTTTTAGTATTTTTGGTTTTAATACACCCGATATTTTTAATCTGTTTAAAATTTGAAATTTATATTGCTTCTCTATATTCTCAAAAATTTTACTTTTATAACAATAATCTTCATCAGGTTTTCTTAACCAATATTGTTCTGAATTTTTTCCTGTAGTACTAAATCCCTCCTTTAAATTTGGAAAATCATTTGAATTATCATTTATAAGATTACTTATTTTTTCTACAATTGTTTCATCTAATTGGTCTTCTATTATCCAATTTAATCCATTTTCATATATTTTCATAGTGGTCATTTATAATTAAGTATATTTTTTTACAGTAAGTTGTATATAAATTTCTTCTATTGTATTCATAAAAATTTTTGATAAAAAATTATTTTCAATTTCTTCTGTAAAATTTTTTGGAATTAAATTTTTCAAGACCAAATAATCACAAACTTCTTTACTGACTCTATAGTGAACTTTAGTAAGATCAAAATCTACGTTACAAATATCAGTGGCAGAATTATCTTTAATGTCCCAAGGAAATTTTTCCAAATCTATTATTTTGTCAGGATTGAATACCTCGTACTTATCAATATTCACATATCCTTCTATTTTATTTGTTCCACAACCTAAATTATATTTAGTCATTTATAATGAATATTAAATGTTTCTGTTTGCTGTTTAATATAAGTCTCATTCATAACTTTTTTCCAATCTATGATAGGACTTATATGATTAGCATCGCAATGAGTGCTCCAACCGGGCATTGGGGATATAATGTATCTATGTTGTTTAGAAAGTTCCCAGAACTTATCATAATCTTTTGAGAAATGAAAACCTTTTTCTTCTTTTATACAATCAACAGAATATTTTTGATGAGTTTCCAGATCTTCTAATAGGGTCTTATATTTACAAGCAAAAGTATTTGTAGTTGCTGGAACTGCTCTCCAATGAGAACTTGAAGTAGTAAAGATTTCACATAAGTATCCAGCATTAATAAAGAAATCAAAGTCATATAAAGTTACATAATGTGGATTGAGTGAAAATCCCTCCAACATTATATCACACCAACCTAAACAATGTAAATAATCATCTTCCAGAAAATAAACAATCGTATCATCAGTTAGATTTTTGGATTGAATAATATCTAATGTTTTTAGAAAACTTTGAGGTTCGCTTCCACAATTAATAATTTCTACATTTTTTTCTTGTGATAAAAAAGTCTTATCTATACTACCATAAAACTCATCATAAACAATCGTAGAATTTACCAATTCTGGATCTAATGTATTTTTAAAGTTCTCAAAGACCTTAATCTTATTAAACCAAGAAGGTCTTGTACGATCTGGAAGTTCTTGTAACTTTGAGTAATAACAATGTCTTATAAAGACTTCAATTGGTTTTTTCATTCTTGTATGTAAAGTTTCATTGGTGCCCAGTATCCTTCAATTCCCATTACATTAATATTTTGTACTAGTTTCTTATTTAAGTGCCTGTACATTAGGTGCTCAATATCTGCTTGTTTTTCTGTTCTTGATGCATATAAAATATCAATCTTCATTTTATCATAAGTCTCAATAATATTCAACAATAAACTACTATCAAAACTCCAACAACGAGTCATATACTGAAACATACTAGATTTTACATCAAAGTTATATAAATTTTGACTTTTATCAGGAGGTAATATAACAACTTTACCTTTTGCTTCCAGATGTTTTTGATGATTAAAGTTTGAGTTTAATCTATATCTTCCACTGATTTTGAATATTCTACCATAAGAACCTGTAAGATTTTTTAAATAATCTCCAAACATCAGTATTTCCAACATTGACTTGATGATAATCTCTGGTTCAAGGTCTCTGTTAGTTCTTAAATATTCTTGAAGATGAACTTGAATTTCTTCATTCGTTGTATAATTAATCACCTCACAATCAAATAAGTTCTTATTTACACTCTTTTCACCACAATCAATAATCACCGCAGAAGAATTGGGAGCATAAGTCTTAATGGACTTTAGAGTTTCCTTTGTTTGTTCTATTCTTTCTTCTGTAGAACATTTTCCATAAGAAGTATATATTCCAGAAGTTATAATAAAAAGTGAAGTCATTGATAAGATATGATATTTTTTGATGGAGCAATGACTAAATTTCCAGATATAGAAATACGATATTCATCACTGGTATAAAAAGGATGTACCATATGATGTAAAAAAGCAGGAAACATAATTATGGTTCCTTCCCAAGATTTATCTACCTCAACTAGAACATTATTATAGGTTTTTATCATTTATATTCAATAAATTTTTTATCTAACTTTTCAATTATATCTGGGTCAGTTTTATGATTTGGTTTCCAGAATTCCATATTTATTTTTTGATATTTTTTAACTATTTCTGGTGGAAGAACACATCTTGGTGGATTATATTCTACTTTTCTCTTAACTGTATGAAGGTCTTTAAGATTACACGCCCTATCAAAGTTCTCATTTGAATATTCTACATTCTCAAAATCGTGAGTATAATAAGGTTTTTCCAGAAACTCATACACTTGTCTCATCGTTTTTTCTGGTTCCTTACATAAGTTCTCATATTCAATAAAATGTATCATTTCTGGATTGAGAGCATAACCTTCTTGAAGTAATATCCATGGCTCTGCAACAACACCACCATTTTTATTCATCATACCATCGCATCTTGAGAACACATTATCATTATGTTCTGCAAGTGTCTTGGTATGAAATGGGTTTTTGGATGAAATCACCTCAAAGGAATTCAAAATAGAAACAATATCTCTTACAGGACATAAGATTTTTGTGTAAGGAAAAAGTGCCTGAAGAAAGTTCGTTTTCTTCGTCCAACCACGACAACTATCAAAGATGACTGGTTTCTCTATGCTCTTATAATAACCATCAAAAATTCCATACATTAGATTTTTTCTTTGGTCTTCTGTGATTGTAAGATTACTTTCGGCACTTGTGATAATATCAATAGAAGTTTCTGCAATTCTTTCTACTGGTGAAGCAATATCAGCATAAAACTCTGGATTTTGTTTAAGTATTCCTGAAAGTAATGTAGAACCAGACCTTGGAAGTCCGGAAATAAAATAGAACTGCTTCATTGATACTTTATTGATTTCTGCTGATGTTGATGTGTTTCTGTTTTTATATGATTATCCCATTGCCTTAAGTATTTTAATTTTTCTTGTTCGGTTATAGAATATTGATGAATAAAAAATAATGGATGACCATCTTTAGGATATGATGCAAACATGTCGTGTATTACAGTTTTTACTTTAAGACCATATTTTGCAATATTTCTACTTACAAGATAATTTGTAATATTTTTATTATAATTTACATCAAGAGTAACTAAAAGTTTTTTCATTCTTGCGATTGAGGATATTCAATACTACCTTTTGGAAGAGCAATCATATTAAATGAGATTGAAATACGTTCCTCATCGTGATTATTGGTTTCCACTGAATGAGAAAGATACGAAGGAAAGAGAAGTATATTTCCTTCTACTGGTTCAATACGAATACTTTCTCCTGTGAATTGGTTCTTCTGTGAAGTGAGAGAACAACCATCCCACATACGATTGATTGCTGGATTTGAAAGAACTAACTTTCCACTTTCTTCTGGTGCTGAAAGATAAAAGACACCAGAAAACACTTTGCCGTGTACGTGGTCACTATTCATACACTGACGAGTATCGTTGATATTCATCCAAGCAGAAGTGAGAGCAATATCACAATCAATAAAATCAAGGTCAGCAACTGCTTTAAATCCCATCTGGCAGATATACTCAAAGAGTGGTCGTAGTTCTGGTAGTCCGTGAAGTGTTTCTGGAGAATGATAACCTGAAATATTTGATTTTTGAATGGAAGGATTTTGTTCTTTATACTCTTTGACTGCTTTGAGAAAGAGTTCCTTATGTTCCTCAAACTCTGGGTATTCTGACTGCCAAAGTGGAACTGAATAAATGGGCATTAGGTTCATAGTAATCTCAATTATAATTGAATTTTGGTTTATTTAGTTCTATTTTACGAACCATCAAATTGTCGTTAGGTTTATTATAACAGAAAAAGTCATTTAAATCAAATGAAGAACTTTCATTTTTCCAGAAATTAATCACTGAATCTCTACAAGGTTGGTCTCTTGGATGTAATTTAGTTTCTCTTTGATTGGAATGAAACTCTGTGTTTATCGTAAAAACTGGAAATGAATAAGTCTTACCAGTCTCAAAAATTAAATAATCAACATGTGATGATATTTCTTTGTACTTATAATCACCAATACGATTGACTAATTTATATCCTTCCGGAAACTTATGCAATCTTAAGACCTTTTCTGCATAAGGACGATTAATTAAATAACCACTTGCAGAACCACTATCTCTCATTATTGGATGTAGATAGAAAGGCATTACCGAATGATGGTTCATACAAAGTTGAATGCAATCCCAATTAAATGGTAAATTATCCATCAAAGTATTCCAATCAAATTTCCAATAGTCACTTACAGTAATATCACAATCATCTTCCATAATGACTGCTGTTTCCGTATTAGAAGTTTTTAACCAAGTGTCAATTGCTTCCAGATGAGATAAAGTACAACCAACATCACTTGCTCCACACTTCACTTTTTCATCAAGTACCAAATGTTCCCATTTTTCCTGTTCACTTCCAAGATAATTGGATGCTGATATTTTGGTGTAGTTAGAGATATTATATTCTCGAAACGTTTTTTCTATACTTTCTTTTCTATCTGTTCTAAAATCTAAATTTATATAATAAACAGGTGGAAAGTTAGATAAGTTTTTCATAGTTGTACATCACTAAATTATTTCTTTATACAAGTTACAAAGTACAAAATTCAATAAAAAATACGCCTGAAGGCACGGGCACGGTGCGCGTTCGTCTTGTTGACGGCCGCATAGGTGCGACCACTATTGAATACTATAAGAGAAGCCTGCGTAGCATTGAACTCTAAACTAGACCAGTAGACGGCGGAGGGATTGGGGTTCCAATAGTCCCAATGGACATTACAAACGTAACCAAGTTCTAAATCACTACCACTAGGAACAAACCAATCACCACAAGCATCAGAAGCATTAGCAACAGTAACAGCATCTCCTCGGCTTGTCCAAACTCTATTGACTTCACGAGAAGAACAAGCAACGATCCAAGCAAGACCTCCTTGTCGGGCAAATAAGTATCCACCTTCTAGTAAAGAACCTAAAGAACAACATCTTAATCCAGCATTATAATGAATGCAACAGATATTACATAATTGATTAGAAGTTAGATCTGCCATTTTTTATAATGTTTCTATTTGTTTTTATTTATTGTGTACTTGTAATCTCTTGGGAATTATTTGACGATAATAAAGACACGTTTGATGAGTTCACTTGCGTCTCGATATATTTGAAGATTTTCAACCATTTTCAATCAAAAAATAAAAGCATACAAAATACAAGTTACAAAGTACAAAATTCAATAAAAAATACGCCTGAAGGCACGGACACAGCGGACGCAGGACCTAGCGCCGGCTCTTGATATACTTCCGTAGTTTGGACTTGCCTGAAAACACACGTGCCAAGCGTACGTTAGTAAAACATTGCCATCTGTATTACTCCAGTAGGCAGTGTTGGAGAAAGAGTCCCAAAAGGAACTACACATTTGACCGAGAGAAAGATGGTGGCGATCAGGAACAAACCAATCACCACAAGGATTAGAAGCATTAGCAACAGTAACAGCATCTCCTCGGCTTGTCCAATCTCTAGAGACTTCACGAGAAGAACAAGCAACGATCCAAGCAAGACCTCCTTGTCGGGCAAATAAGTATCCACCTTCTAGTAAAGTACCTAAAGAACAACATCTTAATCCAGCATTATAATGAATGCGACAGATATTACATAATTGATTAGAAGTTAGATCTGCCATTTTTTTATAAAGTACAAAATTTAATAAAAAACACGCCTGAAGGCACGGACACAGAACGTAGTCGTCTTGTTCGCAATGCCTGACCGGAAACCGTTGCACACCATGTAGAAAGCCCACGTTGCATCGTACTCTGTACTAGTCCAGTATTTATTGTTGGAGGAAGAGTCCCAAAAGCATCTACACTCGACACCATATTTTGTATCATCACGACAAGGAACAAACCAATCACCACAAGCATCAGAAGCATTAGCAACAGTAACAGCATCTCCTCGGCTTGCCCAAACTCTAGAGACTTCACGAGAAGCACAAGCAACGATCCAAGCAACACCTCCTTGTCGGGCAAATAAGTATCCACCTTCTACTAAAGAACCTAAAGCACAACATCTTAATCCAGCATTATAATGCTTGCAACAGATATTACATAATTGATTAGAAGTCAGATCTGCCATTTTTTATAATGTTTCTATTCGTTTTTATTTATTGTGTTTTTTTTCAGTTCATCAATTTCCTTCTGTTGTTCTTTAATTGCCTCAATCAACAATCCAACAATGTTCCCATAAGACACTGATTTAAGTCCATCTGGATTGCTCATTACTACTTCAGGTAATACTTTTTCAATATCTTGTGCAATTACACCAATTGATGGTTGGTTATGATTATCTATCCACTTATATTTAACACCTTGAATCTGTTTTACAGTATCAATAGCATTTGTAATTGGCGTGATATCAGTTTTTTGTGTTTTATCAGAAAGTGAAGTGAATGCTGTTGCTGATAGTGTTCCTGTAGAAGGATTAAATGTAAGTTTTGATGATGAAGTATTAGGTGTGAATGTTCCAGAGGTTGCTGTTGCAAAAGTTGGATATCTTGTAGCATTTGTTGTAGTATCATCTGTTATTGTTCCACTACCAGCAGCACCTTGAGCACCTGTGGCACCTGTGCCTCCTGTGGCACCTTGAGCACCTGTGGCACCTGTACCTCCTGTACCTCCTGTTGCACCTTGAGCACCTGTGGCACCTGTGCCTCCTGTGGCACCTTGAGCACCAGTACCTCCTGTACCTCCTGTACCTCCTGTTGCACCTTGAGCACCTGTGGCACCTGTGCCTCCTGTGGCACCTTGAGCACCAGTACCTCCTGTACTTCCTGTACCTCCTGTTGCACCTTGAGCACCTGTGGAACCAGTAGCACCTTGTGCACCTGTACCACCAGCAGCTCCTTGAGCTCCTTGAGCTCCTTGAGCACCAACACCACCTGTACCACCAGCAGCTCCTTGAGCTCCTTGAGCTCCTTGAGCTCCTTGAGCACCAACTGCACCTTGAGCTCCTACAGCACCTTGAGGACCAACAGCAGTTGATGGTGTTATATCAATATAAGTTCCACCTGGAGCACTGACTAATGTAGAACTGTTAGTCCAAGTTTGTCCAGATGGGAATTGAACTTGATAAGTTGAACCACTACCAGTGAAAGATCCAAAATTTCCATATATGGCATAAGAGGTTGTTGATACTTGAACAATTCTAATTGAAGCTGGAGCACTTGAACTTGTCCCTAAGGAAGTTATTCTATAAGCTAATCCATCACCATAAAATCCAGCATTATTGCTACTGTTATTAGATGTTTTAAAATAAAGTTTAGTTACTTGGTTTTGAGTGGTATCTGCATTGTATCCATTTTTTGCAACAATGGTCATGTATAGTGAAGAACCATTTTGAGCAGTTCCCCAAGTTCCTAATAAAATATAAGAAGAACTTCCTCCAGTTTCTGGAAGTGTAAAAGTTGTTGCACCAACAGCACCTTGGGCACCTTGAGCTCCTTGAGATCCTACTGCACCTTGAGCACCTTGAGATCCTACAGCACCTTGAGCTCCTTGTGTGCCCACAGCACCTTGAGCACCTGGAGATCCTTGAGCACCTGGAGAACCTTGTGCACCTGCAGAACCTTGAGCCCCAGCAGTTCCTTGTGCTCCTGCTGTACCTTGAGCACCTTGAGCACCTGCAGAACCTTGAGCACCTGGAGAACCTTGAGCACCAGTGCCTCCTGTACCTCCTGTGGAACCTTGAGCACCTGCTGTACCTTGAGCACCTGCAGAACCTTGAGCACCTGCAGAACCTTGAGCACCTTGAGCGCCTTGAGCACCAGTGGTTCCAGTGTCTCCTTTATCACCAGTTCTCGCAAAGGTGATAATAATATCTTCACCATTACTATAAGATGTTGATCCAGAAAGTCTTGTACAAGGAATTTTAAAATATCCCGTCGCTTCTGTAGCTACACCATCAATTGTGAAGAGAGTAAAATCAGCAGAATTCAGTCTATTGGAAATTCTAAAGTGACCTCTAATCCCTGAGGTTGAATCATCAATAGTTCTTAGATACACTTGAATGTCAATGGCACCATCGGATTCATCATCAATGAACATTTGAGTAGCGGAACTCAAGTCACTGTTATTGAATCTTAAGGTTCCAGTTCCTGGATCACTATCGGTTGTGCTAGTGCTAAAAGTATAATCAAATGTAGCGCCACCAAAATTACCATCGGCACCTTGAGCACCTTGAGCTCCTTGTGCACCACCAGATCCTTGAACACCAGATACACCTTGAACTCCTTGAGCTCCCTGTGCACCTTGAGCACCTTGAGCTCCCTGTGCGCCTTGAGCACCTTGAGCACCCTGAGCACCTTGGGCGCCTTGGGCACCAACGGCACCCTGAGATCCTATGGCACCTTGAGCTCCTTGAGCACCTTGAGCACCTTGAGATCCTACCGCACCTTGAGCACCTTGAGATCCCACAGCACCTTGAGCACCTTGAGCACCAACAACACCTTGAGCTCCCTGAGCGCCTTGAGCTCCTTGAGCACCTTGAGCTCCTTGAGCACCTACAGCGCCTTGAGCACCTACAGCGCCTTGAGCACCTACAGCGCCTTGAACTCCTTGAGCACCTTGGGCACCTTGAACACCTTGAGCACCAGGATCAGGAATTCTCTGCCAAGCAGTTCCGTTCCATTGCCACCTTCTACCATTGGCAACATAAAAATCATTAAGAGCGGGACTATTTGGAAAATCTAGTGCTGCCATTATCTACTTTTTAGTTATTTATTCTGGTTTTGGATACTTGTCTTTGATTGCTTGAATTTGTGCTGCCATTTCTGGTGGAAAAACTCCAGCGTGAAACAGAGCATCAAGTTGGTCACCGATAGATGGATACTCTGGTTTTCTCTGTCTCTGATACTCAGTGCGTTCGTGCTCTGCTTTGAGTCTTTCTATTTCTTGTAGGATTTCTTCATCACTTGGTCTTTCTATGTCTTTACTTAACCAAGTCAATCCTTCTACTTGATTTTGATGACAATACCATTTTGATCCTGGACATAAAACTTCAAGGGCATTTGATACTCCTATTGGTCTTTCTAAATCGAATTTCATTGTGCTATCTCCATAACTAGAATGGAATGGTCACCAAAAGCATAAGATCTTTCCCAAGTTCCACCATCCCAACCTTGGGCGTGAATAGTAAAAGTGGTTGGATTTGTATTGTTGGCATCTATGTAACACTCACATTTTCCTGTATAATGATGATTAACTTGATCACCCTTATAGAAAAAATCCCAACTATCTCTTTGGAATTGACCAGGAATTTTAGTACCATCCCTTCTTATGCCAAAAGAAATACCATTAGCATTGATTATTCTGGTGTGATATTGTGTCCTTACAAGAAGTTTTGATGTAGAAAATTTAGGAGTAAATGTCAAAGATACGTCCGAATCCAGTTCGGTGTTGAGCGCTACTGTTGTGTAAGAATCTGCATTTGGATCATATCTTGCATATCCAGTTTGAATTACATTTCCAGTAGGAAGTATGGTCACTGAGGAAGTATTTTGAATAGTATTAACTCTTAATGTGCTCATTATTCTTCTCCTGGTTTTGGATATTTATTTTTCACTTCATCAACCATTGTTTTCCAACCATCATAACCTTGATGATATAAAGTATCTAGTTGGTCTTCAATAGAAGGATACTCCTTAGCACGGTCTCTTTGATATTGATTATTATTATATTCTTGTTGAAGTCTTTCTATTTCTTGATTGACTTCTTCTTCTGTTGGTGGTGGTAAATCATTGTCATCAGACCACCATAATCCTTCATAAGCATCTCCATTTATAAACCAACTTGCTCCTGGTCTTAGAGAATGAACTGCGTGTATAATATCCATTATCCTGAAACCTCCATTAATATTACTGTAGATCCACAGCGGGCATTGTAACCTTGTGTGTCATTTGTATCATTATAAGTTCTGTTTAGTCCAAAACCTTGACTGCCGACGTATTCGGCCCTAACTTGAAGTTGATAGGTTAATGCTGATGTTGATGATGGACTATCAAGAATAGTATGAGATATAGAACCCGTATGATTAACATCTCTACCTTGATTAGAATCTGTAAAATGTATTTGTTGTCTAACACCAGCAGCATCTCCAAGGCCAGCGGTCATTACAGAACCATTTCTTGTGATTCTAAATGCATTATTATTAATACCACTAATTTTACCCAGATTAAATTGGACTAATATTTTATTTGAAGAACTTGATGGTGTTATAGTTGCCGACATTCCAGTAACATCATAAAAAGTTTCAGCAGTCGAACTATAAAAGGTATCAGTCTTTGTTGTTTGAACCACCTGTAAAATACTACCAGTACTATTCAGTATAGGTTTCCCAGCAGTAGTTTGAATTGCGTTAGTCTTGATGGTACTCATTATTCAACACCTTCTGGTTTAGGATACTTTGCCTTCACAGCAAGACACGCATCTATATATGCCTGTACTTGTTCAGTATCACCTTTCACAATACCATCAAGATACTCTTTAAAGTCTGGGTATTCTTTGGCACGAAGTCTCTGATACTCAGTGTTCTCCCATTTCTGTTGAAGTCTTACTACTTCTGCTTCAACTTCTTCTCTTGTTGGTTTCTTTTGACCACCTTCCCATACTGGTTTTTCTAACCACTGTAAACCATCATAAGTTTCACCATTAAGAGACCATTGTGCTCCTGGTCTTAAAGTTAAAACTGCTTGTGTAATATCCATTATGCAGAAACCTCCATTACAACAATTGATGAGGTAGCTCTAGGGTCATAACCTGAGGTGTTTCTATCAGTTACAGATCTGTTTATAAACATAGTACCTCCTTGACCATCAACTCTTGCACTTGCTTGAATTTTATAAGTTATAGCACTTGATGTTGCGGGAGAATCTAAGAAATCCATAGATTCTCTAAAATAAGGTCCATCTGACTGACTGTTTGTTTCGTGTGAATATACCATAAAGTTTCTTGGTCTACTACCTGCTACATCTGCAAGACCAATTTCTGTTGAATTGCGTATCAGTCCGATATGACCAACAAAGAAAGAATTAATATAAGTTAAATTAACCATAATTAAAAATTTACTGGATGAAGAAGATGGAGTTAAGGTAACACTTAATCCTGAAACATCAACCAAAGATGTACTAGTGGTCGTAAAAGCGTCTGTTTTATATGCTTGAGCAACTTGAAGAATACTCCCAGTGCTATTGAGTATAGGTTTCCCAGCAGTAGTTTGAATTGCGTTAGTCTTGATGGTACTCATATCACTTTATATTTCCTCTATTTATCAAATCACAGTCCAGGTGGCACCAGAGTCAACCGTAACCGTGACACCCGAATTGACTGTTATGGGGCCAATACACATTTCGTTGTAAGTTGTTGTGACCGTGTAATTTGATGCGATGGTTGTTGTGTTGCGGAAGAATGGAGTTGTGCCTAAAGTAATTTGTCCACCAAGTTGAAGTTCTCCAGTTCCAGGGTTAAATTGGAACGCTTGAGATGTTGTTCTGATACTTGGAGTCTGGTTACCAGCACCAGCAACAAACACTGGAAAGAATGTTGAGTTAGTTGTAACAGCAGAGGCACTTAAAGTGCCAGAAGGCCCACCAGCACCTTGTGCACCTTGAGCACCAGCAGAACCTGTAGCACCTTGGACACCTGTGGCACCTGTACCTCCTGTTGCACCTTGAGCACCTGTGGCACCTGTGCCTCCTGTGGCACCTTGAGCACCAGTACCTCCTGTACCTCCTGTTGCACCTTGAGCACCTGTGGCACCTGTGCCTCCTGTGGCACCTTGAGCACCTGTGGCACCGGTGCCTCCTGTGGAACCTTGAGCACCTTGAGCACCTGTGGAACCAGTAGCACCTTGTGCACCTGTGGCACCGGTGCCTCCTGTGGAACCTTGAGCACCTTGAGCACCTGTGGAACCAGTAGCACCTTGAGCACCTGTGGAACCAGTAGCACCTTGTGCACCTGTGGCACCGGTGCCTCCTGTGGAACCTTGAGCACCTTGAGCACCTGTGGAACCAGTAGCACCTTGAGCACCTGTGGCACCTGTACCTCCTGTGGCACCTTGAGCACCTGTGGCACCTGTACCTCCTGTGGCACCTTGAGCACCTGTGGCACCTGTACCTCCTGTGGAACCTTGAGCACCTGTGGCACCTGTACCTCCTGTAGAACCTTGAGCACCTGTGGCACCGGTGCCTCCTGTAGAACCTTGAGCTCCTTGAGCTCCTTGGGCACCTTGAGCACCTTGAGCACCTGTGGCACCTGTACCTCCTGTGGAACCTTGAGCACCTGTGGCACCTGTACCTCCTGTGGCACCTTGAGCACCTGTGGCACCTGTACCTCCTGTGGAACCTTGAGCACCTGGAGATCCTTGAGCCCCAGCAGTTCCTTGTGCACCAGTGGTTCCAGTATCTCCTTTATCACCAGTTCTCGCAAAGGTGATAATAATGTCTTCATTATTGCTGTAAGACGTTGATCCAGAAAGTCTTGTACAAGGAACCTTAAAATATCCTGTTGCCTCCGTAATTGTGCCATCAATCGTAAAAAGGGTAAAATCAGCAGAATTTAGTCTGTTAGAAATTCTAAAGTGACCTCTAATCCCCGAAGTTGAATCATCAATAGTTCTTAGATACACTTGAATATCAATAGAACCGTCTGCCTCATCATCGATAAACATTTGAGTAGCGGAACTTAAGTCACTATTATTGAATCTTAAGGTTCCAGTTCCTGGATCACTATCAGTTGTAGTTGTACTGAAGGTATAATCAAATGTAGCGCCACCAAAGTTACCATCAGCGCCTTGAGCACCTTGAGCCCCTTGAGCTCCACCAGATCCTTGAACACCAGATACACCTTGGACACCCTGAGCACCTTGAGATCCTACTGCACCTTGAGCACCTTGTGCACCTTGAGCACCTTGAGCACCTTGAGCACCTTGGGCACCAACGGCACCTTGAGCACCTGTGGAACCAGTGCCACCTGCACCACCAGCAGCACCTTGAGCTCCTTGAGCTCCCTGTGATCCCACAGCACCTTGGGCACCTACTGCACCTTGAGCGCCTTGAGCACCTTGAGCTCCTTGAGCACCTACGCTACCTTGTACACCTTGAGCACCTTGGGCTCCTTGTGCACCTTGAGCTCCAGCTGCACCTTGAAATCCTTGAGCACCTGCTGAAACTACACGAGTCCAGGATGATCCATTCCATAACCATTTAGTCCCATTCTCTTCGTGGGTAGAATTTAAAGCAGGACTGTTAGGAAAATTGAGCGCCATTATCTACTTTTTAGTTATTTATATTCCAAGAAGATCTTTGAGTTCTTCTATGGTGAGTCCTGCTGCTTCTAGTTTTTGTTGAGCAGTTAGAGGTTCTGGTTCGGGAATGGGGTCTGGTTTATCCGCCAGAAGCGGGGTATTGCCTTCTTCTAACCATTTTAAATACTCTTCATTTAATTCTCTATGAACTGAAGCACCATCAGAAAGACGAAGTGCATAAGGTAATAAATCACCTGTTATTGGATGTTGAACAAGTTTGTAGTTTTCCATTGTCTATCTCCTTAGAATTCTGCAGAGGCAGTCCAAGCACCTATCGTTGCAAAATGCGCTGGGCCGGTCCATCCGTCCGGCTGGGATCTGGGGTAAATATATAATTGCATATTGTTCTCGTTAGATACTGTGGCCGACACCCAGACAGCAGCCCATGGTTGGTATTCACGATATAATATCCACTGACCCGCAGCAGCTCCGCCATTGATGGGGTTGGTGATGACGAAGGGGGGGATAAAAGTTACTGTAGAAGGTTTAGTTCTCATTGTTACTGGAAAATAAATATTTGGGAGGAAGGCCGCATTCGGCCCAGACAGTGCATAAGCATATCCACTAAAATACATTTCATTGTTGCTGGAATGAGCTCCTTGGACAGTTGCAACAACATCAGTATTGCTATTTTTACAAAAATACCTCTGACACAACGCCAGCTCCTGCCCAAAGCTGCGCGACTCAAACGGTGTGGCGACGGAGCCGACTTCCAGCTGCACACCGGTGATGTAAGCATCCCTACTTATCCCTCCGATTTCGAGACCTGCTAGAACATTCGTTCCGGCAACTGTAGGAACCGTAAACTGATGTTGGTAGCGTGCCCAACCATTTGTCCACGTCGCGTTGGGATTGGAAGAAGTAAATGACACTTGATTGCTGGTACTAAACTTAGAGTCTCTAAAGTTTATTACGGTTTGGATTCCTTCTGTGCCAGTGTCTACCTTTGCATAATAGCTTAAAGTTAAGGTGGTTCCAGCGACAAGTTGACCTTGTTCCCCTGTTGCACGCAGCTCAATGGGCTGACCCAGTGCCATATCTGAAGCACTGTAGGTTAACTTTGTTGAATAGGTAAAACCATCCGGTGCATCAGTGCTTCTGGTAGCGGAAGCAGCATTTACCATCCAAAATCGGTCAGCGCCGTATTGGCCGCTTGTCGCCTGCGAAGTTCCTCTTTGCCAGACATCCATCCCGCCGTTGATGATAAAATTACGAGAACCAGCAGAACCTGTAGCACCTTGAGCGCCTTGAGCACCAGTAGTGGCAGAACCAGGAGCTCCTTGAGCACCTTGAGCACCTGTGGCACCTGTACCTCCTGTGGCACCTTGAGCACCAGTAGTGGCAGAACCAGGAGCTCCTTGAGCACCAACAGCACCTTGAGCGCCTTGAGCACCAGTAGTGGCAGAACCAGGAGCTCCCTGAGCACCTTGAGCACCAGTAGTGGCAGAACCAGGAGCTCCTTGAGCACCTTGAGCACCTGTGGAACCAGTAGCACCTTGTGCACCTGTGGCACCTGTACCTCCTGTGGAACCTTGAGCACCTTGAGCACCTGTGGAACCAGTAGCACCTTGTGCACCTTGAGCACCTGTGGAACCTTGAGCACCTTGAGCACCTGTGGAACCAGTAGCACCTTGTGCACCTGTACCTCCTGTGGCACCTTGAGCACCTTGAGCACCTGTGGAACCAGTAGCACCTTGTGCACCTTGAGCACCTGTGGAACCTTGAGCACCTTGAGCACCTGTGGAACCAGTAGCACCTTGTGCACCTTGAGCACCTGTGGAACCAGTAGCACCTTGAGCACCTGTGGAACCAGTAGCACCTTGTGCACCTGTGGCACCTGTACCTCCTGTGGAACCTTGAGCACCTTGAGCACCTGTGGAACCAGTAGCACCTTGTGCACCTGTACCTCCTGTGGCACCTTGAGCACCTTGAGCACCTGTGGAACCAGTAGCACCTTGTGCACCTTGAGCACCTGTGGAACCAGTAGCACCTTGAGCACCTGTGGAACCAGTGCCACCTGCACCACCAGCAGCACCTTGAGCTCCTTGAGCTCCCTGAGCACCTTGAGCGCCTTGAGCACCAACTGCACCTTGAGATCCTACTGCACCTTGAGCTCCTTGAGCACCCACTGTGCCTGTAGCACCTTGAGCTCCTTGAGATCCTACAGCACCTTGAGCACCTACGCTACCTTGTACACCTTGAGCACCTTGAGCTCCCTGTGCACCTTGAGCTCCCTGAGCACCGGTGCTAGATTGTCTTTTCCATACGGTTCCATTATATTGAAACGTAACACCATTACTAGTGTAAGTATCACCATTATTTGGACTATTAGGAAAATTAAACGCTGCCATTATCTACTTTTTGGTTATTTATGTAAAATTGTGCATCTCATCTGCGGATCCAATAATGTTAATAGGTTGGTTTAAAGGCGTGATTTGTGCAGGTATAATTTGCTGTTTAAGCGCATCTCTATAAAGTTCTTGATTCTGATAGTTTGCTTTTACAACTTCATTTCTAAAACTTTCTACAGCTGCTCCAGTTTGATTTGATTTCTGAGCAATTTCTACTGCCATCACAGGCATCCAAGTCACTGCACAACCCCACTCATCGACAGGTTCTCCTGTATTTGGATTTGTGCCTCTCATTTGAGTATACCAAGCACACTTCAATCCAATACAATCTTTTTTAATCAATGGACAAAAATTGCCTGGTTTTATCTTAGCCATAACTAAAACTACATTATATCACGTTTTCTGATATTGAAGAAGTTCCAACTCCGACTGGTTCACTTACAATACTTATAAGGTGAGTGTCTAATGCTGCAAGATATGGTTGTAGAATAGTATCGTCAGTAATTTCTTCATTTCTTTGTGGATTTTTCCATTCAATTTCCCCATGATCTTCATACCATTGAATCGCATGAATATCAGAATCTTCAAAATTCCATTCTTGAAGATGTGCAGCAGTTTCGTCCTTTCTAATCCATTTATCGGTTGGAATAATTGTTACTCTCATTGCTAATTATCCTCGATTAATCTTTACTACAAAGTATAACATCTATGTACTGAACTGCAAAGTCCATTGACGATCCACTGAAAGAAGCAGTGTTAGCGTGAGTGTGAGATGCGCCACCACCTGTATTAGACATACTGAATTCAACTACACCATCTGTTCCACCTCCAGTTGCTCGACCACTATTTACGTTTCCATATACATGAAGATTAAGGTTTGTAATACTTGTTGTGTGGTTATGAGAAGGCATTTCATTTGTCGTCAATGTATGAGCAGCATTACTCATAGAAACAGAACCACTAGGCGTTCTGGAAGTAAAGACTGATGTAAATGCAGTTGAACCTCCCGTTCCACCACCAGTTCCAGAAACAACTCTCAATGCTTTGTTATCTTGAGTAGTAACCTTTGTCCATCCTGTAGGTGCGTTTGCTTGGTAAAGTAAAAATACAGATCCAGAGGGAATCACAGCGGATGCAGAACCAATGGCACCTTGAACACCCTGAGCACCTTGAGCACCTTGAGCACCAGCACCACCAGAACCACCAGCAGCACCTTGAGCACCCGTGGCACCTACAGCACCTTGAGCACCAGCACCACCTGTACCACCAGCAGCACCTTGAGCGCCCGCTGAACCAGCAGCACCTTGAGCACCAGCACCACCTGTACCACCAGCAGCACCTTGAGCACCTGTGGCACCTACAGCACCTTGAGCACCAGCACCACCTGTACCACCAGCAGCACCTTGAGCGCCTTGAGCACCTGTGGCACCTACAGCACCTTGAGCTCCAACAGCACCTTGAGCTCCTTGAGCACCTACAGCACCAGTTGCACCTTGAGCACCTACAGCACCAGTTGCACCTTGAGCTCCTTGAGCTCCTACTGCACCTTGAGCACCTTGAGCTCCTACTACACCTTGAGCACCAGTTGCACCTTGAGCTCCTTGTGCACCTTGAGCACCTACAGTACCAGTTGCACCCTGAGATCCTTGAGCGCCTTGAGCGCCTTGAGCACCTTGAGCACCAGTGCCTCCTGTACCACCAGCAGCACCTTGAGATCCTTGAGCACCTTGAACTCCTTGAGCACCTTGAGCACCAGTGCCTCCTGTACCACCAGCAGCACCTTGAGATCCTTGAGCACCTTGAACTCCTTGAGCACCTTGAGATCCTTGAGCACCTTGAGATCCTTGAGCACCTTGAGATCCTTGAGCACCTTGAGCTCCTTGAGCACCTGCAGAACCTTGAGCACCTGCAGAACCTTGAGCACCTGCAGAACCTTGAGCACCTGCAGAACCTTGAGCACCTTGAGGTCCAATTGGACCAGTATTAATTGATACCCATTGATTACTATCACCATCAGCATAATACACATGAAGATCACCATCATCACTGTCCCACCAAAGATCTCCAGGTCTTGCAT
>Ga0194129_10003711_pt1 | contig 21029 bp, 22 predicted proteins | sample TA2KigCa35mmetaG_FD_150862 | JGI IMG/M metagenome (GOLD analysis project Ga0194129, IMG submission 150862) | Freshwater microbial communities from Lake Tanganyika, Tanzania - TA2015038 Kigoma Deep Cast 35m | ecosystem: Environmental > Aquatic > Freshwater > Lake | place: Tanzania: Lake...
ATCTAATAATCTTTATGGGTTTTTATTAAATAGGTTTTCAACAAGTTATATCGGATTAAACTGCCATATTTTATTAGACATTCCAAATCCAATAAATCTTATTATGAATAATAATATAGTAACAGACGGAACTATATCTTTAATGCCTCAAATAGAAATAAATCTAAAAATAGATCCTTATTTGTTATCATGGGACGAGTATCCAGATTTTATTCCCACACCTGAGCCAACAACATTAGTACCAACGACCTTAGTACCAACGACCTTAGTACCAACAACCTTAGTACCAACAACCTTAGTACCAACGACCTTAGTACCAACGACCTTAGTACCAACTACCTTAGCACCAACAACCTTAGTACCAACTACTTTAGCACCAACTACTTTAGTACCAACTACTTTAGTACCAACTACTTTAGCACCAACAACCTTAGCACCAACTACTTTAGTGCCAACTACTTTAGTGCCAACTAATCCCAAACTAACATCTACCCCAGTGCCAACTACAGCATCTCAATATCAAAGTGCGATAAGCACAAATTTAATTTTACTATTAAGTCTTGGAGGAATTATAACTTTTATATGTGTGTATTATTCATTAAAAAATTGTACTTATTGTAAAAGAGAAGATAAAGTTAATAATGTCAATTATATTGATTTAGAAAGCAATGTAATTGAGAGTAAAGGTAATAAAGATAAAATAACAAAAAATATAAAATTAAGAAATTTATCTCCTGTAAGATTGTCTAAGAATTAATATTTAATTGTAAATCCCTTATTTCAATGATTTTCCACACTTTTTTCATAATTAAACATGATTGAATCCATTTTTAATTGGTTGAACTGACTTGGTAGATTTACATGTCTCGCAATTTAAAAAGTAAAGTCTTGTTATTTGATCTTTCAAAAGATATGTATTAGATTTGTTACAACTATCACAAATTACATAATCAGTTATATATTTTTTAAATATACTTTCAACTTGTCGTTGAGAATATTTTCCTTTTATTATAAGTCTTGATAAAGAATCTATATTACAATTTGAATTTAATTCTGATATAAAGAAAGATTGTACATGTTCTATATTTCTATTAATTATTCTAATAATATCAAAAAAATTAGAAACTAATGTCTTTTTAGAACTTATTCCAATAACACTTGGAGGAGGAATAACTAGTTTTTTATTATTTATAATGTTTGGGTTATTTTGTCTTAAATTTGTATAAAGTCTTTCCAAAAGATACGTATAATCATATTCTTGTTTTTCATCTTTTTCGTCAATTTCTTTATTTTCGTTATTTTCGTTATTTTCGTTATAAATCTTTTTCTTTTTTTTCTTTTTGAGAGATAAATTAAATTGTTCTAAATCTTTTTCTTCTTCCATACTTTTATTTATCTATTTATTTCTTAAATACTTCAATTTATATATAACTAATAGTAAAATATGGAAAATAGACCATCTTGGGATGATTATTTTAAAGAGATCGTACAAGTTACATCAAAAAGAAGTCCTTGTAATAGATTAAAAGTTGGTTGTTTATTAGTGTTAGATAATCGTATAGTTTCTCAAGGATATAATGGATTTTTGCCCAGATGTAATCATATTTCAATAGTTAGAAATGGTCATGAAGAAGCAACTGTTCACGCCGAACAAAATGCTTTATGTGATTGCTCAAAAAGAGGAGTATCTTGTAAAGATTCAATTGCTTATATAACTCACTATCCTTGTATTATATGTACTAGATTATTGCTAGCATCGGGAATCAAAGAAATAAGATATATAAATGATTACAAAAATGATGATTTGGTAGAATTGTTTTGTAGTGAAATGAAAGTCATTCTAAAAAAAATTTAAATTTAATATAATAAATGAATCCAACTACTCCTACACCATCGCCAACTACATTTATTCCTATTGTTGACAATGATAATAAAAAAAATGATAATAATCGTAATATGATTATAGCTGGTTCTTTGTTAGCTTCATTTTTTTTATTATACAGTTATTATAAGAAATAAGAAATAATTATTTTATATAATATAAAATAATATGGAAGCAATAAGAAATGAAATAGATGAGTTAGAACAACAAAAAATACAAGTAGAAAATGATAACAATCTTTTATCTCAATTAAAAAGAAGAAGAATAAGAGAATTAAATATGCGTATAATCTCTCTACGACATAGACAACATGAGTTATTATTAGCAGAACAAGTAAGAGAAGCTCATTATCAGCCACAAGAAATAGACAATGATGATTATGAAAGAGAAAATAATCCATTTGGATTTAGATATAGATCACGAAAGTCTTCCAAATCATCACGTAAGTCAGTAAAATCATCGCGTAAGTTTTCAAGAAAGTCTTCCAAATCATCACGTAAGTTGTCACGAAAGTCTTCCAAATCATCACGTAAGTTGTCACGAAAGTCTTCCAAATCATCACGTAAGTCAGTAAAATCATCGCGTAAGTTTTCAAGAAAGTCTTTCAAATCATCGCGTAAGTTGTCAAGAAAGTCATCCAAATAATCACGTAAGTTGTGAAGAAAGTAAATTATATTTTTCCTTCCGATAGTAAAAACATTTTAACCATTTGTTCACTTAAATGATTAATTAAATCAATGTATTTTTTTTCAACTGAATTTAAATGATTAATAAAGAAATCATTCATTTTATCACAATTTTCATTATATTCTTTTTCTAAATTTTCAATTTGTTGTTTATATTTTTCTATTTTTGTTTCGTAACAATTTATAATATGATTATCTAAAGCTTCTTTGCTTATTAAATTTTTTTTACAACTTTTGCATAAAAATCTATTTCTATAATCATAATCTAAATTCATATTTTAATACTTTTAATACTTTTAATACTTTAATTATTAAAATATGAATTTAGATTACATTTACTTGATTATTAACTGGAACATAACAATTTTCGAGAGCTTCTTTTGATACGTTATTGGTAAGAACAGTAGAGCGATTTGGAAGAATAAAAAACTTATCAAATTTAATAAATTGTCTATTTACTGATAGAGTTAAATTTGGGTTATTAAGAGGAGCTTTTGAGTTCCATCTGAAACGTTTGTATGTATAAGAGTTATCCATTTATAATAAACATAATAAACATAAACATAAATTTTTTAATAATATAAAAGAAGAATGACAAAAGTTTATCTTTACAATTTCCTTCCTATTTATCCTGATTACAATTCAGATGTTAAAGATATACTAGGAGATAAGTTTATTGAAGAAGGCGATCCTAATTATAATATATACAGAAAAAAGGAATTTTACGACTATAAATTAGAAGAAAAAGAACCAAAACCAAGTATTGGAAAATATATGAATCATCAAGTTATCATATCAAGATTTTTAAGTAGTAATACACAATACAAAGGATTATTGTTAATGCATGAACCTGGAACAGGAAAGACGTGTTCTTCTGTAGCTACTGTAGAAAGAATAAGAAGAGAATCAAATGAGTATAAAAGAGCTTTAATAATAATGAAAGGACAAAATCTTATAAACAATTATATTAATGAACTTGCGTTTGTTTGTACATGCAAAGAAAAAGATGATAAAGGAAATTGTATTGAAGGACCATATATACCAATTGGTAGTGAAAATTTATCAGAAGAAAAAAGAAAGAGACGAATTAATAGTTTAATAAATAAATATTATGAATTTCAAACTTTTCAAAAGTTTACTGATTATATTGAAAAAACTTCTGATAATACGCTAATAAAGGAATTTAGTAACAGAATTATTGTTATTGATGAAGCACATAATTTGAGATTAAGTGATAAAAAAGAAATAGGACAATATGAGAATATGCATAGATTTCTTCATATAGTAAAAAGTTGTAAAGTCATACTGTTGACAGGAACTCCAATGGTAGATAGACCAAATGAGATAGCTGGAATTATGAATCTTATTTTGCCATTAAATAGACAAATTCCCACTTTAGATAACTTTACAAAGAACTTTCTTATAGTCGATCAAAAAGATAAAGATTTAACTATTATGAATCCTAAATCGGTAAAAAAGTTAAAGAGTTATCTACATGGATACGTTAGTTACTTAGTGGCAATGAAAAGTGATGTTAAAAAAACATTTGTAGGAGATTTGAATATTGGAAATTTTAAACTTTATCCAATCACAATGAAACCTCAGCAACAAAAAGAATATATGAGAGCTTATTTAGAAGATCAAAAAGGAAAGACTGGAGTATATAACGAATCGATACAATCATGTTTATTTGTTTTTCCAAATGGAAGTTATGGATCGGAAGGATTTAAAGAATATATAAAATCAGAAGAACAAAAAGTATCAATATACGATAAAGATAAAAGAAAGACGAAAATGATATACAAAGCATTACCATCATTTAAAAAAATTTTTGGAGATGCTAAAACAAATGAAGAAAAACTTGAAAAGTTAAGTTATTATAGTTCAAAATATTCAGAATGTATTAAAATGTTATTAAAAGATGACGGAGAAACGCATTTTGTTTATATTAAATTAGTAGAAGGAAGTGGAGCGGTTGTATTTTCAAAATTGTTAGAGGAATTTGGATTTAAAGATACAAAAGGAGGAGAAGGACAAGGGTTAAAATATTCTATTATTACAAACGCAACAACAACCGAAAATGAAACAGTGAATATACTAAAGACTTTTAATGGAAAAGGAAATATGAATGGAAATTATATCAAGGTAATTATTGGAAGTGAAAAAATGGCAGAAGGAATTACTTTAAAAAATGTAAGAAATATCCATATTGTAACTCCAAGTTGGAATTTTAGCGAGATTGATCAAGCTATTGCTAGAGGTTATCGTTTATTTTCTCATTCTAATTTAATTGATGCCGGTATTGATGTTAATGTTAAAATATACCTATATTGCAATTTACCTAGTAACAAAAGTACAAAAGAATCAATTGATTATAAAATGTATAAAATAAGCCAATCAAAAGATATATCTATAAAATCAGTTGAGCGTGTTATTAAAGAGGCTAGCATGGATTGTGCACTTAATAGAGATAGAAATACAATAGATCCAGAATATAGTAATAAGAGAGAATGTTATTATGGAAGTTGTGATTATAAATGTGATGGTGTTGACGATATAGATTTAAACAAAGATGAAATAGATGAAACCACTTATGATATATACTATAATGATGAATACGTTGATTCTATTATAGACAGAATATTGAATATTATGAAAAATAAAAAAGTAACTTTTATAACTTTAGAAGAAATAAGAAATGAAATAAATAATATTACAGATGTAACATTAACAAAAGTTTTATTGAAAATGAAAAATTCAAATATAAACTTTTTTAATAAATTCGGAAATAGAGTTTTTATTCGTTACGATAATAATATGTTATATTTTACTTACAATTTGAAAAATAATAGTGACTTTTTAGACACTTATTATGTAAATCATTTTCCATTGCAACAAATATCAAAAATAGAAGATGAAACAAAAATGTTAAACGTTTTGCCGAATTTATTATCAAAAATAAAAAAAGAACAAGAAACTAATATAAAAATAGAATATCTAAATGAATTTTCTTTAAATATCCAAGAATTAATGTTAGAAATGTCTATTTTATCAAGTAAATTAGGAAACAAAATGACAATAGACAACAAATCATTTAGAGATTTTATTATAAATCATTTCAAGTCTTTCGTTATAACAATTGATAATTTAACAGTATCAACTTTATTAGAAAAATTTAGATGTTTACATAAATCAGAAAATGAATGGCGCGACTGTGACAAAAAAGAGACTGAAATGGTATTAAATTATTTAGACGAAAAAAATAGAGAAAAAGTAGCAGAAAGAGAAAAATGGGGTTATTATGGAATAAGAGATACCGATGGCAAATTTAAAATATCTGATATAAAATATGAACAAAAAACAAAAACAAAAATAGGAAAAAGATGCTCTAGTTGGAATATAGTAGAATTATTAAATCTTATACATAATATAAAATTTCATCCAAAAGAAGATTCTTATTATAAAAAATTAAATGGGATGTCTTCTAATAAATTATCAGAATACTACAGAGAAAATATAGACGGATTTAAAGATGTAGAAAAAGCGTTTGGAGATCGTTTTGATTCCTTTACTAAAGAAGAAAAGATAAGAATAATGTATTGGGGTAGAAGCAAAACAGAAGGATCTATGAATAAAACTATAATATGCAATGCTTTAGAAAAATGGTTTATAACAAATAATCTTTTTGAAATAGAAATAAAAGAAAAAGATAAAGTTCTAAAAGAAAAAGATAAAAAGAGTAAAGTTAAAATTGGAAAGAATAAAGTTAAAATTGGAAAGAATAAAGAAAAAGATGTAGAAGTAGAAGACGTTGAAGATAAGTTTGATAGTGATGTTGAAGAATAAAAAGAATAAAAAGAATAAAAAGAATAAAAAGAATAAAAAGAATAAAAAATATAAAATTAGAAAAATGAAAATGGATGTTAAATAAAAAAGTAAAAAATTTTCTATAAATAATAAAAATATTTTATAATAAAAGATGTCTATTTCACTTTTAGGATCTATTAACGTATGCAAAGTAAACACTGGATGGGCAGACAAAATTCAATCTGACCGTTTTGAAAATCCAAATAACATGACATGCCCATTATGGAATGGACAAGATAACTTTGGTCGTTTTGTACACCCTGACTCATTTGTAACTAAAAACGCCGGTTGCAACTCTGCTGAAGATCGCGTTGCAGTAGAAAACTTCTTAAGACCACAATACATGGAATACGTTGCTCTTGACGCTGCCGGTTTTAACGCTCCTCTATACGCAGGAGGTGGTAGCAATCAATTAGTTGAAGGATTCTCTAATGAATTCAATAACAACTTTACAACTGATGCTCAATGGACCCGTGCTTCAAATCGTGATCTATATAACATGGTTGGTAACGCTGGTTATGATTACGGAAAGAGCAATACCCCATACGATACTGGATACAGAGGAGTACAAGGAAACGGAATGGGACCAGGTTGCGGTCGCAGAAACGCCCCTGCTCGTATTCAAGAGAACTTTGCTTATACCCAACCATCAGTTCGTGAAAATTATCAATATCCAGCTCAAGATGACATGGCTGCTCAAATGCAAAATCGTCATGTTGCTAATAACAATATTCAAGCTTATAAATCACAATGCACTAAATGCAGTGGAGGTTTTTAATAAAAATTAAAGTATATTTGAAGAATAAATATTTTAATTACTTATATAAGTAATTAAAATTATAATATAAGTAATTAATATTTAGTAAAAATAATTATGGCGTCTGCGTCTACATCTTCATCTATCGCATCTTCATCTTCACAATCATCTTATTATATGGATAAGTATATTAATGATTTTGACTTTAATGATGAAAATATTATTAACAATACAACTGAACCAATCGCTTCTTATTATAGTTTAAATAGTACTCTATATAGAGCTTCTTCTAGTTCTTCTAGTTCTTCTAGTTCTTCTAGCTCTTCTAGCTCTAGTAGTCGGCATGAAAAACCAATAATAACTAAAGAAATTGCATACGACGAAAAAGAATTGGAACAAAAAATTAAATTATGGGATTCTTATAAAAAAGTAGAACAACCAAAAGGATTAAATATCAAACTTTTTCCTCATCAACTTGTATCTATTTATAATATGGAAAGCTTGGAAAAATACAGAAAAGTAAGATATAACAATAATACATTTTTTATGACTGAATTTGGAGTATTAGGAGATATTCCTGGATATGGAAAAAGCTTTTCTATTGTATCTCTTATCTTGAGAGACAAGATGGAATGGGATACAGAAAAATTATATGAAAACTTGGAACTTAGCACTATAAATTCTTCTTTAAAAATTATTCATAAAAAAACAATTAAAAGAGTAAGAGCAAACCTTCTTCTAGCATCTTCTACCTTGGTTTCTCAATGGAAAGAATACTTTAGTCATGTAGACAAAGGATTATTAAAAATTAAAGAAATATCAAATAAAAAAGATCTAGAAAAATTTGATCCCAATGAATGGGATGTCGTTATCGTATCTTCTGTCAGATACAATGAATTAATGGACAGACATCCCAATATTTCATGGAAACGTTTTATTTTTGATGAAGCCGGCTCAACTCATATTAATGCAATGAGACATATTTCAGCCGGGTTTATGTGGTTTATCAGTGCAACATACAGCCAACTTTTATTTCCAGGAGGAACAAACCAGCATTTTATGAGACATTTCTTTAGTAGAATTGGAGCAGATTACCTAAAATATATGGTTATTAAAAATGAAAACGACTTTGTAAAATACTCATTCAAAATGCCAGAAGTAAAAGAAATAAATCATGTATGTCTAAACCCAAGAATTCTCAACGTTCTATCAAGTGTAATTGATAGTGAAACAAAGACAATGATCGCAGCCGGGAATATCAAAGGTGCTATTGCACGAATTGGAGGAGGAACTACAACAGAAACAAATCTATTTGAAATCGCATCTAAAAAACAAAAAGAAAAACTACTTCAAGCACAATCATCATTAACTCTATGGAAAAATAGATCTAATTCAGATCGAGAACTAGAATTCTGGGAAAAGAAAGTAAAAGAATTAGAGAAAACAATTAACGATTTAGAACAGAAATATAAAAATATTTTGGAAGACGACTGTACCATTTGTTATTCAAATATTAAAGATCCTATTTTAAGTCCTTGTTGTCAAAATGTTTTCTGTGGAAACTGCATCATGAAATGGTTTGAAATGAACAAATCATGCCCAATGTGCAGAACTGTAATAAACGTAAAAGACCTTGTATATATCCATAAAAAAGGAGATGAGCATCTATCAAAAGATGATAATAAAGAAGAGAAAAAGGAAGAAAATCATAAAATGTCAAAACAAGATAAAGTTTATGATATTGTTTCAAAAGGTGTATTAAATGGAAGAAAATTTCTTATATTTTCAATGTACGACGAGAGTTTTTATCTTATCAGAAGAGTTCTTGATGAACACAAAATCGATTTTGTTGAACTATCAGGAACAAAAGCCACAAGAGATTCTAAAATTAAAAAGTTTAAAGAAAATAAAGTAAATGTTATCTTTTTAAACAGTAGATTTAATGGAGCCGGAATTAATCTTGAAGAAGCATCTGATATCATATTATATCACGAAATGCCTTCTTATATCAAAGATCAAGTAATTGGAAGAGCACTTCGAATTGGAAGAGAAAAAGATTTATATATCCATAACTTGATTTATTAAAATTATAAATTATATTTTATAAAATATAATTTATTCTGCGTTATTCTCATCTTTATCTGTTTTTTCGTTTTCTTTTTCATCATCATCCATATTTTGAATATTTTGAATATTTTGAATATTCTTTTTTTCGTCAATTCCTTCAATTTTTACAAAACTTAATACAACTCCTTCTGGTCTTTTATGTTCATACGAGTCTTGTAAAGCACTAATTGAAGTTTTTCCTTTATAATATTTAACATTTTCGTTTCCAAGATCTTTTTCGCACTTCTTATAATAAACAATAGCACTTTTCTTATCATAAAATACTTTTGAAAAGGGTGTCCACATACGATTAACACCACTGTCGCAACCATAAATCGTAACAACGTAAACAAAAGCCATTTTAGTCTATAACTGTATAAATACAAATAAAATAAATAAATAAAAATCAATTTTATAGGAATAAAAAAATTGATTTTATTTATTTTATAAACTTAAAAGTTAATCGTAAAATGCTTTATATTCGCGGCTACGGTGCAACTCGTCATCCTCTATTATGGATTCCTGCATCTGAATATGTTGAACAGTCACTAGAAAGTTTTATGAATACTCCTAAAAATCCAAACAATACACCAATCCATATAAGTATTGATGCAGTAGATGAAGAAAATGGAAAATTTGAGACAGAAATCTATAAAGGCCCTTTTGATGTTTATATTATGAATTGTGGAAATGATACTTATCAATTGCGCTATACTTAATTTTATACTATACAATAGTATAAAATTAATAGTTTACTTTTTGAAAATCTCTAAACAATCTTTTTTATTTTGAACTTTTTCAAATTTATCGTCTTTAAAAATATTAATCCATTTTTTTACATCTAATTCATCATAATTATTATTAATCCAATTATAGACAAACTCCGCTTTATTCTTTCGTAATTCATTATACATATTTACATCTCTATTTTCGATATCTTCGTCAATAGATATAACATGACCTTTTCTTACTAAAAAATTTCTATCTGCCAAATCAGGAACTCCTCTTATATATCTATATAAAAGCGCGTGAATATAATCTTTAATTTCTGTTTTATTTAGTTTATTTTTATAATCAAAATGTAAAGGTATTTTACTCCAATCTACAACTTCTGTTTCTGGCCATAATTTACTAGAATGAGTTTTCGTTATTATTTCGTCTTTATTAATCATTGAATCAAAAATAATAAACCAAGATGGAATATGGCGGTTGACGTTATTTCTTGCTCCTAAAGGAATTCCTTCAGGCCATCTATTTGGAATCATTTGTTTAGTAATAAATGGTATAAATGGAATATTATTTTTTTGTTTCCAATTTGTATTTTTTATTAAAATATCTATGTCTTTTCTATTTTGATACGGACCTTTTACAACAACTAATTTATCATTTTTATCTTTTGCAAAATAAACATCCATTTTAGAACTACTTGTTGTAATTTGTGTTAAAACAATAAAAGAATATTCGTCAGTTTCTAATGGAATTTCTTTTTCATCTTCTTTTTCTTTTTTAATATTTATAGGTTTATTTTCATCATACCGTTTTCCATCTTCGTAAAAACTTTTCCATTCTGGATTTACAAAATCATATTCATTTTCTACATGAGCCCCTATTAAAGCAAACTCTACAAGATCTTTGTCATGTCCTTTTTTTGTATGTCTATCGACTACATAATCATCAATTTCAATCGTTTCCATATTTCTGTTTTTTCTCCAATTTTTATCGTATTTCTCTTCTTTTATTTCATTTTCGTCTTTATCAGATGATATAATAGATAAATGAACAAGTAACGGAAACAACCAACATAAAAATCCTTCTTTCATTTTTCCAAGATGATTTTTATACCACGAAGAATAAATATTAATATCCTTAATATCCCTCATATTTTTCAATTGTTCAAAAATAAACCATACAGCATTCTTTCTACCAAATTTGTCATCTGACATATCTATCTGAAAAGCATAATAAACACATAATATATTCTTTTCTTTCAAATACTTCTTAAACAAATCGTATTTATCTTTTCCTGAATTATCATTAATTTCGTCCCATAATTTTTTTATAGATGGATATTTTGATAACATTGTTTTATTATTATATTTCTGATTAAATACAGCTCTTACATGAGAGCATACTCGAGCTTTTTTAGATTTTGTAAGAATATAAACAAGTCTTGAAATCATCTCTTCTTCTTTTAAAACATTTCTATTTTCTAACGAAACATCCTTTTCCTTAAAGATTCCATTTATTAGTTTATCAACCTCTTCTAAAATTGATACATTTTCGACATCTTCAAGATAGATAATCATCAAACGATGTAAAAAATTTGTTCGTATTGTTTCTCCTCTAGCAGGAGCTTCTTTAAATAAATCCAATTCTCCGGCAGAATATAATGCTTTGCTCAAATTTCCTCTTCTTATATATTTTTGAAGAGCGGATTTCATGATGTCAGAATCATATCCATTCCATGTTTTTTCATTTCGGTATTTATCTGAAAGTTTGTTGGATTTATTAACTTTAATATCAACGTCTTCATCAACTTCTTCATTTTTTGCATGAATATATATTAAATATGGAAATTGATCAGCTTTGTTGAGAGAAGAAAGTAAATATGTTTCATTTTCATACATATTTTCAGGAAAATTGTATAATTTAGAACCATTTTCTAAAGAAATGGTTCTTTTCATTTTTTTAACATCTATTTTTTCATATTCATCGTATTTTGGATATAAATCAGGGTATAATCTGTTCAGTTCGGACAATTGATTTTTAATAGCTTCTGTAAAAACATTTATATCATAAGAATAAGAAGTATGAAATACAAAAGGATCTTTACCGATAATTTCATTTACTAAAATAAAAGTATTAGCTTCCTTTTTTAAAGATTTTTTATATTCTTCCATTGTTCTTATCAATTCCACAAGCTTATTTGTTTTAATTAAATTCGTTATTTTTTTGTTTATTTTCAATTTTAAAAAGAATTCGCTTATTTCTTTTGAATTATCTTTTATAAAAGAAATATCCAAAACATTCTTAGATTCATCTTTATATTCTTCGTCATCGTTTATATTATAGATATTATAGATATTATAGATATAATCCGATTTTATTCCAAAAATATAGTTAAATATTTTATTTTTTGTAATATATTCTTTATTTAGAATATTTTCAAATTTACTCCAATCAACCGTATTATTCTTAATCGAAAAGTTTCCATTGAACACATTATTCATATCAAAAACGATAAAAGGCATAGGCTTATATTGTTTTTTGGGAATTAAAAATACTATTTCATAATCTAAAATTTTTATTCCTAATAACCTTTTTGCTTCTTGAATATCAATAAATTTTTTTATCTTTTCATATTTATCATAAGGTCCTTTAATTAATATCAAATTTTTATCTTTTTCAGCTACATAAGAGTTATCTGAAACTTTTGCAATATATTGCGCATAGTCATTTTCAGTTAATTTAGTTTTTAGATACTCTTCGCAATCATAATCATAATAATCATATATATTATCGTTCTTATTATTTTTATAGTATAAAAAAGCCTTCTTATATTCTGATTTTGAATAAGGCTCGTAAATATCTTCTATGTCTCTAACATTAAAACTTGATTTTAAAGAAAGTTTAATAAAAGAAACATTCTTAAGATACGATTGACGACATTGTTCATCATCAAGTTCTTTTACAATAATATTAGGAACTTTTGAATCTTTAATAAAAAATAAAATCAATGTTTGCCAACACAAATAATTATCAGATGAAGGAAGTACATCATACCAAGATTTAGCAATATCTATATATTTTATATACTCTGATTTTTCATTTACAAAAACGAAATTTATTAAATCAAAAAGTAAATATGTAGAATTTGGAAACGAATTGAAAAATGATGGTATTATATTTTCATAATTAGATATACAATGAGCGAAATATATTGCTATATCGTTTTTCTGTTCCAATGCTCCAATAAAATTCTTACATAACATTTTTAATTCTCCAACAAGATTTATGATATATTCAGGCTGACGAGAAGGAGTATAAGAGATATACTCAAGATATTGATTAAAATCTATATCTTCGAAAAAAACAAACTTTTTCTTTAATGTTATTTTTTCTTCTTCATTGAGTTTGTTAAAATTATATAAACAAAATTTATAATAAACATTATCCATAGATTTATAAGATTTACAGTACATATTTATAATATTACATATAATCACCATCTCTCTTTTACGAACATTACATGATTCTAAACTATACTTATCTATTCTATCTGTATTAATTCTATTTTGTCTTAATTGTTCTAATTCAAGAAATAAATCATTCAAATTCTCCCAAATATAAGGATTATATATATTTTTCATATAAATAACCATCAATTGATTAAATAAACACGTTCTTATATTTTCTGCTTGTTCATAGTTATACTTTGTGAAAGAAAAAAGATCTAATTCTGACGCAGAATAAACAGCCTTTTCAAAGTCAGACATAAATACATTTTTTTCTAATGTTTTTAAAAGTAATTCTGGTGCATAATTATTTAAACTTTTAAAACTTTCAACCATTTGCATTTTATTAAATTATCTATATAAATTTAATAAATAAATATATTTATTTATTCTTTCTTTTCTTCGTTTTGCATTCCCTGAAGCATTGGTCCAACCATACTCATCATTTGTCCTAAATCTGGCATTCCTCCTGCTCCTGACCCAGAACCTCCCATTCCACCAATTCCTCCCATCTTTCCCATCATCATTTGCACAGAAGACATCAACTTGCTAACATCTAAAGATCCTTCTGATAAACCTTGTTGCATTCCACTTACCAAATCTGTCATTACTCCACTTTGCATCAAAGAAGTAATAGCAGAAAGAGGGTTATTTTTATCAATCTTGTCACTTGACACTGCTGTTTCTACTTTATCAATAATATTTGATAAGAAATTTTCTTCATTAGTAGCAGTTCCATTCTTTTTTGCTTCATTAAGAAGACGACGAGCCTCGCTTGTAGGATCAATTAAACCCCAAATAGTAAGCAAATGTTGCCAAATAATTGATTTATTTTCAACAGAAGTCTGACGAAGAACAGTCGCTACATCAACATATACTTTATCGCTATATGTAATTTTAGAATCCTCAAATAAATTAGAATTTTGCTCCATCATCGCATTATGATTAACACTAAAAAACTTCTTAAAACAATCAATATGCTTATTAATTGGACCAACGTGGACAATTCCAGTTTTCTCCAAAAGTCGGTTATACAAAGCAATACTTTTATGACGTTTTCCAAACTCTGAATCTAAATCTGAAATAAAACTAGTAATTGCTTTAAATATTAAAATTGAAGTATTGTCAGCCATTTATTATTTATATTATTTATATATCTCTTAAATAAATAAATAAAATGGATGACGATGATTATAATACATTCAATACATATGATGCTTACGACGACGCTTATGAAGGACAAGATGACTATGATTATGAAGATGGAGATGATATGACTTTTGTTTCCGAATGGAATGCGAGAGAAAGAGTAGGCGGAAAAATGAGACTTACAGACGATTTTAGTTCTTCATTTGGAAAAGGTTATAGAAAAGAACTCACTCCTGACCAAATTTTTTTAAAAGGAATACAAAAAACAATCGATTCTTATGAACTTTCAATTAGCGATAAAGATTTAGATTTAATAAAAAATAAACTTGTTTTTAAAATAAATCTTATAAAATTTAAAAATCCTAGTGCTTTTATATTTTCATATATTGTATTGGATAACAAAAATAATATAAATAAAGAAAAGTTTCAAAGCATTTTTGATATGACTCAAAAACCTCCAATAAACAATTTAGGTCTAGACGCAAGTTTTATAACAAAAGAAGATATTATAAGATATGCAAGATTATTAAAAGATATAAAATAATATAATTATTATTTAAAAATATAGATTATAATATGTAATATGTAATATGTAATATGCGTAAATATATAAATACGTAAGCGTTTGTAGTACAATGGTTAGTATTACTGCCTTCCAAGCAGTTGATTCGGGTTCGATTCCCGACAAACGCATATTTATATATTTACGTACATATTACATACTACAAAAAGCGTTTGTAGTACAATGGTTAGTATGACTGCCTTCCAAGCAGTTGATTCGGGTTCGATTCCCGACAAACGCATAACATATTTATTTGAATTAAAAGATTCAAATAAATTTTATAATAAAAAGAATGTCTCAAATATATAATATGTACAATATTTTAACGCTACTTTATAATATATATTCTACATCACCTTCGTTCTCAACTGCTGTATTAAAAAAAGACAGCATATCAATACCCATATCCTTTTCAATTCCTTATTATATGTCTTATAACTCTTCAAATAAAAAAGAAGAAACAAAAAATGAAATCTCAAATTTAGATCACTTTCAAATGGACAGATTACTAAAATGGATGAAACTCTTTTTTGACGAAGATTTTAATACAAACGATGTACACGATACAGACGATACAAATTATAATAAAGAAAAAGAAAAAGAAAAAGAAACTCATAAAGCCTTTAAAAAAGAACTATATAATATTTACTGTACTATAAGTAGCGATTATTCTCAATATAAACAATGGACAAAATATAATAATACTATTTATATTTTGTCTTCTTTACGCTCAAAAAATACAAAAGATTTGGCAAATAAAATAAACTCAGATGTAGAACTTTTTAACGAAGGATTAAAAATGTACTCTCTTTTGTTTAATTCACATCACTCACATAATCATTAATTTATTGAGATGCTTTATGTGGCTTAGGTTTATTTCTCATTCCCTCATCCGTCTTACTTAAAATCATATACAAATTCATAAGAACGCTTAACATTAATAGTGATATAAGAACTAAGTTTGTTGTATCCATTATTTTTATTAATACAAAACAAAAATATATTTAAATTTAAATAAAATGAATACGTCAATATTACTAATTATAATCATGTTTTTATCTTTTACTTTATTTTATGTTTTATTAAATAAGAAAATAGATTTAACTTTATCTCAAACACAAAATTCTCAAAATAAAACTTTAAAATCAACTTCTTCTCTTCCAGACCAAACCCAATCACAACCTCAGCAAACTCAAAAAACTGAAGAAAAAGTAGTCGAGAAAATAGTATATATTCCTTCAAAATCTAAACAAGGATTTATTCCAAATATACCAAATATTCCAAATATTCCAAATATTCCAAATATTCCAAATATTCCAAATATTCCAAATATACCAAATATACAACAACCTTATTACCCTCAATCTTTATTATACCCTAGAAATGTATATTTAGATTACGTATTTAATGGATATCAACCAAGTCATGGATATACATGGGATCCTTATTATGGTTGGATGGACAAATTAGGAAAAAGAAATCATAATAATTATAATAATGATAAAATTATAAATACTATAAATAACAACATAAGTGTTCCTACGTATCCTCCAAAATAATTATTATTTATATAATATATTTATTTAATAAATAATTCTAAAATGCTAAAAAGTAAAGAATCAAAATTAAATGAAAATAAAGAAAAAGATACAAAATCAAATGAAAATAAAGAAGATTCAAAATTAAATGAAAATAAAAAAAAAGATTTAAATTATGGTCTTGGAAAAATACAAAAGATTGATAAAAATTATGAAAAATGGTATAATGAAAATTATTCAAAATAAAAATGAATTTTAGTTTATTTGCAATTAACTAAAATAAAATAATGGGCTGTTTTCAATCTATTCATTGTGAAGATTTAAAAATACAAGACGACGTGAAAAAAAATGACGAAAATATCAAACAGGATCTAAAAGAAAATAATGAAAGTGATAAAGATGATAAAGATATATATAATAATTGTACTTATGAAAATACACCAGAATTTACTTTTAATGGAATGAAGAAAATGGTAAAAGTTCTTAAAGTAATCGACGGAGACACAGTAGATATCGCTTTATATCATGATGGTTTGTCAAAATCATTTAGACATAGAGTAAGACTTTATGGAATAGACACTCCTGAGAAAAGACCTCCTAAAAATGATCCAAACAGAGATAAAGAAATAGCAGCGTCAAAAAGTTCCTCAGATGCTTTGACAAATTATTTAAAAAAAAATGATAATATTGTATTGGCTCTTTTTTATAATTCCGATAAATATGGAAGGTTGATGTGCACATTTTATGATAAAACGGGAGAAAATATAAATAAATGGATGGTTTTAAATGGTTTCGCTTATGAATATTTTGGAAAAACAAAAAAGAAATATGAAGAAAGCTAAATTTATAATTTTTTATAATTTTTATAAATCTCTTTTACAGTAGGAGCATTATAAGTTTGAGTAGTTTGTCCTCCAGTTCCTCCTTCTCCTCCGCATTCCATATTAAACAATGGTGTACGGTAACAACTTTCTTTTTTATCCCATTTCATTTTTATACTTAAATGTTTTCCTTTTTTAGGATAACTTCCCATTAATATATCTTGTGGAATTTTTATTGGAAAAAAATGATCTATCAACCATTTTGCATACTTTTTATTTATAATATAGGCAACAGCGCCTGCATTATATTCTTCTGTTTCTTGCATAATAGTAATATTTTTGTTTATATTTAATACCTTTTTTTGTGATGATTTTGTTTTAGCCCAATTTCCATTCCATAAATGTAAAATAGAAAAAGTTATCTTTTCTTCTTTTAATTTATTCATTATTAAATTAATATTATCTATAAAGTTGTCATAAAGTTCTACATCATCTTCTAATATTAACGCATAATCATTACATGAATTCAACAATTTTTGCCAACAATTATAATGAGACATATTAATAGATACTTCTACTTTTGTCATATCTGCATTTTTAGACAATACATTTTCGTCTATCATTTTAGCTATTTTTTTATCAGAAAATTTCTTTCCTAAAACACATGGAGATCTACAAACTTTTACTTCGGCATCTTTTGCATATTTTAAAAGTTTATTATATCTATCTTTATGCATTTTACAATTAATAACATAAACTCCTAAATTAGATTCAAAATTATCATAACATCCTCCTCTGATATCGCAATATGGTTTTGGTTTTGTTAATATACGTTTAACACTTTTTTTCATTTTGAATTAAATTCTTTATTATTACATAAATAAAGAATTCAAAAAATCAAATGAAAAAAATGAAAAAAATAAAAAAAAATAACAATTCTGTAGCTTTTATACAGATAACTGATAAGCACACCGAAGTTTTAGGAGGGTTAATTAATATATTTAAAGATTTTTATGAAATAATCGATATTTACTATCATCCTTATGATTCTGATTTTGTACATTATTACAAAAATTTATATAAAAATAAAGTAAATATAATTTTACACGATATAAGTAAAGAAATATACATAGATAGACATGACTTGTATGTATTTGTTACAGGATTAGAGTATATAGAATTTTATAAAGATTTATCTTATATTCCTGAAGACAGAATTTTATTATTATCTCATCATTCAGATGAATACAATGAAATAAAAGGATATAATGAAAAACTTGAAATTTTTGCTATAACACCTGTTTACAAAAAAGTACCTCATTTTATGACTTTTTCTTCTATTATAAAAGCAAAGAAAAAAATATATAATCAAGATAAAATAAATATATTATTATCAGGATTTACAAACCCCCATAATAAAGATTTAGATTCTTTTCTTAAACTATTAGAATACCTTGAACAAACAAATAATAATTCTTTCTATTTTCACGTTGTTAATTATTATCCTATTAAACAACTTGAAAATTATAAAAAAATATGTAAAGTTTACGTTGATTTAAAAGCTTCAAAAATGATGAATTTATTAGAAAAATCAGATTATGTTTTAACACTTGCTAAAAAGAATAGTAGTTATCATAAGAAGCAATTGACTGGTATTATACCATTAGCTATAAGCATGGGAGTCCCTTTGGTAATAGATAAAGATTTGGCAAAAATATATGGTTTCAATAATAAAAATAGCATTATTTATAATTTTAATAATTTTATTGAAACCATTTTATCTCTTCCAAATATAGACTTGGAAGATTATCAAAAAATACAAAACGAATTATTTAAATATCGCAATAAAAATATTCTTTTAAATAAAAATAACATGTCCAAGTTATTAAAAAGTAAAAATAAAAAGGATAAACATAAGCTTAAATTAGCAGATCCATCTGCTGTAAAACTTCTTTATCACTTAATGAATGATGTTCATAAACTTCTTACACATTTTGGAATCGATTATTGGGTTGACGGAGGTTCTGTATTAGGAGTAGTGAGACATGGAGGAATAATACCATGGGACGATGATATTGATATTGGAATACTAAAAAAAGATGTAAAAAAACTTCTATCAATAGAAAAAGTTCTTAAAAAAGCTGGATTCTCAATCGTAAAAGTATGGTTTGGTTATAAAATATTTTATTCAGACAGAAAATATATAGAAGGTTTTAATTATTCATTTCCTTTTCTAGATGTTTTTGTATTTGATAAAATAGATGGAAAATATAGACTTTTTTATAAAAGAGCAAGAGATATGTGGCCAAAAGAAGCATGGGATGAAGATGAATTGTTTCCTGTAAAAGAATATAAATTTGGAGAAATAAAAGTTCTAGGTCCAGCTAAAACAAAAGATTATTTAGACAGAATGTATGGAAAAGATTGGAATAAAATAGCTTATAGACAATATGATCACGAAAAAGAAGAAGAAGTAGAGCGTATAAAAGTAAGATTAAACAAAGAAATGAGAAAACCCGCACAGCCAACAAAAGTAAAAGATAATCCAGAAGTATTAAAAGTGCTAAATGAGTCATCAAGATCTCCTATAAAGTCTTTAAGAGTCTCACGAAAGTCATCAAGATCTCCTAGAAAGTCGTCAAGATCTCCTAGAAAGTCGTCAAGATCTCCTAGAAAGTCATCAAGATCTCCTAGAAAGTCTTTAAGAGTCTCAAAAAAGTCATCACGATCTACTAGAAAAGTCTCGAAGAAGTAATATTATTTTAAAAATTACTTAAGTTTATTAGCCGAATATGCAAATCGTTTATTAAAACGATAAATTTAACCTGGCATCATAAATATAAACACTTAGATGTTTATATTTACTATATTTAAATATTACATTATATAAAATGAGCGATCCTAAAGTTAAATTATTCTCTAATGCTTCTTCTGGAAGTACTTTTGAAAATTACGACGGTGGTCTTGACTCTAAAATAGGAATTGGTCTTAAATGTACTCAAGACTCTACAACACGTCATATTTTTGACACTAAAACTGGTAATTATCAATTAACCGGAACTCTCTCCGCTGGAAATGTAAAAGTAATTTCTGCAACTGGAAGTACTATACCTATATTTGATTCTAATAATAATATTATTTCATCATCTACTCCTTCCTCTAATATTGATTATTTAGATGCAACATCTTCCATTCAAACACAATTAAATAATAAACTAAATAAATCAGGAGGAACTATGACTGGTGCGCTAAATATGGGATCTAATCCTATTACAACATCGTATGTTCCATCTTCGTCTAATGATGTTATCACTCTATCTTATTACTCCTCTAACACTCCTAACTTTTCATCTTCTATGGAAAAAAGTAAAGTCCTTATTTACGATTCTTACAATAAAGTATCTACATCCTCTATAAGTGATGTGG
>Ga0194129_10003712_pt1 | contig 21029 bp, 20 predicted proteins | sample TA2KigCa35mmetaG_FD_150862 | JGI IMG/M metagenome (GOLD analysis project Ga0194129, IMG submission 150862) | Freshwater microbial communities from Lake Tanganyika, Tanzania - TA2015038 Kigoma Deep Cast 35m | ecosystem: Environmental > Aquatic > Freshwater > Lake | place: Tanzania: Lake...
TCTGAGCAACATCCTCAAGCCTGTCATGGAGGCGGCATGAGGGGCCATTTACCCAGAGGTGTGCCAATTTCAAGGCAACAGTGGTTGAACTGGCCCCAAAAACCCCCAAAAACTCACCTCAAACACAGCTGAAACCTGCCAAACGTCGAAAACAACGAGATATGTGCTCAGTGGAGGGAGAACTCGACCCTATTTGCGGGTTTTTCCGCAAACTCATAGGAAGGCTGCACCAACACCATCCTCCTATGGCGGGGCGTGGTCCAGTCGGCGAGGGTGGCGGAGGTCATGGGGGCAATTCGGTCCTCAGCCTTGCACCAACGGCTGGATCCGTTCCAGTGCGTCCGCCAGCTCCGCACTGGCGACCTCCGTGTCGTGCGCGGCCTGCGCACGCAACCAATACCCCGGACTGAGCCCCAGCACACGACAGAGGCGCAGATCGGTGTCGGCCGTGATCGCCCGCTGGCCGCTGATGATCTCGCTGATGCGGGAGGCGGGCACGTCGATGGCCTTGGCCAGGCGGACCTGGCTGATGCCCAGGGGTTTGAGGAACTCTTCCTGGAGCAGTTCACCGGGGGTGATGGGAGCGAGGCGGTTCATGGGGCAGGTTCAGTGGTCGTCGACGATCTCCACGTCTTCCGGGCCGGTGGCACTCCAGCGAAAGCAGAGCCGGAACTGGTCATTGATGCGGATGCTGTGCTGCCCGGCCCGATCCCCCCGCCGCAGTTCGAGACGGTTGCCGGGCGGCACGCGCAGATCCTCCAGCCCTTGGGCGATCTCCAGTTGCCGCAGCTTGCGCCGCGCCACCCGCTCAAACGCTTGGAAGCGCGGCACTTCCCAACCCTGGGCCAGTGTTTTGGTATCGGCGCATCGGAACGACCGGATCACGCCCCAGCATAGTTCCGTTACGCAGAATAATTGGTCGGTTAGGCCAGCGGGGCAGATCCCGCGGTCGCTCGTTGCGCCACACGGTGGCGCACCTCTCCCACCAAGGCGTCTAAGTTGATGCTTGATGCGAACGCATCCGATGCGCATCACGCTCCAGCTCGAGGATGATGTGCTCGCCGCCACGCGCGTCTTGGCCCGGCAGCGGCGGGTGAGCCTGGGCGCCGTGATCAGCGAGCTGGCCCGCCGAGCCCTGGTGGCGCCCCCCCAAGGCCTCGAAGCCAGCTCTGGCGACCAACCCGAAGAACGCAACGGCCTCCCCCTCCTGCCCTGGACGCCCGCAGGAGCGCCGGTGGATCTGGAGCTGGTGAACCGTCTGCGCGACGACGCGCCATGAGCGCGGCCGTGGTGGGCGGAAGCGAGGCGTTGTTGCTGATTGATCTCTGAGCGAAGCCAGCGCCCAGGTGAACACTCATGGGGCCAGCAGCTCCACGCCGCAGCGCAGGCCTGGAGCCCGCGCGGCACACGCATCTGCGGTGAGCAAGGTGGCGCCCAGCTGTTCGGCCAGGGCCACGTACAGCGCGTCATAGGCCGTGAGGTTGGTGCGCAGCTCCCAGGCCCGCGGCCAGAGATGGCGGCTGGCATGGCGACGCAGGCCCAGCCGCTGGCTGGTGGCCAGAGCCTGCAGGGCGTGCTGCTCAGGCAATCGCTCAGCAAGCACCAGGCGCCGCAGCACCGAGAGCAGCTCGGCATCGATCAGATCGGGCGCCTGGAGGTTGGCCTCAGCCAGCCGCGCGCGGGCAACGCCATCGATCAACAGCGCATCCACCAGCACGGAGGCATCCACCACCACGACCACCATCAGTGTTCAGCGCGGTTCGCGTCAGCGCGGCTCTGGCGCAGGGCTTCGAGAATCTCGCCGGGGTCGAGCGCTGCCGACGGCAGCGCCTGGAGAAGTTCGGCATTGTCGGCACGGCGGGCCGTTTCGCTGAGCTCCTGCAGGGCAAAGGTGCTCAACGGCACTCCGGCGCGGCTGGCCAGCCGCTCCAGGCGTTCGGCCACATCGTCGGGCACGTGGCGGATGTAGAGGGTGCGCGACATGGGTGATGGTTGCTTGCTCGCTGCTAGCAGCCTAGTCAAATGCCTGGGTTGCCTGGTGATTCGCGCCGAATCAGGGCAGTTGTCAAGGAATTCTCGACAGCTGACTCCCTTCACCCGCCCCCCAAGATCCCCGCCACATTCGTGGCGATCGTTGCCTCCAGCTCTCGGGCCCGGGCATTGAGCCCCTCCAGCTCCTCCTGCAGCTTCTCCAGCTGCTCCTTGAAGTCTTCATCGCTCAGATCTTCGCCCGCGGCAACGCCCACATAGCGGCCGGGGTTGAGGCTCCAGCCCTGGGCTTCGATCGCCTCCAGGGTGGCTGCCTTGCACAGGCCAGCGATGTCGCGATAGGCGGGTGCGCCGCCGGAGGCTGAATCGGGATCAGTGCCGAAATAGGTGTCGATCCAGCGCTGGGCCTCCTCGCCGCCGAGGGTCACGTCCACTGCTTCGCCGCGGTAGAGGCGCACGATGTTGGCCAAAAAGCCGATCTGCGCTTCGCTCCAATCGCGATGGGCCCTGTCGATCTGCCGGTAGAGATGGCGGGCATCGAGAAACAACACCGTGTTCTCCCGCTCCGTGCCGATCTTGCCGCGATCAAAAAACCACAAGGTGCACGGCAAGGTCACCGTGTAGAACATGTTTGGCCCCACCGCCACCATCACATCCACAGCCTTCGCCTCGATCAGCTGCTGGCGGATCGCTTGCTCTGAACCCCGTGCATCGGAGGCCGAATTGGCCATCACGAAGCCAGCCCTGCCTTTCTCATTCAGGGAGGAATAGAACAGCTGGATCCAGAGGTAGTTGGCGTTGTCCACACTCGGGGTACCGAACGGGAACCGGCGACCCGGACCCTTGGCGGCACTCAGCTTTGCCATATCCACCGCGTTCACATTGAACGGTGGATTGGCCATCACAACATCAAAGGCGCCCACCGCAGTGTGGGGATCCTGGTAGTAGCTGTTGGTGTCGCCGCCATGCTCAATCTTTCCCTCCAGCCCATGGATCGCCAGGTTCAAGCGGCACAGCCGGGCGGTTTCATCGGTTTTCTCCACACCAAAGATCGCCAGGTCGCCCGCCGGGTTGCCGCGGTGCGCCTTCACGAAGCGGGCGCTCTGCACATACATCCCCCCCGAACCACAGGCCGGATCCAGCAGCCGCCCGGAGAAGGGCTCCACGATCTCGGTGATCAACACCACCAGCGAGGTGGGCGTGAAATATTCGCCACCTTTTTGGCCCTCACTGCGGGCAAACTCCCGCAGGAAATACTCATAAATCCGCCCGAAGGCATCGAACTCCAGCGACGTGGGGATCTCGGAGATGCGCTTGAGCAGGGCGGAGAGCAGCTGCGGCGTGAAGAGGTTGTAGCTGCGGGGCAGCACCCCGGCGAGCTTCCCGTTGGTTTGCTCGATCAGGGCCATCGCCTCATTCAGCCGGGCGCCGACATCCGCGCCATCAGGCAGCTCCAACAACTCCTGGAAGCGGGCACCGGGGGGCAGGTAGAGCAGCCCCTCGCTCTGGTAAGCGTTGGGGTCGTTTTCTCGGCTGCCGCGCCGTTCACTGCCCCCGGCGGCCTTGAGCTTTTGCCATTGCGGCATGAAGCGCGCGTCAGCAAACCGCAGGAAGATCAGCCCCAGGATCGGGCCGGAATACTCCTGGGCTTTGAGCCCTGAATTGGCACGCAGTTGATCCGCTGCCTCCCAGAGTTTCGTCTCCATCGTCGCCTTGCCCTGGTCGCGCTCCGGCGGTGCCACCCACCCGCCGAAGCCACGGCTGGGATCACCGGGGTCCGGTGGGGGGCTGGCCGCACCATGGCCACTGGCTGGTCGCACCCCGGCAGCCTTCAACCCCCCACCAGGCCCCCGCGCCTTTTCCGCCGCTCCCATCGCCACCACATGGGCCTTGGCGGCCTCCAGCTCCTCAAGGGTGAAGGGCTCCTCCACGTCTGCCTTGAGGGCCTCTGCGATGGCCTCCTGGCGCAAGCGGCTCCCGTCCTCAGGGATCAGGGCCAGCAGGGCATCGGTGAGGTCGGTGCGGGCAGGCATCAACAGGTGTGGAATGGGGCTCACCCTAAAACCCTCAGCGCATTCGGGCTCTGAGTCTCAACTCGCGCAGCGAATGATCATGCGGAGCTGGCCACGGCGCTCAGCGCTCGGGCGCATCAGGCTTCTTCTCCGCACGGGAGCGCTGCTCCACCAAGCGGCTCACCACCACACCGAGCACCACGGCGATGTAGAGAGGACCAAGGACACTCAGGGAGACGCTGGCCAGCTGGGCCACGGGCTGGATCGGTGAGATGTCGCCATAGCCCACGGTGGTGAGGCTGACAAACGCGAAATAATTGATGCGCTGCACATTCACATCCCAGATGGCTGTGGCCTCCAGCGTGGATCCCAGAGGGGGGAGATCCACCAGCGCCCCGGTGGCGGTATCGCGAAAGCATCCGGGTACCAGGCTGTCGATCACCGTGAGCAGCAAACCTCCACTGATTCCCAGCAACAGATAACCCGCCAAGGCCCCCGCCACCAGATCTCCCTCCGGTGGCGATTCTTCGGCCAACCGATGCAACAACCGCTGCAGGCTCCAACCCATGAACATCAAGAACAAAACCAACAGCGGCAGTGAGGTGCTCAACAGGCTGCGCGGGCTGAACACCCAGATAACCTGGGCGACCATCGATGCCAGACCCATCACCTGATACACGCGTTTGCCCCAGGTTCGCCGCCAGGAGGGACGTTGCCGCAACCCGTTCAACAACTCCAGGCAAAGCAGCGGATACCCCAGCCAGGTCAGCCGGGCCAGGGAGGGCGGCAGCGCGCCACTCCCCAACACCAGCAGGCAAATCCACAGCAGACGGCGGAGAAAGGGGTCGCCCATGGGGTGCTGCGGCGCCGCACTCAGGTGCTGCCGTTCGCGGGGACCTGCTCTTGCTCCTCCGACCGCTGCAAACTCTTGACGTCATCGCGACGGAACACCAACACGCTCAACGGCGGCAGACACAGATCCAGGGATTGCTCATAACTGTGCAAGGCCCAGTCGTCCGTGAACTTGCCGCCCAGGTTCCCCAGGTTGCTGCCGCCATAACGGCCGCTGTCGCTGTTGAACACCTCGGCGTAATACCCCTCCAGCGGCACACCGATGCGGTAGTGGGCATGGGTTTGAGGCGTGAAATTGGCCACCACCACGAGCCAACGCCCGGTAATGCTCTCGCGCCGCATGAAACTGATCACGGAATTGGTGGAATCGTTGCAATCAATCCACTGGAAACCATATTGGTTGAAGTCATCCCGCCAGAGAGCAGGTTCTTCTTTGTAGAAAACGTTCAAATCGTCGATCATGCGCAACAGGGCTTTGTGGGGTTCGTATTGCAATAAATCCCACTGCAGATCCCCCCAGACGTTCCATTCAGCCCGCTGGCCAAATTCCATCCCCATGAAGATGGTTTTCTTGCCGGGATGTGTCCACATGTAAGCCAGCAAGGCGCGCACATTGGCGAATTTCTGCCAATCATCGCCGGGCATCTTGTGGAGCAGGTTGCTCTTGCCATGCACCACTTCGTCATGGCTCAGGGCCAGCATGAAGTTTTCGGTGAAGGCATACCAGATGGAGAAGGTGACATTGTTTTGGTGGAATTGCCGGAACCACGGGTCGAGCTCGAAGTAATCGAGCATGTCGTGCATCCAGCCCATGTTCCACTTCAGATTGAAGCCCAGTCCGCCGATGTCTGTGGGCTGGGTGACCAGGGGCCAGGTGGTGGATTCCTCAGCGATCGACAGCGCGCCAGGGAAGTGTTGGAAGAGCACATGATTGGCCTGTTGCAAAAAGCGCACGGCCTCCGTGTTCTCCCTGCCCCCGTGCTCATTGGGAAGCCATTCGCCGTCCGGTCGCAGGTAGTCGCGATAGAGCATCGAGGCCACCGCATCCACGCGGATGCCGTCGATGTGAAACTCCTCAAACCAAAACACGAGGTTGGCCACCAGGAAGTTGCGCACTTCGTTGCGGCTGTAGTTGAAGATCAGCGTTCCCCATTCCTTGTGTTCGCCGATGCGGGGATCGCCGTGCTCATAGAGATGGCTGCCATCGAAGAAGGCCAGGCCATGGGCATCTTTCGGGAAGTGTCCGGGCACCCAGTCGAGAATCACACCGATCCCTTCCGCGTGGCAGCGATCGACAAAGGCGCGAAATTCATCCGGCGTCCCATGGCGGCTGGTGGGCGCGTACCAGCCGGTGACCTGATAACCCCAAGACCCATCAAAGGGATGTTCGGAGATCGGCAGCAGCTCGATGTGGGTGAAGCCCCGCTCCTTGATGTATGGAATCAGGCGATCCGCCAGCTCGGCATAGGTGAGCAGGCGCGCTCCGGGTTTGAGGTCCGCCGCTGGCACCGGGGGGCGCGGCGTGCCGTCCGGCTCGATGAAGGGCGCGTCGGCGGCGGCATGGATCCAGCTGCCCAGGTGCATCTCATACACCGCGATCGGTTGATCCAGCGGGTTGCGCCCCTCGCGCTGATCGATCCAATGGCCATCATTCCAGTTGTAGCGGCCAAGCTCGGCCACGATCGAGCCGTGATTCGGACGCACCTCATGGCGAAAGCCATAAGGATCGGATTTCTGATAGCAGTGCCCGTTCTGGGCGCGCACCTCGTATTTGTAGATCGTGCCAGCGTTCAAGCCGGGAATGAAGAGTTCCCACACCCCTCCGAGGCGAAGCTGCATCGGGTGATGGCGTCCATCCCAGCCGTTGAAGTCGCCGAGAACGCCGACACTGCGGGCATGGGGTGCCCACACGCAGAATTGCACCCCCTTCACCCCGTCGCGCTCGCCCACATGGGCGCCCATGAATTTCCAGATGTGGTGGTGGTTGCCCTCGGCGAACAGGTGCCGATCCAGCTCCCCCATCCATTCCTGCCGGAACGCCCAGGGATCGTGTTGGATGTGCTCGATCCCGCCCCGTCGCACCCGGTAGCGATAGGTCGTGCCGGGATCACGGTCGAGGGAGGCCTCAAACACCCAGGGATGGTTGGGCGCGGCCATCGCCAGCGGTTCGACCCCCTCCCGCAGCAGCTCCACCGACTCCGCGTCCGGCATCCAACAGCGCACCACCCAGCCGACACCCTCCAAAGGCTGAGGACCCAGAACGGCCAGGGGATGGTCGTGTCGGCATTCCGCGAGCCGGTTGGCATCGTCGACCATCCACGCGAGGCGGGTCATGGGCTGGGGGGGGAAGGGGGCCGTCGGGAGCTTAGGGTGCGCCGGCCCTGCGGCTCAGGGCTGGTTGGCGGGCGGGGCGATTCGGGCGTCGCTGGGGAAATCGACGCCGACGATCTGGTTTTTGTTGTCAAGAATCACGAACAGGTTGTCCGTGGTGCGGGTGAACTGGGTGTTCACCAGCAGCAGCTTCATGTCCGCCGTGCTCTCCGAGCGGGCGATCCGTCGCACCTTGAGGAAGTTTCCGGTGCGTCGCTGCAGAAGCTGCCACTTGCGCTGCAGCCCCGCCGCTGAAACCTCCTCCTGCAGCTCCTGGGAGAGGAAGCTGGAGGCGAGCACGAAGCGGCCGTTGGTGAGGGCGTCCATGAAATCGCGCACCACCTTCTCCGCCGGCTGGTCCGCCACATTGAAGTGGTAGCCCGCCAGGAGACCGTTCTCGTCGATCACCATCAGCAGCGAGCGCTCCCCCGCGCTGGTCTGCAGCGTGGCCTCCACCGTGCTCGACTCCATGCCGGGGATCACGGCGGTGATGCGCCAGCCGCGCACCTTGGGTTGGCGGCGCATGTTCATCTCCACCAGCCAGGGGCTGGTCATGCGCTGAAGATCCGGCGCGAACTGGGCATAGCGAAGCTTCGCGTCCCCATCCCGCATCGCCTTCAGGATGTCCTCAGCGGCCTGGCGAGCCCGCAGTTCCACGGCGGCCGCGCTTGTGGGTCGGGCCGCAGGCGCCGTGACGGCCTCGGGGGTCTGGGCGAGCTCCAGCGCCCGAGCCGCCCCCAGCGGTGCGGTGGAGGCCAGAGCCCCCAGGGCGAGGGCAATCACTCCGAATCGCGGCAGCACGGGGCGCATGGAAGGGGGGAGAAGATCCGGCTCAGTTTGCTGCAACGTCCGGTGGAGCGCCATCGCTGAGCGGAGACCAGAGGGGAGTGATCTCCAGGCGCGCGCTGTCCAGAAGCAGGGTGAGGGTGATCTCCCGCTGCCGGGCCGCGGGGCCGCCCCGGGGCTCCTCCCCGTCGCCCCCGTTCACGGCCACCTGCGGCCAGGCCGCCGGGGCGAGCGAGAGGCGCAGTCGCTCGCCCGCCCGCAGGGTGGCGGCGAGGGGCTGCAGGCGCAGGATGCGCTCCAGGGGCCGCCGCGCCTCGCGGCCCACCACCCGCAGCACGCCCGTGCAGAGCTGCAAGGCCGCCTCTCCCTCCGCGGAGACCGCGGACAGGGCGGCGCAGAGATCAAAGCCTGGCTGATCGGCCTCCACCCCCAGCCGCACCACCGGCCACCCCACCAGCCGTTGGCTCCGCTCCAGCGGAGCGGAGGTGAAGCAGGCCACATCGCCGCGCGCGTCCAGGTCGGCGCGATCCAGCAGGCGCGACTCGCCGCCGAGATGGCCGCCACGGCCGGGCACCGGCCGCCAGGGATCGTGCACCAGCACCACCGGACCCACCGGCCCCCCTGCATCGCGACACAGCCGGCCCTCCTCCCGCTGAATCGCCGCCCGGCCATCGCTGGCCAGGTGCCAGCGGGGACCGGCTCCCCCCGGCGCGGGCGCCTCGGTGAACCAGGCGCCGGTGGTGGCGTCCTGCAACCCGATCGCTCCCGGCGCGATGTCCCGCGCCGCCCCCTCCTCCGGCTCCTCCCCGTGCCCCCCCGGGGGAGCGGCGACCCCGAGATGGCGCTGGAAGAAGGCCAGCTGGTGCCGGTCCACCCCCCCGCGCCACTGCAGGTGCGACCAGGCGCCGATGCGCAAGGCGGGCTCCCCGCCGGCGGCTCGGGCCCGCCGCCAGAGATCCAGCACGCCGCGGAGATGGGGATCGTGCCACCCGCCGATCAAAAGGAGGGGACGGCGCAAAAGAACGGGGGAGGGTGTGTGCACCCGCCAGCCCGCCGGGTCGCGGGGGTTGGCCCGCAGCCAGGCCAGCCCCATCCCCTCGGGATCATGGCGCTCCAGCAGGGCGAAGCCCTCCAGGAGATAGTCCCCCGTCTCCAGGCTGCGGCGCAGCGCCTGCCAGGCCTGGAGGTCATCGCGCCGCCGGGCGCCCTGGGCTGCCAATTGCAACGCCCAGCCCAAGCCCAGGGCCCACCAATGGGCGCCCCCCTCGCTGGCCCAGTCCAGACGCTCGTCCAGCCCGCACATGGCCGGAGCCAGCGCGTCGGGGAAGGAGGCCTCGGCGGCGCGCGGATCACCCGCGTTGAGCAGCTGGGTCAGCCCTTGATAAGAGAAGCCATAGGTGCCCAGCCGGCCATTGCACTCTGGCAGGTGTCGCACCCAGCGCACGGTTTCCGCTCCGTCCGCCGCCTCCTGGGCGAAGCCCCCGAAGGTCCCCTCCGACTCCCCCCGCCCGCGCACGTCCTGCACGACCACGAGGAAGCCCCGCTCCGCGTACCAGCGGGGGTGGGCGTAGGTGATGGTGGAGGCCAGGGCGGAGCCGTAGGGCTGGCGCATCAGCAGGGCCGGCCAGGGACCCGAACCCGGGGGCCGCCAGAGGCGGGCGGCGAGGCGCACGCCATCGGCGCAACGCATCCACACCCGCCGCGGCTGGCTCACTCAGCGCACATCCGGGCAGTGCAGGCCGATCACGTAGGTGGTGAGCACTTCGGCGTCCACTTGGCTCAGCCCCTGGCTGCTGGCCACCATGGCGATTGAATCCGGCGCCGTGGCGGAACGGCCCGAGGCGTTCAGCTGCTTGAACTGCGCGCAGAGGCTCTTGGCCAGGGCGGGATTCTGCTTGACGGTTTCCAGCAGGGCGGAGGCCGCTCGCGGCGGGGCGGCCAGGAGCAGGGTGCAGGCGAGGCCGCCGGCCAGCAGATGGGCGATGCGCATGGGGCGTCCCCTTCGGGATTGCTTCCATTCCATCCACCACGAAGCCGGTGGGGCGCCGCGCGGGGGTCAGTTCGCGGAGCGACTGGTGGCCGCCGCCCGAATCCAACCGCGCACGGTGGCCAGGCTCACCGGCGTGGCGTTGGGGCCGAGCAGCTGGCGACCGAGACGATTGACCTGCACCAGGAGGCGTTGCGGGTCGGATGTCGCCAGGGCTCGCGCCTCGACAATCCCCGCGTGCAGCAGGAGGGAGGCCTCCTTTGGCGTCAGGCCCGTCGCCGTCATCAGCCGGGCCTGGGCGCGGAGGCGCAGCAGGCGCGCCTCGCTGGCCCCTCCGGGTCGGGCCAGCGCGCGCAGCCGCTCGGGGCTTTGCCCCGCCAGCCCCTCCCAGCCGCGGATGCCGGCCTCGCGCAGGACGGCGCGCTCCCGCTGAAAATGGGGTGGCAGGTCGTCCAACCCCTCCCCCGGTGTCCTCAAGAGCCGAGGGGGCCGACGTGAAGCTCCCCCGAGCGCAGGTCCAGCCGGGCCTCCGCCAGCACCACCGGCTTGGCGACGCCCTCCCCGACCGGCTCCAGGCGCCGCAGGCGCACGCGCACCACGCCATCGGCGGGGGAGCGGCCGGTGGGGCGCAGGTTGCGGGCGACCTGTTCGGCGCTGGCGGCCGCCGCTTCCGGCGGCAGATCCGCCGGCGCCGCCGCCACCACCAGGTCGGCACCGTTGTCAAACACCACCGGCACGACCACGGCTCCGAGGATGGTCACCCGCGGGGTGTAGCTCACGGCGAAGGCGGCGCAGGAGATGGCCAGCAACGCGGTGAAGCTGGTGACGCCCACCAGCCGGAAGCGGATTCCCCAGCGGCTGACGAACCCGAGCACCGTCAACACCAGCAGGGCCAAGGCGGCCAGGGCCAACCACTTGGCGGCCACCAGGAGAAGCGGATCTGCGGCCATGGGACTGGTCAGAGCGGACAGGCTCCTTATATTGCGCCCGATCGCGGGAGCATCGACCCAGGCAGATGACGCAACTGCCTGAGCCACCCGCGCCACGGCGCCACCGAGGTCGCCCGGCACGTCCCGCCGCGGTGCTCTTCGTCCTGGGCCTGGCCTCCGTCGCCGGGGTGGGCGTGGTGGTGTGGCGGCGCTCGGATGCGCTGCTCGGGAGGGTGTACGAGCACTGGCGCCCGCTGCTGGAGGCCAGGGTCGGCCAGGTGATGGGCCGGCCCCTGCGGCTCGGCCCGTTCCAGGGTCTGGGACCCGAGGGGGTGCGCATCGGCCCCAGCCGCTTCCTTCCCGGTCCGGAGGATGGCTCGTCCGCGGCGGCCCGCCAGGTGGTGGTGCGGCTTCATCCGCTGGCCAGCTGGCGGGATCGCGCCCTCCGCCTCACCCTCGACCTGGAGGGTGCCGAGGTGGACCTGCGCCGCCAGGGGGGCGGCTCGCTCTGGACCTTCGGCGCCATGGCGCCGGGAGGCGAGCCCCCCCGGCTCGCCCTCGCCTTCCGCCTGCGCGATCCCGCCAAGGTGCGCCTCTGGAACCTGGGCGCGGATGCGCGACCGCTGCGGCTGGATCTGTTGGGCCAGGCCACGGTGACGACCCACACACAATCGGTGACCTGGCGGGCGCGGGCGCGGCAGGACGCCGCCGGGGGCACGGCCCGATTGGCGGGCGGCGGCAATTGGAAAAGCCAGCGCTGGCAGACGGAGGTGCGGGCCAGCCGCTGGGGCGTGGCGCCGCTGGTGCGGCTTCTGCCGCTGCGGGGCGAGCTGGCCGGCGTGGGCGGCGGCCAGCTCAACCTCTCCTGGCAGCGGGGGCGGCCCTCCTGCCAGGGGGGTGTGGTGGGGGAGGGCTTGCGCTGGCGGCTCAACTCCACGGCGCCGGCGCTGGAGGTGCCGCGGGCGCCGCTGCGCTGCGATGGCACGGCGCTCACTCTCGGGCGGAGCCGCTGGCGGCTCGGACCCTGGAGCGGGGCCGTGGACGGCACGCTGGCGGGGCGGCGGTTGCGGCTCGCGGCCACGGCCCAGCCCCCAGCCGCCCTGCGGCTCGGCTCCACCCCCCTGGCGGGGCGGCTGGACGGGGAGATCGGCGGCGGGGGGCTGCAAGGGGCGCGGCTGGTGGCCGGTCGGGGCGGGTCCCGCCTGGCCCTGGCGGGGCGCCTGGCCGACACCCTGAACCTGGAGGGGGGCTGGCGCCTCGACCCGGCCGACCTGCCCGGTGGCGCCCAGCTGCCCCCCTGGTTGGCGGAACAACCCTTCCGCGGCTCGCTGCGGGTGGGCGGCCGGCTGGCGGCGCCCCGGCTGGCGGTCGTCACCGGGCAGGACCGCCAGCCCCTGCTCGGTCCCTGGCGGGCGGAGCTCGCCTGGAGCGATGGCCTGCTCGTGCTGCGCCGCTTCCAGTCGCCCCACCTGCGGGCCAGCGCCACCCTGCCCCTGGCCCCCCGTCCCGGGCGAGGGTTGACCGCCGGTCCGCTGGAGGCCCGCTTCGACCTCTCGCCCTATCCCCTCGCCCGCCTGCAGCCCCTGGTGGGCGCCGCCTTGGGGGGCTGGATCGAGGCCCGGGGGGTGGTGCGGGGACCCCTGCGGCGGTTGCGGCCGGATCTGGCGTTGCGGCTGCGGCGGCCGCAGGCGGGTCCCCTGCGGTTGGAGGAAACCTGGAGCGGTCGCCTGCGGGCGGAGCTCGACCCCGCCAACCCCATGGGCGGCCTCGTCGGCGGTGGCCTGCTGGAGATGGTGGCGGACACCCCGGCGCCCGTGGGGCGGCTGGAGGCCACGCTGGATCGACGCTGGATGCCCCGGCGGGTGCGCCTGGAGCGGGAGGGGGGACGGCTCACCCTGGAGGGCTCCCCCCGGGGCTTTCGCTGGCAGGCGAACCAGTTGCCCCTGCAGGGGTTGGCCCTGGCCTTCGGGCGCCGCCTGGAAACGCTTCAGGGCCGCCTGGGAGGCGAGGGCACGCTGGAGCTGCAGCCCCTGGCCTTTCAGGGGGACGTGTCCCTCACCGAGCCGCGGCTGTTCGGCCTGCCGGGCCGCCGCGTGCAGGCGCGGGTGGCCTACACCAACCGCGCCTACCGCGTGCGGGGCCTGGTGGAACCCCTCGGCGCGGGCAGCATCGATGTCGACGTGGAGGGCCGTTGGCAGGGCCCCTTCCGGGGGCGCTTTCAGGCCCGCCAGCTCGACGCCCAGCTCTTCCGCGCCCTGCTCGCCGCGCGAGGACGGGGCCCTGGCCGCGCGGCGCGGGGGTGGGGGCGGGCGGACGACCTGGGAACGCTGGTGTTCGACACCCTCGGCGACTCCCTCGACGCCCAGTTTCTGGCCCTGCGCCGGGCTCAGGAGGAGGCCCGCCAGCGCGTCCGAATGCTGACGCGGCCCCAGGGCATGGAGGCGTTGCTGGCCTCGCTGCAGACCAGCATCGACGCGGATCTCACCCTGCAGGGAACCGACTGGCGAAACGTCCGGGTCGACCTGGAGGGCAGCGGCCATCTCTGGGTGGGGTTGCCCGATCGGGATCAGGCCCTCACGAGCACGCCCTTCACCCTGCGGCTGCAGGGGCCCCTCCAGGGCGGCGACGGCACCTTCGCCCTGGGAGGGCTGCCCCTGGGGCTGCTGGCCCTGCTCACCCCCGTGCCGGAGACCCTGCGGGGTCAGCTGACGGTGAACGGCCGCTATCGCCTCGGCGTCCAGCCCAAGCTGGAGGTGGACCTGGCCCTCAGCGAGGGCGCGATCGGTCCCGCTCCCCTGGCCCTGGAGCGGGGGGCGCTGACCCTGGAGAAGGGCCTGCTGAAGGTGGATCTGGCGGCCCGGGGCGGGGTGGCGACCAACCCGGTGACCCTCGCGGGCACCCTGCCCCTCGATCCCGCCAACCCCGGCTTGGAGCTGCGTCTCTCCAGTCGGGGCGACGGGCTGCGGGTGTTGACGCGCCTGGCCGGGGACGCGGTGGTGTGGAAGCGGGGCAGCACCGACCTGCAGCTCCTGGTGCGGGGCAGCCTGAACGATCCGATCGCCAACGGGTTCATCCGTCTGCGGGGCGGGGAGTATGTGCTCGCCGGCCAGACCCTCTCGGAGGTGGAGGCGACCGTGCTGTTCGACTTCGAGCAGGTGCTCGTGCAGGACATGCGGGCGCGGGCGGGGGCGCGGGGGCGCCTGACGGGGGAGGGGCGGATCGGCCTGCGGCGCCAGCTCAGCGACGAGCCCACCCTGGCGGTGGAGCTGAAGGAGGTGCCCTTCGCCGCCAGCCGCATCGCCGCCCGCAGCGATGGGCGCGTCACCATCGGCGGCAGCCTGGGGGCGCCGGTGCTCGGCGGCGAGCTGACGATCAGCCGGGGGAAGATCAATGCCCAGCCCGGACAGTTCTCCGCCTCCCAGCCCGCCTCCAACAAGCCGGCCACCCCGACCACCCTGGCCCAGCTGCTGGAGCAGAAGTGGGATTTCAAGGAGCCGCTCGTCCTGCTCGGTCCCCAGATTCAATCCGTCGATTCGCCGCAGCTGGAGCAGGCCCTGCCTCGCCTCTCCTGGGTCGCCTTCAACGACCTGCGGCTGCGCTTCGGGCCCGATCTGCGCATGGTGGTGCCCAACGTGGCGAGCTTCAACACCGGCGGCGCCCTGCGCCTCAACGGCCCCCTGGATCCCAGCCTGCGGGCCAGCGGCGTGGTGCGGCTCCTCTCCGGCCGCCTCAACCTCTTCACCACCAGCTTCAGCCTGGATCCCGACGCCCCCAACGTCGCCATCTTCACCCCCTCCCTGGGGTTGATGCCCTATCTCGACATCGCCCTGCGCACCCGCATCGCCGACAACATCGGCCTGGTGGCGCCCAACGGCCTGGGGGAGGCGCAGGGGGCGGGCAGCCTGGCCACGGGATTGACGGCCGGTGCGCCGGAGAGCGGCTTTTCCTCCCTCCGCCAGCTCAATCTGATCCTGGTGACGCTGCGGGTGAGCGGCCCGGCGGATCGCATCGCCGACTCCCTGCGCCTCACCAGCAACCCCCCCCTGCCCCAGGAGCGGCTGGTGGCCTTGATCGGCGGCAACACCCTGGCCGGGTTGAGCCAGGGCGGAGCCGGCACCGCCCTGGCCACCGTGGTCGGCCAGTCGCTGCTCTCGCCGTTGCTCAGCAGCGTGAGCGACGCCATGGGGCAGCGGGTCAGCCTGGCCCTCTACCCCACCTATGTGAATCCGGAGATCTCCAACGCGGATGCGCGGCGCTCGCGGCGGGTGCCGCCTCAGCTCGTGCTCGGCGCGGAGGTGGGCTTCGACCTCACCGACCGGCTGAACGTCTCCGCCCTGGCAGCGCCCAACCGCTCGGACGTGGCCCCGCAATTCACCTTGAACTACAAAGCCTCGGAAGCGCTCAACGTGGAGACCTTCGTCGACACGCTCGGCTCGTGGGGCGCGCAGCTGCGGCTGTTCTTCCGCTTCTGAGGCGCTGTGGGAGCATGACCTCTGGTGCCAGCCATGCCGGGGCCCGGAATGACAGCAGCCGTGTGATGACAGCAGCCGTGTGATGACAGCAGAGAGGTCCGACTGCGTGCTGGGACAGCCGGGGTGCGAGCTGATCGGCGTCGATCTGGGCGGCACGGCGATCAAGCTCGGCCGCTTTGATCCCCGCGGCACCCTCCTGGAGGCGTTGGAGGTGCCGACGCCGCGGCCGTCGATGCCCGGCGCCGTGACGATCGCCCTCGCCGAAGCCATCGCGCGGCTCGACCCCGAGGGCCGGGCCCGCCGGGTGGGGATCGGCCTGCCCGGACCCACGGATGCTGCCGGGCGGGTGGCGCGGTTGGCGATCAACCTGGAGGGCTGGGAGGACGTGCCCCTGGCGGATTGGCTGGAGCCGCAGGTGGAGCGGGCGGTGACCCTGGCCAACGACGCCAATTGCGCGATGGTGGGCGAGGCCTGGCTGGGGGCGGCGCGGGGCTGCGCCAACGCCATCCTCCTCACCCTGGGCACGGGCGTGGGGGGAGGGATCTGGCTGGATGGGGCGCTCTACGTCGGCCCGCGCGGCGCCGGGGGGGAGCTCGGCCTGATCAGCGTCGATCCGGAGGGTCCCCCCTGCCGCAGCGGCAATCGCGGCTCCCTGGAGCAGCACTGCTCGATCGCCGGCCTGGCGCGCCTCAGCCCCCTGGAGCCACGAGAGCTGTGTCGTCGGGCCGCGGCGGGGGAGGCGGAGGCCTTGGCGGTGTGGGAGCGCTACGGCCGCTGGTTGGGGATCGGCCTGAGCTCGCTGCTCTATGTGCTCACGCCGGAGCGGGTGTTGCTGGGCGGGGGGCTGAGCGCGGGGTTTCCTTATTTCCTGCCGGCGGTCTGGCGGGAGCTCGAGGCGCGGGTGTTGGCGCCGAGTCGGGAGGGATTGGTGATCGAGCGCTGCGCCCTGGGCAATGGGGCGGGACGGCTCGGCGCGGCGCGGTTGGCCCTGGATCGGCTGGGGACGGCGAGGGGTCAGTCGTCGCCATAGCGGCGGATGAACCAGTCCTTCACAAGCTGGGCGAGAACGGCGTAGGCCAGGAGGATCAGGGCCAGCCAGCCGAAGAAGGCCGCCGGCAGGGGCACCAGACCGAAGCCGGGGGCGAGGGGTGTGAAGGGAAGGCTGAGGCCGATGGCCATCACCGCCAGGGTGATCAGCGCCATGAGCGGGGCGGGGTTGCTTTGCAGAAAGGGGAGGTGTCTGGTGCGGATGATGTAAACGATGGAAGTCTGCGTGAGCAGGCTCTCTACAAACCAGCCGGTTTGAAAGAGGCTTTGCTTCTCGGGCGTGTTGGCGGCAAACACAAACCACAACACGGCGAAGGTGACGTAGTCGAACAGCGAGCTCACAGGTCCCAGGATGAGCATGAAGCGCCGCAGCTGCGGCAGCTTCCACTGGCGGGGCTGGGCCAGGTAGTCCGCATCCACCTGATCGAAGGGGATGCCGGTCTGAGAGAAATCGTAGAGGAGATTGTTGAGGAGGATTTGCAGGGGAAGCATCGGTAGAAAGGGGAGGATGATGCTGGCGCCAAGCATGCTGAACATATTGCCGAAGGCTGAACTTGTGCCCATCTTGATGTATTTGCTGATGTTGCTGAAGGTGCGGCGGCCCTCGCGCACGCCGGCATGAAGCACGAGCAGATTTTTCTCCAGCAACACGATGTCCGCCGATTCCTTGGCGATGTCCACCGCCGTGTCGACAGAGATGCCGATGTCGGCTTCCCGCAGGGCGGCGGCGTCGTTGATGCCATCGCCGAGGAAGCCCACCACATGGCCCTGGCGGCGCAGGAGGCGCAGGATGCGCGCTTTCTCCAGGGGAGAGCTTGGCGAAAATCGTGGTGGCGTCCACCCGTTGGGCGAGGGTGTCGTCGTCCATGGCCTCCACCTCCGCGCCGAGGAGCACCCCCTCCACCGCCAGGCCCACATCGCGGCAGGTCTTGCGGGCGATCACCGGGTTGTCGCCCGTGAGCACCTTCACCGCCACCCGGCTCTGGCGCAGGAGGCGCAACGCTTCGGCCGCCGAATCCTTCGGCGGATCCAGAAAGGCGATCAGGCCCACGAGGATCAGGTCCGCCTCATCCTCGCGGCTGTAAGGGGTGCTCTGGAGGGGCACCTTCTTGTAGGCGACGGCGATGACGCGCAGGCCGTCGTCGTTGAGCTCGGCGTTGAGGGCGAGCACCGCCTGGCGTGTCGCCTCATCGAGGGGGCGAACGGCGGAGTCGTCGCGCAGATGGCCGCAGATGGCCGCAGATGGCAAGAAGCTCCTCGACGGCGCCTTTGCAGATCAGCTCGTGGTGGTGGTTGGCCTCCTCGACGACGACAGAGAGGCGTCGCCGCTGGAAGTCGAAGGGAATTTCATCAATCTTGCGGAAGTTCTGCTCCAGTTGCAACGCCTCTTTCATCTCCACATGCTCCAAAACAGCCACATCCAGCAGGCTCTTCAAGCCCGTTTGGTAGGTGCTGTTCAGAAAGGCGAGCGCCAGCACCTCTTCACTCTCCTCCCCGCGCCAATCGAGGTGTTTGAGCAAGACGATGCGGTTTTGGGTGAGGGTGCCGGTCTTGTCGGTGCAGAGCACGTCCATGGCGCCGAAATTCTGGATCGCATCGAGGTTTTTCACGATCACCTTCTCCGCCGCCATGGCGAGGGCGCCGCGGGAGAGGTTGGCGGTGACGATCATCGGCAGCATCTCCGGCGTGAGGCCGACAGCGACGGAGAGCGCGAAGAAGAACGCCTCGCCCCAGTCGCCCTTGCTGACGCCGTTGATCAGGAACACCGCCGGCGCCATCACCACCATGAAGCGCAGCAGCAGGAGGCTCACCTGGTTGATGCCCCGCTCGAAGCTGGTGGTGACGCGCACGCCGGTGACGGCGGTGGCGGTGCCGCTCACCACGGTGGTGCCGAGGAATCAGAGGGTGTCGAGGTCGAGGGGATCGTCGACGCTCTGTTGATCCGGGGGGAGGGTGGCGTGTTTTTCGACGGGCAGGGATTCGCCGCTGAGGGCGCCTTGGGAAACGAAGAGGTCTTTGGACTGAAGAAGGCGCACGTCGGCGGGCACCATGTCGCCCGCTGCCAGGAGCACCACATCGCCGGGCACGATCTGCTCCAGGGGCACCTCCCGCACGCCGGGCGCCTCGCCGTCGAGGTGGAGGCCGAGATCGGCGGCGAGCGCGGGGGTGATGTCGTCGCGGGCGTCATGGCGCTTCACCGTGGCGGTGGTGTGCACCAGGCGGCGCAGGGCTTGAGCGGCGCGCAGGAAGCGGGATTCCTGGGAGAAGCGCAGGGCCACGCTGAAGAGGATCATGCTGGCGATGATCACCGCCGCCTTGGTGTCGCCCGTGACCAGGGAGAGGGCGGCGAGGGTGGCCAGGAGGAGAACGAGGGGATTGCGAAAGGTGCGCAGCAGCTGCCAGGGCCAGGGGATGGGCCGCTCGTGGGCGATGGCGTTGGGTCCGAGGCGCTCCAGGCGGAGGCGCGATTGCAGGGCGCTGAGGCCGTTGGCGGTGGTGTTCAGCCGGGCGAGGAGGGTGTCGGGGCTGTCGCGGGCGGCCTGAAGAAGCGCCTGTCGATCGGGGTCGGGGGGCTGGGGGGGGGGGGCGGGGGCGGTCACGCGTCAGGCGGGCCCCTTCGTGGCGGTCGCGGGTGGATCGAGGGCGGGATTGGCGATCCCCCATTGCTTGAGGGTGAGATGGATGCGTTTGGGATCGAGGGTTTCGGCAAAGGTTTCCATCAGCAGGCCGCTCAGATCGGAGGGGATCTCCAAGTTGCCTTTTTTGAGAAAGCAGATGCGATTGGTGTCGCGAAAGAGGGCTGTGAGGTAGCCCGCTTCAAAGATCACATTTTGCCTGGCTCGTTGGCGCAACTCCTGGCCATACTCATACAGCCGTCCCTCGTCATCGGGGGTGAGGAGGATGAAGCCCGCCAGGCAATTGCGAATTTTGTCCTCCAAGAAGCCAAGCAGATCGGAGCCGGTGCGTGCCATGGATTGGATCACGACGGGATCGAGCTCTTCTTCGCGAAGGATTCTCTCCAATTCCTCGCGGTGTTGCTTGTTGCGTCCATGAACGATGAACACCTTTTTCTCGTCCACCAGTTTCCTTGGCGAGAGCGACATCATCGCTTCCAGGGCTTTGACGGCTACATTCATGTTTGTGCGGTCAACCTCTGTGATGGGCTTTTCGGCTCCGTTCTGGAAGGTGACCACGCCAAAGGGTTCGCGGCGATCCCGCCGATCCACCAGTTTGATCGGCACGGCATAGCAGGGGCCGTCCGCGTAGGCATCACTCGAGTCGTCATCTGGCCACCAGTACTGGGGATGGTCCTTGGCGATGGCGATGAACTCCGGAGCGCGTTTGCGATAGGCGACAGTGGAGATGCCTTCATCACAAGGCAGATCAATGTTTTTGTTCGCGTCTTTGGCCAGGCTGTTGATGGCCTCCACATCGGTTGTCAGATCCCAGAGGCGCAGATGACCCCGCCCTTCTTTCGTGCCGTCCGGCACGTTCACGAGGATGGCGCCGGCCTGACAAATGTCGCTGTGACAGATCACCTGTTCGAGAAAAAAGCGCAAAACTTGCGCTTGCGGACGCTCGCGCGCCATGCCGAGGAAATCATCCAGGGCTTCGTGGAAGCTCTTCTGCTTCTGGTTCATGGTTGGGCTGGAGGTCTTCAGTGTAGGTCGGTGGTTTTTCGCTTGACGGAGGAGCCAGGCGCCATGGACAATGCTTTCCATCAAGTCCTGGTTCGACCGCTCGTTCGCCCTTTGTCAAGCCTGCAGACCGAAGCAGGTCCAGCCGCAAACCCTTGAAAGCGCTTTTCGCCAGCGGGCCAGGCGTTCTGAACCCCGCCTCGCGCGGTGAGCCGTCGGGAAGTGGCAGGGAGTGGCAGGGCCGAGCCCAGGGAGAGGAAGGGCCGAGCCCAGGGGGAGTGGACCGAATCCCGATTGGCTCAAAGTTGGTCGCAAAATGAGACCTTGCGGTAATCTTTCGGCAAAGTTGGTCGTTGAATATCTTGGCTTCCAGTCCACCGTTGGCCCCGATACTTATTACGGATGGTTGGCCATTGATTGGAACAATACTGCGGGCATTGGTGGTGTCTACCAACTCCTCAGCGCGGCCTATGAAAGCTCTCCCAACACTCCCGTGCCAGCGGGCAGCTTCACGTCCGTCCCCGGTCCCCTTCCCCTCTTCGGCGTCGCAGCGGCTTATGCCCACAGCCGTCGCTTGAGAGCTCGTCTCCGCGCCGGCTCCTCGACCAGCGTCTGAAGTCCCGGGCCTGCAGGCCATGCTGGATCACAGGGATGATCTCCAGCACTGGATCGAAACCGATCGCCTTGCCGCTCGCCGTCTGGTGGAGCTGATCAAAGCCGCGCTGCGCGATCCCTTCACTGGCCTCGGCAAACCGGAACCACTCCATCGTTCGGCTCCGGGGTCTGGTCGCGCCGGATCACCCGTCGTCTCCGCGTTGTTGTGATTCACCAGAATCCCGCGTCATCCCCGGGGAGATGCCACCGATCGGCGGTAAGGTCGCCAAAGAGTGGAAGGAACGCGGGCCCATGGGGATGTCTTCAGTGAGCGGGCTGCAGCCCCTGACCCC
>Ga0194129_10003713_pt1 | contig 21027 bp, 24 predicted proteins | sample TA2KigCa35mmetaG_FD_150862 | JGI IMG/M metagenome (GOLD analysis project Ga0194129, IMG submission 150862) | Freshwater microbial communities from Lake Tanganyika, Tanzania - TA2015038 Kigoma Deep Cast 35m | ecosystem: Environmental > Aquatic > Freshwater > Lake | place: Tanzania: Lake...
AAATTGATTAAAAAGAAACATAGGTATAAAATCAATTAACATAATAAAATGAGAAAAAAGAAATATAGGGATTTTTTGGGGTGGGATTTTGTTAACATTTGTTAACTAATGTTAACGCCCGAGTTAACACAAAAAATCCCAGTCCCGAAATTCCCGAAAATTTACCGTCACATATTTTTCAATTATCGTTTAAAATGACACCATATTTTTCGACCATCGTGTAAAAATTTTTCGTCAGTAAGAAGTGTTTTGGCTTTTTCATTTTGGACATTTTTTTTGTCCATTTTCAAAAAGTTAAAATACTTTTCAAAATTTAAAAAGACCTACAATCCCTTCATATGTAGGAACCGAAAAAACAACAAAAAACTTGAAAAATATGAAAAATCCCTACATTATGTAGTGTTTCTGTCTTTAAATGGCCTCTTTAAATATATTATCAAACATACTTAAAGAACCTATCTGTGGCCATAAAATGGCTCATTAGTCCCTCTTCTCTCTAGTTGCTTTTTAGAAGCTTTAATGTATTTGGTTTTTATGTCATTGTCATTACAATTATCCCCAAGAATTTTATTAAATGTGTCTACTTGATTAGTCTCTGTCTTAGCCCATTTATAATCATAATCATTATGTAACTCGGTATCATTTGTGTATAACCCGTGCATATTGGGAATATTACATTGTTTTCCGTAATAGGATGCAGCCCAATGACAATTCATTTTCTTTTGTTTACAATTAAATGTTTCTATATTATCTTCTATACTATTGCCAATTGAACTTCTATTTTGTGTTCTTATTTTATGGTGTGAATATGCCTTCTCTTCTTTAGCGAACCCTCTATTATGAGGTGAGTGATAATCTACACTACACGACCCAGCATTAACTTTTCGATGTGTTTTTCCCATTTTAAATATAATAATTTTAAATCTTTATATTGAAATTAACATAATTACTACTATTAAATTTGATTGCTTTTTATTTCTAACATTTTTACAGTAAATAAGTAGTAAATGCTGTAAAATAATAAACCATAAATAAAACAAATAAAAAGAAAACAACGAATATATCCCCATCTACCATATTCATCATAATCCCAGTTTATAATTAATCTATCTGTTCTGTCAGCCCTATATGATGGTAATGATTCATAACTATTACTCATTTTATTTTATTACATTTTATATGGTAATTTCTTTAAATTAATATATAAAACATTTAAGCTGATAAGCGATCACAAGTAACAAAAGACCACTTAATATACTTGATAAATTCATCCATTAAATTTGGACATGTTATACGGCTGCTTTTAAAGTCAGAAAAATGCGTATGTGTAAAGGCATTTTCGAAATCAAATGAATATTGTAAAGTAAATTTAATCGTATACTTTTTGCCTTCATATATGAAAATCATACTTTCCTTAGTAGTTTTATTTACATAGTCTCCATAATTTGCTGACCTAATATACTTTTTGTAATTTTCGCTACAAGTTTCAACATCAAAATCAATCTCAGTGTTCATATTATAATCGATTATAATATAAATGTAATTTTCTCTCTATATTATTTTTTATAATGTTTTCGGGTTCTTCTGGACCTTTTTGCTTTTCCACCCTTTTTTACATTATATCTTTTAGTTCTTTTAGTTCTTTTACCACCGTAACCCTCTTTTCTAATTTTTTTCCTTAATGATCTTATATCCCTTTGGCTATATTCTGTATGATCTGGTGTAGCTATATTAGAACAACTTAAGTCAAATATTATAATATTACTTACTCCTTTACTAATTAGAAAATGTATAATTTCTTCTAGAGTAAGCGTAGTATCACCAAATCTGGTTTGTGGTCTTAAATAAGCCATCAAATCTGGTTGACCTGGAACACTCATTGCTTTAATAACCCAATCATTTTTACTCGCTTGTTCATTAGTTCTTGAAAATTTTTTGTTTAAAATTTGGTCTCCTTCATTAAATGTAATCCTTGTAAACCCTTTTTCAAATTGTTGTATATATCTTCTATAATTGTCAGCATGTTCTGCGTCAGACTCGTCTTCTGTTCCGGCTCTTTCATATTCAGAAGCAGCCATTCTTTTAAAACGTAAATCTTCTTCATCAATCCTTCTAACAGTATTTAATATTCTTGTAATAGCATCATTTTGTGTAGATTCTCTATTACTAGTTAAAGCCCTCATAAATGCGTTTATTTCACTAACATATCCATTTACGTCTGTTTCACTAGCAATATTACATTCACCAGGAGCGCTTACTAAAGCTCTTTTTATTGTTATTCCTTCTGGAACCGTAAAAGTTTCTACATCTTCTTCATCTTCTTCTTTAATTACGAGACCATGTGATGTTATCAGTAAAACTGCTGTTTCTCCCCAGCCCTCTCTTGACGCAGCTGCTAATTTTGGATTTATTACTTCACTTTTAAATCTTTTGCTCATTACGTATTATATATTATTGCAATATAATATATAATAATAACGGTTAAAATAATAAACTAACTAAATAACTAATTGATTACTATCAATTAAAGGTTTAATAATTTTAAATATAATTTTATTAGTCCTATTCATTTTTCCCATTTCATATAATTCTTTACCTATATTTTCCAGTATCCGTTCTGTAGCTTTCAATAATTGTTCGTCAAATTGAAACGGTAAATTTATTACAATATCACTTAAGCCGAATGCTTTATCTAACGGTAATAAAACGATTTTTCTCCACCATAATTCAATACCTTCAATCATTAATTTATTTTCTAAAAAACATTTTTTTACAATACTTTCAATATTTCCATAATTAGTTGTAGATTCCATACCAGTATCCCATACCTTGATAATTATCATATGTGAGTAATTTTCTCGGTTTATCGGTGAATAAACTTGTTGTTTCATATATACATCAATTAATAGTTATATTTCTAAGCCATTTCTATTATGCTTTATCACTTATTCTCGCTAACAAATTTTTCCAGTTCATTTACATCGATATGTGGTAAATTGGGGTGACACTCCCAAAAATATTTACAGTAAGACCAAGAAAATTCACAATCCGTTTTATATAATTCAAGATACCTTTTAATTAAAGCCTTATATAATTTCTCAGGTAACATCTGTAAACTTTGTCTCGGTAATACATAACAAAGTTGAACCAATTCTGTTACTGGATTTTCTGATTTTTCAACAATAAATTCTGTATTAAAATAAGGGATAAAATGAATAAGGTCTTGGAGAAGTGGAGGATAACTATAATTATAGCACCATCTCCAATCAGGACAACCAGTCGTATAATATTTCATAGTCCATTCAAGTCCTTCCAAATAATTAGTACAAATTTGCTTACATCTTTGTTCGTTAATTTCAATATCAAAAAGCGTTTTATAATAACGACGCTGCCAATTATCCTTAAACGGATTAATATACTTTTCAACAGAACGCTCAAATGTAGGTAAATTAATGAAATTATTCATTTTTTCTTCAGGTGTAATATCAGGCAACTTATTTTTTTCTCTCCGGTCTCTAATTTTATGTTCTTGTTTAATAAAATCCAACTCATTCTTAGTTAAGAACTCTACCATTTTTCTCACATTTTTCCAATAAATAGTTTTTCCGTCTGTTAAATTTTCATCTGTATTACCGATTGTTGCCTTATATGCCTGTAGCATTTTATCGACTCCACCTGTTCTAATATTTAATGCTGGAAAATGTGGCATAAAATCATTTCCGAGGAAAAAACATAAAAAAATGTAATCATAAATACGGTTCTTTTGTTGTTCATTGGAGAGAATAGCACCGTTATTCATATCAAGTGTAATGGCTGCTGCTAATTCAGGAATATCTAATAAGTAAGTTTCGTTTGGTTCAAGCTCTACACTTATTGACTTGATAAATTCAGGCGTTTCTCTAAAGAGATAGATATTAGACGCAATTGGTAAGTGATTAATTGAAAGCATAATAAGGTCGGCATCTAATCCGTAAATAATTGTATTTTTATCGATATGTTCTTCTGGAAAGTCACGAATATACTTAAAAATTTTATGCTCTCCTTCACCGTAACGATTGCTACCTGAAAAAATAATGTTTTTAAAGTTAAAATCAGCCGGGTTACTAAATGCTTTCATCACTTTTTCGTCAAGTTCACGCATAAATACAGTTCCAGGTGTGATAGCAGTTGTATTCCATGGGTCAGGGTCGGTTCCCTTAAAAATAGATTTGGATAAATTATTTTGATAAAGCGACTTAAAACGTCTTGATCTTTGTTGCTCCAACTTAGCGACTGGTGCTACTCCATCAAACGCAATAAATACATTATTTGACGGATTTAATAACTTAATATATTCCTTAATTGTTTCGATAACTTTTAAAATAATAGTTCGTGATGCGTCTTGTGTCATTGTAGTAATTTTCATTTTATAAACGGCATCGTAAATGATGGAATTACAATCCAAGTAAAGATTATCAACTTTAATAGGATTAGAAGATAAATGCTTAATAATGTTAGCGTGATTTTTCACGATATAACTGAATAGATAAGGAATTCCCATAGTATCGTTAATATATCTTATGATATTACATTTAAATAGTATTTATAAATATATTAAAATTAACAATATATAATATATAATATATAATGGATAATTTTGATACAATTCAATTTTTAACGGAAGAAAATAGTAAACTAAAACAACAATTAGAAATTACAATCTCTGAATTAAATAATTTAAAGACACAAATTAATGAATCAAAACAAAAAACAAAACAATATTATGAAAATAATAAAGAAAAAATAATTGAACGAGTTAAAGAATATAATAAAAATAATAATTATAAGTCAGTTGTTACTAGTGAAAAGAAGAAAGAATATAATAAAATTGCTTATTTAAAAAAAAAAGAAAAAGAGAAACAAAAAGATGAAATAGTTTAGGAATAAGTAATTTATTATAAAAATTACTTAAAACTATTTTCTTTATAATAATTATAAATGCCTATTTGTGAATATGATGGATGTAAAACTGAATCAACTTTTAATTTTAAAGGATTGAATAGAAAATATTGTTATAAACATAAGGAAGAAGGTATGATAAATGTAAAAGATCCTGTGTGTATATTTGAAAATTGTGTTAAACCAGCATATTATAATTATATTGGCTCAAAAGAAAAACTATATTGTAATGAACATAAATTGGAAAATATGATTAACGTTAAAAGTAAATTATGTATATATGAAGGATGTAAAAAACAACCATTGTTTAATTATAAAAATGAAAAGGAAGGTGCTTATTGTTATGAACATAAGAATTTGGAAATGATAGACATTAAACATAAAATTTGTATACAAAATGACTGTTCCAATAGAGCTAGATATAATATTTCTGGTAATAAACCAATTTATTGTTTTCAACATAAATTAGAAGACATGATTGACATTGATGCTAAAAAATGTAAATTTAAAAATTGTTTGAAACATCCAAATTTTAATTATTTTTTTGAGACAAGCGGAATTTACTGTTTAACCCATAAATTAAAAGACATGGTTGATGTTGTAAACAAAAAATGTATTTATGAAAACTGCAATAAAAAACCAAGTTTTAATTATGAGGGAAAGACCGAAATGTTATATTGTTTATCACATAAATTAGATGGTATGATAAATATTACTATAAAAAAATGTAAAACTCCTTTATGTGACACAAAAGCTAATCCACATTATGAAAACTATTGTTTAAGATGTTACACTTATATTTATCCAAACAATAAAACAACAAAAAGAAATTATAAAACAAAAGAACAAACAGTTGTAGATTACGTTGAAAAAACATTTCCAAATTTAACCATAATAAAGGATAAAGTTAATGGAGATGGTTGTTCTAAAAAAAGACCAGACATATTAATAGATTTAGGTTATCAAGTAATAGTTGTTGAAATAGATGAAAACCAACATAAGAATTATGACTGTAGCTGTAATAATAAAAGAATTATGGAAATATCACAAGATAATGGTCATAGACCAATTATATTTATTAGGTTTAATCCGGATGGCTATAAAATAAATGAAAATAAAATACAATCTTGTTGGAAATTATTAAAAACAGGTTTTTTAACATTAAATAAAACAAAGATAACCGAGTGGAACAATAGATTGAATTCATTAAGGAACCAAATTGAGTATTGGTGTGATCCAAATAATAAAACCGATAAAACAGTAGAAATTATACAGTTATATTATGATCAATGATTTATGGCATCATTTATTAATAAATATATAAATTAATTAAACTACTTAAAGACCGACCCTCTAGTTAAGTTTGACAATCTATAATTATTTAATAAGAACAATATATAAAGAAATGTCTGACAACAATAAAAATATTAAAAAGGAAATAAATCAAAAACAACCAAATGACATGATGCCTCTAGTCGAGAGAAAAATAGAATTTTTTAAAGATATAGTTCAAAAAACAATTATTCATATTCAAAAAAACAAGAGTCTTGATATTTTAGGAATAAGCGATGTAAGCACATGCATAGAAAAACTTAGTGAATTAAGTAAAAAAATAGAGGAAATTAGCAATTTAAATTTTGTAACAACTGATAACATTATAAATAGCCTTCAATTAATAAATAATGAATTATCAACACTTTTAAAAAATTATGGAACAGAAAGTTTTGAAGACCTTTTGTTGATTTGCTTCGGTAATAATAACAAAATAACTACAGATGAAATGGAAGCTTATAAATATGAACTTTTAAAAAGATATTTTCATCCAATTAGCTATAAAGTTGTATCCAAAAAAGATGAGCCAAAGAAAAAGGATGAAATTGATGAAAAAACACCGAATTTATCTTGCTTTGAGGTAGCGTCTGTGTATAAGCAATTTTATATGAAAGTTCACGGAATAAAAGTATACGCTTATTCAGCACAACTTAAGAAAAGTTTATTGATATACGGAATTATAGATAATGTTGTGATAGAATTTTTAAATAACAAATTTATAACAAATAAATTACAATCAATAAAGGATAACTTGCCAAATGAAGTGGAATTTCAGACAGAATTATTTGATAAATTTATTTCATCACTAATGCTAAAAGATTTTTTGGTTAATGAAACATGCAATGATATATATGGAAAATTTGCTGGAGGAACAGCACAAATTAATTTACTTAAACAAAAACAAATATCCCAGGCAGTTAAAGAATTTATATCTGATGAGATGTACAACAAAAGAAATATATTAATAATGTTATTGGTAAGGTCCGCAAATTATGATAATCAATATTTGGCTTATTTATTATATGATCTTCTCTCTAATGATTCAAATGGAAATGTAGATACACACGAACAAACTGTTTTGATCGATAGTTTTCCTTGGCCTATAAAGCAATTGTTTAAACACGCTATGAAAAAAACAATTCAATATACAAATGAATTGTCGAATTTCGATATTAATAAAATACCATTAGAACAACAAATCTGCTTGTTAAAAGCGTCTGATTCCGTAAAAGAAAAAGCTATGATGAAACTGAAAGAAGTAAAGGCAAAGTCAGAAGACTCTGGGTCAAAAGCGCGTCAATACTTAGATGGACTACTTAAAATACCATTTGGTGTATATAAGAAAGAACCTATACTAAATATGATGTCTACAATAAGAAACAGTTTTAAGGACTTATATAAAAAACATGAAATTTCAAAACATTTTCCAGAAATTATTTCAAAAGATAACTATACAAGTGTTGAGATTATTCAAAATCTAAAAAAAATACAAGGAAAAGATAACGCAATGGACCACTTAAAAAAACTATTAAATGTAAAAAGTTATTTACTTGACGGTGATAAGAAAAAATTACTTGAAAATATGAAAATTGTTGATGAAATTTTAAAGAAAAACAATAAACCTACATTTAAGTCATATAATTTAAAAAAAACAAATATAATAGAAGTCTTAAATTTTACGATAGAAACATACTATAATAAAGACGATGATCACGACAGTAAAAATTTTATAAAGGATATAATAACTGAATTTAATAATTCTTCTGTCAAAAATCTAACATCAAACAATACTGAACTCCAAAATGATATTGATAAAATAAACATAAATATGAAAACAATAACTAATTATATGTCACAAGTTAAATCAACATTAGATAAAGTTGTGTATGGACACGAAAAGGCAAAGAAACAAATAGAGAGAATAATAGGACAATGGATAAATGGTGGGCCTGAAGGCGGTTCGTCTCATATATTAGGATTTGAAGGTAATCCCGGAATCGGTAAAACTACACTGGCAAAAGGTTTATCTGAATGTTTGAAAGATGAAAATGGTGAAAGTAGACCATTTGCTCTTATAGCATTAGGTGGCGATTCAAATGCATCCACTCTTGTTGGTCATTCTTATACTTATGTAGGTTCAAATTATGGGTCTATTATTCAGATATTAATTGATAAGAAATGTATGAACCCAATTATATTGTTTGATGAAGTTGATAAAATAAGTAAGACTGAACATGGTCGCGAAATAACGGGAGTTTTAACCCATTTGTTAGATACAACCCAAAATACATGTTTTCAGGATAAATATTTCTCAGGAATAGATATTGATTTATCGAAAGCACTATTTATATTATCTTATAATGATGTGGAATCAATCGACAAAATTTTATTAGATCGTGTTCATAGAATAAAATTTGATAGTTTAACAATTGAAGACAAGATTATTATATGTAATAAACATTTACTTCCAGAATTATATAAACAAGTAGGATTTAATGATGACAACATAATATTTTCTGATGAGGTGTTAAAATACATTATTGAGAGTTATACGTTAGAACCGGGAGCTAGAAAATTAAAAGAAAAATTATTCGAAATAATAGCTGACATAAATTTAGAGATTTTAAAAAATAGTATAAATGATGATAATAATGAAAAAATAATAGAATTTCCTATTAAGATAACAGTTGAATTATTGAAAACCAAATATTTTAAAGAAAACAAAGAAATAAAAGTTTATAAAATTCACGATGAAAGCAAAATAGGTGTAATAAACGCACTATGGGCTAATCAATTGTCTCAGGGTGGTGTACTTCCTTTACAAGCGAGTTTTATTCCAGCTAATAAATTCTTAGAATTAACACTAACAGGTTCTATGGGTGATGTTATGAAAGAATCAATAAGTGTAAGCTTAACAAATGCGTGGAATTTAACAAACCCTGAAAGACAAAAGTATTTAATTAATAAACACAATAATATTCAAGGTAATTTTGTTTCGGGAATACATATACATTGTCCTGATATTAGCACCAAAAAAGATGGACCTTCGGCAACAACGGCATTTACAATTTTAATATACAGTTTATTAAATGACATTAAAATAAAGAATTATTTCGGTATAACTGGAGAAACACATTTTGGTCATCAGTTAACTGAAATAGGAGGTTTAGAATACAAATTAATTCATTCAATTAAATCGGGAGTAACTGAATTTATATTCCCAAAAGAGAATCAGAGAGATTTTGATAAAATAATGGAAAAATATAAGAATAATGATATAATTAAAGGTGTGAAATTTCACTGTATTAGTGATGTATCTGACGCATTAAATCTTATTCTAGAAAAATAAGTCGGAATCAAATACAAATAATATAATAACTGAAATTAATTTATTTACAATTATTATATGAGTAGTCTAAATACAAATATGAAAATGGGTGGAGTTCCTGATTCTCCTCTACAACTATTTCAACCTTTTAGTATTATTGTATGGTTTTCCTTTTTCTCTCCAATTATTCTTGCTACAAGTATCACAAGTTTGTCATTTATCTTTCAAAACTTTAAAGGTTTAATTTATTTAGGCTTTTTAATAGGTTGCTGTGTAATTAGAAACTTTGTTTACGTTATGTCTGGAGCTTCTCCAACAGTAAATGACAGAACAATATGTACTTCTATCCAATACAGTAAATATGGAAACCCAACATTTAGTGCTTTTGTTTTTGCATTTACCATAATGTATTTGTCGTTTCCTATGTTTAGTAATGGTTCAGTTAATTATTGGGTATTTGTGTCACTCATATGTTATTTCTTAATAGATATATTTATTAAGATTTATAAGAGTTGCATCATTAAAATGGGTGATTTATTTTTGAATATATTATTAGGTGCGGCTTCATCAGCTCTAATTGTTACATTAATGTATGCTGGAGGTTCCGGTAAGTATTTGTTTTTTAATGAAATGTCTAGTGATAAGGAAATGTGTTACCAACCTAGTCAACAAACCTTTAAATGTTCTATGTATCGTGATGGACAATTGATAAGAGAATTATAAAATTAAATTTATTTTTTAGCCTTTCCACGTTTCTTTTTTTTATTTTTTGTTTCTTCTTCTAAAATAGGTTGTTGAATAGTATTAGATTCTTCAACAACAACTGCTTCTTCAGTAACTAATTCAGTAACTTCAGTAACAACTTCAGTAACAACTTCAGTAACAACTTCAGTAACAACTTCAGTAACAACTTCAGTAACAACTTCAGTAACAAATTCTTTTACTTCTTCTACTTCAGTAACTAATTCTTTTACTTCTTCTACTTCAGTAACAAATTCTTTTACTTCTTCTACTTCAGTAACTAATTCTTTTACTTCTTTTACTTCTTCATTACTTTCTTCAACAACTACTACTTCTTCATTACTTTCTTTAATAACTACTACATCTTTATTACTTTCTTCAACAACTACTACTTCTTCATTACTTTCTTTAATAACTACTACATTTTCATTACTTTCTTCTTTTACATCTTCTTTGCTTTCATCATCTTGAACAACTGGAATTTGTTCAACAATTTTTTCTTCGCGAAACGCACTTGAATTGCCTTTAAACCAAGCTAAGAAATCTTTTATTATAAAAGTTCTCTGAAAAGACTCTGCCAATAATTTCATGTTACCTTTTGTATTATATTTTGAGATAAAATTGTTTATAACATAAACGATATTAATTTTCTGATATTTATCCATATTAATATAATTAAATAATCGTTTTCTTTTTTTGGCATTAACATAGTTGTGAAATAAATATAACATATTTTTAAAATCTGTTTTTGTTTTATAATCATTTAATTTAATTTTCGCTAAAAAATCACTCGCATCTTTTGAACAATCTGGACAAGGCAAATATCTACAAATTCTCACTATCATTTGGAACATTGAATTTATTACATATGGATAGACATGAGGATTTATTTTTTCAGCAAGGGTATGAAATAACGTCCATACAGCGGGACCCCAGACTTCAGGTGGCGACATTATATATGAATTATATATAAAAAATATAAAGATATAACATAAATATATATTATAGATAAATGAGTAAATACAATATTGAAGGCGGTATTAATTTTTTTGAAGAATTATATAAGTCACTTGATGTTGAAGAGAATGAAGAGAAAACAGATGATGATAACAATAAATGTTTAATAACTAATCAAATTCTTGGAGATAAACACGTTTCTTTAATGTGTGGCCATAAATTTAATTATATTCCGTTATATAATGATATTCTAAATCATAAGAAAAAGTTTAATTATTTGGAAGCGAGTGCAGGAAAGTTGGCAACAAATGAAATAAGATGTCCTTATTGTCGAAAGAAACAGACAGGAGTATTACCTTATTATGAAGAATTAGGATTAGAAAAGGTAAATGGTGTTAATATGTATGATCCATCCGTTAAGGCTGCTATCAATTATAGTAAAGGTAATAAATGTGAATTTCAGTTACCAAATTCTATATATAATCCCGATATTCCAGAATCAGAAACAAATGTAAAGTTTGTGGTATGTGGTTCATATTATTCCACAAAAATTGCTGTTTATAATCCTTTAAATTCAGAGATGCCAATTAATTATGGAGATAATAAGTATTATTGTTATCATCATAAGAGAGAAATGATTAAAAAATATAAATTGCTTGAAAAAGAGAAGAAAAAGGAAGAAGTAAAACAATTAAAGTCTCAACAAAAGGCAGAAAAAGAAAAGGTAAAGGAGGAAGAGAAGGTTCAGAAACAAAAAGAAAAAGAAGAAATGAAACAAATAAAGAAACAAATAAAGAAAGCATTAAAATCGCATAAAAATGTAAGCACTGCCGAAAATTTGGTTTTAGGTCCATTAGTTATTGAAAATGAAACGTCAAATAATTTATGTAGTGTCATTTTAAAAACGGGTCCGCGTAAAGGATTAAATTGTGGATGTAAGGTAATTGAAAATGCTACTATGTGTAAACGACATTATACATTAAATAATAATAATAATAATAATGATAATAATTAAGAATAATAATTAAGAATAATAATATAAATATTAATATCAATAATAATTAATGGACACTAAAGAACAATTGGTTAATAATATTAAGGATTGGATTAAAATGGATAATGAAATTGCGAAACTTAAGGCAGAAATTAAAGAAAGAACAAATAAAAAGAAATCATTAACCGAAAACTTGGTAACAGTTATGAAAACCAATAGTATTGATTGTTTTGACATAAATGGAGGAGCATTAGTTTATAAGAAAAATAAAGTAAAGAAGCCTATAAATGGTAAATCCCTTTTAAGTGCTTTACAAAATTACTACAAAGAAGACACAAAAATAGCTGAAGAAATTGCGAAACACGTTATGGACAGTAGGGAAGAACAAGTTAAAGAAACCATTAAAAGAAAAATAGAGAAACAGTAAAATAAATAATAAATAATAAATAATAAATATATTTAAACAAATTAAATACAACACTTCAGTATAATTATAATGATGGAACAAGACCATTCTAGAGAAGATTCTATGTATTATAATTATCCAATTAAATCGCTTTTAATTAAAGAACCATCTATGTTTACGGATACAGACGAATATTTACAGGTAAACTTGGTTGTTTATTCTATAAATCAGAACGGAAAATATCCTTTTATACAATATCTTTTATCAAATAATAGTTTTGGCCGTTTATCATTTCTTACATTGCCAAAAAATTATTCCTTTAATAACAATAATTTAATTTCATATTCAAAGGTATTTTTATCGGGCATTTTACAAGTTATTGATTATGAACATTTTGATTGTAACCTTTTCTTTGATGGTTTTTATGAATTTGGAAATATTTTATATTTATTTTTTGATCTTACAAAATGTGCTGTAAATATTAACGATATTTATTTATCGTCTATATGTAAATTTGTGTTGCCTGATGAAATCATAAATCACCGTCATTGCTGTAATGTTTCAATAAGTGAAGAGACAACCAGTTTTTATATTAGGAATCAATTAATTAATTATTTATATGACGAAGACAATAAGCAATATGAGTTACCAATTGTAGGATATGTAGGTAAACCAACTCAAGAAAAATTAAATTTTGTTTACACATTTGGAGAGAGCGCTAAAAATAAGTCAGCTATACTGGGTCCATATTTTTATTTTACTGACTTTAATTTCGCTGTTAGACAAGGTGGTTGGTCACCTGACTACGCTGAAGAATGTAGTTATGGCAAGTTTATTACTGACGAAAATGGTAAATATTTGAAGGGTGGAATTGTAAGATTTGCTTTATTTACTGGTAAAACAAAATGTATCGAAAATATGCCAAATGATCCAAATGATGAATCCGAGATTAAAGCCCAAAGACTAAACGATAATTTCTTGAATAATAAAAACGAGGCTTTAACTTTAAGGATATCAGATCATGACGGATTATGGTCAGATAGCTATGATAGTGTTTATTTAGCGAAAATAGAGTTGGATGATGGCAGTATATTAGAAGAAGCTCCCTTAATTGTGGTAAAAGAACATAATCAACAAATCCCATTAAGTTATCATTTTATTGACAAACGTAAACTAGAAGCAAAATATGATCCAAAGAATAATAATTATAGCATAGCATAGTTTAGAATAAATTATTATTATAAAATCTAGAATAATAATATATGATGAATCCAATTACACTTATAGGCTTATCTGTTATATTTTTTTATAGTTTAACACAAGTATTAAAATTTTATGGAATCGGAGAAGATGTATATGGTGTTTATATATTATTTTATATATTTATGATATTATGCATTTTAATATTACCCAATGATTACCCTAAAGTTTAGTTTATACCATGTTTATACCATTAATATCGTTACTTGTGTTTATTCTTAATGGTATGTACCTATGCTCATCAAGATATTTTTTAATGACATCCGATTCAATTTTCTCCTTTAGATTATCGAGAATTTCAGTGTCAATTGGTTCGCGATTATTTAAATTAACAAACATCGCGACAAAATCGTCAATAATTTTTTTGTTTAGCTCATTTTGTTTTTTGACCTTACTTTGCTTAATTAGCTCATTTTTAATTGTGTCATTTAAATTCCTTGACTTATTTTCATCACTAAACCACGGGTTTCTATGCTGATTTGTGGGGACAAGTATATCACAAACTTCAGGCTTAATAATTTTATCGAATAATGCTTGGTCGCTAAAATAATCCTTAAATTGCGCAATAATTTTATCCGGAATATTAGGACTTGTTTCGATTAAGCGGTCAAATTCCTCCTTATTCATTTTAAGCATTTGTTTTGGGTCAAGTCTCTCTGTTGGGTGTTTAGCAAGTTCTATTTTAATGTTACGGTAAAATTTATCCCAAGCGATTGTGCTAACTCTATGTGCTTCATTTAATTGCGTTATTTTTAAAAATTGTTGTATAGTTGTCACAATTCCTGCTAAAAGATTGAATCCACCCACAGCCATAATAAAAAAACTTTGATAAGGCAACGGAACTCTTTCTTGAGCGAAACTAGCTGTTCCTGTAAGTGTTGAAATAACTATAACTGGTATTGTATACCATGCGTTTAAAGTGCTATATAATGAATGAGCCTTTGAATGTAGCCATCTATAACACATAGCTTTATCTGCCCATTCAATTAAGATTTCTTCATGCTCAGTTGTCCATTCAATTTTGATAATAGGAGGCATTTCTTCTTCATCGTTCATAATATATTTTAATTATATATAAAATAATTAAAATATTTTGATTTTATATGGAGTCAAATCTTGTTAAGCTTAAAAGTGATTTTAACAGTATCATTACGGTAAGGAATAATGTTAAAAACATTTCAGACATATTACAGCTTAGAATTGATAAATTAAGTCAAATTTACACTGAGTTTATTAAAACGAATAAAAATGAGATGTTTGTTTTTGGATTAGATTCATTTCATTTTCAGAGTAAACTAATTGACATTGAATATGAAGATATGAAGCGGTTATTTTTGGCCATTAATAATAGAATGTATTGTGAATATTTTAAACTACATAAAATAATTATTGAATATATTTCAAAAAACATAACCGAGAGAAAATTAATTGATTCAATTAAGATTAATTCTTACCCAATATATAAAGATTTGGAACCATTTAAGGAGTATAAATTTGAAATAGTGTTAGATATTCACGAAAATATATTGAATTTATTGGGTGTGATTATATCAATCGTTAATCATAAAGAAAACGAATTATCCATATACAAAACAAAGCAAAATATTGGATTGAATATAAATAATTTCATAGCATCTTTTGAGTATGATATAAACATAATGAGAGAAAAAATATTGATGTTCATTACTCATATTGAGTTTTTTCATAAAATGCACTCAAGATATCTTAAGCGTTTTAGTAATAAATTACAATTAATGTATACAAATATTACGAACGATATTAAATTAGACGATTCTGTTGAAATTAGCAAAAACAAGAAGAGAGAATTAATAAATGAAATTACAATAGATAATATTGATAAAAAACTACTTAAAGACTTGAAGAAATCTATAGGCTCAGAAACAAATAGTGACGAAGGTAGTATTATATCTAGTATATCATCACCTAAAAGTATGAACACAAGTAGCGATAATAGCGATAATAGTGATAACAGCGTCAATAATAATCATAACAATGAAACAGATAAACCAGCCATTATTTCCTCCACTAAAAAAGACCTTAAAAGTATATTTAATAAAAATATTAGCAAGGTAACAAACGCATTAAGATTATTTAAACCTAAGGCAAAAGTAACTGAACAAGAAAAAGAAAAGGAAGAAGTTAAGGCTGACTGTAATATAGAAAAAATAGATGAATTATTTTTTGGAATAGAAGAATCGTGTGATTCAATTATAAATAATAAATCTGATTCACATGATAATATTACATATTCAATTGATTTTGAGGATATAGATAAACCAAAAGAAATAATAGAACCATTATTAGCATCAGAACCGAATATTAATATTGAACCCTTAACAGAAGAAAAAACAGAAAAAGCAGAAATTATTGAGTTGAAGACTAAGGAAGAAACAGACAACAATACATCTGTTAAAGAAGAAGAAATAATAGACGAACAAGATGAGGTAAAAACATCTACGAATTTGTGTAAGAAAAAAAGAAAGAAAAATAAGAAAAAGAAAAATTAAATAGACTTAAAGAGTTTTTGGTATATAAAAAAAATGCTAAGAAGAATTGTAAATCCATTAACGATTAAAAGATTTTGTCATACACATAGTAAGACAAAATTCCAAGAAAATGTCATAAAACCTAATGATGCGACTATTGAAAAATTATTGAAGCAACAAAATGATACTTTAATTGAAATAAATGACAGCTTATTTAAAGTAGAACAACAGCTTGATAGCCTTAAGGTTGGGTTAAATTTCTGTTTAATTATGTCTTCTTTGGCAATGTTTATTCGGTAAACATTTCTTTAAGTTGTTTTTCATAATATTTAAAAAATTGATTTAAATATTATACAATATATTATAAAACAATATAAAGAAAAATGGAAAGACGTCTCAATAAGAAAGCCGAAACTTATATTACTTCATTTAAGGACAGCATTTGTGAGAAGGCGACAGAATTGGGATTGACAAACGATTCTAATGCCACTCAGCTACTTCAATACATTTACGATTACGATAGATTATCATTTAATAAGGAAGATTTTCAAAAAAGAAAGCGCGTGAAAAATTTTGTGCCGATTTATGATAGATGTTGTGCTAAGCGAGCTAGTGAAGAACAATGTACTAGGCGACGAAAAGAAGGAAGTGAATATTGTGGCACTCATATGAAAGGAACCCCACACGGAATTGTCGTTGAAAATTCTAATGAACCTAAGGTAACTACACAAAAAATCGAACTTTGGGCACAAGATATTCAAGGCATTACTTATTATATTGATAAGACCAATAATGTTTATGATACAGCGGATATTATGAAAAACCAAAAAAATCCCAAGATTATTGCCAAATATGTAAAGTCAGGAGAAACTTATAGCATTCCAGAATTTAATATTTAATTTATTGAAAATGAAAATATGAAATAATATTTATTTATTTATAACATTTACTTATACCAAATTTTTTTCTTTATACGATAAATAAACAAGTAATTAATAAAATTGATTAAAATAAATGTTATTTTATTGATGACACTTTTAATCTAAGATACAATTGAAAATGAAAACAACTTCAACAAATTCTTTCAGTATTGACGATTTGGAAAACCAAAGTAGATTGTCAAGCGTTACTATTGACACTCAAGAACCATCCACTCACAAAACCAAATTATCGACTCCATTGAGAGGTATATTAAAAAAATCTCGCGAGATTTCTGAAGAAAAGAAATTAATTTATTCAAACGCAATAAAACTTTGTAAATTAATTTGCTTATTTATGGTAAGTATACCGTTAATATTTTGTGATATTTATTATGGTTATAGTAATACTAATTGCGTAAATTCTAACCCAAAATATTTGGATATTTCATTAAAACTATATTTATTACTATCTGGGTTTATGGGAATAATATTATTAGTATTGGCATGTATAATAATATTATTTATTGATTTTGAAATAGTTGATAATCAAGAAGAGGAAAATGAAAATGATAATAATAAAATAGGGATTAAAAATCTAAACAAAATACGATTTAGGGAGTTAGAGTTAATACGTATTAAAGAATTTATTAAAACCATCAAAAAAATTGGGAAATATATGCTTGGTATGTTTAATTTAATATGGAATATATTGGGCTCTGTAGTATTTTGGGGCTATTATTATGAAAATGGAATGTGTAAAATTGAAATCTCAACTTATATATTTATATCACTAGTTATAAAGTTGTTAGCATCTAGCATTTACTTATATCATCAAATGTAAACTATAAACTATAACCCAAATGTATTTTCAAGTGAATATGAAATATATAAAAAATTATCTTCATCCCTATATAACTCATATAAACTTCCGATTGTTGTTGACGATGTAGCTATTGTGTTATTAACAAACAAAAAAACACCTTTTTCTGCTGATATTTTTAACCTTTTTCTAATTACACTTATAAACTGACCCATCGTTAAATCTTTCGGGACAAGATATTTATTTTTATCAATTATAGGACAATCTTTATTGGCTGTTTTTGCTCGCTCACAAATAATTGGCACTCTATCTGGATATTTGAATAAAATATTTGTAGAATCTCTATATCTGTTTTCAAATGATATGCTTTTTTTAAAGGTGTTTTCTGAAAACATAATATTTATTTTAATATGGTATAATATATTTAAATCCTTGAAGATTTAAAATCGCACCCTGTAAAACTACTTAAAGAAAATTTAAATATAAATAACATAATTAAAATTTATTTATAATTTTTATATTTTTTTTAATTTTCTTATTTTTTTTTATAAGTTTTTCCTTTTGAGGTTTTATTTTTTTTTGATTTCATGTGTTTTTTTAGTTTTCTTGTTTTATTTCGTTTGCCTCCTTTTGCTACCGCCGCTGAAGTAGATCCAGGAGCTATGTATCTTTGAATTATGGTTGGAAATTCTGGATGTTCTTCAAAAGGTAAAGATGTTGTAATTGTTAATCCTCTTGGGAAAACAAATTCTTGTAAATGTTCCATCATAATCTCATCTTTTATGCCAAGATATGAGTTTGTAGGGGAGGAATAATTCATATCAATACATTTTGTGCCAGGTGCTGGAATAATTTCTTCGACATAATTATATATTTTAGATGGGTCCATCTCATTTGGAGCAGTTGTATAAGCCACAGCACCAAGCGGGTCATGATGTATATAACTATTAGCAATACTTTCATCTATAGTTGTAGATAGATAAGAAATAGTTTTTTCACTTGGATTTATTGTTGTCATTGCTTTATCATGAACTCCTCGTAAAAAACGTTTAGTTTCATTTTCTTTTACTGTGTATATATAAGTGTCTGTGCCTTTGTATTCAAATGATAAATCAAACCATTTTTGGAATATTAAACACATTTTATTTATATTTGTATAGAACTCTTGTTTACTTCTGTATACTTTCCAAGAAATTTTATAGGGAAAATTCATAAACATTTGTATTTCCACAATCTCTTTAATTTCATAACTGTGTTTGAAATAATAAGTAAGCATATTTAATAATTGTTGAAACCATTCTTCTATCTTATCATAATCATAATCAGTAAATCTAACTAATTTTGGCGTTTTTGTCTTTATGAATTCTATTAATTCTGGTTTATCTTTTAAATATTGTTCATAATAAGGATTATCCCTTTCTAAAACATATGAACCAGAAGAATAGTTTGCTGGTGTATAACAAAACTTATTAATAGTAAAACTGAGACCATTTGGATACATTCTCCATAATTGACAAAAAAAACTTAATTGACGACGTTCATCTCCAATATCTTCTACTGTTGCATCAGTAAAAAGAGTTTTCAATTTAAGCAATTCATCCCTCGCTTCTTTTGGTAGAGTTTTTATTGTTGACATCATTTGTTGTTGACGCATTTCAATTTCTCTCCTAAATAATTCTTCAGGAGATAATTCTGCTGGCGCTCTTGTTGTCGCGGGAACAGGCATTGTGCTTTTTGTTGCTGGTGTTTTTGTTCTTTTTTTTGGTTGTTCAGTAATAGTTTCTTCTGGCACTGATACAGAAGCCGCAGCCGCTTCAGTTCTTCTACTTGATCTTCTGAGACCCTCACTCATACTATATATATATATATAAATTAAATATTTTTATATTAGCTAAATATATAATGGCAAGAAGGTTTAGAACTCGTCGTAGAAAAATTCGCAGTTCCTTTACAAAAAAACACAGAAGATATTCAAGAAATAGACGTGGTGCGGGAGCAAATCGCAGAACAGGGTATACTCCTCAAGTTTTAAATTATTTAAGGAGATATATAGATGAAAAAGAGCAAGAAAATAGATATACAAGCGATAAAATCGATTGGTTAAGAGCAAATATAGATAGACTAGAATATGACCCAATTACATATGGTGAAAATCCAGTTGAGCAAGGCCGAATTCGCATAAATGAATACCTAGAAGAAGGCATAAAATGGTAATTTATTTTATTATAAAATTTATTTTATTATAAAATTTAATTTTGGTCCTCTATTAATTCAACATCATCATAAAAATAATGGCCGTAATCATAATCATCACTATTAAATCTACTATCATGAACATAATACGCAAATGATAATATATTTTTAACATAATACATTCTGTATGTTTTTGTAAGAGAGCGGCAATGATCTATATTATAAACATCTATGACATATTTGATTACCTTTGCTGGCCCTGCTCTCGGAATATAATAAAATATAATACTTTGCAGATCATTAGGGAGCTCCTTAATTTTCTTTTCCAAATTAGCAAGAATATTGGTCATCTTAGCGATATATGTCTCTTAAATTAAACTGACTTTAAAATGCGTTAAAAAAGTATTTCAATTTTTATAAAAGGTTAAAACAAATAACAAATTAATAGCCTATAATACGTTAAACTAATCTACTTAATAAAATAACAACCAAAACATATTTATATTTTTACATTTGAAATGCTGATTTTATTTATTATTCAAAATTATTTTATATAGTAATATATTATAATGGATATATATACTCAATTATTCTGGTTTTTTTCTTTACTTTTTATTGTTTTATCAGTATA
>Ga0194129_10003714_pt1 | contig 21024 bp, 4 predicted proteins | sample TA2KigCa35mmetaG_FD_150862 | JGI IMG/M metagenome (GOLD analysis project Ga0194129, IMG submission 150862) | Freshwater microbial communities from Lake Tanganyika, Tanzania - TA2015038 Kigoma Deep Cast 35m | ecosystem: Environmental > Aquatic > Freshwater > Lake | place: Tanzania: Lake...
AAGAGTATACATGTCCTGGTTTCTTCGAAATCGACTCTTTGGTGAAGAATTCAAGCGCAGAAAGAGATGTTCTCTTCAGTAGCAGTTTGGTGTTGTCAACTACACTCAAGTCCGGGTTAAAAGTAAACGTCAGCGTTATGGGTTCCATACAAATATTTTTACAAAGCTGGTACAGGAAGTTGACATTACAAGCATGGGGTCTGATCATCATACTATAACAAGCGACTTTGTTATTTTATAAAATAACAAGAATGTGAATAACATATATAGCCCGAATGTTTCTTTCAAATTTTTTGTGGAAAAAAGAGCAATAGGATGGTTTAGGGTCAAGGCTAAATCAAAAACAAGGAATTTTATGAAGAGTTCCAGAAACTTCCGGAAGAATTTACAAATCACGTGTAAAAAATATTTTTTCGCATTCACGCAATGCCTGACACCCCCTGTTGGGTCTTTCATGTTTCCATAAAACGTGGGAAAAGGCGAGGGTTTTTAGAATCTTCTGGAAGTGTCTGGTAAGTTCCGAAAAGTATTAGAAGTTTTTGATCAATTCTAGGTGAATTTCAAATGATTAGGTCAATATTTATGGCAGATAAGTACTACGGATTTACTATTACAAATTGCTTCAATTTTTAATGTAAAATCAACTCGATGAACTGAGAATTTTGAACCTTTATTACTAACTTGTCAAATATTGACAAGTATGAAGGGCGACGTGTATACAGTTGGGGAAATTATTAAGTCTAAAAGACTAAAAATGGGGTTGTTGCAAAGCGATGTAGCAGAAAGGCTAGGGATTGACGCGCCCTTACTAAGTAAAATCGAAAAGGGATTACGGCAACTTAAGCGGGAGCAGATAAACACCATTGCTCATATTCTCAAAATCGATGAAGATGAATTATTGACCCTTTGGCTCTCCGACCAAATTTATCAGGTAGTAAAGGATGAGAAACTGGCCAATGAAGCTATTCAGGTAACAGAAGAAAAAATCAGATTTAAAAAACGTACGAAGTTATGAGTGCTAAAAATATATTTCAACTTCACAAGGAAATCTTGGATGATTACAAATTGTATATCGATAGCTTCATCAATATTGCTGATGAAAGAATCCTTAGCACAGTTAAAAAAGATTTTGATTCCGGCAATTTATACCCTGAACCATTAATTCAATTCAATCCTTCATTTGAATCGGGTGGTAGTGTTGAAGACCTTATCAATAAAGGCACATTATCAAAGGATTTCAATAACATTTTTTATGATGCTGAAAATAAATCATGGGAAATATACAAGCATCAAACAGAGGCAATCATCAAGGGAAATCAAGGCAGAGGCTTCGTTGTAACCTCAGGAACTGGTTCTGGTAAAAGTTTGACGTATATATCAACTATCTTCAATTATCTCTTTAAAAATGCTGCAAAACCTGGCATTAAAGCCATCATTGTTTACCCACTAAATGCCCTTATCAATTCACAAGAATTGGCATTGATTGGCTTTGAGGAGAACTATAGAAAGAGAACTGGTAACAGCTTGCCTTTTACTTATGCAAAGTATACGGGCCAGGAAAAGCAAGAAGACAGAGATAAGGTAATTGCTAATCCACCGGATATTCTTCTTACCAATTACATGATGCTTGAATTATTGATGGTGAGAAAGGCTGATGAGAGTTTGAGAAATTCATTCTTAGACAATATTGAATTTTTAGTGTATGACGAACTGCATGTCTATAAAGGCAGGCAAGGTGCTGATGTTTCACTCTTAAACCGAAGAATAAAAGCAGCAGCTAAGAATAAGAACATCATCTGCATCGGCACTTCGGCAACAATGGCCACAGGAACAGTGGATGAACAAAAGAGTGAGGTTGCTAAAGTGGCCTCCCGTTTTTTTGATAGCAGTTTTCATCCTGATGACGTAATTGTTGAATCACTAACTTATTCAACAAGAGAGATTGTACCTACCAGAGAGCAACTTATAAATGCCTGTCATGCACCAATTTATGATCGTTCTCGAAACGCCATCCTGGAGAACCCAATTGCAATATGGCTTGAAAGAATCATAGCAATTAGAAATGAGGGTGTTCATAAAAGAAGAAATGAACCAAAATCGCTAAAATCAATTTCAGCAGCATTGGCTGAGCAAACAGGTATAAATGCGGAGGATTGTGAACAAAAGCTAATAGAGGTCTTGGTTTGGGCTGAATCACTAAACATTCAAAGTGCTAAGGACAAGAAAAAAGATACCATACTGCCATTCAAGTTGCATCAGTTCATTTCGCAAACTGGATATGTTTATGTAACACTTGAAGATGCAGACAAACGCTACATCACACTTGAGCCAAATCCGTTCGTAAAGTTGGGCAAAGACGAAGAAGAAGTTCCGGTTTTTCAAACGGTCTTTAGCAGGGTAAGTGGCATAGAGTTTATTTGTGTCAGAAAGGATTTTGGAGAGTCAAAACTCATTTTTAGAGATTTCAATGAAAATCAAAACCCTAAAAACGATGATGACCTCAAAGCTAATGATGGTGTCAAAGTTAAGAAGGTGAAAAGCCGCAGTGCTGATGATTACAAAGATGGGTACATACTATTTGATAAGGGATACAATGTAGACATAAATGAATTTTTGGAATTGTTGCCAGCTGCTTGGAGAAACAAGGCAGGAGATAAAATAGATTCATCAAAAGATTTTTTGCTACCCAGAGAAATTTATGTGACAAGAGAGGGTTCTTTTTCTGATACGCCAAACGGTGGTGAAAAGGCTTGGTTTATTCCGGCTCCTCTTATCTACGACCCTACATGCGGGTTAATTTATCTGGAACCGAAGCTCAGTGAGAAGTCTAAATTAATTTCATTGGGTAATGAAGGTCGTTCCACTTCCACCACACTCATAACGCTTCAAACGCTGTTGGCTCTCTACCGTCAAGGCAAGATTTTGAAGGAGCAGAAGCTGATGAGCTTTACAGATAACAGGCAGGATGCCTCTTTGCAGGCTGGTCACTTTAATGATTTTATACAGGTAGTACATCTGCGTTCTGCAATTGAAAAAGTATTAAGTAGTAGTACTGAGCCATTAAAAATATCCGATTTGATTTTTAAAGTTCAGGAAGCACTAAATCTACCTGAGAAGGATTACGCAACCAACCCAGCTCCAAATCCTAACCGTCCGAATGAGGATAATATCGAAGCCCTGCGAAACTATATTTCATATCGCATCATTCAGGACTTAAAAAGAGGTTGGCGATATATCTTACCTAATCTGGAACAAACAGCCCTATTAGAAATTACTTACAAAAATATTGACCAGGATGTAGCTGATGAAACACTTTGGAACAATCTCGACTTGTTGAAGGATTGGCCTGCAGAAAAAAGAAAGGAGTTTGTTCTACAAGTTTTGAATTACTTCAGAAATATGTATGCAGTGGATTATGACATGCTGCGTTATGAAAACAGATTACGTATTGAGGGTGAGTTAAATCAGCAACTGAATAAAGAAAAACTTTGGTCATTAGATAAAGGCGAAAAGCTGGATGCTCCCAATTTTCTTTCCGTTCAGGGTGCAGATAAGGCTACAAGAGAAACATTCATTCAAAGTATAGGTCCATCCAGCAGATTGGCTCGTTATATCAAACACGAGTTCAGAAAGGAGGGCATAACGCCACCATCAGATAATGACTACAGTTTATTCATGACCGCACTTTTGGATATATTAGCGGAGGCACATTACCTGAAAAAGGTGAATATCAAGGCAGAGAAGGGCGATAAGGACGCCTATCAATTAATTCTTTCAAAAGTGCTATGGAAAAAAGGAGATTTGGTATCAGTTACCGCAGATAAGACTTCATTAATTACACTTGATGATGAACTGAAGATTAAGCCGCATATTTATTTTCAGAAACTCTACCAGGAAGACTTTTCCAAACTTCCCAAATCATATATCGCTGCTGAACATACAGGGCAGATTAAGAACGAAGAAAAGATTGATAGGGAAGAGAAATTTAATGAAGCAATAGAATTAAGTGTCTTGTATTGCTCCCCTACAATGGAGTTGGGTATTGATATTTCTTCCCTCAATATTGTTCACATGCGGAATGTACCTCCAAGTCCAGCAAACTATGCTCAACGTAGTGGTCGTGCCGGACGAAGTGGGCAATCTGCTTTGGTATTTACCTATGCTTCTAAAGTTAGCCCACACGATAAGCATTATTTTGCCAACCCGGTAAAAATGGTTGCTGGAGTAGTACAAGCACCTCGGATTGATTTAACCAATGAGGAGTTAATACGATCTCACATCAATGCAACAGTGCTTTCATTTCTGAATGCAGAGGAGTTTAAACCTTCGCTAGTTGACTTGATTGATATTGGAGGAGGAACCTATAAACTCAAAAAGGATATAAAAGCAAAGTATCAGGATGTTATTGACTCCAACTTTGATGCTATCAAAAAAGTGGTCTTATCTGTGGTATCAAGCATAGATTTAAAAGGCATCAGATGGTTCAATGAGGCTTGGTTAGAAACACAAATCAGAACTGTACCCGATAAGTTAGAAAGCGCACTGCTTCGTTGGCGTAAAATTTATTTAGATGCCTTGCGTCAAATGAATGAAGCCCACGAAACGCATATCAGTCCTATTGTAAAAGACCCGGAAATAAAAAAGCTGGCGAATATCTCCTACATGCGGGCTAAGGATAGAAAAAGCCTTTTGGAGAATCAGTCGGATAAAAGCAAAAATTCAACCCTTTCAGAGTTCTATACATTCAGGTACTTAGCCTCAGAGGGTTTCCTGCCTGGTTACAATTTTACCCGACTGCCTATCCGGGTATTCCTAGGTGGTAAAGACCGAAATGAGGCCATATCAAGGCCACGATTCATAGGATTAAAAGAATTTGGGCCTAATAACCTGATTTATCACAACGGAGGAAAATACAAGGTAAATCGTATTACACCGAATGATGTTTCGTTGGACCTTCAGGAAATCAAAATTTCTAAGGAAACCAATTACGCATTCCTAGGCAAGGATGAGGGCAAAGGAAAGAATCAAGACCCTATTACAGGTGTACAATTCACAGCAAGCAATATTGAATTGCATCAGAACTTGTTGGAATTAGAAGAAGCCCAGTCCGAAAATTCCGAACGAATTTCCTGCATGGAAGAGGTGCGTACTTCTGAGGGTTATGTTACTGAATTGTACTTAAACTCTGCGGATAGTTTGCAGAATGCAACTAAGATAAAGCTAACTGTTGATGGTGATGAATTAATGAAATTGTTCTATGCCCCGGCTGCCAAACTGATTCTCCTCAATAAAAAATGGCGAAGAGGTCGGGATGATGGTTTCGATATTGGAACTAAGACCGGCTTCTTCAAGACAAAAAAACAGTTAGAGAAACCCAATCCGGAAGACCCCATTCAAAACATCATGCTTTACACATATGATACCTCTGATGTGTTATATATCCAGCCTGTAAAGTCATTGGGCCTAACGGAAGAGGGTGTTATAACCATGCAGTATGCATTGGAAAAAGCCATCGAAAAAATATACAACATCGAGCCAGTGGAAATGGATGCGAAGCTTATGGGTGGCGGTGAGCATAAAAATATTATGCTTTATGAATCTGCTGAAGGTAGTATTGGTGTGTTGAAAGATATTTCCCGAAATCCAGTGAAGTTGCGTGATATTTTTCTGGAAACATATAAAATATGTGGCTACGATTATGCTACAAAAGAAGATTTGTACCCGGCCAGACCAAAGGCAAGTTACGATGATTTGCTTTCCTACTACAACCAAATGGATCATGGTCATATTGACCGTCATTCAATAATTAAGGCTTTAGAGCTATTGATCGCTTCAAACCCTGATGATACCATTGGTGGCACATACGAGGAGAAATATGAAGAATTGAAAAAAGGCCTCCATCATCGTAGTCCAGGTGAGAAAGCACTTTTGGATTATTTATACGAAAATGGCTACCGCTTGCCCGATTTTACCAATCACAATATGGAACAATTTTATGTGCAGCCAGATTTCGTTTATGAGAAAGAGAAGGCTTTGATTTTTGTGGATGGTGGTATTCATAAAAAGTCAGTTGTAAAAGCAGATGATGAGAAGAAACGGAAAACCATTGAATTAGCAGGATTCGATGTGTTGGTTTGGGATGAGACCGCAGAGGAGGTTTCTTCATTTGTAACAAGAAGGCAAGATATTTTTAGAAAAATACGCTAAGCACAATGATAGACAGTAAATTAAAAAAGCCGGGGAAACTGGTTAAGTTCAGGGGCAGAAGATGTGTTGTTCAACCATCTTCTGACAATGAAATCATTTTGCTTAAACCTTTGGGGGGCTCGGATGATGAAATGATTTCAGTATTTGAACCCGTCCTGCAATCATTTGACAAAATTGAAGAGGATCATTTTGAGCTACCTGCGAAATCCGATTTAGATAGCTTTCTTACAGCGAAGCTTTTGTACGATGCTGCACGGCTTTCTTTCCGTCAGGTAAGTGGTCCTTTCAGGTGCATGGGAAAGCTCTCTTTCCGTCCTCGTTCTTACCAATTAGTTCCCTTGATTATGGCATTGAAGCAACCAGTAACAAGGTTGCTGATTGCAGATGATGTGGGTATTGGTAAAACCATTGAAGCCATCCTGATTTTAAGGGAGCTTCTTGAAAGAGGAAGTATTAAGTCTTTTGCAGTATTATGTCCTCCTCACTTGTGCGAACAATGGCAAAAAGAATTAGCTGATAAGTTGGATATTGATGCAGTCATCATACGATCGAGTACCGTAGCTGCGTTGGAAAGAAAGATAGTTGGTGATGACACACTAAACGTATTCAACTATTACCCTTACCAGGTAGTATCCATCGACTATGTAAAGAATGGCTCTACCAAGATGCCTGCTTTTTTAAAGGATGTGCCAGATTTGGTGATTGTTGATGAAGCCCACACTTGCACAAAAAATGTTGATGTAAACAAGAAAAGCCAAAGCCAGCAACGATATGAGCTTTTAGAAAAGATTGCATCACGAGAACAACAGCATTTGGTTCTATTAACGGCTACACCACACAGCGGAAAGGATGGCGAGTTCAAATCGCTATTAGGCTTAGTCAATTCCGAATTTGAAACCTACAACTTTTCCGATTTAACTATTTCTGAAAAGCGAAAAGTGGCAGCCCACTTTATTCAACGCAAACGAAAGAATATTGAAAAATGGCTGGATGAAGAAACGCCTTTTCCGAAAAGAGCGACTGAAGAATTGCCCTATGCCCTATCTGCATCATCAGATTATTACAAACTATACCAAGATGTATTAAAATTTGCGAGGGGAATAAGTACGGAGGGTGTTGCGGAAAATAAAGCACGGATAAAATACTTTGCAGCTCTTTCTTTATTACGGGGCGTAATGAGTAGCCCGGCAGCTGGTTTTGAAATGCTGCAAAAGAGAAAGTCTAGACTTACCGATCAGGATGAAGTGACAGCAGAGGAAGTAAGAGAAAACCCCATCGTAGAGAAATGGGATGAGCAAACCGATACAGAACAGGTTGAAATTATTGACCGTGCCGAGCTCACCGATTCTGAATGGAATGTATTGCACCGCCTTGCTCAAAAAGCTGAGGAGTTAACCAATATTGAAAAAGATCAAAAGGTAAAACGCTGTGCTGAGCAAATTAAACTTTGGATTAACAAAGGTCAAAGTCCCATTGTGTTTTGCCGCTTCATTGCCACAGCTCAGTATGTTGCCAAAACTCTGAAAGAGCACTTGCCAAAAGATGTGGATGTTCGGGCCATCACCAGTGAACTTAGTGATGAAGAACGCAGGGAGAAAATTGATGAAATGGCCAAAAGTGCTAAACGGGTTTTGGTTGCTACCGATTGTTTAAGCGAGGGGATCAACCTGCAAGATAAATTCAACGCTATCCTGCATTACGATTTGCCCTGGAATCCCAACCGCTTGGAGCAAAGAGAAGGTCGGGTGGACAGATATGGACAACCTGGCTGGATTGATAAAAACGGCAATCATCAAAATACTATTGATGTTAAGGTGCTTTTTGGCGAGGACAATCCAATGGATGTAGTAGTACTAAAAATTATCATTGAGAAAATTCAACGCATACAAAATACTTCGGGTGTAAGCATTGTACTGGCAGATGACAATCGTTCCGTGATGGACAAGGTTTTAAAAGAAGTGCTTTTAAATCCAGATAAAGCTCAAAACCGCTTCGCTAAACAAATGCGACTTGATTTTGGTACAAGTCCTGAATTAGATGAATTGGATGCGGAGATTACCAACGAGATTGAAGCAGCAAGAGAAAAGGCGGAAAAAATCCGTTCCATTTTTGCCCATGAAAGCATCATGCCGGAAGAAGTAAAGAAAGATCTTCATGAAGTGGATGAAGCCATTGGCGATGTGTTTACTTTGGAAGCATTTGTAATTGCAGCATCTAAACTATTGGGTGCAAGTTTTGAAAAAGTGGAAGGTGGCTATATTTTCAAAAAAATGAATATGGACGATTGGATGGCCTCAGCTTTGGGTCAGGGCGATAAAATTCATATTTCGTTCCAGTCACCCACTCCGCAAGGCTTCCGTTACATTGGCCGCAATCACCGATTTGTAGAGCAGTTGTGCCATCGCATTATTGCTAATTCTCTTGATAAAGAAAGAAAGGGAAATAAAGCAGTACGGGCTTCTGTATTCCGAACAGATGCGGTGAGCACACAAACCACCTTAATTCAATTCCGTGTTCGCAATGTGATTCGTGAAGTAAGCAAGCAACATGAAATGGTGTCCGAAGAAATGTTCCTTTGGGGATACGAGCAAACACCGGATAGCATCAATGCATTGGAGATTGACCGTTGCAAAGAATTGTTACATACTTCAAATGCCTTAGACATCAGCAACGAGCGGCAGGAAATCATTTTTGAAAAGGAATTGGAGCATTTCAAACAACTGCATCCTGACTTCATCAAGGTAGTCGAAAGGCGTTCTGATGAATTGGTAAATGCACATACCCGTTTTGCCAAGTACATCGGTGCGAAACGATTTGAAGCCGTTACCCCTGTTTTGCCTCCTGATATTTTAGGAGTCTATGTTTTAATTCCTAATCCTAAAATCTAAACCAGGCAGGCAGTATGAATTTTCCATCCATAGACATACAAGGTTCCATTCTCTCTACCGACTTGCTGGCCAAAATCCGTAGTGAGCAAGCATCGTTTCAGCAGGGTAAAGATTTTCATCCCGATTTAACCAATGCCAAACTCAAGGATGAAATCAGCCTGGCATGGCAGGAAGCCAAAGGGCAATGGACTATTTATAAAAGCAAACTTTCCCGACTGAAAGAAGGAGAAACCGGGACCACCGAAACCCGCAACTTCTGGATTTCTCCACTGCTTACCAATCTTGGATACAACCTTACCTTCAACCGCCAATCTGAAGAACTCAATGGCAAATCATTTCCCATTGGATACCGGGATAGCAACCTCGATGGATTTCCTGTGTATGTTGGTGGCTACCACGAATCGTTGGATAAACGACCAGAAAACAAGCAACTCCGTGTTTCGCCACATGCCATGGTGCAGGAATACCTTAATTACAGTGAGCACCTGTATGGCATGGTTACCAATGGTCGCCAATTGCGTTTGCTGCGTGATGCCAGCCGCATTACGCGGTTAAGCTATGTAGAGTTTAACCTGGAGAAGATGATGGAAGAGGATTTGTATTCCGATTTCGTGATTCTTTACCGGGTGCTGCATGCCAGCCGTATGCCAAAGAAAATAGATGGCGGAGCAGAAAGCATCATTGAAAAATACCATCAAGAAGCTCTTGAAGCGGGCAGTACCATTCGCAGCAAATTGGGTGATGCTGTAAAAGAAGCCATCAAGAGTTTGGCCAATGGCTTTATCAATCATCCCAATAACCCAGCACTAAGAGAAGCTGTTGCATCGGGCAACTTCATCGCCGATGAATATTATCGTCATCAATTACGCATCATTTACAGGCTGCTGTTTTTGTTTGTAATTGAAGAACGCAACCTGGTGTATGCCGATAACAAAACACCAGAAGCCAAACGTTTCAATCAAATTTATTTCAACTACTACAGCCTGCTTCGCTTACGCAAACTGGCTAAGAAATTATTACCACCCGAAGCCAGTCGCCACTATGATTTATGGCAGGGCTTAATCAGTACCTTCTCTTTGTTTGAGAAAAAAGAGATTGGCGAAAAGCTGGGCATTATGGCTCTGCAAGGTGATTTGTTTGGTTACCATGCCATCAGCGGAAATGGTTACGACTTGCACCAATGCTACCTAAGTAACGCCGTGTTGCTGGACATTATTAAATCCCTCAGTTATTTTGAAAACGACAACGGGGTGCTGATAGCTGTAAACTATGGCGGACTGGATGTGGAAGAATTCGGCTCAGTGTACGAAGGATTGCTGGAAATGAAACTGGAGGTAAAAAAGATTGAGGGCAGCGACCAATACAGTTGCAGTTTTGATGCCAGCAACGAACGGGGCAAAAGTGGCAGCCACTATACACCCGAAGAATTGGTGCAGCCCCTCATTAAACACTCACTGGAGTATTTAATTGAGGATAGAATAAAACCTTACCAGCAGAAAAAAGCAACTAAGGAAGCCACCGTTCAATCGCTGCTAAACTTAAAGATAGCAGACGTTGCCTGTGGTAGCGGTCATATCCTTTTAAGTGCTGCCCGAAGGCTTTCACTTGAAATTGCCCGTGTGCAAACCGGGGAAGAACAACCAAACCCGGTGGCCATACGCAAGGCCATGAAAGATGTGGTGCGGAATTGTATTTATGGGGTTGATAAAAATCCATTGGCGGTTGAGTTGTGTAAAATTGCCCTGTGGCTGGAAGCATATAACCCAGGAGAACCGCTGAACTTTTTAGACCACCACATTAAATGTGGCGATGCTATTGTAGGGCTGGCACAGCGCAGCGAACTAGAAAACGGCATAGCCGATGAAGCTTTTAAAACCTTACCTGGTGACGACAAAAACGTTGCGAGCGCTTTTTCTAAAAGAAATAAAGCGGAAACAAAGCGTGTATCCGCTGCAAATGCTGGTCAACAGCTCACAACAGAACAGCAAGTAGAAAACAATGTACAGGAAGCAATGTCCGAATACAAAACCTTTAGCCAATTGCCAGAAACCACACCTGAAGAAATTGAACGGAAAGCCAAGGCATACCAAAAATTTATTGATGGCAAAGGCTTTACTTTCTTAAAGGCAATAGCCGATACGCAGTGTGCCCAGTTCTTTATCCCTAAAACGGAAGCCAATAAAGACAACCTGATGACCGATGCCGATTACCGCCTGATTCTAAGCGGATACAAAGGCTGGCAGGATAGAAAAGTTGCGAATGCAACAGCCATAGCCCATGAGCAGCGATTTTTCCATTGGTTTATTGAGTTTCCTGAAGTGTTTAGTGAAGGTGGTTTTGATTGCGTATTAGGTAATCCTCCTTTTTTAGGAGGAAAAAAGATAAGTACATTCTTCGGAGAAGTATACCTAAGCTATATTAAAGCAATTTACCCAGAAAAAGGGAGCGCTGATTTAGTCGGATATTTTTTTAGAAAAATAAACAAGGTTATTAGACCATTTGGGTTTCAGTCACTAATTGCAACGAATACAATATGCCAAGGCGATACAAGGGAGGTTACCTTAGATTATTTGTTAAAATCAAGTAAAATCGTTTTTGCAGTCAAATCCACACCTTGGCCCGGAGCTGCTGGCGTCTCGGTGTCTTTGGTTTCCATTTTCAAGGGAGATAATTTCCGAACCATTAAACTTCTAAATAAAACTGTTGAAACAATTAATTCATATTTGGAAGAAGGTGAAACCCAATCAACACCCTTTGAATTAATTGCAAATAGAAATGTTAGTTTTCAAGGGACATTAGTATTAGGAACAGGTTTCATTTTAGAAGATAAGGAATCTCAAAAATTAATTGACGTTGATGAAAAATATAAAAATGTCATTTACAATTATATTAATGGCGATGACATAAACTCGAATCCTGATCAATTAGCGAGTAGAAAAATAATTTATTTTAGACAATGGCCTGAGAATTTTTGTAAAGAGCATTATCCTCTTTGTTTTGAAATACTTGTTGAAAGAGTCAAGCCTCAACGTGATGAAATTGTGGCGAGAGGCAAACAAATTCATACATATAATTTTTGGGAATTTTGGGATTTACGTCCGTATATGTATGAGGCAATCAAGGATAAGAAAAGAGTTTTGTTATCGAGCAGAGTGTCAAAATATGTAAATCACAGTTTTGTTCATACTGATCAGATATTTGATGTCGCAACCAATGTAGTAGCAAAAGATGACTTTAGGTCGTATGCATTCCTTCAGTCAACTATCCATCAAGAATGGGCCTGGAAAAATGCATCAACACTTGAAAGTCGTATAAGATACATAAATCGTGATTGTATTGATACATTTCCTATTGCAGACCAAGCTCCTGCTGACTCTATATCCAAAATAGAGTTGATTGGCGAAGCCTACCACGACCACCGAAGGCAACTCATGCTGGGTATGCAATTGGGGCTTACCAAAACCTATAATTTGTTTCACAGCAATGCCATCACGGCCCAAGGCGTAAATGAGAAAGACAAACAGGTAGCCGCCCTGCAAAAGCATTTAGCTAAAACACCCAATACCATTTCCTTCAACGAAGCCAATCAAGGCATCCTCAAACTCCGTGAGTTGCATGTGCAAATGGATGAGGCGGTTTTGGATGCGTACGGGTGGAATGATATAGCCCTCCGCCATGATTTCTACGAAGTAGATTATTTGCCGGAGAATGACCGGGTTCGTTTTACGATCCATCATGATGCCCGAAAAGAAGTGCTGAAGCGTTTGTTGGAACTCAACCATAAAATACATGAAGAGGAAGTGAAGGCGGGGTTGTGGGAGAAGAAGACAGGCACTAAGAAATCAAAAGTAGTCGATGTGATTCAAGATAGCTCTAAAATAGATTTGTTCAACCAACTTTAACAAATCTAATCCATGGGATTTAGCACCATATTAAATAATGAAAATATAAATATTGAAAAGCTTCAAAAGGGCCTGAAGCATATTGGACTTGATTTATCCCGATTTGATGGTATTGTGGAGGAGCAAATTCCAGTGCTTATGGAGCTATTTAAAATAGCAGTTGATATTGATCCAAAAATAACAACCAGGTATGCAAAAATGGAGCTTCGGTCAAAACTTGAAAAGGTTTTAAAAGGACAGCCAATTAAAAATCACAGTAATACTATAGGTACTATAGAGGTAACAGAAAGAAAAGTAATCTTAAAAGAGCAAGAAAATAAATCTCAACAAAATGGAAGACCTAATGAAAAAAGTAACAATGCTTTTAAGAAATTAAAACTTGGAAAGGTTAAGTTTTATGACCACAAGGTTAATAATTTTGGAATTATTGTCGGCTCATCAGATGGGGTTGAATGTCACGTTTCGCCTTCAAATATTTTAACCCCACCAATAAACGATGACGACATTGTAGTTTATGAAGCCATTAAAAACAGGGATGGTAGATTTAGAGCTACTAATGTATCTAAGAATATACCTGTTTTTATATTCAATAGAGAAACTGGTTCTAATTCCCACGCATATCCACTATTTGATGATCAACTTGAGAAAGAAATAACATTAACCTTTAAAGCCGAGACAGGATTTACATTCCTAAACGCCAATTACTATAGGGTATCAAGCTGGAGAGGGAATGTTGTTTCTTCTAATTCAGTTTCAAAATCAGATACTATCTCCTTTGGAAAAAAAATCATCACAAAACTTCTGCCCAACCTTAATGAATACAAAGGCACGATTGAATGGTTAACCTCATTGTTACAAACGGAACTTTCAGAAGCTGAAATAAACTCATTATACAGTGATGTAATAATTAACTTAGAGCAGCAGACAATTCCTGAAATAAACAAGCAAATACAGGGAATAAAGGATATTTCATTCTTCAAAATATTCTTAGAAGAAAAGAAGAAAACACTAAATAAAATCAGCTTCGTATTATGGGCCATGGGCGAAGTTGAAATGCTGCCAAATCCCACTAATCAAGAAGATGTTGACATTTGGCGTTTTGAAGTTTTACCAACATTTGATTGGAAAACATTACAACAGGTATTAACAAAACTTCTGTCTGAAAAAGGTCCAACAAAGCAAGTAGAAGAATCATATAAGTATTTAGTTAGCGAAGGCTGGGATATAAATAACAAAGAAGAACTGCAAACTGTTTCTTCATTTTTGGATGTATTTAAAACTACCTTCCCGGCCATCCCGCTTGAAGAAGCAAATTTTAGATGCAATAACAATCTGTACTATTTAGAACTATATAATACAGGTTCAATAAAAGAGCTTTCGGAAGCTCGTACTAAGCAATACATTGAAGAGTTAAAGACAGATGATGAAAAAGCAAATTTCATAGAGAAGTTGCCTTCCGATAAAATAATATCTTTTTATAACCAATTTACATCACTCTCGAAATTTAAAGAAAGATACATTGCCGAAATCCTCGACGGCGAATTTTCAAAGATCGACTTCTTGTGTTTTGACTTAGAAACTGATGGCGAGAAAATAAGAGAATTTGCATGGATTAACCAATATGGAGTAAAAAGCCAACTTGATTTTGAAAAACCAGAAGATGGTATTTTTGAGCTGGTCACTTTGATAAACTCAGGTTCTCTAATTATTGGTCAAAACATAAAGGAGTTTGACTTATCTATCTTAGCAAATTATGGGGCTTCACCCACTTCGGATTTTATTTGGGATACTCTTGATGTCGAAATGTTGCTTAATCCAGAACGATTTAGTTACGGTCTTAAAACACAACACAGTGCAGCATCAGATACGGAACTCACTTATCGTTTATTCAAAAATCAATTATCAAGGATTATACTTTCGCAAAGTAATTTAGATGCTGTTAAAGAATTATTGCCTCCAAAAGCCATAGAGTCAATTAATCAAATTAGCAGTAATTCAAATTGGGCATTATTGGATTTTGAATATTTTGTAAAAAAGTCCGATGAATTTTTTCGTCCTAATCCCACAAACCAGAATATTTCTACACAAACATTTAATCAACTCTCAGAAAAATTAAATGAAGAGGGGAGCAAAGTTCTAATTGCTCCCGAATTTATTTGGAATACATTATCCCATCAATTTGACCTCACATTTATTTCGGATAATAAGTATTTGGAGTTTTGCTTAAATAAGGATAAAATAGAAGCGACTCTTGGGGATGACAAATTGATCAAGTCAATTCTTTTTCGATTCGTTGATTGCTGCATTTCAAAAGGTTTGCAGCCTTATTTTCAGCATCTGCCGATAGCTATACGTTTAAAGCTAAACAGTGAGCAATCAACGTTAATTTGCGATAACATCGATGTTGACTTCAGAAAAATAGATCACAAGCCAATCTGCATAAAGCCAACTGATATAGAAATCATAAAACAGTTTGGTAATCAATTTTCAGATTTAAAAGTAATTGTTGTTGGAAATGAATTGTACAATCTTACAAGTAAATTACAACTAGGCCAAGACTTCGATTTTGCAACAATTTTCGACAGATTAAAAAATGAGCCTATATGGCTTCAAATGTCTGGCGGTAAAAGTTTCATTAGTATAGAACAAAGTCATTGCAGAAAATTGGGCATTACAGCCTTACCTGAATTTGTTCAAAATATTTGGTTAGAAAAAATTGGTAAAGGCAAATTCAAAGTTTGGTGTAATCTCAACTTCGAGGCCTGTATAAATGATTTACCTTTTAGTGAGGTACATTATGTTGATTGGGTAGATGAAACATTTACGAAAATAAATTCATTCATTGTCAGACCGGATGTCAGGAAGTCTGGTTATATAGCAGAACAAAGAAGGGTTAATCCTGAATCCTTGTATAGGAAAATATATTGGGTATATCAATTCAAATTATTTGAGGGTATTGGCAATACAAATAACCCCAAAGTTTTAATTGTAAACGATGAACTGGAAACTGAAAAGCTTTCAGCTTATGCAAGGCGTAAAGGGTATTTTATTCCTGATACAAAGGCTTCATTGGCAAGACAGGTAGAATTACTGCATACACATAGATCACCTAATAAACTTTTAATAGCTTCTTTCTCAAGCTTAGACAAATTAATTTCAAGCAACTATTCGGGCCCAATAGATTTTATTTGGGATAGTTTTTTGTTACAGGAGAAATTTCAAATGCTGAAGGGTAACATCCCGGTTGAACTTGAACCAAATGAAGCACAAAAGGAAGATGATTATCAGGCTGATATTAATTCGATCCAAAAGGATTATGATTTGTTTTCATTGATAAAACTGCACAAACCACTTATTGATTATTATTATAAACTGCTTCATGATAATAATTCAGATTCGCAGCTATTCCTTTGTGATACGAGACTGGCCGACTATTATGGTATTGAGAAGAGTTTAAATCTTAATGCCAAAAGTGTTAAGATGTGGTTTAAAGAAGCAGATTACGATACAGATAAGGAAATTGCAGCGGAGTTCTTTTCATCAGCTCATGAAAATGCGGATACCGACTTTAATATTGATGAAGCGAAAGAAATACTCCGGCAAATATTTTTGATGCCGGAAGATGGCGGAGTTCCTTATCAGTGGCATGATTATCAGCACCCATGTTTAAATGAAATCTTACCGGCAAAAAAGGATTTGCTGATTTCCTTACCAACTGGAGCTGGTAAATCTTTGTTATTTCAAGGGCCGGCATTATTCCGTTCAGCATTTTCATGTAAGCTTTCAATTGTTATTAGTCCGCTTCGGGCTTTAATGCAAGATCAGGTAGATGCTCTTTGGAATAAGTGCTTTTACAGTAATGTGGAGTTCCTAAGCGGAGACAAATCTCATGTTGAAATTAGAGATATATATCGAAGAATATCTGGTGGCGAGGTTACGCTGCTTTATATTACACCTGAAAGGTTTAGATCTCGTTCATTTGAGAATTGTCTTCTCACAAGATTAGATGCTGATAGCGGATTAGAGTATGTTGTATTCGATGAGGCTCACTGTATTTCACAATGGGGCCAGGAGTTTCGTCCTGATTATTTAAATGCTGGTAGAAAAATAGCGGGCTTTTCTGAAATCTATCAAATGCGAAAACTGCTATTTTCTGCGACAATATCGGAACAGGTTTTTGATGAAATAAGCCGGCTCATGCCAGGAGTCGTAACAGTTGAAGGAACAGAGAAAAGTTACAATCCGGTAAGAGATCACATCAAAATGGATTTCAAACACAATGTTGTTGAAGATGATAGGCTTCTTGAAGTGGCGAACTACTTAAAATCTGGAAAATTCAATCCTCGATTAAGTCGTGCAATAGTTTTTGTTAAAAGCAGAAAAAAAGTTGAAGAATGCTCTCTTATAATGCCTGACAGCTTAAAAGACGTATTTGGTGCTGATTTTGCATTTGCTGAAAAAGTAGGTGCTTTTCATGCAGGCATGGATGCAGAAGATAGAAAAGACACTTATGAAAAATTTAAAACAGGTGAAATTGTAATTCTCTTTGCAACAAAAGCATTTGGAATGGGAATGGATATTCCAAATATCCATTTTGTGACCCATTATTCACCACCCAGTACCTTTGAGGATTTTCTTCAAGAAGTTGGAAGGGCTGGTAGAAATGAGAAACAAAGACTGGAAGCTGGTTTTAATAATAGCGAGAATCCGATTAAAACACTTTGCCTTACTACTAATGATGATTTCGCAAAATTAAAAGACCAATTGCATGAAAGTAGAATTTCATGGCATGAGGTAAAGGATATTAAACAGGTATTGGAAGAATATATTGCAAGGTTTAAGCCTTTGACACCAGATACTGAAATTCCAGTAGCAGTGCCGTTCAATCTATATTCAAATGAAAAAGGTTCTGTAAATGATGACCTTGATAACAAATTCAGAATTGCATTGCATTGGCTGGAGCGGTTAGAAAGAATTAAATTAGGATATTTCACAATTACTCATTTAGAATTTGAGTCCGCATCATTGCAAAACTTAGCAGAACGCATAAATAAATGTCCCGATAAAGATTGCGAAAAAGTATGCTATGCTATTCTTGAATTACATTCAAGTGATGCTCAATCAAATAAAGTGGTGCAACTTTCTATTGCATCACTACGAAGCATTACAAAACTAAGCCTTGAAAACCTGTTTAATGCTTTACTGATAAATCATTCTTCTGGAATATTAAAGCTATTACAGGACGTGGTTATAGAGCCCACTAAAATTCGGCTAGATGAAACAAATCATTGCAGGAATATCTATTATGAGAATGAAAAGTATCCAGCCCTGCAAGTGATATTTAGTTTAGCATCTAAAATAATGAGCTCAGTTCCTTCTAACAGTTCCAGGTTTTTTGAAGGAGAAGAATTAGATGATTTGTTAAATGAATCTGTAAATGAAAATATTAACTTTAAAAAGCTTCCCTGGACAAAGAAAGACAATGCAGAAGGTCAAACAAAGGAGTATAACAATTACATCAAGGATATTTTCAAAAAGAGAAGCAAACATGCCTTTACTATAATTCGATTGTTGGGTAAGACCAAACACGAAACCAAAATGGAAAAGGTTGCTGATGGTAACCGAAAAGTTAGGATAAAGCAGTCAATATTTAATGGCTATCACAAAAAGGAAGAATGGTTAAATAAAATCACACAAATTGAAAAAGACTGCATAAAACTATTGGATTATGTAGCAAGGCAATACTTTGATAAAAACATAAAGAATTTCAACTGGCCGGATATTGTTTCCGATCTGGATTTCAAAGGAAACATACAGTACTTATCTGATTTGCTCTTTATATTGTCTGTTTTGGGGTATAGTAAAACAGGAGGCTTACTTCCTACCGGTATTGAGATTTACCTTACCTCTATCGAGGATATTGACGAAACAGATTTGCAATCGCTTGATAAAAAAATGTTTGAAGAATTTGAGGAAACCAGAAAAGTTAGAGAGCTAAAATTGATTGCATTAGAAGTGTTGGCTGGATTCCAAAAAGGAGGATTGGGTAATGATCCAAGTGCAGTCAGAAAAAAGCAAGATACTTTTATTAGGAAGTACTTCGGTTGTAACTCGCTTGAAAGCCTATTACAACTTTTACAGGAGGAACTTCCGCCAAACGACCCCTTACTTGTTAAATGGAGGGGTGATGCGATAAAAGCTGAAGAAGATCGCCTGAATGAGGAACAACGTAAAGTTTATGATGCCGAAATAAACCAGCATATTAATGTTATGGCTGGTCCAGGTTCCGGTAAAACGCATACTTTGACTCTTCGTGTTGCAAGATTAGTACATCATATCGGGACTAATCCCGAAGAAATTTTAGTTCTGGCATATAACAGAGCAGTTGTTTCTGAATTGAAAGAAAGGTTAGGACGCCTTTTTAACGACTTGGGTTACGGAAATTTAGCAAAGAGAATCAAGATATTTACCTTTCATGGTTTGGCTAAAAGATATTGCCAAAATGAAATTAAAGGACAGCAATTCGATGAGTGGGAAACTATTTTACTTCGTCAGCTGAATAGTGCACCAGGGCAAATAATGAATCAATTAGCCCCATTGAAGTATATTTTGGTTGATGAATTTCAAGACATAAATAATGTAAGAATTAGGCTTTTGAAAAAACTACATGAATTAACAGATTCACATTTATTTATTATTGGAGACCCAAATCAAAGTATATATGGCTATGAAAGTATAAAAGAAGGTGGAAGCATGAGCCCTTGGCCTTACTATGCTGATTTCAATGAGATATTTGATCCAACTCAATTTGAATTGTATGACAATCACCGGTCTTATCCGGATATTTTAAATTTAGCAAGTCAGATATTGACACTTCCAGAAGAGCACCAGCATTTAATTCCAAGACCAACAAGAGTACCTGATGAGAATTTCATCGCAAATTATGCTCAAATCATAGACAGGACACAGCAAAGGATTGATTGGTGGGATAAGATTTCACTCTTAATGCAAGAAAAAGTGGGGCAACGGCCATATAAGCAAATAGCAATTCTATTCAGAACCAACAATGAGGTTTATAGAGGCTTTCAAAAAATAAAGGGTCTTAATCTTGCCAATATTAGAATCCGTATTCAGGGTAGCTTACCTTATGAGTTCACGCGAATTAGAGAATGTCATGCAGTTATGCTCTTCTTGAAATCTAAAATTGGTCAACAAATTCCGTTAGATTTCAAGCAAACATTTAGTGTATTTATAAACGACCTTTTAAACCAAAACCCCAATTGGAATCATTTTTACATAAGAGTTATACATGCAATTGTTTTGGAATACTTAGAAGAACAAGATGAAAGCCAGGTGTTTGAAAATTTATTAGAGTTCATAATCGAACTGACATATAAGGATGATGGTCAATTATATAAAATATATGAAAAGCATTTAGACAGAATTTCCCCAGCAGCTCATGAAACGGAAATAGTTTTAACGACAATGCATAAGGTTAAAGGGCTCGAATTTGATTGCGTTATTATTCCTCCATCATTCTCCAATTTACCCTTAAAATCAAACGAACTGTTAACCAACGAAGAATTTCTAGAGCAGTTAGACGAAGAAAAACGATTAGCCTTTGTGGCCTATACAAGGGCAAGGTATCGTTTGCTAATTTTTAAGCATTTAAGAGAAAATGCGTTGGCAAATAATAACCGCTATGTTATTCCTGAAAATTCAAACGTAGGCCTAGGTATCCCGGTACAACCTGAAATTAATAAGTTGAACATTGGTTGGGCAGCGGGCCAATTTGTGTTTACTTCCGGCGTAAATAATTATATTAAAACCCAAATTAAAAGCGGCGATTTTGTTTATGTTAGATCAAGACAGGTGCCTAACAACGGAAGACCATTTACTGTACATGAATTATTTAAAGAGGGAACTGTAAGGGCTATAGGGCAACTGTCAAGAGATGCTGGAAGAATTCTTCATCATTCATGTTGTAATGGGTTTGTAGTAAACGAAATTGTCGTCTGGAATTTTGA